>FWWL01001242.1_pt1 | contig 62432 bp, 49 predicted proteins | sample 2228331 | NCBI WGS metagenome assembly FWWL01 (sample SAMEA103939775, study PRJEB20133) | metagenome
TATTATGGAGAAAACATTGGATTATTTAAGGAATTTCGCTTTATTTGGTTCCCGAATTCTGGCATTGTTTATGAGTTAATAGACAGTCTCAGTAAGATTGGCTAATTCGTCTCTGAGCGACGAAATGGCCCAAATAGACAATTGTAACATGGCTTATCTGTAAGTTTCGCGTCACTGTAATCCCTACTGGCCACGAAAAGCAGAAATGAAGCAGGAAAGAACAGCGATTTCGCTTATGGAAGGTGGAACCACACAACGGATTCAAGCAATCGAAACCTAAGTAGTAACGTTTTCCTTCACTATTAGTGAAGTTTGAATTAACTACTCCCATGGATCTTACAAAGAAAGAGAAGTCCGGTTTTTTGTGTAGAGAATTATAAGGGCTAAAATGAGAACAGAAGAGGGCAGGAAGATGGAGCGGAAAAGCGTCAGCGGTCGCCTTTGCAGTTGGATTCTCACCACTAAAAATAGTTCCACAGAATTCAAGTGCAACAGCGATTGTAGCCCATCTTTCTGCCTTCTTACGCGCCAATCTGAACGCCAAGGACCGTCCGACACAGGGCGGTTTTTCTTATATAGTCTGAGCGGTCGAATTGGTATGCGGGCGTGAGCTCCTTCAATAATACAAACCTTCACACTAAATTCATACCCGCTCCTTTACACTAATAACAAGAAGCTGTTAAAGCGTTTGCATCCGTTAGCAGAAGGGGTGTTTGCCGTGTCACGTATTTTATTCAATCATGTGTTCAAGCTGTACGGGAAAGATAAATCGCCCGTCGTCAAAGATTTCAATCTTGAAATCAATGATAGAGAGTTTATGGTGTTTGTCGGTCCGTCCGGTTGTGGAAAGTCCACCACGCTTCGAATGGTCGCGGGACTCGAGGACATTAGCAAGGGCGAGATCTACATCGGTGACCGTCTGGTTAACGATTTGCCGCCGAAGGATCGGGATATCGCGATGGTGTTCCAGAATTACGCGCTTTACCCGAATATGTCCGTCTATGAGAACATCGCATTTGGACTTCGTCTGCGCAAAATTCCAAAGCATGAAATCGATATTGGTGTGAAACGAGCAGCGCGTGTGCTCGAGATCGAGCAATTCCTCGATCGCAAGCCGAAGCAACTGTCCGGCGGACAGAGGCAACGGGTAGCACTAGGTCGAGCCATCGTGCGTGAGCCGGAGGTATTCCTGATGGACGAGCCGTTGTCGAACCTGGATGCCAAGCTGCGCGTCCAGATGCGCACCGAGATCATTAAGCTGCATAAGCAGCTTGGGGTTACTACAATCTACGTCACGCATGATCAGACCGAAGCGATGACGATGGGGAACCGAATCGTGGTCATGAAGGACGGGATCATTCAACAGGTGGATACGCCGGAACAAATTTATAACAATCCGGTCAACACTTTTGTAGCCGGTTTCATCGGTTCACCGCCGATGAACTTCATACAAGGTCGATTAGAGGAACATAACAATCGACTTGAGTTTCATACGAACCGCTTCGCTCTCGAAGTTCCTCCGGGCAAAGCCGCAGCTCTGCGCAGCAAATATCTGGTGAACAAGGTAGTGCAGCTAGGGGTGCGGCCAGAAAATATTAGTGCAGAGCCGATCATGTTCCAAGCATTCCCGAATGCTGTTATTACCGGGGTGCACCAGTTAAGTGAGCTGATGGGTGCAGATCGGTTCGCCTATCTGGACATCGGCAATAAGACCAATCTTGTCGTAAGGGTTAATCCTCGTATTCTTTTTGATGAAGATACCAAGGTGGAAGTGGCAATTGATATGAACAAGGCATTGTTTTTCGATATGGATTCAGGCGCAAGATTAATTGACTGACCATGGGGGGTTATGCATGTCATGAGCAGCAAACGAACGGTGTGGCGCCCCGCGGCGATAATCGCTATGGTTGCGGCCATTCTAATATCAGGTAATATTCCCTCTGGGCTCGTCCCGGCGTATGCGGACTCCGCAGTTCAGCAGCAAGCGGCTGCTGCCGACAAGCAATCCTTTCAACTGAATGATGAGCTTGGTGCTTATTATCTAGACGTACTGGCTGAGTGGTCTAAGAAAGGCTACAAGCCTGCAGCCCAGAGAAGTCCTCAAATTGTGCAGGGGTCTGCAATTACTGCGCAATCCGATACCAAGCTCGCCTCTGTTGGCTCCTATGAGGGCAAATCCGGTGTACTGATCTGGAAGAGCGATCGGGAGAATTGGATCGAGTATGTTGTGGATATCGCGCAGGAAGGCCTCTATGAAATGTCGCTTTCCTATCATCCCTATAACGAATCCAGTCAAACCGGGTTATCTTCCAACCGTCATCCGGCTGTTCTGTCCTTGCAGATTGACGGTGCTTTTCCTTACAGGGAAGCTAGAGCCTTAACATTCCGCAGAAAATTTCAAGATGACCTTCCGGTGAAAAAGGCAAGCAACGGGGATGATATTCGTCCTCGTCCCATCGAGATTAGAGAATGGTTGACAGAGCCGCTCGCCGATTCGGCTAGCAGTTACTCCCAGCCGCTGCAATGGTATTTAAGCAAAGGCAAGCACACTTTGCGATTCGCCGGATCGACTCCGATTGTTGTCGAATCGTTGTCCCTGAAGGCGCCGACTGTTATTCCGGACTATCAACAGGTTGCGGCCTCATATAAGAAGGGGGAAGCAGCCCAGAACGCTGCCACTCAGACGATTCAAGCGGAGCAAGTAACGTGGAAAAACGATGTAGCCATTCAATTGGAGTCGAATAAGGATGCGTTTATGAAGCCCAGAACCAATGGGAACGTTATCTTCAATGGCCTTGGAGGGGATCGTTGGCAGTCAGGCGGACAGACCGTAGCTTGGAATATTGAGGTGCCGGAGAGTGGACTTTACCAGATTGCCATGCGCTCCTTCCAGGGATATTCTTCGAATAAATCGGTTTTTCGGTCCATTGCGATTGATGGCAAAGTTCCTTTCAAGGAACTCCAGGAGTATCGGTTCCCTTACTCATACAAATGGAGTGGAGCCAGACTGGAGGATGCAGGGGGCAAGCCCTATGAGTTCTACTTGGAGAAGGGGAAACACCAGCTCAGTATGACGGCTACGCTTTCCCCTTTCCTGCCAGTTATTGTCCAAGGAGAGCGGGTCACTAACCTGCTCAGGAAGACAGATGAGGACATCAGGGCCATGACGGGTGGACAGATCGATCGCAACCGCACATGGAAGATTCGCGAGGAATTCCCTGAGCTTCTCGAGCAGCTGGAGTCGGCGAAGACAGAGCTGAAGCTGATGTCTGAGCTCATGCTGGCCGCTAACAAGCAGCGGGACAATACGATTCAGACCATCCAAACGACACTGCAGGATTTAACCGATTATCTGAAGTATCCGAATGAGATTCCTTACCACATGGCCGATATATCCAACATTATTGAACGGATTGGCGGTATTCGTGAGGTTCTGATTCGTTCACCTCTTATGCTCGATCAGATTTATCTGGTTCCAGCGGGCAAATCATTGCCGAAGATGGAAGCAGGTTTCTGGCAGAGAACGAGCAATACGGTTCGTAACTTCATTTACTCCTTCACCCGTAAGGAAGATATTAATCAAGTCGATGAGGATACGCTCAATGTGTGGGTAAACCGCAGCAGAGACTACGTCAATCTGCTTCAGGAGCTCGTTAATGAGACGTTTACACCGCAGACAGGCATTAAGGTCAAAGTAAATTTACTGCCAAATGAGAATTTGCTTGTGCTGGCTAATGCCGCCGGGCTTTCACCAGATGTGGCGATCGGACAGCCGCAGGACAAGTCGATTGATTTCGCTATGCGCAACGCCCTTGTGGACCTGACGCAGTTTCCCGATTTCGAGCAAACGGCCAAGCAATTCGCACCAGGCGCAACCCTGCCTTTTTATTACAACGGGGGTTATTACGCCCTGCCCGAGACCCAGTCGTTCAAGGTGCTATTTTATCGCAAAGACATCCTGAAGCGGCTTGATTTGAAGGTTCCGGATACGTGGAACGATGTATATGAGATGCTTCCAACGCTGCAGCAAAATGGATACAACTTCTTTGTGCCTCCTGCTGACAACCTGCAGTTCTTTTATCAGAATGGCGCGGAGTTCTTCTCCAAAGACGGGATGAGAACAGCCATGAACACGCCTGAGGCATTCAAGGGCTTTAAGCAGTGGACAGATCTGTTCAATATTTACAGTCTTGAGAAGCAGGTGCCTAATTTCTTCCAGCATTTCCGCAAGGGAACCTATCCAATCGGAGTGGCCGATTATAATACGTATTTGCAGCTGTTGGTGGCTGCACCGGAGCTGTCTGGCTGGTGGGGAATTGCGCCAATGCCAGGAACCAAGCAAGCGGATGGGACTGTCGCCAGGTGGGCGGCTGGAGGACAATCGACCGGATTTATATATAAGTCCTCTAAACATCCGCAGGAATCATGGACCTTTCTGAAATGGCTGTTATCAGCTGAAACGCAAGAGATGTATGGCTCTAATTTGGAGTCGTTCAACGGTGCTGCATTCCGCTGGAATACGGCTAATATTGAAGCTTTCACGAAATTGCCGTGGCCGAAGGATGACCTGCAAGTGATTCTGGAGCAATGGCGCTGGTATAAGGAAGTGGCGAACCTGCCCGGTTCTTATTTTCTGGCGCGCGAGCTCAGCAACGCCTGGACTCGCACGGTCGTTGACGGGATGAATTATCGGGAATCGTTAGAGGAAGCCATTAATAACACGGATCGAGAGATGGTCCGCAAGCAGCAGGAATTCGGATTCGTCACGGCCGAAGGTCAAGTAACACATACGCTCGATCTGCCGCAAGTTACAGTTCCGTGGGAAGGGGTGAATAAATATGTCGCAAAGTAATCTGGGGAAGCTGAGCAATAACGCGGCCTCTCCTGCAAAAGAGCCCATAACACTTCGTCTCAAAAGCTTCCTGAAGCTATTGTGGAAATACAGGCTCTCCTATGCGTTCATTGCTCCTTTTATGCTCTGCTTCATAGCTTTCATCCTGGTCCCAGTCATCCTGGCGGTTCTGCTCAGCTTTACGTATTTCAATGCGATCGAGCCGCCCAGATTCATTGGCTGGCAGAACTTCCAGTACCTGCTTTCCCAGGACCTGATTTTCTTGAAGCACGCTCTCCCCAATACGATCAAATTCGCTGTCATTGTTGGTCCAGGCGGTTATGCAGCAGCCTTTCTGTTGGCTTGGCTGATCGCACAGCTGCCTGGTAAAGCGAGAACCTGGTACGCTCTGGCGATGTATACGCCTTCACTGACTGCGGGAATCGCGATGGGAATCGTATGGCTGCCCTTACTAACAGGGGATCGAATCGGATATTTGAACAGCTTCCTGTTGAAATTCGGGTTCATTCAGGAGCCCATCCTGTGGGTCACCAATAAGGTTTATTTAATGAACTCCATGATGGTAGTTACCCTTTGGTCAAGTATGGGAGTAGGGTTCCTGGCCATGCTTGCCGGGTTGCTCGGAGTGAACCGGGAGTTATACGAGGCCGGACGTCTGGATGGCATCAAGAGTCGATTGCAAGAAATTTGGTACATTACAATTCCTTCGATGAAGCCGCAAATGTTATTCGGAGCTGTAATGGCGATAGTAGGTACGTTCAAGGCTGGGGCTATTGGCACTGAGCTCTCCGGACAATTTCCGACTCCTGAATATGCAGGAACGTTGCTGATCACTCATATTCAGGACTACGGGGAAGTACGCTTCGAAATGGGTTATGCCTCAGCGATCTCGGTATTTCTGCTTTTAATCATGTATATGTCGAATCGCTTCGGATTCCGATTGTTCGGAAGCAAGGGGGATGAATAATGACTGCCATCGTCCGTAGGATGAAACATGCAGTAAGCTTAACCAAGCTGCGCAGATCGATACTGGTACGCTCAAGCACATTTGACAAGCTGTTGTATGTGTCGCTAACCCTATTCGCTCTGTTCATGATGCTGCCTATCGTATATATATTTAATCATTCGTTGAAGCCCTATAGCGAGTTGTTCGTGTATCCGCCGAATATCCTGGTGCGGGAGCCCACATTGCAGAGCTTCATGGAGCTGTTCATAGTTACAAGCTCTTCGGTCATTCCGGTTACCCGGTATTTGTTCAATAGTGTCATTGTCGCCGTTCTGGTCGTTGTCGGCACCATTTTTGTAAGCACCTTATGTGCCTATCCGCTCTCCAAGCACAAGTTCCCAGGACATAAAGCGCTGTTCGCTGTTATCCTGCTATCGCTGATGTTCGCTTCCGAGACGGTACAAATACCGAGTTATCTGGTTGTTGTGAATCTCCATATTATTGATACGTATTGGGGACATATTTTGCCGCTTTTGGCTGCGCCGGTCAGCGTCTTCCTGATGAAGCAGTTCATCGATCAAGTGCCGAATGAGCTGCTTGAAGCCGCTAAGGTGGATGGAGCACATGAAATACGCATATTCCTGCAAATTGTGATGCCCATCTGTGTTCCTGCTGTTGCAACGATTGCCATATTGGCCTTCCAGGGCACTTGGAACAATGTGACCAGCTCCTCGCTCTATATGCAGGATGAGGCGATGAAGACGTTTCCGTTCTTTTTGTCTACCTTGACCAATGGGCTGGTGAATAATGTCGCAAGGCAAGGCGCGGCAGCGGCGGCAGCACTTATTATGTTTGTACCGAATTTCCTTATTTTCCTGTTGTTTCAACGGAAGGTCATTGCCACTATGGCGCATTCAGGAATTAAATGATGGGCGAAGAAGGGAGGTGCTTCCCATGTATATAAACAACAAATTTCGGCATGTAAGGATCCTGCTAACGATAGCCTGTGTTGCCGTTCTGCTGTTCCTGTGTGTGCCGCTTACGGCCTCGGCCGAGGTGACCTACTGGACGAACTCTAAGGATAGTGACGGCTCTTTGATCTATACTCAACCAGCCTACTACCCTGTTGGGGTTCTGGGGAATGGACTAAAGGTGCCGGACAAGGATAAGCCTGGGGTGATGAATGCCTCCCCCCTGCAAACTCCGAAGGATGTTTTCATAGACAGCAAGGATCATATCTATATCGCGGATACAGGGAATAACCGCATTGTAGAGTTAGATCCAGCCGGCAAATGGCTTCGCTATCTGACCGTTACGGAAAGCCCGCTGAATAAGCCGGAAGGCGTGTTCGTTACAGCGGATGGTGATATTTATGTGGCTGACACGGGGAATAAGCGGATCGTTCGTCTATCGAAGGACGGCAAGCTAATCAAGGAATATAAGCTCCCTCAGTCCAAATTCATTCCTGCCGACTTTAAGTTCGATCCGATAAAATTGGTTGTAGATAAGCGGGGTTTCCTGTACATTGCTACGCTTGGCGGCTATCAGGGGCTGCTACAGCTTGATCCGGACGGGAATTTTCAAAGCTTCTACGGGGCCAACCCGACTGAACTATCCGCACTCGACCAACTCAAGAAGATGCTCTATACGAAGACTATGTATCAGAATGAGATGAGTAAGCTTCCGGGCTCCCTGAGCAGCGTGGCGGTGGATAAAGAAGGTTTTATTTATACAACTACATCCGGTAATATCTCGGTAAATCAAGTGAAAAAGCTGAATATCCGCGGTCTGAATATGATTCAATACAATACGGATCAGGTCAGCAAGGTGTCTCGAACATTCGGAGAAATACGGCCGCGGGATCGGAAATTCGTGGCAGGCCAGGGCTTCGCCAAGCCGCAGCTCATTGACGCCGCCATAGATAATAACGGGAATATTACAGTCATTGACGGCATGTACAAGGTGATCAGTCAATATGATGCGAACGGCAATCTGCTCTACTTCTGGGGAGGGCCTTCCTCGGATTCAACAACCCAGCTTGGACTAATGAAGAACCCTGTGGCAATCGATGCGAACTCTCGCAATGATCTGTTCATTCTGGACGGTCAAGAGGGCATTATTCAAGTGTTCAGGCTGTCCGAATTCGGCTTGCTAGTGAATAAAGCGAATGGGCTCACGATGCAAGGGCGGTATGAAGAGAGCGAGAAGCCATGGAAAGAAGTGCTGCGCAACAACAGGTACTTCACTCCAGCCCTGCTTGGTCTTGGCAAGGCCGAATACAAGAAAGGCAACTATGAACAAGCGAGCCAGTACTTTTATGACGGAGGAAGCCGCAGCGGATATAGTGATGCCTTCTGGCAAATACGGCTCAATTGGTTTCAGTCTCATTTCTCGACATTGGCAACAACTGTGATCGTCATAATTGCTGCTTTCATGCTTTTCAATCGAATCACCCGCAAAGCCGCCTGGAGAACAGCTTGGCATAACCGCAAGCGCTCTTCTCTTCCCATTGTTGTGCAGCTGAAGCAGATGTTCACCATCCTCCGTCACCCTATTGATGGTTTCAGTGCGCTTCGCTATGAGAATAAAGGCAGCTATTGGAGCGCGTTAGCCATTCTTCTTATGGTCTTCGGTTCTATATCGATCATAGCGCTATATACGGGATTCACGTTCAATAATGTGGATACACAGCGGCTTAACCTTGTGCTCTTGTTCGGAGAATTCCTCATCATTTGGCTCGGCTGGGTCGTATCCAACTACTTTGTCAGCTCCATCTATCGCGGGGAAGGCCGATTCCGTGACGTCTTCATCGCGAGCAGTTACGCGCTTGTACCGTTAATTTTCGTTGGTATTCCGCTTGCAGCGCTTTCCAATATCATGACCTTGTCGGAGCAAGCCATTTACAATTATATGTTTGACGGAATGGTGATCTGGATCGTTCTAATGGTTTTCTGGAAAATCCAGTCTCTGCAAAATTATTCGGTGGGGGAAACGAGCATCAATGTCGTCCTCAGCGCGTCTGCTTTCATTATGATGGCTGTTTTGATCATGATTACATTCGGATTATCCAGCGATATGTCATCCTTTATTTACGAAGTGTATCAGGAGGTGAGGGTGCGATGACCAGGTTTCTCATACAGCTCCGTTGGATCGTGCCTCTGCTTCTGCTGGCTGCTGCAGTAACCTATGTCGTGACTCACCTGCAGATTGAATCCATTGAACGTGCCTCAACGAACACAAGCGCTAATGCTAATCCGCCAGGTGCGGTTAAGGTGAATCAAGGACCGGGAGAGCTTCCCAACGAGGCGGATTTCAAGGTTGTCGGTGAGAATGAGAGGTTTAAGCTTAAGCTGGATGCTGGTACCGCGCAATTTATAGTGGAAGACAAACGCGACGGGCGTATATGGCGCTCATACCCGGACCCGGAGCAATGGGCAGGAGAGACTAGCCCTGGATTATGGCGTTCTCATCTTCGATCTCCCATCATGTTTCAATATATTGACCTATCTGGTGCCAAAACACAGCCGAAGGAATCGAATCTTCTGGATCAGCAAGGCAAGATCAAGGATTTACAGACGTTCGAGGGCGGTTTTCGGGTGACCTTCGAGATGCCTGCTGCGCAGCTGACGATTCCTATTGAAGTCAAGCTGGAGGGAGACTCGGTAACAACACGAATCATAGATTCCGGCATACAGGAAGGCAAGCTCAGCCTATTGTATGTACGCTTGTATCCATTCTTCGGCGCAGAGCGTTCTGTGGGTCAGGACGGGTACATGTTCATCCCGGATGGCTCGGGTGCACTCATTGATTATGAGCCGGACCACGGCAATATTAATCGGATTTATCGTGAGCCGGTATTTGGACGGGATATTGCTTTTCAGCTAGACAATAAAATGGAGAATTCCCGCCGAAATGTAACCATGCCTATATATGGGGCGAAGAACGAGAATCGCAGCTTTTTGGCCGTATTGGAGGAGGGAGCTGAATATGCTGAGGTCCTTGCTTCACCATCCGGAGTGTTCAGCACCTACAACTGGATTACAGGCCAAGCGAACTATCGGAACAGCTTCAAGCAAGTGACGAACGAAGCAAAGGGACGATTCTTCATCACCTACAGTAAGAAGGAACGGTTTCATTCCGATCGGGTGACTCGTTATCTCCTGCTCGACAGCTCCAAATCAGACTATGTGGGCATGGCCGAGCGTTACCGTCAATATTTGATGGAGACGGCCAATATGAAGAAGCTCAAGCCTAAAAGCAACAAAGTACCTATGGATATTGTGATCGTGGGTGCAGACTCATCGGAAGGCTTAATAAAAGACCGTTACGTAAAGGCCACTACCACGACAGAAGCGATGCAGATGATTCATCTCTTGTATGGACTAGGAATTGACCAGATGAATGTCCGGTACTGGGGCTGGCAAGAGGATGGGTTCGGATCTTCCGAAGCGTTATCTCATGTAGATCGCAGGCTTGGGGGAACCGCCGGGATGAAGGAATTCGTCAAATTTGCGCAGAAGCTGGATATCCCCGTCTTCCTGCAAACCCGGTACACGCATCATAATACGAGAGCGGGCGGGTTCTTCAGCCGCTTGCATGGATTGCGTGACATGGGCGGAACTCCTGTTAATCCTCTGGCAAGCCTTAAATTTACAGAAAGCCGTGTATTGGAGAAGGATATTGCCTATTACAAAGAGCTCGGCATTGAAGGGATCGAAGTACACGGCATTGGTGAAAATCTGAATAGCGATTATAACGCGAATTATGGTGCTTCAAGAGAGGAAAGCCGCGCCATCCAGCAATCATTTCTAACCAGACTGCGTGAAGGTGTCGGCAAAGTAATCAGCTACAATTCTAATTTCTATGCCATGCCTTACAGTGACGGTATTGTAGAGCTTACTGATGATTATTCTTATGATCTGTTCTCCACTGCAGGCATTCCATTCTCGCAGATAGCGATTCATGGGCTTATTCCCTACACGTCCAAGTCATCGAACGAGCGGGATCAATTCCGTCAAGACTTCCTGCATGATCTGGAATACGGCTCGAATCCTTCATACACCTTCACCCACTCCGCTTCGGAAGACTTGAAGCATATCGACAATCTGTTTATGTATAGTCCGGCCTATAAGGATTGGGAGCAAACGGCTGTGCAGGAATATCAGAAGTGGAACGAAGCTTTGGGAGATGTACAGGATCAATTTATCGTAAACCATCGCATTCTGACCGATCAAGTTAGGGAAACGACATACGCGAATGGGAAAAAGATCATAGTGAACTACGGTTTCAGCCCCTACACATATGAGGGCAAAACTGTGAACGCGGAAGACTACTTGATTGTGAAAGGGGGCGAGAAGCGATGAAGATCTCGACGCGCAAGCTTAAATCCTCAACGATTCGAAAATTCGAGGGCTCCTTGTTCATTGCTCCCTGGGTGTTGGGATTTATCATCTTCATGGCTCTTCCGCTTGCATACTCGTTCTATATGAGCTTTCACCAAGTGAGAATTCTCGCTTCGGGCGTCCAGACCAAATATAGAGGATTGTATTATTACAAGTACATCCTGTTCGAGAACGGCAGCTTGCTGTACAACCTGCTCATTCCGTTTCTAAGGCAGGCGTTAATGATGCTGCCGATTATCGTGGTGTTCTCCCTGCTGGTTGCCATTATGCTTAATCAGAAGTTCTGGGGGCGCACCTTCTTCCGGGCGGTGTTCTTCCTACCCGTCATTTTCACTACGGGGCAGGTCGTAACCGAGTTTATTAATCAAGGAGAGGGCAATCTCGATTTCTTGGCCCGATATAACTTGACCGCGCTTATCGTAACCTACGTACCCGCAGCATGGGCCGAGCCTATCGTCAGGGTTCTCGATTCCTTCGTGCTTATACTTTGGTACTCTGGAGTGCAAATTCTGATATTCCTGGCCGGAAGGCAGACGATCCCTCCTTCGGTGTATGAAGCAGCGCGAATAGATGGTGCGAACCCTTGGGAAACGTTCTGGAAAATTACGTTACCCGCGATGATGCCTTTTATTCTGCTTAACTTGATTTATACGACGGTAGATCTGTTTACTTTTCCTGGGAATCCGATTTTGACGCAAGTCAATACAGCCGAATACGGACTCTCCAGTGCGCTTGCATGGATCTATTTTGTGATCATCTTCATCTTTCTTGGCCTGATCTACTTTATGTATAGCCGCGTCTTCCGCTCTATGCAAGCGGCCAAATCACGATAGGAGGCAGTCGTCATGGCCAAAATAAATACAGAACGCCGTTTCCCATCGATCAATCTTATGAAGCTTAGACTGTGGCTGACCAAAGCCAGATATTTCGTAATTGGAAAAGAAGCAGATAAGGGTCTCCTGTTCCGTCTGTTCATTTACTTGCTGCTCATCGATATAGCCTACATTTACTTGAATCCGATTTTCTATATGATCTCTACTATGGTCAAGAATACCGCCGATCTGATAGATCCATCCGTCAGTTGGGTACCGCACCGAATATTCACAGGTACGCTGCAGGATGCCTGGTCCAAGCTTCATTATCCCAAGTGGTTCGGAATCAGCCTGATGCTTGCCGTGTCGGTCTCCCTGCTGCAGACTTTCTCTTGTGCGGTAGCGGGTTATGCATTCGCAAGGCTGGATTTTCCGTTAAAAAATTTCTGGTTCGTCTGCTTGCTGCTCAGCTTCGTAGTGCCGCAACAGGTCATTATTTTGCCGGAGCTGATCGCTGCAAGTCAGCTTCATCTGATGAAAACATACATCCCTATTGTGCTGCCGGCTGTGTTCGGCCATGGTTTGAAAGGGGCATTGTTCGTTATTATCTACAGGCAGTTTTTCTCCACTCAGCCTAAAGAACTGGAGGAAGCAGCTCGTATAGACGGCGCAGGTGTGCTCAGGGTATTCCTCCGAGTCATGCTGCCGCTGTCCAGACCTGCCATACTGGTTGTATTCCTTTTCTCCTTTGTGTGGACTTGGAATGACTATTACACCCCTAGTATGTTCCTTATCGGGGCAAAAGACGTGCCGCTCTCCATGGGCGTATCACAGATTAACACGGCGCTTGCTACGCAGGCTGCCCAGACAGGTCCTTCCTTATTCGATGAACCTCTGAAGATGGCTGGCTCCTTCCTGATTATATTACCGCCTCTACTCCTGTACTTGTTCGCACAACGCTGGTTTGTCGAGAGTGTGGAGCGTACTGGCTTGGTCGAATAGCAAGGGTTACCCCAGTCCAGTAAGCGACTGGGGTTTTCTTCCTTTTATTCAGAAGAGGATTTTAACTATTGGTGTGGAATGCATAGTGAAAATAGTTGAGCGGCAGGAGGGGATCATAATTCGAATTCTGATCATTGAGGATGAACCTAAGATTCGTGAGGTGTTGATTGCCTATTTTGTCAATGAAGGCTGGGAAACCGAGCATACAGGCAACGGTCATGAGGCGGTCTCGAAATTTGATTACGGGCAGCATGATCTCATCGTGCTGGATCTCATGCTGGAAGGTCTTCCAGGCGAAGAGGTATGCCGCCTTATCCGCGAGAAATCGAATGTTCCCATTATTATGCTTACATCCAGAGCGCGTGAGTCCGATACAATTAACGGACTCAATCTCGGTGCGGATGATTATATCGTGAAGCCGTTCAGAGCTAAGGAAGTAGTGGCTCGAATTTATGCGTTAATGCGCAGAGTGATGCCGGATAAACATAATGGACAACATGAAGAGACGATCAAGTTCAATCGCGGACAGCTTGTCGTACAGCTGCAAGAGAAGGAAGCGATTCTGAACGGACATAGAACAGGACTAACGGCTACAGAATTCAAGCTTTTATCGGTAATGAGCGCTGTGCCTAACAAGGTTTTCAGCCGTATGGATTTATCCTACAAGGTGCAAGGGTATCGCTATCAGGGTGATGGGCGTGCAATCGATGCTCATGTGAAAAATCTGCGGAAGAAAATAGAGCCCGATCCGGTTCAACCGATCTATATCGTCACCGTGGTAGGTCTTGGCTACAAATTTGCAGCTATGCCCGATGAAACGGATCGTAAGGAATGAAGAGTTACCTCCATCTGTTTCGTAAAATGAATGTTATTTTGTTTCTCTCCTTCCTTGTGTTCTCATCCGTCTTCATTTTATTGATTGTAAGTCTTTACAATATGAACTGGAATCAACTGTTCGACAGCTTCAAGGGCAAGGATCTGGATAAAGCTGTTTATTTGATCATGGATGATATGAGAAAAGAGCAAATCGTGGAAGGGCCTTTGACTGAGCAGCAATCCGATTGGCTGAAGAGGCGTGCTGTTCTGTACGGGGTGATGCTGCGTTATGAAAATGAGGATAGCAAGGAGATCTGGTTCGACACATATGCCAAATCAAACAGAGAGCCTGAGGACGATGTGTGGCGAGGGGTAGTATATGTCAACGGCGGCAATCTGAATGGAATTGTCAAGGTGTCTCATCTTGCTGAGAAGGGTGAGCTGGATCCCGCATTCCAAGGATTCCGGGAGATGATGCGCAAACGGACGAACCTGCTGATCGGCTTAATTATTGTTGTGGCAACCATATTCAGTCTGCTGATCTCGAGGAAGCTGTCCCGGCATCTTCAGGTTGTTTATACAATGGCGGCTGATATTAGCGCCGGCAAGCGAGATGTGTCCATTCCAGTGCGAGGGCCTGAGGAGGTTCGCCGGCTCGCTACGACACTGAACGATATGACCGCTGAGTTGAAGCGGCAAGAGGACTGGCGATATCACCTGATGGAGGATTTCATGCACGAGTTACGCACTCCGCTCACCTCCATTTTGTCCCAAGTGGAAGCCATCGTCGACGGACTATTCGAACCAGATCCCGAACGTCTGCAAGATATTTATGACGAAATGGTTCGTCTGTCCAGACTTGTGAATGATCTCGAGCGGTTATCTGAAGCAGAGGCAGCCCGATTCACTATGAATGTTCGAAGGACCAATATGACAGAATTAGTGAGACGTATGTATCTCAACAACAAGGCACTGGCACGTGAGAAAGGAATCAAGCTCCTGTTCGAGCCGACCAATGTTCCTTGTTATGCGGAAGTGGATCGGGACAAAATAGTCCAGGTGATGACCAACCTCATGCTGAATGCAATCCGATATACGTCAGAAGGCGGGACAATCACATTAAGGGTCGATTGGTCGGCAGATGTGACCATTGTGGAGTGTGAGGATACAGGCATTGGGATCAAGGCCGAGGATTTGCCTTATATATTCAATCGTTTGTACCGCGCAGACAAATCGCGATCGCGCTTCAGTGGAGGAGTTGGACTTGGACTGAGCATTGCCAAGGCGCTTGTCGAGGCGCACAATGGCAAGATTGAGGCGACGAGCGTTGTGGGGCGGGGATCGAGCTTCGTGATTCGGCTGCCGAACGTATACGCGGGCTTTGGCGATAGTTCGGATAAAGTCTGATTCAAGCTGATGGCTTTCTGGCTATAAGCGTGAATGTCTTTGGTATTCCTTTGTCGAATACATCAGATGAGGCATTCGCTTCTTCTACTAACCGTTCAATGATCAGTCCTGAGCTAGCTATGCCTGTGACAATCTCTCCAAGTGTCCATTTGCGCAATTTCACTTTGAGCATCGAGGCTGGATCCGTATCAGACACGAACTTGGAGTATGCGACATCGGATTCTTCCAATGAAGTGTCGAAGTAATCGCCGGTTACTTTATGTTTGCGAATAGCAGCCGTTGTACCTTTCGAGCTAATGAGCTTTGTGGAGACAGGGTGAAAGTCTTGCAAGATCAGCTTACCTCCGGAATGTAACAGCTTAGCGATAACAGTGGCTAGAGCGTTCAGATCCAAGAAATAGTGAAGGATGCCGAACTCCATCAATACGATATCATAATCACCGGATAGCTCCGTCTCCGGTAACTCGAGTACATCCTCTACGACATAGCGGATGTTTACACCAGCGGCGCCAGCTAGCTCACTGGCGTATTTCGCATTCTCTGAAGCGAAATCGATAACGGTAACCTTCGCCCCAAGAAGCGCCATCGGTACGGCTTTACCGCCATGAGAGCCGAGCAAATTGGCAACCTTCTTGCCTTCCAAATCACCAACATACGCAGCAAAAGAACGGATCTTGGCTGCAGGGTCTTGTGTAATTCTCACAGCGGCTTGCTCTGGAGTGCCAAAACGATTAACCCAAGCATCGTAAGCGTGCTGATTCCATGCATGTTCATTGTTAAGATTCATTTCTTTTTGCATTATGGATTCCATCCTCTGCAGTGCATTCATTTGTAATCAGTATAATAGACAGGCTTGTAAGTCGCAAATAGTCAGGAGAGCCTTTTGTTTCAATAATGTTGCATTAAAATACATAATAATGCATAATAATAAGTATAGGGAGAACAAACAGATTAGAATAGGAGTGAAGCCTCATGATGATTGCATTCGATAATCGGATCCCGGATTCATTCATGTTGGAACAATTGATTGGGCAGGATACGAACTATAAGTATAGATTAACAGCACATGACCGAGCTTCGCAGCCTGGCAATGCGAATGATCGCTATATAGCCGTATATGATGATAATCAATTAGTTGGCTTCGGACATTTATGCATGGATGCCCCAGCAGCAGGCGATGAAGTCACTTCCGAGGCCATATTCGTTTCGCCTAATCACCGCAACCCGGATCTCAAACAAACCATTCAAAAGCTGCTGCACGCCCGCAAATACAGCCGCAGCTTATAATGTCATTGAAAGAAAAAAATTACTAACCCCGACAAAGATTGCGGGGTTATTTTGCTTTGCATGGAACTAGGTTTGATGTATGATGGGATATAACGCGCAAGCTTACGGCACATGTAAGCTTCGTCAAGGGAAAAAAAGGATCGGGAGGTCGAAGCTATGAATGATTTGAAACACCAAATTCTAGATCTGCTAAAAGAAGACTCCCGCCGCGGTGTTGATATCATCGCGACGATGTTGGACATTTCGCAGCAAGCAGTCATCGAAGCGATCGATGAGATGGAAACGGATCACGTGATTGTGAAGTACGCGACCATAGTCAACTGGAGCAAGGTAGACGACGAGAAGGTTACGGCCTTGATCGAAGTGCAGATTACTCCTGAACGAGGACGCGGTTTCGATGCGATAGCAGAACGCATTTATTTGTACCCGGAAGTGAAGTCGGTATACTTGATGTCCGGCGCGTATGATCTGCTCGTTGAGATAGAAGGTAAGAACTTGAAAGAAGTGGCATCATTCGTCTCGAATAAGCTTTCTCCAATCGAGAGCGTGCTTTCAACAAAAACGCATTTTATACTTAAAAAATACAAGCAAGACGGGATCATCTTTGAAGAGCATGTGGATGATCACCGGATGCAGATTTCACCATAAAGGAAGAGATGGCGATGATTAATCAAGAAGAGCTGCGACCAGGAACTGTAGGTGCCGATAAGTCGATGAAGGATTATTTGTCTCCGCTCGTCCGCGATATTCCGCCTTCGGGAATACGCAAATTTTTTGACCTTGTGAGTGCTAGTAAAGACATTATTTCCCTAGGGGTAGGCGAACCCGATTTTGTAACCCCATGGCGTGTGCGAGAAGCCTGTGTCTATTCTCTAGATCGAGGAAGAACACAGTACACCCCTAATGCGGGTATGCCGGAATTGCGTGAAGCGATCGCTGAATATTTGCAGCGTTCATTTGCAGTTACCTATGAACCCAAGGATGAGGTTATTGTGACGATTGGGGGCAGTGAAGCGATTGATCTTGCTCTGCGTGCACTGATCTGTCCCGGTGATGAGATCCTCATCCCAGAACCTTGTTATATTTCATACTCCCCGATTACGCAAATAACGGGAGGCGTGCCAGTTGGGATTGAGACCTTTGCGAAGGATAACTTCAAGCTCACGCCGGAAGCGTTGCGTGCTAAGATCACGCCGAAATCCAAAGTGCTCATGGTATGTTACCCTAGCAATCCTACCGGGGGTATTATGACACTGGAGGATTGGCTGCCGATTGCGAAGATCGTGGAAGAGAATGATCTGATTGTGATTTCAGATGAGATCTATGCCGAGCTGACTTACGGAACGAAGCATGTGAGCTTTGCCGCTCTGCCAGGGATGAAAGACCGAACTATTCTGGTTAGCGGATTCTCCAAAGCTTTCGCGATGACGGGTTGGCGGATGGGATATGCTTGTGGACACCCTGATCTTATCTCTGCCATGCTCAAGATCCATCAATATACAGTCATGTGTGCGCCCGTTATGGGTCAGGTTGCGGCTTACGCAGCACTTACCCATGGATTGGATGAAAAGGATCGGATGGTGGATGCTTACAATCAACGCCGCCGTCTTGTTGTAAAAGGCTTCCGCGAGATGGGACTAGAGTGTCACGAGCCGCAAGGGGCATTCTATGCCTTTCCTTCCGTTTCCTCTACGGGTTTGTCCTCGGAAGAGTTCTGTCAAAGGCTATTGTACGAAGGTAAAGTAGCGGCAGTGCCTGGTCAAGTATTCGGGATAGGCGGAGAGGGTTTTATTCGTTGTTCCTACGCTACGTCTGTAGGACAATTAACAGAAGCTTTAGACCGTATTTCTGGTTTTGTCGACAAAATAAGAGTAGGTTAGATGAATTCAGCATACTTCGTAGTACTTTGGATACTCCCCAATGTTAGTTATTTCTGGTATATTGGTCTTAGTACCAGCTATATTAACAGCTTGTCTTAAGGTTCGATACGGAGGGAGGGGTTCCAGTGTATAATAAAGCAGGTATGGTTCATTTGTCCAATCATGGCCTTGCACGTGAACAGTCATTACCGATCCGTTGGTCGTACCGTCGTAAGCACCAAACCTCTGAGCAGGAGTCTCTATCTCTTTCGTTGGAAGAAGAGATAATTCGACTGCGAATGTCAATGGAGCAAGCTTTCTTAGACAACCAATCGTTGACGGCCGAGCATGTTGTGTATATTAGCAGATTGCTGGATGAGAAGATTAATGAATATATGCGCAAGTCACTATAGGGTTGACATTACAATCTATTGAAACCCGTTCCGCGGCTATCCGCGGGGCGGGTTCTTATTCGTCCAATAGATGGAAGAAGGTAGCGTTTTCGTAGAAGCTCTCAATATGGTATGATAACCTACAAGTAGATAGAGTATAAAGCTATGGATAAGGGGAGAAGCAGCACATGAGGAAAAAGACGTTGGCGCTAGGACTTGTATTGACTCTGCTAATCGGGGTATTAGCCGGATGCGGAGGTCCAAAAGCGGATGTCCCTATATTTGCAATGTTCGCAGAGAGCTCGCCATTTAACAAAAATGAGGAGATGGAGGCATCCCTCAAAGAAAAGGTTGGAGAAACACCAACAGTGGAATTATTCGTTACACCTATGTTCAGTATAGACAAAATGGTCGTAGAACTCGCTGCAGGGGAGAATGGGCTGTTCATTGTGCCGAAGGCGCAGTTCGACATGTTATTGAATCAGGATGGCTACATCAATCTCGATGATACATTCAAAAAAGAAGATTATCCGCAAGGTATATATAATGACAAATTGGTTGGAGTACCCGTAACGAATACCAAATGGCTAAAGGATCTTGGATACAAAGGCGGAGAAATGATGGCTTATATTCCATTCCGCGCAAAAGATAAAGAGAAATCGAAGCAAGTGCTGAAAGCGATCATGGAAAAATAAAGCTTGAAACGGTGCCGTCCCCTGGGGATGGCATTGTTTGTATAGACCAACTTAGCAACCTAACCGCGATGTGACAATAATGTAAGATTGATTAGACTCCTCGTAAGCTACTTCGATGGCTGCATGCACTTAAGTCTAGTAGGATAAGGACATATAGTCACCCCGTTGCTCAGGACGGGGACGTCGAATGGGGGAAATCGGAAGATGAGAACAATTGTAGAAGCGAAGCAAGTGAAGAAGGTATATGGTTCCAAGGGAAGCGTGTATACAGCACTGGACGGGATTGATCTAACAATACTGGAAGGCGAGTTCGTCGGGATTATGGGACCATCCGGCTCAGGGAAAACTACACTATTGAATGTACTGGCAACGATAGATCAGCCGACATCTGGCGATATTATTATTGATGGAACCAGCATCGTGAAAATGAAGGAAGAGGAGCTGTCCGCATTCCGCCGTACGAAGCTCGGTTTTCTTTTCCAGGATTACAATCTACTGGATACATTAACCGTCAAAGAAAACATTGTGCTTCCGCTCGCATTGTCCAAAACGGATGTTGCTGCGATTGAACAAAAAGTAGAGACAATCGCGGATCGATTCGGAATCAGAGCCTTGTTAGACAAATACCCGTATCAAATATCCGGTGGCCAGAAGCAGCGGACGGCAGCTGGTCGCGCGATTATTGCCAAGCCAAGCTTACTTCTTGCTGATGAGCCTACGGGTGCTCTCGATTCCAAGTCAGCAACTGAATTGCTGGAAAGTCTAAAGGATTTGAATGAGCAGGACAAGGCTACTATTCTGATGGTAACCCATGATGCGTTCGCCGCCAGCTATTGCAAGCGAGTCCTATTCATTAAAGATGGAAAGATGTTCACGGAGCTTGTAAAAGGGAATTCATCACGGAAAGATTTCTTCAAGAAAGTGCTTGATGTGTTGTCCGTGCTCGGGGGTGGCGCGAATGACGATATTTAGTATAACGAAACGTAATATTCAAGGGAACTTCAGAAACTATCTGATTTATTTCGTCTCAATGATATGCAGCGTTGTTATTTACTTCACTTTCGTCTCCATGCAGTACAGCTCGGACATTCAGACCACCATGTTGGCTTCAACTGCAATCAGCTCTATTTTTCGGCAGGCTTCCATTATGCTAATCATCTTCGTTGCCTTGTTTATCTGGTACTCGAATTCCTTTTTCACTAAGAAACGAAAGAAAGAGGTTGGCCTCTATTCATTGCTCGGTATGCGGAAGAGTACGATCGGCAAGATGCTGTTCTATGAAAATTTGATTATGGGTGCTCTCGCGCTCATAACTGGAATTATATTGGGTACATTATTATCCAAGCTGTTCCTCATGATCTTGCTTAAGCTGCTAGGCTCGGCCGTAAATGTAAGCTTCAGCTTGTCGGTAGGTGCGATCGGAAATACAATAGCGGTTTTCACGGCTATCCTGTTGTTCACATCGATTCAAGGGTACAGATTGATCTATCGGTTCCAGCTCATTGAATTGTTCCGTGCAGAGAAAGAAGGCGAGCAAGTACCCAAGGCTTCACTATTAGCTGCTCTAGTTGGATTGATTCTAATTGGCATCAGCTATTGGGCATCGGACCAGCCCTTCAAGTCCAATGAACAAATACTTAGAAATCTTGGGATATTAATGGGTGGTATTGTTATTGGAACTTTCCTTATATTCCGTTCGGGCACCATAGTATTGTTAAAGCTGATGCAGAGGAACAAGTCCAGCTATTATCGCGGTATGAGGATGATTGGCACCTCTCAATTGGTGTACAGGATGAAAGGAAACGCCCGCTTATTAGCTATGATTGCCTTGTTAAGCGCTTTTACTTTATCAGCTATATGCTTGGGCTACAGTACGTACTACAGCATCGAGAAGACAGCTGAGAAGCATTCACCGTTCAGTTATATGCATATTTCCGAAGGGGAATCGTTTGATCGTCAAATAGAAGCTATCATTGCTCAGGACAAGGAGCACTCTGTTACGATATCGATGGATGTTCCGGTTATTAAATTGGCAGGGGAATTCTCCGATCCGGCTATGCTGCCTCCGCGGTACCTCGAGGCGGATAACAAGCCGATCAAGCTTATAGCCGTCAGCACGTTTAACGAGATACAGAAAGCCTTATCCCGAGAGCTTACCATTCAATTGTCCGGGGATCAGGCTATGCCGATTAAGCCTTTGTACACGAAATTCACATTTGCCGATTTCCAAGGGAAGAATCTGAAGCTGCATGTACCGCAAGGGACCAGCACGATTCAATTTGTCGATCTATTGGAAGAGAGAGTACTGAATTGGAAGTTCCCTGATTTCTATTTCATTGTTAGTGACGCTTTGTTCGCTGATCTGGCCAAACAAACCGCTCCATTGATCTATAAAGTATATAAAGTACAAGGCGAGAAAACGACTGCGGAAACTTCCGCCAAACTGCTGGAGTTAAACAAGGGTACCGATCATGATCCATTGTTCGCCTTTTATAAAGAATACAGAAAAGGGATGGAAGAATCAGGCCTGAACGTGTTTATATTTGGATTCCTGGGACTCGTGCTGCTTGCTGCTACGGGCAGTATGATTTATTTCAAGCAATTGACAGAAGCACAAGCGGACAAAGAGAGGTATGCGATTCTGCATAAAATCGGCTTAAGCCGCAAACAAATACGCAGCTCCATTGCGAAGCAATCCCTATTCGTCTTCTTACTTCCTCTACTCGTCGGGATGCTGCACAGTTCAATCATTATTCATGCATTCTCGTCCCTGCTTGGAAGTCTCATTGGAATTAACTTGTTCTTCCCTATTGCAGTGTCGATGTTGGCTTATGCGGGCATATACTTCATCTATTATGTGCTTACGGTTCATTCCTTCAATAAGATTGCGAATTCTGGAGGAGCTTGAAGGACGGAGGGTGATTTTGTTGCAGAAAAGCAATTAAATCAGGGTGTCCGGGGTGTTTGGGCCTAATTAGTTGCAGGAAAGCAATTAAAAGTGGGTATGGAAGGTGAAAAGTGGACTTGGTGGTCCAATAGTTGCTTTTTTGCAATTAAGTAAGCTGATCTTGGTTATGTATTGAAATTAATTGCTTTTTGGGTTACTAATTAGGTCTCGATTGCTGCTCGAATCCGTAGGCTAGAAATCTCTGCAGGACCAAGTGGTAACAAAGTTGAATTTAATTGAACTTGAACTCAACTCCCAAGAACCTCTGGAGCACAATGCACCAGAGGCTTTACATTTCACAAACTTTGGCGAATATCACCCATAACTTGTCTTGCCAGATAGATGACCATGGTCTATAATTCATACGTGATGCTTAATCAATAGAATACTTGGAACTACCTATAGGTGCCGTACATGTTCTTGGCTGTAAGCTTGAAAGATGACGGTTAAAAGGGAAGTCAGTGAAAGACTGACGCGGTCCCGCCACTGTGAAATAGGGATTTCTTCATGCAAGTTTGTGAGGGAATCGTAACCCTATAAGTCAGGAGACCTGCCTATATGGTGTACAGCTCTTGGAATCCTTCGAGGAAAAGGACCGGCTGAATCAGGAAGTGAACATACGTTTCAGCGCAAGCAGCTCTGATACGATGGTCACGACGTTTCCCTTGATTTGCTGAACCTCTATCCTGCCACGGGTAGAGGTTTTTGTTGTTGTTGTTCCTAGCAAGTGTGTCCACGGTATTCTCTCGAGGAAGCTCAACTACATAGTAAGAGGGAGAATGTTAGCATGAAGAAGCAAATCGTATGGTTGCTTGCTGCTGCGTTACTACTGACAAGTGCAGTCGGCTGTGCCAAGAAAGAAGAAAGTCCATCAGGGATCAAGGAACCGGTTACCGCTTCCAGCCCGAGCCCGAGTGCAAGCCCGCAAGCAACAGCGAACAGCAAAAAAACCGTATATCCGTTAACGGTTAAAGACGCATCGGGTAAAGATGTAACGTTCACCAAAGCACCAGAAAGAATCGTTTCGCTATCGCCGAGTGAGACAGAAGTATTGTTCGCTTTAGGACTAGGCAACAAAATATATGGCGTGTCCGATTATGATGATTACCCGGCAGAAGCGAAGACGAAGCCTAAGATGGGGAATCTGCAAGGGAATACAGAAGCGATTCTGGCCGCTAATCCGGAGATCGTATTCGCAGGACTTTCTTTGAACAAGAAGTCGGTTGAAAAGCTGACAGAATTGAAATTGAACTTATTCTCTGTAGAACCTAAGACGGTTGACCAAGCGATGGAGCGTATTCTTCAGTATGGGAAAATTACCGATACTCAGGAGCAAGCCGAGAAGGTAGTAGCTCAGATGAAAGCAGAGAAACAAAAAGTTGTAGATGCAGTAAAAGGCTTAAAGGAAGATCAAAAGAAAAAAGTGTATATTGAGTTCTCCCCAGGCTGGACGGTAGGTAAAGGAGAGTTCATGGACGACCTTATTACACTGGCAGGCGGCGTTAACGTAGCATCTGATCTTGTTGGTTGGAAACAAATCAGCGAAGAGAAAATCATTCAATCTAATCCAGATGTGATCTTGTTCGCCAAGGGTGTACCTGATCTCGAGAAGACGATTCGAGGCCGCGGAGGCTGGGAAAAAATTACGGCCATCAAGAATAACGCAGTTGCAGGATTGGATGATAACTTGTTGTCCCGTCCAGGTCCACGCGTGACGCAAGGTTTGATCGATATCGCCAAAGCGATTTATCCTGATCTGGTGAAATAACTCATGAAGAAGAAACTGTTGTTGTGGGGAGGAGCAGGCATGCTTCTCCTTCTTCTCTCCATTGTGATCAGCTTGTCGATGGGGTCTGCGCGCCTTCCCATTTCTCATGTGTGGCTGATCTTACTACACCATATCCCGTTCGTCGGGGACTGGGTTCAGGTGCAATGGCCGGAATCCTCGGAACAAATTATTATGAAAGTCCGATTTCCTAGAATAATGCTCGGTATTCTTGTAGGCGGCTGCTTGTCACTAGCTGGGGCAGGCTTTCAGGGTGTGCTGCGCAATCCGCTTGCGGATCCCTATACATTAGGTGTAGCCTCAGGCTCCTCAGTAGGAGCGGCCTTCCTTATTTTGTTTGGTCTGCAGTTTGCCTTGTTCGGGCAGTGGACTATTCCGATTGTGGCTTTTACAACTGGACTAATCAGTCTATGGGTCGTATTCCGATTAGCTAATTTCAACGGCAAATTCCAGATGGAGACGATCATACTATCGGGTGTTGTGATATCGGCATTTCTCGGAGCAATAGTATCGTTCATGGTGTCGATGTCCAATCGGGTCGTTAATGAAATCTTGTTCTGGCTGATGGGCAGCTTGGCGCTTCGCGGGTGGTCTCATTCTGTGGTCGTGCTGCCGTATTTGATTGTTGGGCTTATTGTGTTGACAGCATATGCTCGTTCACTCAATTTGTTCGCATTGGGAGAGCGGCAAGCATCACATCTCGGCGTATCCGTAGAACGCACGAAAAGATGGGTACTAGTCGTATCCACGCTGTTAACCGCTGCTGCTGTATCGGTGTCGGGAGTCGTTGGATTTGTAGGCTTAATTACTCCGCATTTGGTGCGGTTGATTGTGGGGCCGGATTACAGGTTGATTGTCCCCTTATCTATGATAGCAGGCGGGATATACGTACTATGGGCAGATACGATTGCAAGAATGGCGCTGAGTCCGACAGAGATTCCTCTAGGAGTTGTTACTGCGTTTTTGGGCGCACCTTTCTTCGGTTACTTATTGAACAAGCATAAGAAAACAATGAAAAGTTAGCAGGCGCGGCACAAAAGCAATGACCTTAGGAAGGGGGTGCGGGATGATTGCGATAAACAAGGTTTGTAAGTCTTTTGATCGGCAGCTCATCTTAAAAGAGGTCGGTTTCTCGGTTGAACGCGGTGAAATGTTTGGTGTTATTGGCCCTAACGGAAGCGGAAAATCTACGCTGTTGAAGCTTTTATCGGGTGTTGAAACGGCAGATTCAGGCGCAGTAGAGCTCGATGGACGGAAAGTCAGCAGCTATGCTCGTAAGGAGCTGGCGCAATGGGTTGCTGTCCTCCAGCAGGATGCGCTCCCGCCAATCGGATTTACAGTGCGTGAAGTTGTGGAGATGGGGCGGTTTCCTTTCCAGAATTGGTTAGGAGACGAGACGGAAGACCAAATGCAGTTGATTGAGGGTATAATGGAGAAGCTTAACCTTGTACACCTTGCGGAACGGACGCTTGAGAATTTGAGCGGGGGCGAACGGCAGCGGGTTGCTCTGGCCAAAGTGATGGCCCAGCAGCCGAAGCTATTATTGCTTGACGAGCCAACTACGTTCCTCGATATCGGGTATCAGGTGCAGATGATGGATGCGGTTCGCCGTTGGCAGTCTGAAGAGGACCTTACGGTGGTGGCCGTATTGCACGATCTGAACTTGGCCGCCCAGTATTGCGATCGATTGCTTGTCCTGCATGGGGGTACTGTTGCCCAAGTAGGCACACCGCAGGAAGTGATTCGCCGCGAACTGATCGCGGATGTATATGGAACAGTACCGATCATAACGGAGCATCCGGTGAGTGGAATTCCGCAGATTATGCTGCAGCCGGGTTGGACTGGGTAGTCAGTAAGGATAGAGCCTTTTCAAGGTCTTATTTCGTCCAGGTTGCTAGCCAGCATCACGTGAAATAAGGGCCACGCACCAAATAAGACCCTGAGAAGGCTTTATTAGCCCATTTAATAAGTAGTTCAAGAGATTAGGTGCCTCAAAAGGCGCTAACCACACTCGCGGGTAAGGGATTAACCGCTGTAACATACATTAGACAGGAGCCTTGGTCCATGAGCAACCTCGCAATAAGTGAAGACGAGCTCGGCATGCTAGATGTTATAAGACGCATTGAACCATTGAATGACGAGACGGTCCAGGCTGCGCGGCTGCGGCTGGATCAATTGACCAAGCCGCCAGGCAGTCTCGGCCGCCTGGAGGAAATCGCTTGGCAGGTAGCTGGAATTACGGGGGATCTGAACCCGGATCTGACGCGCAAAGCGGTTATTGTGATGGCCGGTGATCACGGCGTGTGCGTGGAAGGCGTTAGCGCATTCCCGCAAGAGGTCACACCGCAGATGGTGTTGAACTTCCTGCACGGCGGAGCCGCTGTGAACGTACTGGCCCGCCAGGCGGGAGCTGATGTGGTATGCGTAGATATCGGCGTCATGTCCGATATAGAGCATCCGCAGCTGGTGAACCGCAAGGTGAAGTACGGCACGGCGAACATCGCCGCAGGACCGGCAATGAGCCGGCAGGAAGCCGCGCAAGCGGTGATGGCGGGTGTCGAGACGGTGAACGGCCTAGCGGAGCGCGGCTATCGGCTGTTCGCCACCGGCGAGATGGGCATCGGCAACACGACGCCGAGTGCTGCTCTGCTCGCCGCGCTGACCGGTGCGGACGTTGAAGCTGTCGTCGGGCTGGGCACCGGCATCGACGAGGCGAAGCGGCTGCACAAGGCCGCGATCGTGCGTCGAGCGCTTGCGGCGAACCGCGTGGACGCGGCCGACCCGCTCGGCGTGCTTGCCGCGCTCGGCGGCCTGGAGATCGCCGGCCTTGTCGGCGTGATCCTCGGCGCCGCGGCGCACCGTTGCCCCGTCGTCATCGACGGGTTCATCTCTTCCGCGGCCGCGCTCGTGGCGAGCCGCCTGGCCCCGCTGTCGGCAGCCAGCATGCTGCCGTCGCATTTGTCGCAGGAGCTGGGCCACCGGCAGCTCCTGGCGAGCATCGGGCTGAAGCCGATGCTAGAGATGGATATGCGCCTAGGCGAAGGCACAGGCGCCGTGTTGTGCTTCCCGATCGTGGAAGCTGCAGTGAAAATTATGAACGAAATGGCTACGTTTGAGAGCGCAGGCATTTCGAAGGAATAGGAGCGAGCACGATTGATGAAGCATATCCTCGTGACAGGCGGCGCGCGCAGCGGCAAGAGCTCGTTCGCCGAACAGCTGGCGTTGCGCCTTGGCGAGCGCGGCACCTACATCGCGACCGCGCAAGCGCTTGACGCGGAGATGGCCGAGCGCGTCGCCCTGCACCGCAGTCAGCGCGATCTAGCCGCGCCGCCAGGCTTCTGGGCTACAGCCGAGGAGCCGCTGCAGCTCACCGAGCTGCTGACTACGCTCGGCCTCGCGCCCGCGCAGCCTCAAGACGCGTCGCCCACCCCTGTCGGCGCCATCACTACCGCTGCATCGCCCTCCAATCCCAGCATGGTCGTGCTGGTTGATTGTTTGACGCTTTGGCTGTCGAATTGGGTGCTCGCCTACGAGGAAGACCCGTGTCTTGTTTCACTTATCAATAACAAGCTCGACGAGCTATGCGATGCAGTCCGTCAATATCCTGGCCGATTGGTGATGGTAACCAATGAAGTGGGCAGCGGGATAGTCCCGGCCTACAAGCTCGGCCGTGTGTATCGGGACTTGGCGGGACGGATGAATCAGCGTCTGGCCCAAATATGTGATCGCGTGTTCCTGGTTACAGCAGGAATTCCTGTTGAACTGAAATCGATTGCGTTCCATTTGACACAAGTAGACGAACTAACCTAACCAGCCAGCGATACGGAGAGTGAAGACGAATGCTGTTCTACTCCATTCAGGAGACGGCTATTATGATCGCAGCTGCCATTGTATTGGATTGGATCATCGGTGATCCTAAGTGGATCACGCATCCGGTCATCTGGATCGGTCGATTCATCAAGCTGTGCTCGAAATGGTTAAGACCTGATGAAGCTAACGAATCCTTCTCAGCCAAGCAGCTTAGATGGCGCGGAATCATCCTCACTGCCTCAACAGTGCTGCTGTCCTTTACAATAATAGGGGGAATTGGGTATGCCGCCGCAGCTATTCATCCATGGCTCGGTTATGCGGTGAACATTTGGTTCATCTCGACAACAATTGCGGTTAAGGGCCTTAGAGATGCAGCTATGCAAGTGTATCGGCCGCTTACAAAAGGTGATTTGCCAGAGGCACGCCGTTATGTCGGCTATATCGTAGGTCGGGGCACTCAATCGTTACCCGAACGTGAGATTGTTCGAGCCACAGTGGAGACGGTGTCCGAGAATACAGTCGATGCGGTCGTATCCCCGCTAGTTTTTGCTTTTCTCGGCGGTGCGCCGCTTGCTATGTTATACAGAGCGGCTAATACGCTGGACTCTATGGTTGGTTACAAAAATGAACGCTTTCTGTACTTTGGCTGGGCGTCCGCGAGATTCGATGACATTCTTAACTTCATACCCGCTCGTATTACTGGACTACTTATTGTACTTCATAGCACTTTGGAGCCTTCATTCTCTGCAAAGCAGGCGCTGCGCTCGATATTCCGATTCGCCCATCTCCACCCTAGTCCGAATAGCGGCGTTCCCGAATCCGCTGTAGCCGGAGCTATCGGCATCCAACTTGGAGGTACGAATCATTACGGGAATCACATAAGCGAGCGAGCCAAGATGGGGTGGCCTACACGAGAGTTGGAGCAAGGGGATATCGTGAGAACAAACCGAATATGTTATGGAATAAGCTGGCTGATCTTGGGAGGCATGTTATGCGTCTGGGCGGTTTCCACCCTATAGAATGGCTGCATGCTTGTGCGGCCGCTTTTCAATTTCTTACCCGTATACCGGTTAAGATCCAATTGAATTATGACGAACGTCTATTTCGTCGAAGTGTCGTTTTTTATCCATTGGCCGGTGCTGTTATAGGTCTTGTGTTATTCCTGATCAGCCTTATTCTGAAGTCCGTTCTGCCTACCGCTCCACTAGCCGTCATCCTGCTGGGTATTTGGATTGCGCTAACTGGAGGTTTGCATATGGACGGTCTGATGGATACGGCAGACGGCGTGCTCAGTCATCGCTCGAGGGAGCGAATGCTTGAGATTATGAAGGATAGTCGAGTGGGTGCAATGGGTGTGATCGTGGGGTGCTGCCAGCTTCTAATGAAAGCAGCTCTCCTATACAGCCTCTTGGAGTATGCGTCGTCCTGGATGGTTTTGCTTATTGTCATCCCGATATGGAGCCGGCTGTTCATGGTATATGCGATTGCCAGATGGCCTTATGCTCGTGAGGGCGAAGGGATGGGCAGATTGGTAGCGACCGTTTCCTATAAAGAAGCGATCCCGGCTCTCCTGATAGCCGCCTCCTTAACAATAATCACCCTTTTAGCAAGCCACACATTAATCATCACCACTCTTTTTTATACGGTCCTGTTCGCAACAACGACTTTGGTCATAGGTTGGTTTTTAGCCCGTAAAATGGTGAGCAAATTGGGCGGTTTAACAGGGGATACTTATGGTGCTTTGAATGAACTTCTGGAAACGGCATGGTTGCTCATTGTGGTGATGTGGGGATATTCTGCTTAGAAAAGAGGTCAAGGATGCTTGAACGATACGGTCATGGCGGCGATCTAACAACCGCTGAAGCGGAATTCGGAATACCTGAGGAAGGGTTCCTGGACTATAGCTCCAATATGAATCCGTTCGGCCCACCCGATATAGTTGGAGACATTGTTCGTTCCCAGTGGCGGGAGCTTGCCCGTTATCCGGATCCTGCTGTGCGGGAGCTGCGCAACAAACTAGCGGTCAAATATAATATTGAGCCGGACAGCATCCTTGTAGGCAATGGCGCGGCTGAGTTGATTGATCTGGCAATTCGAGTGCATCAACCTTCTGTAACGGGCATCGCTGCACCCTCATTTACGGAATACGAGGATGCTGTACGCAAGACAGACGGGGAACGGATCTCAATTCCGCTCTATTCCGAACTTGGATTTGTCCCGCAAGAAAGGGACATCCGTTACGCAGCGGAACGAGCAGAGCTGCTTGTGCTCGGCCATCCGAACAATCCGACAGGTCAACTGCTGAATCCCGAACTTATGCAGACAATGGTGTCCGAAGGCACTCCGTTACTCCTCGATGAAGCCTTCATGGATTTTGTTCCAGACGAGCATAACCTGAGCCTGCTTCAGCTGGCTTCAACTACTCCGCATCTGCATGTTCTTCGTTCCATGACCAAGTTTTATGCCATCCCCGGGATTCGTCTTGGATTTGTCGTCTCGCATCCGGACTCCATTCGTAAGCTGCGAGAGCGACAAGTACCGTGGAGCGTGAACAGCTTTGCCCAAAAGATAGGAACTGCAGTACTGGATGATATCCAATATGAACTGCAAACCCATAGCTGGCTGGCTGAAGAAAAACCTTGGTTAGCCTCCCGCCTAACAGAAATCGGGATGCATGTGTTCGAGGGCAGTGTCAATTATTTGTTATTTACCCTGCCTCAAGGGGCGAGACCTGTTCATGTACAGCAAGTTCAGAGGGAACTAGGTCGTCGAGGGATATTGATTCGGGATGCCTCCCTCTTCGCAGGGCTGGATGGTCGCTATGCTCGTGTTGCTGTTCGGTTCCGGGAAGATAATGAGCGGCTAATCCGAGAGTTGGATCGGGTCGTGAAGTCATTGATGAATGAAGCAGGGGGAGAGGAAGACGTATGAATCGGAACAACAAAGCTCCTGAAGCGGTCACAATCATGTTTCAAGGCACCTCTTCGGACGTTGGCAAAAGCATTTTGACTGCAGCCCTTTGCCGTATTTTGACACAGGATGGGTGGCGGGTTGCTCCATTCAAATCGCAAAACATGTCGCTCAACTCCTACGTTACGTTAGATGGCAAGGAGATAGGCCGCGCACAGGGGATGCAGGCAGATGCATGCCGCATTCCGGCAACGACCGACATGAATCCGATTCTGCTTAAGCCCAAGCAGGATATGGTTTCTCAAGTGGTCGTACATGGCAAACCTGTTCGCGATCTGGACTTTCGTTCTTATAGAGAGAACTATTCCAAGGAAGCCGAGCAAATTGTCAAAGATTCGCTTCACCGTCTTCGGCAGCGCTTTGATGTCATATGCATAGAAGGGGCGGGCAGCCCGGCCGAAGTAAATCTTAAGGATCGGGATATCGTCAACATGAGGTTGGCAGGCTGGGCGGATGCTCCAGTATTATTGGTCGCGGACATTGACCGAGGAGGTGTGTTCGCCTCCTTGGTAGGTACGCTTGAGATTCTGAATCCTGATGAACGGGATCGTGTAAAAGGATTCATTATTAACAAGTTCCGCGGTGACGTCTCGCTTCTGCAGCCCGGACTCGATTGGTTAGAGAACAAGACAGGCAAGCCTGTTCTTGGGGTGATCCCTTTTATGCGTGATTTGGGGCTGGAGGACGAGGATTCAGCATCTTTGGATGCAAAGGTGAGTTCTCAGCGTTCTAACTCTAAACATGCTCAGACCGAACAGCAATTGGACATTGCCGTGCTGCGGCTGCCGCGAATCTCCAACTTTACTGATTTTGACCCGTTTGTCGTAGAACCGGATGCTGGATTTCGCTACGTAAGTACGCCGGAGGAATGGGGAAATCCAGACGCCGTTATTATTCCAGGCAGCAAAAACACCATTGATGATCTTTTATATCTCCGTCAAAGCGGCCTCGAGCAGCTTGTTAAGTCATTTGCGGCATCGGGCGGAACGATCCTCGGGATATGCGCAGGTTATCAGATGCTAGGCCGTCGGCTGCTCGATCCAGAGCTTATAGAATCAGATAAACCGGAGCTGGAAGGGTTGAATATTTTTCCTGCTGAAACGGTGTTCGTGGGGGAGAAAAGGACGGAGCGGATCACAGGATGGTCTACTTTTTTCCAGGAAGAGCATGGTGCCGAGCATCCCGTAAGCGGTTATGAGATTCATATGGGACGGACCCGATTCCTGGAGCCTGTGCAGCAGCCATTCCATGTTCGCATTCATGATGCGCCAGATGAAGAACAATCCTATCATCCAGATGGTGCGGTAACAGGCAATGGTCGTATCTGGGGGACTTACATACATGGCATTTTGCATAATGATCGGCTTCGCCGTCTATGGTTGAATAGGCTTCGGGAGCTTAAGGGATGGGACCCTATCCACGACGTTACCCCGTTTGATGATCTGCGGGAGCAGGCGTTTGACCGATTAGCCGAGCATGTGCGCCTTCATTTGGATTTGAAACGTGTTTATGAGATTATGGGAGTACAGGTTGTACAAGAATCGGATAAATAACCAAAGAGGAGAGGGTGTATTATGAAAATTTATACGCGTACAGGCGATAAGGGGCAAACTGGAGTAATCGGGGGACGGGTTGATAAAGATGATGTAAGGGTAGAAGCATACGGGACCATTGACGAGCTCAATTGCTTCGTTGGTCAAGCCATGAGTCTTATGAGCGCACAACTATATGACGATCTTCGTGAGGATATGCTGAACATTCAACATGAATTGTTCGACTGCGGCTCTGATCTGGCGCTGCTGAAACAGGATCTTCGTCCCTATAAAGTGAAAGCAGAAATGGTAGATCAGCTTGAAGTATGGATTGATAAATATGATGCCGAGACACAGGATCTAACCCGATTCATACTTCCAGGAGGCTGCTCGGTTTCTTCGCTTCTGCATGTATGTCGGACGGTTTGCCGAAGAGCGGAGCGGCGGGTTGTCACACTGGCCAAAGAACAGCCGATCAACGACGAGGTACGCCGTTACTTAAACCGTCTATCGGACCTGTTCTTCACTATCGCTCGTACGGCGAACGCCCGAGAAGGTGTTGCCGATGTCGAATATATCCGCAGTGCAGAAGTGTTCCGGCGCAAATAATGGGATACTATGAGCCATTAACTTACATCATTCCCCCGGAAGACGACGGGATGCTGCTGAAGACTGTGTTGTCGAATCGGATGACTATCTCGCGCACGCTACTGTCAAGGTTGAAGCAGACAGAGCGGGGGATCATGCTTAACGGTGAACGCGTCTATATCTCAGTTCGGGTCCGAGCTGGTGACTGTGTCGAGGTAAGGATGGAGGAAGAGCAATCGGATGATATTCTTCCTGAAGACTTGCCTCTTAACATCTTATTCGAGGATGATCACCTGCTCATAGTGAACAAGCCGGTCGGTCAAGTCGTGCATCCTACACACGGCCACTATACGGGGACGCTAGCTAATGCTGTCGTCTTTTATTGGCAGCAGCGCGGACTTAAGGTGCGCTTCAGGCCGATCCATCGGTTAGACCAGGATACGTCTGGAGTGCTCGCAATAGCCAAGACTCCATTTATCCATCAGAACATTTCCGAGCAGCTGCAGGCGAATGAAGTGGATAAGGAGTATGTGGCTTTTGTCCATGGTTTGGTCACGCCTGAGAGCGGAACTATCCGCGGTCCGATCGACCGAGATCCCGAGAATCCGCATTTAAGGATCGTAACACCTACTGGGTATCCTTCTGTAACCCACTACACGGTAGAGCGAGCCTATGGAGATAGCGTCTCCAAGGTCAGGTTGAAATTAGAAACGGGGCGAACGCACCAGATCCGTGTGCACATTCGTCACATCGGTCACCCTTTAATTGGTGATGCGATGTATGGCCTCTCTAGCCTGCCATTAACGGTATCTCGTGCAGCACTCGACCCGCATTGGGACACCCTGATCGGGCGTCACGCGCTGCATGCAGCAACACTAGGGCTTACCCACCCCATCACCAAGGAACGGCTTGTTTTTAGCGCTCCGCTCCCAACAGACCTGGCACAGTTGGAACGAGATCTCGACCAAAGATTCCACTCTTAATCTTCCTAAAAAGTATATAGCCACTCCAACCTCCACATGGTATATTTAGGAAATGTAAATTTCATCCTATGGAGGTTGGTTTTTTCGTTATGTCCCTTATTCCCGCTCCGAAACCATCTCAACACCCAACAGAATCGCCATCGTCTTTAGAAGCTTTGCCTGATAGCAGGGAACCGATCACCAAGCGGGAAATACGACGAAAAGTACTTGATCTCGCATGGCCAACTCTAACCGAGATGTTCCTGAGTAACTTGATCGTCATGCTCAACATGATCATGGTGAGTCGTGTAAGTGCGGAAGCTGTAGCAGGGGTTGCCTTAACTAGCCAGCCTATTCTTTTCTGCGGGATGCTCTTCGCAGCAATGAATATCGGTTCGATAGTTATTGTTGCTCGAGCAATTGGAGCTGGCAACAGCGAGGAGGCCAACCGTTCGGCGCAAACGAGCTTTAACGTCAACATCTTGTTCATCCTTCCAATCGTGCTGTTCGGCATGCTGTTTGCTTCGAACATTTTACGCTGGATGGGAGCTACACCCGAGGTAGTGGAAGGAGCGGCTGGCTATGCCCGGTTAGCGTTTCTTGCCTTTGCTTTCACGATTCTCAGCAATAGTGTCTCATCAGTTCTGCGCGGAGCAGGGGATACGAAGACGTCGGCCAAAATTAACGTAACCGCAGACGTGCTTATAGTTGCGATTGGAGTCCCGCTCATCTATGGATGGTTTGGGTTGCCCCAGCTCGGCTTGCTGGGTGCAGGTATTGCGACTCTGATTGCACGCGTACTGGCTGCCGCATGGATGCTGAAGGGGGCTTTCTCTGGCCGTAAGAAAATAATACTCCGGATATCGCTAATCGGTCAGATCGATAAGAATTTGGTTCGCCGAATCTTGAAGATCGGGCTGCCTGGCGCGACAGAAACCTTTGTAATGCGAGTTGGACAAATATTTTTAACGATATTAATAGCAGGCCTCGGAACACAGGTGTTCGCCGCCAATCAAATTGCTTTTAACATACTGGGTCTGACGATCATGCCTGCTCTCGCTCTATCCCATGCAGCGACAACTCTAGTCGGACAAGGATTGGGGGCTAAGAAGCCACAGCAGGCGGAACAGCTAGCTTGGGAAACCAATAAGCTTGGAATGGTGTTCTCAGGCGTCGTAGGTATAGGCTTCATTGTGTTCCCTCAATGGATATTAATGCTGTATACGAATGATCAAGAAGTAATTCGATTAGGAAGCATCGCTATGCAGGTAATCGGTTGGACCCAGGTTTTTCAAGCGGCTCAGTTTGTTCTTTCCGGGGCATTACGGGGAGCTGGCGACACGAAGTTCTCTCTGAAAATTACTTTTATCGGGGTCTGGGGCATTCGCATCGTGTTGACGTTGATCTTCGTGTACATTTTTGATTGGGGATTGCTTGGCGCGTGGCTGGCGATTGCTGTCGATCAGGTTTATCGTACCCTCTTTTTAATCCTCCGTTTCCGTCGAGGGGATTGGAAGACGATTAAAGTATAGCGTCTGCATAAATAGCACCTTCAGACAACAAGCCCTCGATTACAAATGAAGGCTTGTTTTTTATCGCTGTGTCAGATATTCTTGAGTGTGGACTATAAATGCAAGTGTAAGAAAGGAATATAAGCATATGCCTGCAACGATGTACTGGTATCCCAAATGCGACACCAGCCGTGATGCTCTAAAGTCCTTGAAGCGTAAAGGAATAGAGCCCGAAACGATCAACTTGTTCGAAACTCCGCCGCCGGCTCAACTGCTAAGTTCGTTGATCGATAGCAGCGGGTTAGAAATTAAGAAGTTTTTTAACACATCTGGTGAAGTCTATAAGGAAATGAATTTGAATGACAAGCTTCCAAGTATGACTAGAGAGCAGATGGTAGAGCTGTTGGCATCGAATGGAAGATTAATCAAACGGCCGATCGTCTTTGACGGCGATAAGATAACGGTAGGGTACAAGGAAGAGCACTATGAAGAGATATGGGGATCTAATAAACAGCAGTAACGAGCCTGCCCTAATGCGGTATTGCTTGGAGACAGGGGGCGATAAGCTTTGGCAGCAATAGGAAAACCGAATAAGTCCAGATGGTGGGGATTAGGTGCGATCGGCACCTTCTTACTAGGACAAGCCAAGACCGTTATCTCGATCTTTCAGCTTGGCAAGACCGGCAGCGCAGTTCTAAGCGCATTAGTAGCAATTGCTTTCTACGCATGGTTGTATCAATGGGAATTTGCTCTTGGTGTTGTCATCATGGTATTGTTCCATGAACTCGGCCATGTATGGGCAGCCAAGCGTAAAGGAATACCGGCCACTGCCCCTTTCTTCATTCCTTTTCTCGGTGCATTGATTATGCTCAAAAGGAATCCTAGAGATGCGGTCACAGAAGCCTATATTGCTATAGGTGGACCGATATTAGGTACGATCGCCGCTTTTGTCTGTTTATGTCTGGCATGGATAACAGGACATCCATTATTTTACGCGATCGCTTATATCGGTTTTATCCTGAATCTTATTAATCTGCTCCCCATTCATCCTTTGGATGGAGGGCGTATTGCTATGACAGTTACAAGGTGGATGTGGGTCGCGGGGCTGCTGTCTGGTATAATAATTGTCATTTATATTAAATCCATTCTACTATTTATCGTGTGGGCCTTATTCTCGATAGATTTGTTCTTGCGATTCATTTGGCGTAGTCAGAATAAGGGCAGCAACTATACGGTTTATGGGAGATTTGATGTTCCAATTGCCAACATTGAGAATCCGGATTGGCTCGTCAAAGGTTATCAATATACCGGTGAGCTGCCCTATACGACTTACAGTGATCTGGATGGACGTCAATATGTGGAACTAAGCTGGGAGCTCGCTAATATTGTCAAACGCATCGAGATGCAGGAGCAGGGCACTATTCGCCGGGTTCATTGCACAGGTGTGGACTTCAAATGGAACCAAGTGCCGAAGCGCTTAGTCATGCGGTATGAAATCAATTATGTTCCGTACGAAAATGATCAATATTATGTAGTTTCAAGGCCTTTGCGATGGAAGTTCGGTTTATCTTATGGCGGACTTGCATTATTCTTACTGCTCATGATGTGGGTCATTCAGCAGGAGCTTGCTCCGCATAGCAGTCTTCTGCAATCGTTAAGAGGCGGAAGATAAGATGACAGATTTCCCGGGAAATTGAATTAGGTGCCGTAAATTGTCGGTGGATCAAGCTCTACATAGGGTTTTATATGTTTTGATTAATCCAATAAGAGGAGTGAATACTATGACAGAGAGACAACCTTCTGTGCTTCTAGTTGACGGAATGGCGCTTTTGTTCAGGGCTTATTTTGCAAGTGCGTACAGCGGCTATATTAAAAGAACGAGCACCGGGCTGCCAGTTAATGCTGTCTACGGTTTCGTGAAATACATGCTGGAAGCGATTGAGACCTTTGCCCCGAGCCATGTGGTGTGCTGCTGGGATATGGGAAGCAAGACGTTCCGGACCGAGCAATATGAGAGCTATAAAGGGAATCGGCCGGAAGCGCCGGAGGATCTGATTCCTCAATTCGATCTGGTCAAAGAGGTCGTAGCGAGCTTCGGCATCCCTAATGTTGGGATACCAGGGTTTGAGGCAGATGATTGTATCGGTACGTTATCCACGGCGTTCAGCAGCGAGATCGATGTGATGATTCTGACCGGTGACCATGATATGCTCCAATTAGTGTCGGAGCGGACCCAAGTTATTATTATGAAAAAAGGTCCCGGCAATTATATGGTGTACAATCTGCAGACACTGCGGGATGAGAAGCAGCTGACTCCTGCTCAGATCATTGACATGAAAGGTCTGACTGGGGACACGAGCGATAATTACCCAGGAGTAAAAGGAATCGGCGAGAAAACAGCCCTGAAGTTGTTGCTGGAGTATGAATCAATCGATGGAATATTGGCTAATTTGCACCTTGTGCCCAAAAGTGTCAGAGCAAAGATCGAAGCGGAGCTCGATATGCTGCACTTATGCCGTGATCTGGCTACCATACGCTGTGATGTGCCGATCGCTTGCGCCTTGGAATCTTGTTTCTGGGAGATTGACCGCCATCAAGTCATAGCCAAGTTCGAGGAATTGGAATTCAAGGGACTTATGAAAATGATTATTTAATAGATTTGCATACATGAGCAAAATGCCGACCATCAGAGAACAGCCCTGAATAGTCGGCACTTTCTTGCTTCTATAATGACTTACTTCGAGCTTTCCACAGGAACCTTACGCCAATCTTGCTCCAACCCCAGCCCGCTTAGATCCGCCATGCGGTTCTGCTGCTCAGCCTCGTACATCCGCCATATGCAGCGAAGTCCTTGCAAGCTTCCAGGTCCGTCTGACAGCGGCTTCTTGTTGAACTGTATGCAATCGAGGAAATGATTGATTTCGTGATGCGTAAACTTGCCGCCCTCTTCCACTTCCATCAGCAGCTCGACTTGCGAAACTTTCGTGCCGGCTGTCTCCTCATCTAGATTGTGGTGCAGATACAGCCTGCGCTCCCTGAAGTTCATCTCCAGCATCCCCGCCGTGCAGTGAGCATGGATAGCAGCGCCAAGACGCGTGCCGCGTGCGCCCCAGGTAGCAAAGTGCATGCCCAAAGCTCCGTTCTCGAACTCCATCGTCATGTTGCTGGTGCCTTCCTTCTCCATCCAAGGTGTCCCATAATTCGTGCCGAGATGCGTTCCGCGAACTGGATTGCCCATCATCCAGAGCAAAATATCTACATAGTGGCAGCCATGGCTGAAAAACTGCCCGCCGCCAAGTCGCTTCGAATCAAGCGCCCAGTGACCATCGTAATAGCGAGTATATTGTTCGGTGTAAATGGACATCTGGAACAAGTCGCCGTACGTCTTGTTATCGATCAATTCCTTCATTTTGACTACGATAGGATGGTGCCGAACCGGGTAAGCGATCATGAACACCCTGTTCACTTTCTCTGACAGCTCAATCAGATCGATACATTCCTGCTCCGAAATCCCCATCGGCTTCTCCATGAGCACGTGCTTGCCTGCCTTCAAGCAAGTCATCCCTACTTCATGGTGCAGATCATGCGGCAATACGACAAGAACGGCGTCAACGTGATCCAGCAAATCATGGTAATCGGCAACGACCAGTTCAGCGCCATAGTATTCAGCAGCCTTCTGCGCACGCTCCAGCACGATGTCGCATGTGGCGGTTACTTGCATCCGATTAGCCAGCTCTTCATATCCTTGGGAATGCGCTCCTGCCATATTCCCGCAACCGAGAATGCCTAGACGAATTTTTTGCATAATCATATTCGCTCCCTTATCTTTTCTCTTTGATCCTGTTGATTCACTTATATAATAGAACGAGAGCATCGATTTGTATTTGTACTACCGGGCGAATGTTTTGTACTATTGCGAAGTGGAGAAGGGATATGTCACGTGAACCCCGTTCGATTCGAGCTAAGAGAAGAAATTACGATTCGTCGTGTCTTGACATTTTCATACAAAGAACTGAGCAATACGTTTATTCATGACGGGGAGCAGCACGACTACTGGGAGTTTGTGTATGTAGACAAGGACGAGGTGGAGATCAGCATTGGTCCGCACTGCTATGATATGAGGCAGGGAGACATCGTCTTCTACAAGCCAAACGACTACCACAGCCTGCGCACGAATCAGGTTGTGACTCCGAATCTATTCATTATCAGCTTTGATTGTCATTCGCCTGCCATGCGGGTTTTCGAGAACTTGTCATTCCCGCTGGACGACGAATGCCGGCATTGGCTCGCACTTATCGTACAGGCCGGCTTCGAAGTGTTCGATCCGCCGATGTGACACCCCGATAGTTCGTATGCTGCAACGCAAGCCTGATGTGCCTTTCGGCAGCGAACAGCTTATCAAGCCATATGTCGAACTGCTGCTCGTACAGATCATTCGCAAATACGGCGGACATCGCGTACCTGACAGCGAGCTTTCCTCGATGCCAAAGGATGGCTGTGGGGCAGCTTTTTCTCGCTCGGCTCGATTTTGCCTATAGACGGACCACGTATCGAGGAGTCAGTTTGCCTTTGGTGCTGTCGGAAATCTCTTTGTCCTTGAATAGGCTAACGATTTTCTTCACGTCGCTTACATAGATCACATCTCTAGCAACGATCAGCGCTAACGGATCGCGGTGCTCCAATGCCAAATCTTTCAGCGGCATCAACTGTTCTTCCGTTAAGTGGTCCTTCTTGATTTCCGTACCGCTAGTAATCCTATTGCGCACAGCTTGACCGAATTTCAGCAGCTCAAGCTTGTTCTTAATATAAGCTTCCGGCTTACCGAGTTTGCTGGACACGAATTTAATCGAGATGTTGAACCTGGGATCGTTCATCAGCATATAGAAGGCCTCTGCCTCCTCGATTGGCGAAAACCCTTCACGCGTTAAATTCTCAGCGATTTGTTCCATATATGATTTTGTAGCGACCGTTCTGGGTGGATCTTACTTTGATTGGAGACAGCAAGCCGAGCTCCCCAATGCTTGTCATTAGCTCCTGCAGCGAATCCTTATCGAACTGGTAGCGGGGCTAGTCTTTATCTTCATCTATTAGCTGGGTAGCAATTGGGATAATGTCTACGTCATTTCTCCTTGTCGGTGTTATGGTTTGGCTCGCTTGGCTTCGCGTATTTTGTCTTCGTACTGTTTGAATATAGCGGCTCCCTGATAATTCTGGATAATGTCTTGGCGGTAATCGGGCCAGTTGTCGCCGGATTTATCTAAGAATAGCATCCTTACCTGCAACTCGTTTTGTCTTGCTCGCATCGCCTCTGTTTGGATGCCGAGCGGAGGAGTTAAGGTTGTGCCTATGCCTTCATAGACCGGGATTTTCGTAATCGTCTGCAGGATGCTCTTGTCTCTCTCTGTCTTGCGAGGGTCGATGACATTCAACCCGAGTACAAGAGGGGAATTCGGTGTGAAGAAGTCCCAGACGGAGGCAAAGCTCGCCTGTGGGTTTAAGGTAATGTTGTTGCCCTGTCGTGTGTAATGCTTGCCTTCCATGCCGTAATGGGTCAGCAGGAAGCCTTCCTCTCCGCACAACCAGTCAAGAATCGCGGCAATCCGCTTCAGCTTGTCCGGATTCAATCCTGCCGCATTATTGGAGAAGACAAAGGGAGATTCAGGTGTAACGGCGGTTCGCAGCGGTTGATTGCCAAATGGATTAAAGGGAACCCAGTTTGCCTCCCCATTCACCGCTTTGCTCCGCGATTGCAGACTGTTCGGATTGGAATCGTAGGCAAAATCGGCGGTATTCCCTAACACGACCCCAACCTTGCCACGAACGGCTTGCTCGACACTATCGAGGTCCTTGCTCAGAAACCAGTCCGAATTTACAAGCCCATCGTTCAAAACTTTCAAGATATCGTTCACGACAGCACCAACTCGCAGATCCATCTGCATATCGATGAGCTGTTTACCGTTGTAATAGGCTGGAAACAGAAGTCCGTTTTTCACATATTCCGGCCAATCTGTAGAAATGCTAGTGCCCCCTCCGGAAGTCATAAACCCGTACGTATCATTTTTGCCGTTTCCATCGGGGTCGTTATAGGTAAAGGCTTGCAGCACTTTGTAATAATCGGCGTAAGTCGTTGGAATTTGCATATTCAAACGGTCGAGCCAGTCTTTGCGGATGTAGTAGGCGCGGTATGACTGGTTATCATAAGGGATAGGTGCCCGTACGAACTTGTTATGAATTTGATAATTTCTAAGCTCCGTTTCATTCATCCAGTACTTGAAATAATTCGGCATCATTGCAGGTGAAACGAACAGCGACATGTCGGCCAATGCGTTGTCAAGAGCGTAGGAAGCCCCTCCATCGGGACTGAGTGCCAGCCACATATCAGGTGGGTTGTTGGCAGCGAGCAAGGCAGCAAGCTGTCGGTTATAATCGCTCCCATACGGCATTGTCGTTACCGTTAGATCGACGTGAAACTTGTGCTCTATAGCTTGCTTGACCCAATCGTTCTTCTCGTCTGCAACCGTAGAGGCAGCATGTTTGTTGATGAAAATATGCAGAGACAGCCGATCATCTGGAGTAGGAGGCAGTTTGCGCTCTCTCCAGGACCTGTAGCCTGAAAACAACAAGACGATTACCCCGATGAGTACGACAATAGCTACAATCGACCCTGTTTTTACCCGATTCAACAATAACGTCCCCTTGTCTGGTGGCATGCGTCCGTAGTGGAAAGCCAATGCCGCTTTTATTATTATGGTAATACACTTTGCTCCAAAAATAAACTTTTCGTTGCCGGGCTCGATTGCGGTTGGTACAGTTGTAATATATTTGGCGATTGCGGAGGAGTCTCATGCGGAAAAATTGGTTTAATCGGCTGCTGTTGTCTTACTTGCCCGTCTTGTTCGTGGTCAGTCTAAGTCTGCTGCTCATTATGTATTTGATGCTAAGCGAAATGTCCAAACGATCTGCCGTTCGGGCGAACGATCTGCTTTCGCAAAATATCATGCAGACGATCGATGATGCGCTGAAAGGTATCGACGACACGATGATACGTGAAATTCTGGATAATAACGAGATGAGAACGTTTTTTCAGCCCGACCGCCCGGATGATAATCGGTATGCCGACTACCAGACGGCTGCGGCTTTAAGGAAAATATTGAATGACAATCGGTTTATTGATTCGATTTATTTGTACCGGGTTAGCGGTCAGATGGTACTGACTACGACAGCCTTTATCGGAATCGACAGTTTCGGGGATAAAGAATTTATCGGAAGACAGATTACAAGTCTGACTCCCCACTATTGGGTGACTACAAGGTCGTACCGCGAGCGGCCAGACGGACTGGCGGTGAATGTGATTAGTCTTGTGAAATTTACTAACCTTTCCGACAGAAGCTTGATTGTCGTCAACGTCAGAACGGACAGCCTGGGTGAATTAATTCGCAAAATGTCCGATTCTAAACTGAACTTTGTCGAGCTTATTGATTCGAACGAGAAACTGATCGCCTCAAAAGCTCCAAACGGCGCTTCAAGCTACGACGCGGATAGTCCGAATACAGGCAAGGAATTATCCAGTGTGCGTTCCAATTATACGGGCTGGACAGTTCGCAGCGGGATTTATCGGGCGAATATCGTGGAGTGGGTCTCCTCCTTGTTCTATGTGTGGATTTCATTTGGCTGTCTCGTTATTGTGGCCGGGATCGTCTGGTTTGTCTATGTGACGCGCCGCAACTATACACCGATCCGCAACATCGCCGATCGAATTGAGGATTACGCAAAGCAGAAGAGACAACATTTAAAGCTCGAAGAGAGCGCGGATGAGTTCAAATACATTGAAACTGCCATAGAGGATTTGCTTAATCAGTCGTCTATCCTTCAGGAACAAAATAAAGAAAACCTCGCCTATCGCAGACGGCATGTTTTTCTGGAGATGCTCGAAGGCTCTTCTGTCGCTCTGGCCGATAACTGGATAAGCGAATTCGACCAGCTTGGATGGAATGGTTCACAAGGGGGGTATACTGTCGTTCTTGTCGAAATGGATCGATTCACCGAGTTTGCGAGTCAATATAGCCGCTGGGATCAATTTTTGCTCAAGCATGTGCTGAGCTCCGTGAACCAGGAGCTAGCCGATAGCGATCCCGTTCAAGTCTGGGCGGAGTGGGTCGATGATGAACGGCTGGCAGTGGTGTATATGCTGGACGCCTACGCTGTGACCACAGGTTGGGAGGTGAGCATTTTTTGCGAGAAATGGCGGGCTTGGGTGGAGCAAAACTTGACCTTTACCGTTACAATCGGCATCGGCACCTTTCAAGAGAAGCCCGAGCAGATTACGCAATCATATCAAAGCGCCGTTGAAGCGCTCGCATACAAGTCGTCTCTCGGAACAAACCGGCTGATCGGTCCGAACGACTTGACCTCGCTGCCGCAAGGGGAAATGTTCAAACAGCTTTCTAACATACGAGCTATATGCCAGTATTTCCGAGCGGGTGACAAGGAATGGGAGAAGCACTTCCATGATCTTCGCAGTACAGTGCGAATCCAATTGTTTTCTCATGATGAGCTGATCTATCTGTTGACAAACTTAATCGACCATCTCCATAAGGAAGTCATGGAGCTGCCGTCGGAATTTCAGGATATTTGGAATAAGGGCGTTGAGGAACGTTTGCATCGGATTGCAGAGCGAATCGAAAGCGCGGACGAGATTTTTACCGCTTTCTATCAGGTGCTGCTCGAAGCTGCGGCACAAATGCAGCAGGTTCGCGAGGGTCGCAATCACCACCAATTGATTCATCAGGTCAAGAAGTATATAGGCGAGAATTATGCGAACTCCGAATTGTCCTTGGCGCATCTGAGTGACGCGTTCGGTGTGAATGCCAGTTATGTAAGCCGCTTGTTCAAGGAGGAGTTCGGGGAAAAGTTTAACGATTACGTGGCACAGGTCAGGATAGAAAAAGCGATCGGACTGTTAAAAGAAACGACGTCCACGATCAATGAAATCGCGACCGCTGTCGGATATACGCACTCGTTAACGTTTATCCGCGTATTTAAGAAGCTGACGGGCAGCACACCGGGCAATTACCGCAAGGATATGAAGTGAGTAATTGAAAATTGTACATGAAGTAAAAAAATCGTCTATGGACGATGATCGGCCTGAATCAGTTGATCAACGGCGGCAAACGTTGATGAGCGATTCAGGCCTTTCATATTCAGACTGTCCTTTTTTTTTGTCTATGCTGTGATAAAATCGATGATTTACGGGTAATCTTCGGACGTGTTACGTTACTCAACGAGTCGGTATCCTAGTAGGATGCCGAGGAATACTACAATACAGGAGGGTTAGATTTTGAAAACGAGCATGAAGTCGGTCGCAGTATTGGTAGTTTGTCTGTTGCTTTCATTATCCTTGTTAGCATGCGCAGGCAAGGACAATGGCAAAGATGCGGGGCCAAGCCCAACGGGTTCAGCTAGTCCGTCGGGAGACTCCGATGTGTATGCGGAGAATGGGCTGCCTAAGAATGAGAAAGTCAATTTGAAGGTCGGATTTTTTGAAGGGGGCATGGGTCGGGTATGGTTCGACTACGCGATGGATACGTTTAAGAAGAAATTTCCGAACGTTAGCTTCGAAGTAGTCTATTCGCCTAAGATTGCTGACATTATCGGCACCAAAATTTCCGCCAATAACGATGAAGATATGTTCGACATTTTTTCGCCAGTATTGAGCGGAGGGAATGCTGCGCTGATCCCGCTTGTCCAAAGCGGCAAGGTAGAATCGCAGGAGGACTTGTGGGATCACAAAGCCTACGATGCCAAAGGCAAGACGATCAAAGAGGTCTCCATAGCGGGTCAATTCGAAGGGGCTCCTCGAATCCTTGGGAAGACGTATGCTTTGCCTGTTGCAGGAACGACAGTAGGGTTGTTCTACAACAAAAACATGTTTGAGAAATACAAATGGAACGAAAACCCTAATACATGGGATGAATTTGTCAAGCTTGGCGAGACGATCAAGGCGCAAGGTATTATTCCTATCTCGATTCCTGGGTTAGTTCCAGACTATATCGGTCATGCGTTCGGACCATGGAAGCGGTTTGAGGTAGCAGAGATTAAAGGGAATATAAAGCAGTTTGAGAGCGATTTCCGTACTTTCAAAAACGAGTATACAAGTCCGGAAAGTGTAGAGGTATGGAATCGCATCTATGAGCTGGGCAAGAAAGGATTTTTCCCAGAAGGTCTGGCTGCATTAAACCACACTCAATCGCAAATGCAGGTGTTGCAGGGCAAAGCAGCGATGGTCTCCACTGGAGCTTGGGTACAAAACGAGATGAAAGATTCCACACCGACAGATTTCAAATGGGGCTTTATGGCAGTTCCGATGGGTGACAAGGCAGACAGTACGAAGTGGATTCGCGCTGCTGTTGGTAATGGATTCTTCATATGGAAAGAAAAGCCTGAATTGAACAAGAAATGGGCAAAAGAATTCAGTGTATGGATGTGGAATTTGGATGTGCAGTCAGCAATTGCTGAAAAGGGCGGACAACTGCCGGTGCGTAGTGACTTTGCAGATGACCCTGCTCGGGCTGCCAAAATCCAGGATAGCTCGAAAGCTGTAGTCGAGTACATGAAGAAGAATAAAGTGAAGACGGAGAGTGCTTTCAGAAACATCACATTGACTGACCCGTCATATGCGCAGGCCATCAAGGTAATCAATGAAGCGACGAGCCAGATTGCTTTGGGCAAGCAAGACCCGTTGCCGAAGCTGGAAGAGGCTCAGAAGCTTATCGATAAAGCGATTGCCGCACAGCAGGCTGCTGCTAAGTAACAGAAGTCGTCAGGGGGGAAGGCGTCTTTCTCCCTGAGTTTTATAGAAGAAAGGAGTCGCATCATTGAGTGAGCTGACTAGTATGACAGGGCAACCTTTGCCAACTAGAAAGGGAGGGCTCCGTAAGCTGCAGACGCAGAAGCGGATATTCCTGATTCTAGCTATTACACCGGCGTTTGGCGGTTATCTCTTGTTCACCTTATATCCTAATCTAATGTCCATTTATTATTCCCTGCTGAATTGGGACGGCCTATCGGAGCCAAAGTTTGTCGGACTGGACAATTATTTGACCTTGCTGCAGGATAAATACGTATGGCGAGCGCTATATCACAACTTGATTTATATGACGGTTGTGCCGGTACTTGTCATTATGATTTCGCTGCTGCTTGCCTATTTGCTAACACACAAAGCGTATAAGGGCAGCTCGTTCCTGAAGGTGCTTTTCTTTTTCCCAAACGTATTATCCAGTGTTGTTGTCGCGCTGCTTTGGGCATTCGTATATGATGGTAGCTTCGGACTGCTTAATTCATTGCTGCGTCTTGTGGGCTTCAACATAGGGGATTACTACTGGCTGGGCGAAATCAAGACCGCGCTATGGGCAATCGTTCCGCCCTATGTTTGGGGGGGTGTCGGGTTTTATGTCATTATTTTTATCAATGCGATGGCCACGATTCCCAAATCACTGTACGAAACCGCAATCTTAGACGGGGCGAATCACATGGAGCGTCTGTTTCAAATTACGATTCCGCTCATTATGCCAATTATTCGAGTTAGCGGACTGTTCCTTGTCCTTGGTTCGTTCAAAGGCTTCGAGCATGTTCTGATCCTGACCAACGGGGGACCATCAGGCTCAACCGACGTCATTGGACTGTACATGTTTAATCTTGCTTTCGGGAGCGAGTATCACAACTATGGGTATGCTTCTGCGATCGGCATGTTCCTGTTCGTCATACTGGTCGCTGCCAAACTGTTGATTGATAAATACATGCCGAACAGGCAAGTGGAGTATTGATTATTCGAAAGGATGAACGATTGTGACAGAACGACGCTCAATTATCGATATTTTCTGGTGGTTCGTGCTTATTGGCTGGCTGCTGACAATATTGTTTCCCCTCGGCTGGATTTTGTACCAGTCGCTAAAGACGAACGTTGCTTTTTTCCAAGATGTATGGGCGTTTCCTGAGGTGCTGAAGTGGGGCAATTACAAAAGCGCTTGGGAGAAATTCCACATTGGGGGCGCTTTGCTAAACACGCTATATTACGTTGGGGCGAGCTTGATCATCGGCACGTTCCTCACCACCATTAATGCGTATGCCTTAACACGTCTGGAATTCAAGGGACGGAAACTGATCTGGGGGACGATCATGCTGTCGTTGTTCCTACCAGGCATTAATGCACTTATTCCTCAATATGTACTGATGCGGGAACTTCATTTGACGAACAGCCTTACCGGGCTGGTTATTCTGGACAGCTTCGGGGAAAGTGTGTTTTTTCTCTTGCTGCTAGGTGGGTTTATGCAATCACTGCCGAAGGAGCTAGAGGAAAGCGCGTTTATGGATGGTGCCTCCTTATTCCAGGTATTTGCGCGAATTATTGTGCCGCTCGCTATGCCTGGTGTTGTAACGGTCGCTATTTTTAAATTTCTTAGCTTGTACAACAATTTCCTCGCACCGTTTATTTATTTAAGTGACCAGAAGAAATATACGCTTGGGGTTAACATGTATCATGCTAATGTGGCGATGCAATATAGTTCGGACTGGGTTACCTTATTCGCCGGAGTTATCATCACAATGGTTCCATCGGTAATCATGTTCGTCTTGTTCCAAAGATGGATTATGGAAGGAGCTACACTTGGAGCGGTGAAAGGTTGATCGGCTATGGCAGATTCGAGGTATGTACATTATCACTTGAAGGAAGAGCTGTCGATTGAAAGTCTGATTACGTTTTACTATATGGAAACAGGCAAAAACTTTTATACGAGTGGAGAGAAACACGATTTCTGGGAAATGGTTTATGTCGATAAGGGTGAAGTGGAGGTTGCTACCGACTCTAACCGTTTCGAGCTAAGCCAAGGGGATATGATTTTCTACAAGCCGAATGAATTCCATGGTGGACAAGCGAAAACTGGAAATGCATTGAATTTGGTCATTGTGTCATTTGAATGCCAGTCGTCTTGCATGACATTTTTTGAAGGTAAATCGTTTCGTTTAGAGGAAGACGAGCGGATGATTTTGTCGATTGTGGTGAAAGAAGGGTTGGAGGCGTTCTATCCGTCGATTGATTCGCCTTACATCAAATTCCCCCAAAGGAAATCGGACTCTCTGTTCGGTTGTGAGCAATTAATTAAAAACTACCTGGAAACCCTGTTTATTATGTTAATTCGCCGGGGAAAGTCACAACGGCATGAGAGAACGCCATACGTCTCAATGGAGAAGAAAAATAATGAATTATTGACAGATGTAATTGAATACATGAACGACAATTTGACGAAAGAACTGACTGCAGACGATATTTGCAGCAAGTTTAGCATTGGACGAACAAGCTTGAAAAACTTAATCAAAGAAAAAACAGGCTTGGGGATTATGGAGTGCTACAAAAAGCTGAAAATTGAACGAGCCAAAATTTTGATTCGCGAGAAAGAATTTTACTTTACGGAAATCGCGGAGCAACTTGGCTATAGCAGCGTCCATTATTTCTCCAAGCAGTTCAAGAAACAGGTAGGGATGACACCTACGGAATATGCCCGCTCGGTCAGAGCCAGAACAACACGAAGAGAGTAGCATCACGTACGCAGTACACAATGTCAGCGCCCAAAATGGCAAAAAAATTGGCACGGTGGACAAATCAATTTGCGGGAAAAAGATTTAGACTGTAGTTGAAATCCACATTCAAGGAGGAGAAATGATGAGCGAGCAAGTGAAAAAATATGAACAAGAGGCAGGAGTCAAAGAAGAAGCAAACATGAGCAGAAGGAAGCTGCTCTCCACCATCGGGCTGGCGGGAGCAGCAATCGCCGCAGGCGGAATATGGAATGGAAGGATTAGCACGGCGTTTGCAGCAAGCGCTTCCATTGACGTCACAACGCTGGCTGAGCTTCGGGTCAATCTGCTTCCCGATGTAAACACGGTGTATTATGTCAAGGATCTGGGTCAGGAAGGGTGTTTCTATTACGACTCCACCGACACTACATCGGTGGACAACACGGGCCTCACGGTCGTATCGTCAGGAGGCGCCAGATTCAAACGGAGTGCAGACGGTCCCCTGGATGTCAAATGGTTCGGAGCCAAGGGAGATGATGTTACAGACGACACGCAAGCGGTTCAGAACACGATTACCGTGGCGCAGCAATTGGGCAGGGGTGTGTATGTACCAGGGGGGAAATACCTCATCTCCGCACCAGTCATACTTGATTCCGCCGCTAGACCGATACGCATCTCGGGAGACGGTGTGTACACTTCATTCTTCAAGCCCTATACAACATTCACAGAGTTAAATCCACTCGAAGCGATATTTAAATTCAACGATACGTTCGTTGCCAGTCGCTACGAATTTACGGAGTTCGGAATCGTGAGCGGACTAATCAACGATCCGAAACGGATGCAGTACGGAATTTATTCCACCAAACTGTCGCATACGGCCTTCCGGAGAGTTTGCATTCAAGGTACACAGATTGCCGCTCTCGGAATCGGGTACGGTTGGTGCAACGACATCGACTCTTGCGAGTTTTCCTTCAACAGCGGAGACGGACTGCTCTTCACAGCCGGACAACTCAATGCACTGAATGTGGTGAATACGAAAATTTTCGCCAATGGCGGGATCGGAATTAACATGGCCTTTGAAGGTCTGGAAGTCAGGATCCAGGGCTGTACGATTGAGAAAAATGCCATAAGCGGTATTTACGTAAAGAAGGGCAGCTTCAATTTGGGAATTCACAATTGCTATTTCGAGGGGAATTCTGATACCGGGTTAACATTTACTAACCCAGCGATGCTGATCAAAGCTGCTATAATCTTGAACGGCAACGTGTCCGCTACGGAACCGAAGGCTATCCAAAGCAGCTACCCTTCACGAAATGTGACGATTTCCGATAACTTCGTTTCGGTCACGAACGAGGATTACTTCGTAGCTGGCTACGCGGTAGAACTCGGATTGGAAATCAAGAAGAACACGTTCCTACACTCGGGAACAGTTAGGGACTATGCCGTGCTGCGGACGGGTACGAATAAAACAGGACTAGGCGCCGTCCTCAAAGGGCTCATCATGCGGGATAACGATGTAGCAGTCGCATACAAGCCATACTTGAACGTAAAGCCGTTAGTGGTCGATAATATACCTTTATCCGATTTTACTGGATTCTACACGTCAAAATTCCGCGATGTTCCACTGGGCAACTATAGCCCGGATTTAAGCTCTTTCGTCAAAATACGCGATTTCGGCAGACCAGGCGTGTTTGGAAGTGCTGCGCAGCAATACCGTCGTCATGACGTGTACTCCTATACGGGCGAGGCTGTGCCGGATCAATGGGGATTTGCCATCGATCTCGCGCAGTATCCGGAATTGGCAGGATCCTATATGTATTTTGCCATTTATGTTAAGCAGTCCGCCAGCAATATGAACGCGCAGATCTTTATTACCGGTACCGGTGCGAATACGCAGGGATACTCATCCAATACAAACTGGAGAATCACTTCGAGCATAGTCCAAATGCCGACTACCGGGATCGTCAATTTCACTGTCGGTATGATTTCAGACAGTGCATCCAAAACGCTCTATATGGCGCATCCGGTCTTAAGCGAAATAGGCGTTCCTTACGACCGCTTTTTCTAATCAAGTGCAACACAAAGAAGAGCTCATGTAGCTATAAGAATCTGATTTGGCGGCTTTATGAAGCGGAAAAGAATCATACGGTGGCTGACCTGAGAGGACTTGGTCTGAAGGCATACTGAATCATGACGGGGTATAACATTTAGAAAAAGGGAGGGGTATATCCATGAGCAGACGTGTTACTCTGCGGAAAATGGTTATTATGATCATCTCTACGGTGATTTTATCGGGTTTATTGGCAGGATGCAACAATCGGAACGAGGGTTCGCAATCGGATGCGCAATCCAAGCCTGTGCAAGCAGACCCTGTTGAGCTCGTTTTTTACGCGTTGTCTCCGTTGTCGGGAACGGAGGAGGAGATGGCGGCACAATGGACAGCTTATGTGCGCAAGAAGCACCCGCATATTTCCTTCAAATTCATTAATGCTACGGAAGAAAACACCGTCGACAAATTCATAGTCTCGAAACAACCGGTTGATATCCTTTTCGGTTCGTTTGCCAACTTTGTTCTTTACAAGGATAGAGACATGGTGGGGGATATGAATGACTTGGTCAAGCAGCATAGATTTGATCTGTCAACGATCGAGAAGCCGTATATTGACCTGGTTCATAATTCTTTTGATGGCAAATTACCGTTACTGCCCGTATACGATCTTAGGTTGGGGCTTTATTACAATAAAGACATATTCGACAAATTTGGCATTCCCTATCCAAAAGATGGAGTCACTTGGGAGGATCTGCTCGTCACAGCCAGACAGTTAACCAGGGTAGATAGCGGCATAACTTACCGCGGATTAGTAACGGCCGCCGCAGGAGGAGGACTGGCGATCAACCAATATTCGCTCGGGCATGTCAATCCTAAAACAACGGACAAGGCGGCTATCAATACCGATCAATGGAAGCGCTATTTTGAGTCGATCGTCCCCTTGTTTACTGTTCCGGGTTATAACCCGACACGAGAAACAATGGCTGGCGGCGCCCAACTCAAAATGTTCGAGCAAGGCACTGCCGCAATGCTGCTCGCCTTTAACTCTTATGGCATATTCAATCTTCCCTCGCTTCAACTCAATTGGGACGTAGTCAGTCTGCCCGAAATGAGCAGCCTACGAGGAATCGGAGCACAACCATATCCGGTGTATCTGGGCCTCTCTTCCACGAGCAAACATAGGGAAGCAGCTTTTCTCGCGATCAGCGCGCTGCTCTCCGGTGAAGTCCAGATCGATCGGTCTTCGAAGTATGGGGTGTTCAGCCCGTTGAAGGATCCAAAAGCGAAAGCCTCCTTCGGAGACGCCGTGGTGTGGAAGGGGAAAAATACTCGTGCTTTTACGGCTCAAACGCCTGCGGCTCCGGCGCCGGCTGTCAGAGCAGAGTTCAAGAATATCGTTGAAGGTGAGCTTAACAAGTCATTCCTGTCTGTCGTTACGGGTGAAAAAGATATGAACACCGCGCTGCGGGAGGCGGAAGAAGCGGCTGACAAAGCTATCCAGCAATTCTTGTCCCAACAATCTAAGTAACAACTAAACAGGAGAAGAGGGCGTTGCCATTTTGGACAGCTTTGGGGAAAGAGTGTTTTTCCTTATACTTCTCGGCGGGTTTATGCAATCGCTGCCTAAGGAGTAGAGGAGAGCGCCTTCATGGATGGCGCGTCCTTGTTCCAAGTGTTTTGGCGTATCACAGTTCCGTTGTCCGTACCTGGTATCGTAACGGTGGCTATTTTTAAATTTTTGGGCTTATACAACAATTTTCTTGGGACGTTCATTTATCTAAGTGATCCGAAGAAGTATACGATTGGAGTCAATATGTACCAAGCCAATCAAATGATGCAATATACATCAGACTGGGTGACATTGTTTGCAGGCGTTATGATCGCAATGATACCCGCGATTCTCATGTATATGTTCTTCCAACGTTGGATTATTGAGGGAGCGACACTAGGTTCAGTCAAAGGATAGACGTGAAATTTTACTGATTGTTGCTTAAAGGCCGCCGTTAGGGAAATATGGATTCGTAACATCGGCCCTATTTAATGAATGATAATGTTGCGGAGTGTGATCAAATGAGACGATTTAGTAAGAAATTGTTTTTGTTGCTGTGCAGTCTATTAGCGACTATGGTAATAACAACTTGGGGTGTTATATCAATTTATGCGGCTACGGTCAACGAGTCGACTTCTCATCAGATCGTCATTAACGGGCAAGCCAATGCCGTAGTGGTGGTCCATGAAAATGCTAACAGCCAAACGAGTAAAGCAGCAAGCGTTTTAGTCGAATATGTAAAAAAGTCGACTGGGGCAGAATTGGCCATCATGACCGAAGAACAGCTGAACAATGCGGGTCCATTGTTATCTGGATTCGTTCATATTTACGTTGGTGAAAGCGCTCTTATACAAGACTCTACCCTGTCCGCGGCTCTGCTAGGGTTAAAGGATGACGGTTTCATTATTCGATCCAATTCGGATCGTATCATGTTGATCGGAACCAACTCTTGGGGGACGATATTCGCTGTGAATGAATGGCTTGAAAGGTATATCGGCGTTCGTTGGATACTGCCTGGGGAGAGCGGAGAAGATGTGCCCATTCATACGGATGTTAGCGTACCAATTCAGGAGATCGTGAAGGAACCGGCGTTTAGTGACCGAATGATAAGCCCCATACTTCCGGGCGCCAATATCCGTTTTCCGGTTCAAGTCGAGTGGGCCGAACGGAATAATACACACTACTCTATAACATTCTCACATGCTTTATTCAGTTATTTTCCGACTTCTTTATACGGTACATCTAATCCGGAATTTTATCCGACTCGAAACGGCGTACCGTATATACCGCCTGCCGGTGTGACAACAGGATGGCAGCCTTGTTTCTCTGTCAAAGGCACTGTGGATGCAGCTGTCCAGGGAGTTCTGAATTATTTTGCCGCAAATCCTACTGCAACTACGGCTTCGCTTGGCGTTAATGACGGGGGGGGATACTGTTTGGCGGATCTAACCAACCCTGACAAAAACCTGTCTGATATTTATTACGATTGGGTGAACCAAGTCGTGGTACAGGTTCTCAACACCTATCCGGATAAAAGATTCGGATTGCTTGCTTACGGTCCTATCCAGACGCCTCCATCATTTCCTCTGCATTCAAGTGTTGTTCCCTTCATTACAAAAGACCGTATGGCGTGGAGCGACCCTCAGACTGCGTCAGATGATCAAGATTTAACTTTAGGATGGGGACAAGTGGCAACCAACATAGGCTGGTATGACTATACTTATGGTTCGAGCTATTCTTTACCTCGTGTATACCCCCATTTAATGGCGCAATATTATCAGTTTGCAATGGAAAATAAAGTGTCATCACAATACACCGAGTTGTATCCGAACTGGGGCGAGGGACCAAAGGCGTGGGTTATGGCCAAATTGTTGTGGGATCCGAATCTGGATGTAGAGGCACTGCTCAATGAATGGTATGTTCGTACCGCCGGCGCTCAGGCCGCCTCTGAATTAAAAGCCTATTACGATCACTGGGAAAGCTTTTGGATGGGACGCGTGCAGCAAACGCAATGGTTCCAAGCTAGTAAAGACCGAATAAATTTGGAGTTCGCAAACTCCGGATATTTGAACATCGTAACAGAGGTAGAAATTGCAGAGAACCGACAGCGTCTGGAGGCTGCCTTAAGCAAGGCTGAGACCGAACAGCAGAAGGCTCGTATAACGATTCTGCTGCGAGAATTTGAACAATATGAGGCTGCCGCATTAAGTTATCCGAAGCAGGATCAGCCGCCGTCCGACTCTGCGCAGGCGATAGCGGCCTTAGACCGTATCTCGGAAACCCTGGACACGAAGCTGCAGTGGGCGGTAAGGCGTAACGAGATACTCGATTCCTTTAAATCGGATCCGATTCTGATGCTTCCGTTTGCGCCTCCTCAATGGTCGGGATGGAACAGTCATGATTTCTGGAATTTAACTGACTACCTGAAACAAAGTGAGCCGAATGACGGTTCGGTCCGCGAAAAGGTTCGTATACTTGAACAGGAAGCAGCTTCACCTAATATGCGGCACTTCGCCGGCTTGCTGCAGCAAGTTAGTGCTGCGCCTGCCACGCTGGTTGCGAATTCCTCCTTCGAAGAAGGGAACGGGGATGCCCCGCCCTGGTTGTTCTGGACTGAATCGACGGGAACGATTAAACGGGTTGAAGGAGTTGCGCGCACAGGGAATGCAAGCCTTCAAATCAACAATCTGCATCGTGGCGGACCCGCACAAATTATTCCGGTTCGCCCGGGGTTGATTGCTTCCAATGTATACTATTATACGCCTCCAGGAACTATGGGTAGCGGATCTGTCCAATGGGCCATCAATATGATGGATGCTGAGAAACGAACGCTATACAGTTTACGAAGCGATCAGAAAACAATTGTCAATACAGTCGGGCAGTGGGCTAGCATCAACTATTTGGAAGAGGTTCCCCCTTCCTTTCAAGGAAAGGAAATCAAATTTGTGCAATTTGTTGTCATTGTCGACAACATTCCTTCTGATACGTCGCTTTATCTCGATGATATTGGCGTTTATCAGAGCGAATTGCAAGGGGATGGCGATCTAAGTCTTTTGAGTGTGAGCGGAACGATCCAACCATTATTTAATCCGGCCGTGACCGAATATTCCGTCGAAGTAAGTAACGAAACGGCCAGAATAGAGATAACGGCAAGATCTGCGGATGAAGGTGCCCTGATGATGGTGTACGGAAACCCACTAATCGGAAAGATTCCGCGAACGTTTAATCTAAAGGTTGGCGAGAACGTCATTCCTATAGTAGTGGTGGCCCCGAATGGGGCGATAAAAACGTATACGGTTAGGATAATCCGAGAGTAAACCCTGATAGGGATCGGGGAAAATTAAGGGCCAATGAAAGGACGTTAGATATGGTGAAAATCCGATGGATGTTTTCAGTGTGGCTGATCAGTGCTTTGCTTTCTGCCTTGCTGTTGAATATAGGGAATGTCGAAGCGGCAACTTCTGCATCTACTATATCGGCAGGAGCAAATCCATTCGCAATAGCGGCTAATCCGGTGACGAATAAGATTTATGCGGTAAATGCAACGGGAAACAGCGTAACGGTCATTGACGGATCGAATAACAGCACAGCGACAGTGTCTACCGGAGCAGCGGTGAATGGAAAGCAACCCAGACCAATTGCAGTTGCGGTGAACCCGAAGACTAATAAAATATATGTCGTAAATTCAGGTATTGGTACCGTAGCGGTGATTCATGGGGAGGACAACACTACGGATCATGTGTCGGTAGGTTTTAATCCTCAGGCAGTGGCCGTAAACCCGGTAACCAACAAAATCTATGTGGCCAACCGCGACAGCAATACGATCACCATGATCAATGGGACGAATAACAACCCCGTAACCATATCATTGAAAGTAGGTACTGTTACTGGTTTGGGGCCGCAAGCAATAGCGATCAATCCGATAACCAATAAAATTTATGTAGCTAATTTTCTCAGTAATACGATTACAGTTATTGACGGATCGTCCGACAAAGCGATCAAACATATATCAGCAGGGTCACGTCCTACAGCAGTAGCGGTTAACTCGAAAAGTAACAAAGTCTATATAGCTAATGCAGTCAGCAATAATGTATCGGTTATAAACGGAACGGATGACATTGTTGCAGCTCCGGCGATTCCGACCGGTCTAAAACCGACTGCGGTGGCTGTAAATCCGAATACGAACCTTGTATATGTAGCCAACTACGACAGCAGAAACGTGACTATTATTAACGGTGCCGATCATACAACAGTTTCGATCAGTACAGGGACAAATCCGAAATCCATTGCAGTTAATACATTGACTAACAATATTTTTGTAACGAACTATGGCAGCAACAGCGTTACGAAGATAGACGGTACTTCTGGCGTGCCCGTTACCACCACATTACTTGTTGGTACAACGCCATTTGCAATTGCTGTCAATCCGGTAACCAACCGAATATATACTGCCAACAACGGCGGAGGCAATGTTACGGTTATAGATGGAGCGGACAATAACTCTACTCTTGTTCCTGTGGGAACGCATCCTGCTGCTGTAGCGGTAAATTCGACTACTAATAAGGTTTATGTAGCGAATAAGGACAGCGATGAAGTAACAATAATCGATAGAACGAATGGAACTACTGCAACCGTTCATACTGGAGAAGCGCCAACAAGTATAGCGATTAACCCTATAACGGGCAAAGCCTACGTGGTGAACTTTAGCAGCAATAACGTTACGGTTATCGATGGTACAAATAACAACGTTATTTCTACCGTTGCAGTGGGAATCAATCCGCAGGCTGTGGCTGTCAATGTAGCGACTAACAAAATTTACGTGGCTAATTTGTTTAGCGACGACGTTACGGTCATTGATGGGAACGACCTCAGTACGACTACCGTTCCAGTAGGTCAAGCACCAACAGCAATAGTCGTAAACTCTGCTACCAACATGATTTATGTAGCTAACTACAACAGTAATACGGTTACGGTGATTAATGGACTTAATAAGACTACCATTACCGTTCCAACCGGAGAAGCACCAACGGCATTAACCGTTAATCCTGAAACAAACAAAATATACGTTGCAAATTTTAGAAGCAGTAATGTTACTGTGCTTGATGGAAAAGACAACACAACTGCAACGGTTTCACTTGGCTCGGGCCCGACAGCAGGTCGAAACCCGCTATCCTTAGCTGTGAATCCACTTACTGGGAAGGTCTATGTGGCTAACGTTTCTAGTAACAATGTGACGGTGATTGACGGTGAAACCAATCATACTGTTTCCGTAGCTGCGGGAATTCTTCCTTTTTCGGTGGTAGTTAATCAGGCTAACCATAAGGTATATGTAACGAACCATGGGGGCGAAAATGTAACCGTAATTGACGGGACAACCGCTGGAGCTGTTACTCCTTTTACCGTAACAGTACCGGTTGGAAAAAATCCGCAAGCAATAGCCGTAAACCCGTCCTTAAACGAATATTACGTAACGAACAGCGGAAGGAATGATGTAACGGTAGTGACTGAGCAATCTGTTATTCCAGGTTTACCGGAGGTACTGATTTCCCCGCTTCCTGAGAATACGTCGGATACGACGAATCCGATGTTTACCTTCCTGGGTACAAACAACTCACAGCGCATTTACTATCAGGTAGATTCACTGACTGGATCATGGCACACAGCATCTCCTAACGGGGCCGACTGGGTAGGCATTGTGGCGGACTTAAGTAAAGGAATGCATACTCTTTATGCATTTGCTGCCGATGGCTTGGAAGCAACCACTGCGAATAGCGGATCAGCCATTGAAATCGGGAAGATCAGCTCCTATGGTTTTCTGGTGAATCCGCCCCCACCAGTTACAACGGCAGGGGTTCAAGGGGTATTGGTCAACGGTTGGTATAAGTCGGATGCTTCTGTCACGCTGGAGGTATATTACAATAAGGATAACGTTATGCGAACGGAATATAGCTTGAACGCTGGCGGTACATGGATTGAATATGAAACGCCAGTCGTTTTGGAGGATAGCGGTATCCATACGATGCATTACCGCTCGGTAAATAAGCAGATGATCGAGGAAGAACCGAAGACGATTGAAGTCCGTATCGATAAGCAAGCCCCGGACTATAGACTGTATGTGGGGGAGGTCTTAATCTCAAACGGTATGAACCTGCAGGACGGGATGCCGCTTGAATGGACGTTTGAATTTAACGATCCTCTATCAGGTGTAGCAGATAAATCGGTTACGGTCAGCGATATCGTGTATGGTCCTATGACTTTTCAGCAATCTTTCACGAAGGATTGGGCTGGACAGCTCGGACCACACACCGTTACGGTTTTTGTCATGGATTATACAGGGAACTTTAAGTCGGATACAATGACGGTAAACGTTATAACAAGTATAGAATCAATGCTGCAACTGGTGGAGCGTTATACGATATCTGGCGATGTAACGGATCCTCTTGTCCCTCAGCTTCGTAACGCATTGAAACAAGTGGAGCACCAGTTGGAAAAGGGGAATTTCAAGAATGCATCCAAGCATATGCAGGACTTCGTAAAACATATGGAAAAAGAACAAATGCAGAAACATATTTCAATCTCTGCAAAAGCAGCTCTCCGAGCCGATGCAGAAGCCCTTTACCAGGAGTGGAATGGTCTTTGATGAGCAAGAAGAAGATCGGGTGCATCTCGTGCGTTGGTACGGAGTGGGAATGAAATTTAATTTGTAACAGGGGTGAGTGAAATTCGGTATGTTGCGTGAGTCCTAGAAAGGTATTGTCGTTTCTATTAATGGTGACTTTGTTGTTGTCTATATAGAACGGTCATCCAGCAGTGGGAGCTGCTGTGGAAGCAGGAGGCACAAGTGTTGAACGGTACAGAATTATTTGTTGCTGATGCTGCCTTTCATCATATTGCTGCGTCAGGCATGACGGAATAATCCAAGTCACTTATCCAAAGCGATAAAGGAGGAACCTCAGGTTCCGTCTTTATCGCTTTGATTTGCCATACCTAAGGTACATGATCCATGCAATAAATGGAATGACTACTCCGTAAAAAAAACCACTATATGGAGAATAAGGAACAAATGGATACCGCCGCCGGGAATATCAAAATCAATTTTATACAGGTCTGCATGATCCTAATGCTCGTGAACGGTCTGATGAATCATGTCATTGTGAATCCCATGCTGCTTGATGTGGCTGGCCGGGACGCCTGGATTTCCGGAAATAGTAGAAGAAAAGGATATGGAAAATTAGCGTTTGAGAAGTTACTTGAATTATTACACACTAAAAATATAGATCTTGAAGTTATGTATTGGAATAATATTGGATATAGATTTTTGAAAACGCTTGGATTTACTGAGAGAAGTTTATATGAGACTAGAGGGAACGATCGAAAAGTCGTTACACTAACGGTAAACGAAGCTGCAGCAACCCACACCTTTTACTACCCAATCTGTTTTACGACAACCGCTTGACGTTCAAGAATACGTGGAATGGATCCGTAAATATCGAAGGCATATTTTTTGTTTTGCCAATTTAGATGTCATTGGAAATTGGGAGGAGAGTCAGAAAAATTTCGAGTATATGAAAGACTGTGGACTCACCCCGATGCCGGTCTATCATATTCAATCCCCCATTGAAGTGCTGGATCAAATGCTGAGCAAGTACGATCCGGAGGTCGTGGGTGTGGGTGGTTTGCTCGATACAGTCCCCACGAAAGTATGGGAGTGTTCTTACTCCACGTGGTTCAGAGTCTATGCCCAGGTATTGGTCAGCTCAGCAAGGGATGCAGGCGAGCGTAGAGTACTAAGTTAGTTTAGAAACTTGTTATGATGGTGAAGTTCAAACCAGGTTCGTAATTTAATTGTTTATGATCAGGGAAAATAAAGTGCGTTAGTGGAAAATAGAGTTCATTAGTGAATTTCACAAATGTAAACAGCAGGAAATTGTAGAGAATATTTAAAGAGGTCGTTGACGATATAAGATTTGTTTTTAGAAATATAACTAACTAGCGACTCTTCTCTTCGATTCATGTCCAACGATACAAATGTACCCACATTAATAACTTCGGAAAAGCTCAAGAAATATGGGCTTTTCTTTTTTTATGTCCGAATATTTGTGTCGTAAAATTTTGATTGACTTGATAATACAGAACAACAATACTATATACTAGTTGGAATGTATTGGCTTAATAAGAATTGCAACGATAAATCTGAATTCATTCATTGGAGGAAAAATGTGAAAAAGACTGCCCTCATCGTCCTAATGTTTTTACTAGTCATTCAGGTAATACCTATGGTCGTCGTGACTAACGTCGCGCATGCTTCGCCGGGCGATTCGGCTGCAGATCCAATTATCATCACGACGGTCCAGCAGCTATCGGACATTCGCAACAACTTGTCGAAGCACTATAAGCTGGGTGCGGATATTGATTTGACGGGATACGTTTACCCTGGCGATTCGGCAAGCGCGGGCTGGCTGCCGATCGACGGCACTCCTTCTTTTACCGGAACACTGGACGGGAACGGCTATGCAATCCGGAACATGACGATTAACCGTCCATCGCTGGCTTGGGTCGGGCTTTTCGGGCGCATAGGCACTGGCGCCAAATTGATCGGCATTCGTTTGCTCAATATAAATGTGACCGGTAGTGAATCTGTGGGCGGCTTGGTGGGCAACGTCGTAAACGGTACGATCCTAAACTCGTATGCAGCCGGCAGTGTTAGCACGCTTCATGATAACGCCGGTGGCCTGGTGGGTATCAACGCAAGCGGAACGATCCAAAACTCGTATGCGGTCTGTAATGTCAGTGGGTGGACTAGAATTGGCGGTTTGGTGGGTACCAACGCCGGTACGATCAAGAACTCCTATGCGGTGGGTAATGTGAACGGGAACGATACTATTGGCGGTTTGGTGGGTTACAACCTAAATGCAAGCGGCAAAGTCCAAAACTCCTATGCGGTGGGACATGTAACCGGGAGCTCTTCGGTTGGCGGCTTGGTGGGCCGACAAGACAGCGGCGGCACAACCACAAGCTCGTATTGGAACATAGAAACTTCCGGATTATCAGTCAGTGCAGGCGGTGCAGGCGTAACCGGAAAAACGACGGCGCAAATGCAGACGCTGAGCGCTTACACAGGCTTGGATTTCGACAACGTCTGGGGCATTCGCGAAGGAGAGACGTATCCGTACCTGCTTGCGTTCAAGCCGGGGATTGCAGCGGACCCGCTTGCTGTAACGATGTATAATCTATCTCCCGGCCAAGACGAGTTGTCCGTGACAGGAACAGTTTATGACAACAGCATCGGTGAGCAAGTCACTGTCGGTTACGCCATTAAGAATAGCTTTAATATCACTGTTACAAGCGTAACATACAACGTGTACGCCGACGGCAGCGCGCAATCGATCAACCGTACTATCCTGCTCGCCGGTTTGAGCGATGGGGTGTACACGCTTAATATAACGGCTAAGGATACATACAACCCGTCAGAGACGTTATCTCCCCTTTCGTTCACGATCGACCAGACGGCTCCTGTTGTAACGGGTGTGATTGAGGGCAGCTCCTACAACGCGGACAAGACGATCTCATTTAACGAGGGCACGGCGACGCTTGACGGCGCAGCATTCAGTAGCGGATCAACAGTAAGCGCGGAAGGGAACCACACATTGGTAGTAACGGATGCGGCGGGAAATAGCTCGACCGTGCA
>FWWL01001243.1_pt1 | contig 62432 bp, 54 predicted proteins | sample 2228331 | NCBI WGS metagenome assembly FWWL01 (sample SAMEA103939775, study PRJEB20133) | metagenome
GTGGCCGTGCCCCCCGCGTCGAGGAGGGGCTGGGGGCGGGGAAAATGAGCGCGCGTCCAGCTTTGCTGGCGCGCGCGTGGGGGTTCGGGGGGCCAAGCCGGCCACGGGTGGGCGGGGGAGCGTGGCCGTGCCCCCCGCGACAGATGGTGGGCCGTGAGGGAATCGAACCCCCGACCGTCGGGTTAAAAGCCCGCTGCTCTGCCTGCTGAGCTAACGGCCCACGGCGCAAAGGCTACCCGAACCCGTGGGAAGCGTCAAGGTTAGGCTAGGAGCTTTAAGCGCGGAAAAAGGGTTTTCTGGCGGTGTGGGGCCCGCGCTCCGCGCGGGCAAAAAAGCTGCACATGGGCACCCCGACCTGTGCCAGTCAATTGTCAGAAAGCAGCTCTGACGTTTTGCCTGCCCTTACTTCCCTTGGCTGGCGTGCTCGGCAATGATGGCGCGGATCCTCGGCGTCATCAGGGCAATCACCAGGGCAGCCAGGGCCGCAGCAGCGGCGTTAATGCCGAAAATGGCCGCCAAGGGCAGCTTCTCCCAAAATCCCGCCAAAACGCCGGCCAGCTTGTTGCCCACCGAGGTGGCCAGGAACCAGCCGCCCATCATGGCCGCTCCCACCCGCGCGGGGGCAAGCCGCGACACCAAGGAAAGCCCCATGGGTGAAAGGCAAAGCTCGCCCACCGTAATCAAAACGTAGGAGCTCACCAGCCACCAGGGGGAAGCTTTGGTGGCACCGCCGTTGTTAGCCAAAACTGCGGCTACCATCACCAGAGCAGAAATGGCGGTGATGAAAAGCCCCCAGGCGATTTTTGCAGGTGTGGACGGCTCCTTGCCAAAGCGCCGCAGCCAGCCCCAAAGGCCCACCACCAGGGGGGTCAGCACGACAATGAAAAACGGGTTGATGGACTGGAAGAGCTCGGTGGAAATCAGCGTGACCTTGACGCCAGGCGCCGGCCTTTGCTCCGGCTGTACGTTGCGCCAGTAGGAGCCTTGCGCGTCGGGGTCCTTGATGGTTTCCCCAATGGTGGCGTCTTGGTCAAAATGCAACGTCCGCAACACCGGTGCCAAAACCCCCGCTTCCCTGCGGGTGTTTTCGTCGGCCCAGTAGGTCATGGTGGAGCCGTTTTGATGGAAGATCATCCAAAACACGATGACCACCAGGAAGATTGACAGCAAAGCACCGATGGGGCCTTTTTCGGTCGGGGGGGCGGTGAGGTAAAGCCGGAGGTAGTAAACCACGGCCGGCAGCAGGCCCAAGGCAAAGGCGGTGGTGGAGGGCGAACCCAGCTTGGGTCCCAGGAAGAAATAGCCGACGGTGCCCAGCACCGCCGCGGGAACAAAGATGTACAGAAGGATCTCCCGAAGGGCCTTATCTTCCACCGGTCCTGCCGAGCCCCGGTCGGGGACATGGGCCAGGTGCTTGCGGAAAGCGAGAAAAGTCACTACCCCAATGAGCATCCCCACACCGGCGGCGGCAAAGGCGGCGGGCCAGCCGAATCGGTTACGCAGCAAGGCGGCCACAAAGTTGGAGGCAAAGGCGCCAATGTTAATGCCCATGTAAAAGATGTTGTAAGCCGAATCCCGCAAGGGTGAACCTTCTTCGTAAAGCTTGCCGACGATGGTGGAAATGTTGGGCTTGAAAAAGCCGTTCCCGGCAACCACCAAACCCAATCCCAAATAAAAGAGCTTGAGCCCCCCGAAGGCCACGCAAAAGTACCCGGCGGCCATAAGCAAGCCACCTAAAACGATGCTTCGGCGGTAGCCCAACACGCGATCGGCGAGAACGCCCCCGAAAAACGGCGTGAGGTACACCAGGGCCACGAAGGTGCCGTAGGTTTCGGCGGCCCGCTCTCTGGGGAAAGCCAGGCCCCCCATGACGGCATCCAGCATGTACAGCGAAAAGATGCCAATCATGAGGTAATAGCCGAAGCGCTCCCACATTTCCGTAAAGAACAAAACCTTTAAGCCGCTAGGATGACCTCGGAACATGGGCTCCTCCCCCTGTCATGCTGTGGGACTTTAGAAAAACCAGCGGCCGGCCGCAAGCACTGCCTAACCGAGCTCGGCAATCCAGCCGGAAAGCGGTGGGATGCGCCGGAGGATGGTTTCCTCCCTCCGAGGCCCGGTGGAGATGAGAACCACCGGCACCCCCATGAGCTCTTCCAACCGCCGAACGTAGGCTTGCGCCAAGGGGGGCAGCTTTTCGAACTCGGTGATCCCGGTGGTGTCGGTTTTCCAGCCCGGCAGCTCCTCGTAAACCGGCTGTACGGCGGCAAGCTCCTCCGCATCGTCGGGGAATTCGATTACTTCGCGATCGCCAAGCCGGTAGGCCACAGCCACGGGGATGCGCTCCAGGCCATCCAGAACGTCCAGCTTGGTGAGGGCCACAGCTTCAATCCCGCTCCACCGTACCGCGGCCCTGGCGGCCACCGCATCGAACCAGCCGGTGCGCCGCGGCCTCCCGGTGGTGGTACCGAATTCGTTGCCCCGGCGACGGATGTGCTCGCCCAAGGCATCCTGGATTTCGGTGGGGAATGGCCCCGCACCCACCCGCGTGCAGTACGCCTTGAACACCCCGAGCACCCCGTCCAGCGCACGGGCAGGAAGACCCAAAGCCGGTGCGGCAAAGCCGGCGAGGCAGCCGGAGGAGGTGACGAAGGGGTAGGTGCCAAAGTCCAAGTCCAAAAGCGTTCCCTGCGCCCCTTCGAAAAGGATGGCCTCGCCTTTTTCCCAGGCAGAGGCCAGCAGGCTATCCACCGGCCGCAGGAAGGGCACGAGCTTTTCGGCGCTGGCCAGCGCTTGCTCCAGCTCTTCTTCTGTGGGCTGCTGGGCTTGGGGGTAGGTGGCCAGCTGGCGGGAAAGCTCGGCGCCCAAGGCGCTGGCCTTCTCCCGCAGGCGTTGGGGATCGCGGGCGAGACCGGCGCGCAAACCGGTGCGGGAAGCTCTGGTTTCGTAGGTGGGTCCGATGCCGCGCCCGGTGGTGCCGATTTTCCTGGCCCCTTTGGCTTCCTCCCGGGCCACATCGAGAGCCCGGTGGTGGGGAAGAACCAAGTGGGCCCGGGGGGAAAGGTGCAAGCGGTTACGCACGGGGACCCCCTGGGCCTCCAGGTTTTCCACTTCGGAAACCAGGCTCACCGGGTCCACCACCACCCCCGGCCCGATGTAGCACTGGCAGTTCTCATGGAGGATCCCGGAGGGGATAAGGTGCAGCGCAAAGTGGCGATCGGCAAAGCGCACGGTGTGGCCGGCGTTGTTGCCGCCGTTGAAGCGAGCCACATGCCGAAACGCCGGGCAAAGTAAATCCACCACTTTGCCCTTGCCCTCGTCGCCCCACTGCCCTCCCACAACCACAACGTTGGCCATAACCACGTGCTCCTTTGGGGTGCTGGGTTCGCCTTGGCGACTGGTCAGCCCTACCCCTTTCTAGCAGATTTTGGACGGAAGCTCAAACCGATCTTTTCGACTAGAATGACACGGAAGGAGGCGAATTATGGCATTGAACGGCGAGATGGAAAAAGCCCTCAACGAGCAGCTTTACGAGGAAATGGGGTCGTTTTACCTGTACCTGGCTATGGCGGCGGACTTTGCGGCCAAGCAGTTGCCGGGCATGGCCAAGTGGATGGAAGTGCAAGCCCAGGAAGAAATGGGCCATGCCATGAGGTTTTACCGCCACATCCTGGAGCGCGGGGGCAAGGTGTCGCTGAAGGCGCTGCCCCAACCGCAAGGGAGCTGGGATAGCCCCCTGGCAGCCTTTACCGCAGCTTTGGCTCACGAGCAGCACATCACCTCTCGCATTCATGCACTGGTGGATTTGGCCCGGCAGCTCAAGGATTACCCCACCGAAGCGTTCTTGCAGTGGTTTGTGACCGAGCAGGTGGAAGAGGAAGCGCAACTGGAGCCCATCATCCACCGCCTCAAGCTGGTGGGTGACCATGCCCCGGCGCTGTTTATGCTGGACCGGGAGCTGGCCGCCCGGGAAGCGGAGGAGTAGGGGCGATCGGCTGGTCGCCCGTGTTTCCCCAAGGCGACCGGCAGGTCGCCCGTTTTCCTGGGGGTGGTCGCCAGACCGCCCCTTTTTGCCGTTTCTACGCTTACGGCGCCTCCACCACCCGAAAGCCCGCCAGGGCCTGGGGAGGTGTTTGGTCCTCAAAGCAGGTGGCACAGCCTCCCAAAAGCAAGGCTTTCTCACCGTCCCAAACCCACTCCGCGGCGTTGCCTTTGAGGTCGAAAAGCGCCATCCCCTCCGCCACCGTGGCCACATCACCGGAGCCCACGGGCTTGAGCAGCACGGCGGGTCCTCCCGCCGGGGTAATGAGCTTGGCCAGCTCGGGGAGGTCGTCGAAGGCCGGGGGTTCCCCCAGCCACCGTTCCCAATTTACCGGCTGGCCCTGGCTCTTTTGCTGGAGCTTTTCCCATTCGGCCTTGGTGGGAAGGCGGAATTTGCGGCCGGTGAGCTGGGAGAGCTTGCGGCAGTACTCCTGGGCCTGTTCGGCGCTCACGCCTACCATGGGGAGGTTGCCTTCCGTCGGGGAAAACCGGAAACCGGGGTTGAGGGCGGCCCACTGAGCGCGGGTCACCTCAAAGGGGGCTACCCTGACGTTGCCCAATGAAGGAACCGGCACCGTGTGGGGGATGAGCTTGCCTTTGACCAAGGCGCCAAACCAACCGTTGACCTGAGGCTGGCGGGAGCGGGCTAAAAGCACGTCCAGGGGGCTTCCGTCCTTGCGCCAGGGGTTGTCCTGGGTGGGTTGGCCAAAGAGGTAGCGATCAAACCACGCCAGCTCCTCCTTGAGCTTGCGCAAACGGTGGGCGGGCTTAGCTAGCGAATGGCCTTCCCCGGGAAAGAGCACGAAGCGCACGGGAGCTTTGCCAATTTGCTGCAAAGCCCGGAAGTGCTGCCAGCCCTGTTCGGTGGGCACCGAGGTGTCCTCGCTGCCGAAGAAGATCAGCGTTGGCGTTGTGACCCGGGGCAAGCGGAAAAGCGGGGACTTTTCAATGTAGGTTTGCAGTTGCTCCCAGGGCGGACCGCCAAAGTAGGAGTTGTCGAAGCGAACGCCAAAGGCGCAGTTGCCGTAGTCGGAAATCCAGTTGACGTCGCCGGCGCCCGGAGCGGCCGCCTTGAAGCGGTCGGTGGCCACCGTAAGCGCCACGGTGAGGATGGCCCCGTTGGACCAGCCCAAAACCCCTAAACGATCGGGGTCCACCATCCCCTGGGCGATGAGGTGATCCACGCCCCTGAGGATATCGGGCACTTCCAGCTCGTAATAATGCCCCTTGATGGACTCCACCCATTCCAGGCCGTAGTGCGAGCTGCCGTGGTAGTTGGGGAACAGCACAAAAGCACCGCGCTGGGCGTAAAGCTGGGGGGCGTAGGCCCAGGAGGCTTCCCATTCCAGTTGGTCCACCCCCGCAGGTCCGCCGTGGATCATAACCACCAGGGGGTAGCGCTTCCCCGCCTGGTAGTTCAATGGGTAGTAAAGGATGCCCTCCACCGTTTCTTCCCGAGCTCCCGTCCAGCGGATGACCTCGGCCCGCATAGTGGGCTTATCCGCAAGCTGAGGGTTGAGGTCCGTGAGTTGATCGGTGCGCACTACCTTGCCGTCGCGGGTGCCCAGACGCCACCACTGGGGGGGCTGCTGCGGGGTGGAGTGCAAAACCGCCAGGTGCTGGCCGTCCTGGCCTACGGCCAAAGCCTGCACATGCTCGGCCCAAGGCTGCTGCCGGTGAAACCCGTCCGCGGTTTCCTTAACAAAAGCCAGCAGGTTACGGGTGCCGTCCGCCAGGAGCACCCAAAAGCCCTGGGGCGCCACCGCGTAAGCCCAGGGGGAGGAAAGCCCCCGCGGCCAGTCCAGGGGAACCTCGCTCACCTGCTGGGTTTCCAGGTTCAGGACGTAGAGCTTTTCAACCCCTGCCCCCTCCCACTGGGGGTCTGAGGAAAAGGTCTCGGTAAACGCTAGAAAGCGCGAATCCGGCGTGAAACGAAAAGCGGTAGGGGTTGCCCGGCGGTCCGCCATGATGCGGCGAGTCGTCCCCGTTTGCAAATCCAAAAGGTACGCCTCGGGTTTGCGGCGGGCGTCGGCCTCGAAGGACGGGCTCACGTTGATCTGGTAGGCCACCCATCGCCCGTTGCGGCTCACCGCCAGGGAGGTGATGGGCGAGGTGTTGGTGGTGAGGCGCTGCACCTTGCCGGTGGCAAGCTCCACCTGGAACAAACGAATCCGCTCCTGCCGCTCCTCGTCCTCCACCACCTGCGCTTCGTCCTTGGCCTTTTCCCGTTTCCGGTCCAGGGCGTCGGGGGCGTCCTCGGCGAGGAACAGCACCCTTTGGTTGTCGCGGAACGCGAAAGCTTTAACACCTTTAGGTTGGCGGGTCAGCGGGTACGGCTCCCCGCCGTCCACTGGCAGCAGCCAGACCTGCTGCCCTTTGGCCTCGGGCCCTTCCTTGGGCAAGGGGCGGTCGGAAAGAAAGGCCACCAGTTTGCCGTCGGGGGAAACCTGGGGCCCGCGATCGCTAACGGTTCCCCGGGTGAGCTGTCGGCGTTCCCCTCCCAGCTCCGTCAGCCAAAGGTGGTGAAGTTCGCGGTTTTCTTTGAGACTTACGGTGGTCTTTACCCAAAGCGCTCGGCCGTCGGGGAGAAACGTAAGGTCCTGGGCCCTTTCTTGGGTCACTATGTCCTCTTCCGACCACACCCCCTCATGGGCCGGCACCAGCTCTCCCCCGAGGGCAAAAAGCAAACCGAAAAGAATGAGGCGCTTCATCGAAACCTCCCCCCGTGTACCATAGCAGGGGTTGCTGCGAACCCAATGGCACGGGTCTTGCTTAACGCTGACGGATGGGAGGACGAGCCGTGAGACGCGCATGGGTTTTCTTGCTTGGGCTTTTCCCTTGGGTAGCCGGGGCGCAGGAGTCGCTACCCAAGTTCATCAGCGAGGTGACGGTGAACAACGTCACCGTGGACGTGGTGGTGAAAGACGCCCAGGGACTCCCGGTTAACGGGCTGCAAGCCAAAGACTTCCGCCTTTGGGAGGACGATCAGGAGCAAACCATCACCAACTTCCTGGCGGTGGAGGGTGGGCAGGTGAGCCAGGCCAAGGACCCCTCCCTGGTGGGGCAGCCCATGCCCCGGCTGGTGGTTTTGTTCTTTGACCTTTACCTCATGACCGAAACTGACAAACGCACGGTGGTGAACACCGTCCAGGACATGCTGGAGGGCGGTCTGCCCCCCGGGCAGGAGGTGGCCATCGTGAGCTTTGACGGCACCCTGCGGGTGCACACCGAGCCCACCGCTTCCAGCGAGCGTTTGCTGCGGGCGCTTAAGGAGGTGTTGCGGCTTTCGGCCACCGGTCTGCAGCGGCAAATTCGCCTTTCGGCCTTTGATGTGCGGGATGTGCCGGCGCGGGAAACCTGGTCCACCTACCAGTACCGGCGGGCACAGAACCAGGAGTACTGGTTCGAAATGCGGCAAATGGTTTCCCGTTTGGAAAGGGCGTTTTCCGCAGCGCTGCAACGCTACGCCAAGGTGCCCGCTCGGAAGATTGCGGTGCTTGTCTCGCCGGGTTTCCCCCGGGCGGAAAACGTCCCCATTTACCGGGATTACGACTTTTGGCAGGACACGCCCCCGGAATACCGGCACGCCGGGCTTCTGGGAAAAACCGCCCTGCAGGCCGCCGAGGCGGAGTACACCCTGTACACCCTTGACCCTTCGGGCACCCAGCTCACCACCGCCGATGCTTCCCAGCGCTCCTCGCCGCTAGAAAGCGGGGATGTGGGTAACGCCGCCTTTTGGCGGGAAGCGGACCGCAAGGACACCCTCATTCAAGCGGCGCGCCTCACCGGCGGTGAGGCCATCTTTTCCACCGACGCCGGTGCCGCCTTGGCGGACGTGGAGCGCATTACCGCCACCTATTACTCCTTGGCCTTCCAGCCACCCCACGCCGGCGATGGAAAACGCCACACCATCCGCGTGGAGGTGGTGGGGCATCCCGAGTACCAGCTTACCTACCGCCGGGAGTACGTGGACCGGCCAATAGCTGAGCGGGACGCTGACCGCATCCGTGCTGGCCTGCTGTTAGGCGAGCAAAGCAACGATTTGGGCTTGGTTTTGGTGCTGGACAAGCCCACCTCCAAGCTCCGGGTGGGGGCCAGGGGAATGCGCGTGTACCGTATGGGTGCGGAGCTGCGAATCCCTTATGCGAAGCTCACGCTGCTGCCGCGAGGAAACACCCACTGGGGGCAGGTGCAGGTGGTGATTTTGGTGGTGGACGCGGCGGGAAACCAGTCGGAGCTCGCCCATCAGCTGGTCCCGCTGGAGCTTCCCAACAACCAAGTGGAGGAAGCACGGCGGCGGGGCTACTTCGCCTACCGCTTTACCCTGGAGCTGGAAGGCGGCGAGCAGTCGCTGCGGGTGGCGGTGGAGGACACCCTGGCGAAAGCCACCTCCACGGTGATGGCGGCCTTGAAGCTCTAGCGTGCAGCAGGCTGCGGGCTTGCCGGCACGGCCGCTCTTGCGCCTCAGAGGGAAACACAAAGGCTGAGGCTGTTAAACTGCAAGCGGAGGGGAAACGTGCGGACACGAGTGCAGTGGTGGTTTTTGCTCTTCCTGGCTTTGGCCTGGCCTTCCTGGGGGCAGGATGTGCCCCCGGCGCAAAAACCCCCGGAGCAGCAGGTGGGGGGCTTGCGGTTTTTTGACGTTACCGAAATCACCATCGTCAACGTGGACGTGTCGGTGCGGGACAAGAACGGGCCGGTTTTGGGCCTTACGAAGGACGATTTTCTCGTTTTCCAAGATGGCAAGCCTCAAGACATCACGAACTTTGCGGTTTATACCCGCAAGGTGGAAAGGCGGGAGCCCGCGCCAACACCCACACCTACCCCTGCGCCAACGGCTGTCCCCACGCCTACCGCAGCCCCGGAAGAAGCTCCTCCCAAACGGGAGCCGCGTTTCCTGACGCTTTACGTGGACAACGAAAACATCCACCCCATAAACCGCAACCGGGTGATTACCAGGCTGGTGGAGTTTGTCAACGAGAATTTACACGCGCCGGACCAGGTGATGGTGGCTTCCTTTCAAAAGAGCCTCAAGATCCTTCAACCGTTCACCTCTGACCCGCAGGAGGTGGCCGACGCCTTGCGGGGGCTGCGTAAGTACACCGGTGGCCGCTCGGATATGATGTCCACGCGCAAGGACATCGAGGACTTCATCCACCAAAACGCCAACAACCCCGATACCCTGGAGCGGGCTATGGGGCGGGCCCGGGCGTTCGCCAGGGAGCAGCGCAACACCTTGATTTTCTCGGTGCGGGCCCTGCAGGACATCATGACCATGATGGCGGGACTGCCGGGAAAGAAGGCCATCATTTACGTGTCCGATGGGCTCCCCATGTCTCCCGGCTTGGAGCTCTTTTACGAAATTCAGGAAAGCTACCGGGAAACGGGGGCCGTTTCCCAGTCCCGGGAGTTCGATGCCACCGAGATGTTTCGCAGTTTGGTGAATACCGCCGCCGCGGCCAACATCACGCTGTACACCGTGGACGCGCGAGGCCTGGAGTCGGAGCTGGGAATTGAAGCGGAAAACCGCGCCCCCCGGTCAACCCTAGCGGCGTCCATTGCCCGCTCCAACTACCAGGATTCGCTGGTGTACATGGCCGAGCAAACCGGCGGCATTGCCATTGTGAACACCAACGACGTGGGACCGGGGCTGGAGAAAATTGCCACCGATTTTGAAACCTACTACTCGCTGGGGTACAGGCTGATCCCTACCGGTGAGGACCGCATTCACCGCATCGAGGTGAAGGTCAAAAACCACCCCGAGTACCAGCTTTCCTACCGCCGGACCTTCATCGAAAAATCGCTGCCTACCCGCATTGCCGATCGGGTCATCACGGGATTGGCGTTCGATTTGGACGACAACCCGTTGGACATCGAGCTGCGCACCGGCGAGCCAGCCCCAGCCTCGGATCGCTACTGGACGCTGCCGGTGGAAATCCGCGTGCCCATCCGCAAGCTGGCGCTGGTGCCTTCGGGTGACGACTTTGTGGGCTCCATGATGGTTTACTACGCGGCCCGGGACGATGAGGGCAAGCAGTCGGACCTGCAGCGGCGCCAACACGACGTCAGGATCCCCAAAGCGGAGTACGAAGCTGCCCAGGATAAGTACTTTACGGTAACGGCCTCGCTGCTTCTGGAGCCGGGCACCTACCGGATTAGCGTTGGGGTGCGCGACGTGCTCACCAACCAGGCGGGCTTTGCCGCGGTGCGAAGGGCCGTGCATCCGGAGCTTAAGTGATGGGGCTTACTTCGGTATTCGCGGTTTGGGGTTAGGCTAGCATTATGACTTCGCTTCTCCTGCTCCTAGCGCTGGTGGCACCACCTGCCACTCCGGGCCCACTGCAACGGGTGGGTGAGGCCATAGACAAGGCGGCCTCTCGCGTTGGGCAAACCCTGGAAGAGGCGCTTCTGGAGGCCAAAGTGAAGGTGGCGCTCCTGGAGCACCTCAAGAAGGAAGCCTTGAAGGTGGAGGTGGAGGCCTCCGGCACTACCGTGACGTTAGAAGGGGTGGTTTCCAGCCGCGGGTACCAGTCCTTAGCGGAAGAGGTGGCGCGGTCGGTCTCGGGTGTGACCAAAGTGGAAAACCGCGTTCGGGTCGCTGAAGCTCCTGGCGGAGGCCCGGTAAGCCGGGCAGCCCGCAAGGTGGAGCAGGAAACCGCCGATGCGCTTCTGGAAGCCAAGATCAAAGCTAAACTGCTGGAGGTCATGGGGGTTGCCGCCTTCCAGGTGGAAGTGGAAGCCACCGAGGGGGTGGTGAGCCTCTCGGGAACCGTGAAGGAAAAGGAGCAAAAAGCCTTGGCCGAAAAAACCGCCAAGGCTGTCCCCGGCGCGGTGGAGGTCCACAACCTCCTGCGTGTGGCTAACTAGCTCGGGAAGCTCTTTCCATGGGGCTCCTGGGCTCAGCCTTAGACGACGCAGGCTCTTTCCCTCCACCGCCTGTCAGGCCCAAACTTTAGGGCTGTTGTTGCCGCAAGCCAGCTCCTGACGCCCAAGTCAAAGCGCATTCTTCTCAAAAGGTCGCAAACTCGCTCGCTGCCAGCGTGGAGGGTGGCAGCCCAGGGGTATTGCGTAGTGCGCCACTTTTCTCGAGTCCGGAAGGTAAAAAATCCGTACCCGTGTTTGGGTCCAGCCGGCGATGGGAGGTTGGGTTTTTGCGACGGCACTGGCATAATGCGGCAACGGGAGGTTTCTATGGATATCAGCTTGGAGCCTGATTTTTTGCGGGTCACGGAAATGGCGGCCATTGCTGCGGCCCGAACCATGGGCCGGGGTGATCGCAAGCACTCGGACAAGGTGGCGGTGGAGGCCATGCGCAAAGAGCTCGACAATTTGACCATCAACGGCACGGTGGTCATCGGCGAAGGCGAGCGGGACAAGGCTCCCATGCTGTACACCGGAGAAAAGGTCGGGCGCGACAAGGAAGGCAAGCTGGGCATGCCGGAAATTGACATTGCCGTGGACCCTCTGGAGGGCACCAACCTCTGCGCCACCGGAGCCGCCAACGCCATTTCGGTTTTAGCGGCTGCCTCCAAGGGTGGCCTTTTGTACGCTCCCGACATTTACATGCAAAAGATCGTGGTGGGGCCCACAGCCCGCGGCTGCATTGACATTGACGCGCCGGTGAGGGACAACCTGCAGCGCATTGCCAAGGCGTACGACCGGGATGTGGAGGACCTGGTGGTGGTGGTGCTGGACCGCCCCCGGCATGAAAAGCTCATTGCCGACATCCGGGCGGCCGGCGCCCGCATCAAGCTCATCGGTGATGGCGATCTTTCCGCCGGTCTTGCCGCTGCCATTCGCGGTACCGGCGTGCACGTGGTGATGGGGATTGGCGGCGCCCCGGAGGGGGTTTTGACCGCTGCAGCGCTGCGCTGCCTCAACGGGGAAATGCAAGGGCGGCTGGTGGTTTTGGAGGACTGGCACCGGCGCCGGCTGGAGGAGGTTGGCATCAGCGATGTGGACCACGTGTACACCGAAAAGGAGCTGGCCTCCGGTGATGACGTGGTGTTTGTGGCCTCGGGCGTCACCAAAGGCGATCTCCTGGAGGGCGTGCGCTTTTTCGGTGGGGGCGTGCGGGTTTCTTCGGTGCTGATGTCGCTGGCCTCCAGGACCATCCGCTTTGTGGACACCGTGTACATGGAGGAAGACGGGCATTTGGAGGTGCTGCGCTAGTGCTGGCTACACTACTGGCCGCAACTTTTGCCGGCATTATCCCGGTTCCTGATTCCGTCAAGCGCTTTCCCGATTCCTCCTATTGGCCCGGGGTGGGGGCCCAGCGGGATGGGAACATGCTGGCGGCCATCAGGAAGGAAGCGGGGGAAGAGCTGCTCACCCGCGGCCCGGGACCTGGCCAAATTTTGGCACGCTTTGAAAAGGGCGCGCTGACCCCGGACCAGCGGGTTTCTGTTCTGCTTTCCGCCTGTTACTACCACGACCCGCAACTGCTGCCCCTGTACCTCTGGGCTTTTGAAAAGGGCAACGTCAGGGACAAGCTGGCCGCGGTGGTGGGGTTTTACCAGCTCATCGGGCTTGTGCCCCCAGCACCTTCGGCGGTCCCCGCCACGGGCCCTCACTGGCAGCAGCTTGCCGCTCGCACCAGAGAGCTCATGGCGGCCACCCGGGAGCAACCTTTAGTGGCCTTGTGGGTGAACTCTTACCTGGAAGCCATGCAGCTTCCCCACCGTTCGGGTTTCACGTTCAAAGCCAAACCCGAGGAGTGTCTGGAGGCCATTGCGCGCCTGGCCCAGCCGGAGGACCTCCCGTACCTGGTGGCGCTTTGGCCCCTGACCACCCGCTTTGAACATCGCTCCCGGTTGGTGAGGGTGTTTGAGGCCATCACGCTGTCTCAGGTGGTGCCGGTGGTGCAAGGGGAAAGGGCCCCCACCGGCCCTTGGATCATGGAAACCGCCATCAACTCCGTAGACGCTTTTGTTTCCAACCTCTGCCGCACTCCCGACGGCTGGGGGCTTTTCCTCCACAACGCCGCTTCCCTGGCCAATGGGGATCTCCGCACGGGCCTCCTGAAGGTTTTGCGCCAAAGCTACGCGCCGGTGTGGCCGCTGGCGGCGGCACAGCTGCAGGGCTACGGCGCTCCCGCGGCCATCTTCAACCGCACCTGGCCCGATCACCCGGACAACAAGGCCGCCCGGGAGCAGGTGCTGGAGGTTTTTCGGGATAAGCGCCGCTAGGCTACAATCGGCCGGCAAGGGAGGAAACCATGGACCGTCCGTTGGCAAATTTGCAACCTTCGTTGGTCTGGCAGCACTTCGAGGAAATCCTGAAGGTGCCTCGGCCTTCCAAACACGAGGAAAGGATCCGTGAACACGTCAAGCGTTGGGCCCAGTCGAAGGGCTTTGCGGTGCGGGAGGATGCTGCCGGGAACCTGGTGGTGAAGGTGCCGGCTACTCCCGGGCACGAGAGCGCTCCTACCGTGGTTCTCCAGGGGCACCTGGACATGGTGGCGGAGAAAAACTCCGATGTGACCTTTGACTTCTTCAAGGACGCCATCCAACCGCGCATTGTGGGCGATTACGTGTACGCCACCGGCACCACCCTGGGTGCGGACAACGGCATTGGGGTAGCGGCAGCCATGGCCATTGCCGAGGACCCCGAAGCGGTCCACGGGCCGCTGGAGCTTTTGTTCACGGTGGACGAGGAAACCGGTCTCACCGGCGCCGCCAAGCTCGATCCCAGCCTGGTTACCGGCAAAACGCTTTTAAACCTGGACACCGAGGAAGACGGGGCCTTTTACATTGGCTGCGCTGGCGGTGCCGATGCCCATTCGGTCTTCACCGTACAGTGGGAGCCCGTACCGGCCGGGCACGTGGCTCTGGCGGTGCGGGTGCGCGGCCTTAAAGGTGGCCATTCCGGTGTGGACATCCACGAAAACCGCGGTAACGCCCTGAAGTTTTTGGCAAGGGTTGTGGCCGCGGCTCGCAAGGCCAGCGCTGAGCTTCGTATTGCCGCCGTTTCCGGTGGCAGCAAGCACAACGCCATTCCTCGCGAAGCCGATGCGGTCATCACGCTTCCTGCTGCCGATGCCGCGAAAGCGCGCCAGGCCATGGAGGAAGCGGCAGCCGTTCTGAAAGAGGAGTACGGCGAAATTGATCCCGGGCAACGGGTGGAACTTGGGGAAGCCGCGACTAGCCAGGTCTTCTCTGCCGGCGACAGCAACCGCATCCTGGACGCGCTCCTGGCCTGCCCCCATGGGGTGTTGGCCATGAGCCGGGCGGTGCCGGGTTTGGTGGAAACCTCCAACAACCTGGCGGTGGTCACCACCGAGGGCTCCCAGGTGAAGGTGGTGACCTCCAGCAGGTCCTCGGTGATGCCTTCGTTGCGGGCCACTCTCCAGCAGGTGGAGGCGGTCTTCAAGCTGGCGGGTGCCGAGGTGGAGGTGCACGACGGCTACCCCGGGTGGAAACCCAACCCCAACTCCCCGGTGCTCCAGTTGGCCAAGGAGGTGTTCCAGCGGGAATTTGGCCGGGAGCCGGAAGTGAAGGCCATCCATGCGGGCTTGGAGTGTGGGCTCATTGGCGAGAAGTTCCCGGGCATGGACATGCTCTCGCTGGGACCGCAAATCGAATCCCCGCACTCCCCCGACGAGCGCGTGAAGATCCCCACGGTGGCCAACTTCTACCGCTTGCTCAAGGCCATCCTGGCGGCCATGGCCTAAAGCCCACCGGTTGGGGAGGGACCCATGGAAAAAGGTGCAGCCGTTGTCACTGGCGGAGGTACGGGTTTGGGCCTGGCCATCAGCCGGGAGCTGGGAAGGCGGGGCTATCCGGTGGTCATTGCCAGCCGGAAGCAGGAGCATTTGGACGCCGCTGCCCGCGCACTTACCGGCGAAGGCATTCAGGTTCTCACTGTGGTTTGCGATGTGCGGGACCGGGAGCAAGTGAAAGCAGCGGTGGATGCTGCTGAAACCCGCTTTGGCCGCGTTGCGCTTTTGGTCAACAACGCTGCTGGCAACTTTGTGGTGAAAGCCGAGGAGCTTTCCCCCAAGGGCTGGGAAGCGGTGCGGGGCATCGTCTTGGACGGCACCTGGCATTTCTCCCAGGAGGTGGGCAAGCGCTGGATTGCTCAGGGGCAACCTGGCTCCATCCTCAACATCATTGCCACCTACGCCTGGACCGGAGCGGCGGGAGTGGTGCACTCCGTTTCCGCCAAAGCCGGAGTGCTCGCCATGACCCGCAGTTTGGCCATGGAGTGGGGAAAATTCGGCATTCGCGTCAACGCCCTGGCTCCCGGCATCATGGTCACCGAAGACGCCGCGAAAAACCTGGGTTATGCCGACCCGGCGGTGCAAGCCTTGCTGGCCAAAAAGGTGCCCCTGCGTCGCCTTGCCAGCACCGAGGAGGTGGCGTTTCTCGCCTGCGATTTGGTGACCGACCGGCACCCCTACGTCACCGGCGACTGCTGGACCATTGACGGCGGTTTGTGGCTGGAGGGCTTCCCCAACCTCCGCCGTTTCGTGGACGGCGAGCTAGGAGAGTAACCCCACTCCGTGTGGCGCCGGCGCTCCGCATGTGGGGCCGCCGGCTATCTGACGCGGGGGGCACGGCCACGCTCCCCCACCCATCCGTGGCCGGCTTGGCTCCCCGCACCCCCATGCGCGCGCCAGCAGCGCTGGACGCGCGCTCCTGTGGGGCCGGCGCTCCTGCGCCGGCTTCCAGCAAAACGACCTGCGCATAATCATAGGGCCCGGGTTTTTCGCAGTGATCGGACTCGGTCCAGGGGGCTTAGGGTTACAGAACGTTGCCCTGCTGCGGTAATAGAACCCAGCGCAGAACCCTGGCGGGAGCGGGCGGAGGGTGGCGAGGTACCATGTCCGCGGAGGGGCACATGCGTGACGACGAAATCATCTTTCTCGTGCAGGAGTCTCCCGAAGGGGGGTACGAGGCACGAGCGGTGGGATTTGCTATTTTCACGCAAGCGGACGATCTTCCTAGCCTGAAGGAACAAATTCGGGATGCCGTGTACTGCCACTTTGAAGACCACGAGCGGCCAAGGCTTATCCGCATCCATCTCGTGCACGATGAGGTACTTGCGGTATGAAGCTTCCTCGGGATGTGAGCGGCGAGGAGCTTGCGCTGCGCCTCGCCCGATTTGGCTACCGGCTCGTGCGCCAAACGGGAAGCCATATGCGGCTGGTCTCGTCCTATCGTGGTGCGGAGCACCGGCTGACCATACCTCGGCACGGGGTGATCCGGGTTGGCACCTTGCATCAGATCCTTCGGGAAATCGCAGAGTATTTGGACCTCGACCGCGATGCCTTGCTGCGGGCACTCTTCGGTGAGAAATGAAAAGCTGATTGGCGGGCTTGTGATGGCGGATACCTCGCCTTCGGGCCCGGGATGATGGGTTGGGGCTGTCCTTGCGGGGTCATTGCGCGCCGTGTCATTACGAGAGAAGCCGGAAACCTGCTTTTGAGTGACAAAGAACCCGCGACGTAGCGCAGATCCCGCTTTTCTCCGTGCGTGGGGCCGCCGCTCCGCGGCGGCAAACAGAAAAAAGATCCGCGACGGAGCGCGGGTCCCACATTTTGTTTTTTTGTGGGGCCGGCGCTCCTCCGCCGGCAGAATACGACAAAGCACAAATGGGGGGACTGCGTTTTGAACTTTGCCAGCATGCGGGGGAGGATCACCAACGCCGCCATTTGTGCCATGAGGGTGAAACCCACCAAGGGCCAAATGCCGTGCGCTTAAAGCGCAGTCAAAGGAAAACCTCCCGAAGGTGAGCTCATAAACTCCGTGGAACACAGTAAAAACCCATCCCTGATGGCTAGGTGGCAGTGGCACCTTGGCCTGCCCACCTCGACCTGAAGCTCTTGACTCGAGGTAGCGGCGCATGGTAGCTACTCCTTCAGCACGGAGGTTGGGCGTGAGCGCAACTTCATTCATTCATTCATTCATTCATTCATTCATTCCCCCTTTTCTCTCGCCGTAAGCGCTGCACCTTTGGCATAGCTTTGGCAGCCTTCGGTTTCGCCCTGCCGGCGGGGGCGCAAAGCTTGCCGCCGCCGGAGCTGCTTTTCGTCTGGCCTGACCGGCCGGCGCCGGGGGATGAGGTCGAGCTCACCGGTCAGCATTTCAGCGGACCCGGCTGCACGGTAAAGGTGGTCTTTAGCCCAGGCCAGGAGGCGGATCCGAAATTTGTTTCTGGTGAAACCCTGCGCGTGGACGTACCACCGGGCGCCACCAACGGGAAGGTGCACGTCGTTCGCACGTGCAGGGAAGGGTCGGCGCAGATCACGACTGTCAGCAACCCTCTTCCAATCTTGGTGATTTGGCGCGACCTGGAGTACGAGTACTCCACCCGGCTCCGTTTTCCGCCGGAGACTGGCACCTGCGGTTACTTGGTGGGCTTTTCAGGGCGGAAAGACGAGGTTTACTGCATGGGTGGCGCTTACCTGATATACCCTCGTCTGGGTGTTACCTGGGTTAACGCAGTGAGCGTTTCCGGTGGCCAGGCTACGGTAAGGACGCTTGACTACAGGTACAGCGGCGAATACTACCCTGAGATCCAGGGCGTAAGGGTATCGCCGGATGGGACTGTAGTGTGGCTGCTGCGGGATGTTGTTGACGGAAAATACCGCTTTACGATCACGTCTCCGGACGGTCGTTGGAGCTATTCTGGACGGGCCGGGTAGTCGGAGTTAATGCTGGGCCAGTTTTCCCCTTCCGGTGAGCTTTTGGTCGTTGCCCAAGATTGGTCCGACGCTTACGGATTCCTCGTCGCCATTTGGAGTTTTCCGCCTAACGCGGCCATTAGTTTTGACCTTTCCTCGCCCTACTGTTTGACTCCCAACCCGGTTATCTTGGGCCCTCAGCCCGTGGTACCTCTCCTTTCGTCTACCTTCCAGGATTACGCGGGAAACACGTACTTCCTTTGGACCCAATGGCTTGGAGACTGCCCTTACGCTCCCTGTTGGACCGAAATGCGTCTTACCCGGATAAGGGACGGGCAAGCCGAAACGTTTCCTTTACCCTACGGGGACCCAAGCGCCCCTTGTCAGCCTGATTTCTGGTCGTGGTGGCACGCTGGTGCCGACTGCCAAGGGAGGGTGTACGGAACTGAGGTGGGGTGTGCGGGCGCTGGCAACATGCGGCAATGGACGGGAATTCTGCGATTGTTCCCAGACTTTAGCATCCTTGCACAAGCGCCTCCTGGACCGAGCGACGGACGTGTCGAGAATTTCGCGGGTTTCACGACCGATCGGTGGGGGAACCTTTATGTGGCCCGAAGCTGGTTTCTGGGGTGGGACCCTGGGGGCTATTCAGTTTGGCACGTGCGTTTCCATCGTGTCATGCCTGACGAGCTCTTGGGGGGTTCGTATTGTCCGTTGTGGGAGCGGCAAGGCCGAGTTGCAAGTGATCCTTGTGCCAACTGCGTCTCGCACCAGAAAAAGCTCGTGCTCAAGGCGTACAAAGACCCCGATTTACCGGAGGCGGAAAGGGAAAAAGACGGCAACGTTCTGTGGCTTGAGGAGGGCAATGAGCTGTTGGTTGCACATGGGCTCTCGCCGCAATTCGAAGCGTACCTCTGTGGTGAAAACGAAACGCCGCCATGTGGGGAAAAGGTAGCGGCACGGTGGGAGCTCTCGGAGCTCGCTCTCTCTCCCGGGGTGGAGGTGGAAAAGGCCATCTTTCCCAATCACCCGGTTTTTTGGTTTGGCCGCGAGCTGACCGTGGTGGAAGGGGAACAGGCCCGGATGCAAACCGTTCACTGGGGATATGCGAAGCTCACCGTTACGGTGGACGGGAGCCAGCTTGAGGATGCGCCTCCTTTGGCCATTGGGGTAAACGTAATAAAGCCACCGGTCTTAGGGAGGCAGCACAACAAGTATGACGGGTTGATTGCCGAGGTAGCGCACCGCTACGGCATCCCCCCGCAGGTGGTTAAAGCACACGTTCGCCACGAGGCGGAGCTAACAGAAGATCCCCCTGGGTCCGGAAACCTCGAGTTCAATGCCACTGCTTTTCGTTACGAGCCGCGAACGGTGGACAAAAAGCGCTTCTGGGAGAAGGGGTTGCTAGCGGACAACAGATACCGGCCCTTTGCCCTGCCGGATGGGCCTTGTCTATGGCCGGAAGATATCGCCCCGCGGAGCCATTACTCTCGGCTCACCATAACCGACGCGTTGCCGCTCGGCTGGCAGTGTTCCCAAGTGCCGGCGGAGGGTCAGGACCACCCCACGCTTTTTAACTACGTGGAGGCCAACGACGGGTGGGTGCCCTGCTCACCGCCCTGGAAAGTGGTCAACGATGCCAGGGGATGCCCGGAGAATCCCGGCGAGGAAAGGCAAACGGGGCCGTGCCACCGGCGGGAGCGATGGTGGGCGCGGCCGGAGGCGGGGAACATGTCGTACTCGCCGTTTGACGGTCGTTTTTATTGCGGGCGGTACATCGTCGTTGACTGCACGGATTCGAAGGAGGCTAAGTGGCTTTTGAATGACGGAAACAGCTGGATTGGCCAAACGGCTTTAGCCTCCAGTTACGGGCTGATGCAACTCCTGTACACCACGGCGGTAGATACCGGTTGGCGAGCGGGGGAAGATGCCTGCAATCGCCACCCGTACCTGCTCTTTAACCCCGAAGACAACCTCAATGCCGGTGTCGGTTATGTTACGACGCTCTTAGTGGAAAAGGTGCTCAAGGCTCGCGAGCTGGTCTTGAAGGAGCAAAGCCTATGGGTGGGATTCCTGAAGCAAGCGCTGGGCTACTACAATGCGGGTAAGCGTGCGGGAAGACCAAATTTGGCTTACGCCAACGCTGTTTGGGGCCGGGTGGCTTTGTACCAACCGGGTTTTTAGGGGAGGAGCCATGCTTTGCAGAATTGTGGTCGTCTCAATTTGCGTCCTTGCCGCCACCACCGTGAGCTCCGGTGAGCTTACGGTGGCAGAGGGGGAAGCACTGCTGCGACAATTTGCCCCGCAACATTACCGCCAGATGACTCTTGAAAAGGTTCGAAACTGTGGCTCCTCGTTAGAGGATTTATTGCGCGCCCTTCACAACATTAACTATCCAAATGGAGATCCACCGCCGAGCCTGTTGTACGAGCCCGATCACCGGGTTTGGGGCGGCGGTGGTGCTGCCTTTCTGGAGCTGCACGGTCCTTGGGAGCCAGCCAAGCGGTACGTGCTTCTCTATTACTTCCACGACTGGGTGCTGGTGGCAAGTAAGGATCAGGGCAAGACCTGGGAGGAGGTCCAGGATAGCGGGGGATTTCTCTCATACTGCCATTCCCCGATCTGCGACCTGGCCGCCGGATACCTAGCCCAAGTTGATGTAGATCTGGATGATACCCCTGAGGTGGTGATCGGCTATGGCGGGGATCCACGCGCCGGTGGCGAGGATCTTTTCATTTATGCCTTTCGCGACGGACGCCTGGAACTCATCTCCCCGGGAACCCAGGACGAGGAAACTGACGAGTTCATCAAGAAATGCCACGGCAGGAACTTCTGGGTCACGACCGAGCTCAGTTCTCCCTTCAACCGCGCGTTCCTGGACGACGTGGACCGGGACAACGTGGCGGAGGTGGTGGTGATGCCGGGGCTCAGGGACTGGGATGAACGCATTGACGGGAGCTGGGAGGAGTACTCGGGGAGCCCGGGGCCACGTTGTCGGGCGTGCGTGGAGATGGACCAGCCCATTCGCGTGTACAAGCTCAAAAACGGCAAGTACCAGCTGTGGAAGGAAATTGACCGCCGTGAGGACTTCCCCTTTGGGTATCCGGCGCTGGGGGTTTTTCACCCTGGGGTGGTGACCTATTCCCAGCTCAAGAACGGGCAAGGTTTGGGGGAGCTGCGGGTTTTCGTGAGCACGCCGGCAATTGGGTGGGTGGAGCGGGGACCGCGCATGACGGTGGATGACTACGACGTAGGGAGCTTTGTAGTGGACTTTAACGGCAAGCCTTTGAAGTTTCGCAAGAAGTGGGAAAACAAACGGTTTCCGGAGCTGGGAAAGGGAGATCAGGTGGTGAACGGGGTTTGGGTATACGAGTTGCTGAGGAAAGGCTGCCCGCCGTGGGAGGTGAACCCGGCGGAGGTGGCCTACCCGCACCCGGATCCCTGCCGGGAGTATGCGTTTGTGGGGCCGTATATGGAGTTTTCGGTGCGGCGGGAGGATGTGGCGGATTTTATCCTCCGCAGTGCAGAAAAACGCTACAGCGAGCTGGAGACGCGGAAGGCACAGGGAGCTCCTTTGAAAGGGCCGGAGCGGGAGGTGGTGTTTGTGCAGGTGGATATCCTGGGGTCCCTGAAAAACGGCAAGCGGGTCTTGGTACAAGCGCTCATTGGTGTGAAGAAAGACACCAGCCCCCAGGCGCCCAAGGCGGCGGGTGCAAACTAAAAGGACGGCCAACCGCTGGGCTTTCTTGTGGCCCGGGCAGCTTGCAGTTTGATATTCCCCAAGCTGGGCTGGGACACTGGGTGAGGGAAGCCGGGCCTGCGGTGAATTGACCCCCGGGTCCGGCGCGGAGAGCGGGGTCCCGGTGCTCCACTCGTGTGGGGCCGGCTTTCGGAATGTGGGGCCGCCGCTCCGCCTGTGGGGCCGCCGCTCCGCGGCGGCTAAGAGAAAACCGACCCGCGACGGAGCGCGGGTTCCACATTTTTTTGTGGGGCCGGCGGCTATCTGACGCGGGGGGCACGGCCACGCTCCCCCGCCCATCCGTGGCCGGCTTGGCCCCCCGGACCCCCACGCGCGCGCCAGCAAAGCTGGACGAGCGCTCGTGTGGGGCCAGCGCTCCTGCGCCGGCAGAATACGACAAAGCACAAGTGGGGGGACTACGTTTTGAACTTCGCCAGCATGCGGGGGAGCGTCACCAAAGCTGCTGTTTGCGCAATGAGCGTGAAAGCCACCAAGGGCCAAATGCCGTGCGCGTACAGCGCGCTTAAAGCCAGGCTTCCCAGAAACCAGGCGGCGCCGTAAACTCCGTGGAACACGCCAAAGGCAGTACCACGGCGCCCGGAAGGCACGGCGTGAGCAATGGCAGCCTTGAAGGTGGTTTCCTGGAGACCCATAGCTGCTCCCCACAGGCCCACCCCTAAAACCGCGGCCCAGGGCTGCGAAGAAAACGCCAAAAGCGCCACAGGAGCGGCCAGCACCGGGGCTAAGCCCAAGCCGCGCAAACCCACGCGGTCAAAAAGCCAGCCCGCCGGGAGCGCCAAAACCCCATCCACCAGCATGGCCAAGGCGAAAAGCAGGGGAATGACGGGAGTTTCCAGCACCTTTTGGGTTTCCAGGTGGTAGGCGATGAGCTGAAAGTGGGCAAAACCCGCTACGTGCAAAGCTACGAACAGCAAAAGCCAACGGAAGCCCGAAGGGAGGGAGTGCGGTCCATCCCCGGTTTGTGCGGGGATGGCAACATCCGTAGGGGCCTGGTTCCACAGGAGGCGGGAAGCAAAAAGGGTGGCCAGCGCCGCCAAGGCTGGGGCAGCCAGCAGCAAAAACGCCGCGGGAAAGCCCCAACCTTTGGCCAACACCGCAGCCACCGCTAACGGTCCGGCCACCGCGCCAATTTGGTCCAAAAGCTCATGAAGGCCAAAGCCTTTGCCGTGGCCCATGACCGCGGTGGCGCGGGAAAGCAGGGCATCGCGGGCTGGCGTGCGGATGGCCTTGCCGAAGCGTTCCGCCACCAGCAAAGCCACGGCCCACTCCCAGCGGTGGGTGAAGGCCAAAAGCGGGACCGCAGCGAGGTTTATGGAATAGCCCAAAAACGTGAAGGTCCAGTAGCTGCGGGTGCGATCCGCCAGCCAACCGCTGGCCAGGCGCAAAGCGTAGCCCACGAACTCCCCAAAGCCGGAAGCAAAGCCCACCGCTAAGGCAGAAGCTCCCAGGACCGCCAAATAGGGTCCGGTGATGCCCCGGGCCCCTTCGTACGTGAGGTCGGCGAAGAGGCTCACCAACCCCATGAGGCTCACAAAGCCAAGGGCCAGGCGGGCTTTCATTTTCGTTCCGAAGAGGCTTTGTGGTTGGCTGCTTTTTCAAGGGCTTTTTTGAGAAAGGCCTCGGTTTTCCTCTTTCCCGAGTACCCCTGTTGCCGCGCTAATTCCTGGCCGTTCCTGTCGGCCACCACCAGCGTAGGGAACCCCCCCACCCCGTAACGGCCGAAAAGCTCAGCGACGGCCTTTTCGCTCCGGCGTTCATCGGCCACCTTCACCGGCAGGAAGTGTTCGTTGATAAAGGCCGCGGTTTTCTCGTCGGCAAATACCTCTTTGGCCTGCTGTTGGCAGGGAGCGCACCACCTGGCGGTAAAGTCGTAAAGCAAGGGCTTGGATGGGTTTGCAGGTACCTGATCGGGGGTTAGCCACTGGACTTTTTCGGGAATTTCCGGGCCCTTTTCCGCTTCCAAGGGTATTGACGACTCGGGAAAAACAACCCGTAAGACCAGCAGCACAGCGGCTAGTCCCAGAAGCAACCAGGGGGTTTGCGACTGTTTCGCGTTAGTCGCGACCATAGCCTAGCTCCCGACGGTTGAAGTACCAAAAAGCTGCGCCTAGCACCAGGGTGACGTTGCTGGCATAGCGAAGCAACGCTCGCCAATCCGAATCGGAAAATGCCCAATCGAAAATTCTGACTTCATTCAAAACTTGCTTGGCGAGGAAAAACCCGGCCTCCTGCAACCACCCAAGCTCCAAGAGCTTCCCCAGTCCCGCCGGTAGCATAGGAAAGATGATAAGAAGTAAAAGCAAGCCCAAATCGGAATACCCCGGAGCCGTAGTGGAAAGTGCCAAAATTAGCACGATCCACCAAGTACCCAGGAGTAAAAGCGAAAAAAGCCGCGCAGAGCTCGTGGCCACTTCTAGCGACCCGCCCATTAAAGCTACCGCACCGATGGTTGCAAACCAGCTAGCAAAGACCACTAGGAAAAACGCTAGCCACGTGCCGGAAAGCCGAGAAAACAGGTAGCACGAACGGGTTATAGGTCGCGCTAAAAGCAGATGCAGGCTGCCGTTTTCCATTTCTCTGCCCACCACACCGGCAGCCAGGGCCCACGCCAGAATCGGAGCAAAGGAAGAGAGAACCTCCCGGGTGAAGTCATCCTTTTCCAGGATGCTGGGAAGCAGGCACAAGAGGAACGTGGAGATGGCCAGGGCTATCGGAACGCGCCGAAAAAGCCTTTGGCGGAAGGTGTGCAAAACCAGGGGCCAGTTCATGCTTCCTCCACGAAGAGCTTTTCCAGTTGCGCCGGGGCCGGTTGCAGGGCTAAAACCGGCACGCCGGCGGAAACCAAAGCGGGGGCCAGTGCGGGGATTTGGCTTTTGAGCAGCCGCACCGTCACTTCCCCGTCGCGCCCGGGGAAGACCTCCACCCCCAGCTTTTGCAGGGCCTCCAAAGCTGCAGGCAGGGCTTTAGGCTCGGTTTTGATGAGGTAACGGGTGTGCTCCGGCTCGCGCAGGGCCTCCACCCGCTCCAGCTTGCCGGCTTTGATAAACGCCACCCGGTCGCAAACCCGCTCCACCTCGGCCAGCTGGTGGGAGTTCAACACCACCGTGGCACCCCGGGCCTTGGCTTGCAGGATGACCTCCCGCACCAGCATGACCCCCTGGGGGTCCATCCCCGAGGCGGGTTCGTCCAGGAACAGGATGGCCGGCTCGCCCAAGAGGGCCTGGGCCATTCCCACCCGCTGGCGCATGCCCCGGGAGTAGGTGCGCAGCCGGCGTTTCAAATCGCTTTCCCCAAGCCCAAAGCGCTGGGCAAGCTCAAAGACGCGTTCTTTTGCTTGCGGCTCGGGCAACCCCAAAAGCCTGGCGTGGAGCAGCAAAAAGGCCTCCCCGGTGAGCTCCGGGGCGTACCCCACCCGCTCGGGGAGGTAGCCGGTTTGCCGGCGCACCGCTAAAGCATCGGGAGGGAGGCCGGCCACCGTGATGTGCCCCTCATCCGGCTTCAAAAAGCCCAAAAGACAGGAAAGCAACGTGGTTTTACCGGCGCCGTTGGGGCCAATGAGGCCAAAAACCTCGCCTTGCTGCACCTCAAAGCTCACGCCCGAAAGCGCCTGCACCGGGCGCCGGCGGCCAAACCGCTTGCTTACCGCTTCCACCCGGACGAGGGGATGGTCTGGGCTGGCGCTCATGGCTTTCGCTTCTCCTTGTTTGCTTTTTTGAACTCCCGCAATCCATCCAGCAGCACCTGGTAAATGAGCTGCTGCATCCCGGGGCCATAGCCCGAGGTGCGTACGAGCGGCACGCCCTGCACGTCGGTGATCACCAGCGTTGGGAAGGAGTTGATCCCGTAAAGCTGCTTCAGCTTGTCCACGAGCTCCGGGTTGTGTCCGTCCTCCCGCCGCCGATCCCAGACCCTGACCGTCACGAACTTCTCGCTGATGAACTTGGCCAGGTGCTTGTCGCGGAAGACCTCCTTGTCGAGCAGCTGGCAGGGCCGGCACCAGCTGGCGGTGAAGTCAAAGAGGATCGGCTTTTGCTGGGGCGGCAGAGCCTTCAGCTCCTCCGGCGTGAGCCAGCGGATGAGCTCCGCATCTTCCGAAGCCGCCGAGGCCAGGGCAGGAACGCCGGCTGTGACGGCCAGAAATACCGCAAAAAAAGCAAAACAGGCGGCCATGGGGTTTTTTTCGCTGGTTGCCATTGAGGGCCTCCAACGGCTTGACATTTTACCCGGCAAAAGGGCAAGGACTAAACCACGGCCGGTGCCTGGGGAACGCCGGTAAACCGCTGGTTTGGCAAGCTGAAAAGCTCGTGCGCCAGGGTGTTGTCACCGCGGTTGCCGGAAATAAGCATGGTGAGCTCGTCTGGGGTGATGGGCGGGTTTGTCAGGATCGCCGCGGCAAGGCGCACCCCAAAGCGGGCAAGCCCCAGCGGGACCCGCAGGAAAATCCGCTTTTTGCCCAGGGACCTGGCCACCCGCCGGAGGACTTCCAGGTAGCTCAAGACCTCCGGGCCCCCCAGCTCGATGATCTGGTGCACCGCTTCGGGTTTTTCTAAGCTTTCCACGAACGCCTGGACAACCTCCTCTACGGCCACGGGCTGAAGCGGGTAAGAGCCATCCCCAAACACGGGAACGATGGGGAAGCGACCCACCACCTGCGCCAGGGTGGTGGTGAACCCATCGCCGGGGCCAAAAATCACCGAGGGCCGGAAGATGGTCCAGGCAAGGCTTGATGCCCGCACCAGCTCTTCCGCCTCTGCTTTGGTGCGGTGGTAGGGCGTGAGGCCATCGAGCTTTGCTCCCGCTGCCGACATGTGAAGGTAGCGTTGGATGCCCAAATTACGGCACACTTCCAACACCCGGGCGGTGGCCTCCACGTGCGCCCGACGGAACATCACGCCCGCTTTGGGGTTTTCTCGGATGATCCCCACCAGGTGGATAGCGGCGGCACAGCCCTCCGCCCACCGTTCCCAGCCGGGAGAAGAAACATCGGCGGCCACGCGAACGAGGCCTTCCTGGGGTGGGGCCTCAGGAAGCCTGCGGGCAAGGGCCACCACCTGATACCCCCGGGCTAGCAGCTCCTTCACCACCGCTTTCCCCACAAAGCCCGTAGCGCCCGTAACTAAAACCTTTTGGGCTGCCGGTGCCGGGGCAAAAAGCTCCGGTTCCGGTTGCTTTTTGCGGGTGCGGCGGGGCTTCTCACCGGTCGGCATGGTCGTCACCGCTGTGGATGGTAGCATGCGGTATGCGGCGAGCGTTGCTTGCAGACTTGCATTTGGGACAGGTGGCGGGCGACTACCAAAGGTTTGCCGCGCTTTTAGCGGAGCTGCCGCAACGAAAGGTGGGAGAGCTGGTGCTTGCCGGCGATGTGTTCCGCACGCTGGTGGGCCTGCCGCGTTTTTGGTCGCCTTCTGTTCGCGAGGCCCTGGGGCTTTTGGCCCAGCTGCGCCAACAGGGAGTACGGGTGGTTTGGGTGGAGGGCAACCGCGATTTCTTCTTGCACACCCAGGCCATGGACCCCTATCGCGATCGGTTTGTGCCGTCCTACGGGTTTGCCGCCGGGGGGCGCCGTTTTCTGGTGGAACACGGCGACCTGATCAACCGCCAGGACCGCCAGTACCGCCTCTGGCGGGCCATTTCGAAAAGCCACCTGGCTTTTTGGGGCGCCCGCCTGATCCCCAAGGTGGTGGCCCAGAGCATCGTCACCAGAACCGAGCAAGCCCTAGCCAAAACCAACTTCAGCTACCGCCGCGTGTTGCCGGAGCAAGACCTGGTGCGGGAAGCGAGGAAGCATTTTGCTTGCGGGGTGGACGTGGTGTTTTGGGGGCATTTCCACCGCTTTTGGTCCTTTGCGGAAGGGGAAAAACAAGCCTTCGTGCTGCCGGCCTGGCAGGAGGAGGGCACTGTGGTTTATATTGAGGACGATGGCTCCTTTTCCTGGGCAGGCGGTGGTGGCCAATTTGTTGACAACGGCAAACCTTTTTGCTACCAAGGGCAAGAAATGGCGAGGTGAGTATGGGCAGAAAGATCCTTTTAGCTGATGATAGCGTCACCATCCAAAAAGTGGTGGAGCTCACTTTTGCCGAGACCGACTTTGAGGTGGTTGCTGTGGGCTCGGGTACCGAGCTGTTGGAAAGGCTTCCCCAGGAGCGCCCGGACCTGGTGCTCTGCGATGTGGTGATGCCCGACATTTCCGGCTATGAGATTTGCCAGAAGCTCAAGAGCGACCCGGCAACCCTGCACATTCCGGTAGTGCTGCTCACCGGCACCTTCGAGCCCTTTGACCGCGACCGGGCCCTGGCGGCGGGTTGCGATGCCATCGTCACCAAGCCCTTTGAAGCCCGGGCCCTGATCGCCACCGTGGAGGAGCTCACCGCCCGTGCCGCCCAGGCCCCGGCGCCCCCTTCCGAAGAGGAAATCATGGGGGTGGGTGTGCCCGAGGGCGTGCCGGCTCTGGATTTCACCACCACCGGTTTCGACCGCATGGTGCCGCCTCCCGAAAAACCGCCGGAAATCCCGGAGCACGGTTTGGAGCTCACCGCTTCCAGCATGCAAAGCGCCGTCACTCCGCCGCCTCCGCCGCCCCCCGAGCTGGCCACGCCGCCGGCTGGAGCCTTCGCGCCAGCACCGACACCGGCGGGCATGGCTCCGGAAGCTCCCTGGGAGGCGCCGGCGCAAACCTTAGCGGAAACACCCATTGCTCCCCTGCCGCCAGCGGAAGCCGAAGCTCCGCCCTTTGGTTTTCACGAAGAACCCCCCCCTGCACCGGCGCCCGTAAGCCTTACGCCTGCCACCCCGCCGGAAGAGGAAGTGGAAACCGTGCCCCCTGGGGGTTTCCCCGCGCCAGCCGGAGCAGCGGAAGCTGCTTCCGCCGTAGCCGAAGCGGATTTTGACGGGCTGGTGCAAAGGGTGGTGGCGGAGGTGCTCAAGCAGCTTCCCGCCGGCACGGCACCGGCGGTGGGTGAGCTTTCCGAGGCCGATGTGGAGCGGGTGGCGCGCAAGGTCCTGGAGCTGGCCACCCCCATCCTGGAACGGGTGGCCTGGGAGGTCATCCCCGATATGGCGGAAATGCTGGTGCGCCAGCGGATCGCCGAGCTGGAAGCAGCCGCGGAAGAAAGCTAACCTAGCGCACCGCCCGGGGCCAGGGGAGCACGTAACCGGGGGCGCGATCCTCGGCGGCGGTGAGGGTCAGTGCCTGGGCTTCCGCCCACCGCTCGGCCTTGGCGGAAATCCTGCCGGCAATGCGGTCCAGCTCCTTGTGGGCTAAAGCCACAATGTCCTTGCGCAAGCCTTGGTCAGCGATCTCGTCGGTAAAGGCCCTTCGTCCCGCCACCAGCTCCGCCACGTAAGCCTCAATTTGCTCCTCGCTGTAAAACCGGGCTGGATCCCAGGCAGAGAGGTCAACGCCCTCGCAGCGCACCACGTACTCGGTGCCCAGCCGACCCGGGGCGTGTTCGGCGTTTCCCCGCAAATGCGCCCGCTGGAGGGCTGCCATGAGGTCAATGGGCACCCTTTCCGCTTTGCGCACCAGCTTTTTCTTGCCCGTTGCTTTATCCACCTCAATGATTTCCCCCATGCCGCCGGTGTTGTACTGGAAAAAGTGCACCTTACCGGGGTAACGGTGGACCAGGTCCATGACGATGTCGTAAAACACGTTCACCTTGCGGCCCTGGGCACCGATGATGAAGTCGTCCATGCCCACGATGCGCACCGACTCGCCGGCCTTTTCCGGCACGGTGGCAAAGGAGTGGGTGGATTCCCCCCAAAGGTAAGCCAGAACGCCTTGTTCGGGGGTTAGCCGCTGGGCAAAGGGCATGATGGTGTTGCGGCGGGTAATGAAGGCAAAAACGATGCCGTCCAGCTCTTCAATGGGCGGGGTGTTGATGGACTCATAGCAAATGGAAATCCACTTTTTACCCCGCTTGACTTTGAGCTGGTGGCGGTTAATCACCGCCCGCCCGTTTTCTCCCAGGCGCTCGTCCAGGAAATCCAGCTCGCCCTTGTGGTTGACCATCACGTTTTCCAAAAGCGCCGTGGGGTGGGTGAGCGCGGAGTACATGGCCTCCTGAAAGCGGGGATCCACATCGGTTTTCACGTAGTAGTTTTGCTCGGTGCCGTACGAGGAGCCGTCGCGGCGGAGGAAAACGATGTCATCCTGAGCCACCCAGGTGCCCTCGCCTTGGTCGGGATCAAGCCCCAACTGGTGACAGGACCAGGTGGATTTCCCCGTGGCGGTGAGACCAAACATGAACACCGCAAAGGTCTTGAGCTTGCCGGAAGCGGCATCGCGCACCCGCACGATTTTCGTTCCCGCGTGGAGCCCCAGCATGCCCATTTGATCGGCGCGGAACATGGCCTGGCGCAAAAATCCCTTTTTGCACTCGCCGGTGTAATCGGTGCCCAAAGCGATGTTGATGTCGTACTCCGGCAGCACCAGGATTTGCATGCGCAACTGGTGCTCCATGGGGATGTCCACCATGAAAAACTCGGGGCCCGGGCGGTTTTTCTTGACGTCGCCCATGGTGGTGGCCCACTCGTAGGCAATGCGGTAGTTTTTGGGATCGGCCGTGCACACGTAAAGGTTGCAAATGGGGTTGAACTCCGGGTTGTCGCCCATTTGCCGCCGCACGTGGACAAAGGGCATGGTGTGCAGGAGCTGCACCACCTTGTGCAGTTGCTCCGGTGCCTTTTCCACGATGGAAAGCTGCTGGGCTGAAGGTTTGGGCAAAACGATGGCCGGCCCCGAGCCCAGGTACACGGTCTTGGCCGCCATGCGCGAGGAAATGGCCGACCACCAGAGCGGGGAGCCCTGGGCGGTGCGAAAGGCGGTCCGCCACGCCTTTCGCCGCAAGGTGCCCATGCCGATGTGCTCGATGTTCTTGCCGGTAATGGCGTGGCGGAAGTTTTCGGCAAACTGCCGGTACACCAAAGGATCGTACGGTGAGGCCATCCCGCTCTCCTTTGCGGCTTTCGCCGCAGGGCTAGCTTACGACCGACCACCCGAAAAGCACAAGCGCTTCGCCACCTCCGACGCTCAGAAACTGGCGACTTAAATGCATCTGTGGGGCCGGGCGCTACGTTATGGTCGGACTGGCAGCGAAACCCCCACGCTCGTGGTACGCCAACGCTTGCAGAAGAAACAATTCCTCGGCAAAGTATAGGGCATGAAACGGCCCTGGATTGCTTTGTTGCTTGGCTTAGCCTGGGTCAGCGCCGGCTGGTCGGTGGTGGTGAACCCCCAGCGGGAAACCGTGGTGCAACCGGACGGGAGCCTGCTGGAGCTGGTGCCGGCGGGGGACGAGTTCAACTTCTGGTGGGAGCTGCCCTCCGGGGAAACGGTGATCCAGGATGAGGAGGGCTTTTTCTGCCTGGCGATGCTGGATGCCAGCGGGCGCCTGCAGCCCGGTCCCCGGGTGCGCGACGCCGGCCGAATTGTCGCGCAGGGACTTGTCCCCAAGCATCTGCGACCTACCGCTCGCGGCTGGGGTGCGGGGGAATTTCTGCCGCCTTTGCCGTTTTCGCGGCCGGCCGGGATCCGAAAGCTTTCGGTCCCCGGCCAGCAGCCGGTTCTTGTGATCCTGGTTTCCTTTACCGACCGGCAACCGGTGGGCTCCCAGGCCAGCGATTTTGCCCAGCTTTTCTTTACGGGAAGTGGCTCGGCCGCTTCTTACTTTACCCAGGCCAGCCTGGGCAAGCTCTCCTTAGCGCCTGCACCGGAAAGCCACGGTATTGCCGGGGATGGCGTTGTGGGTTGGCTTCCTCTCCCCATGCCCCACCCTAACCGCGGGATCACCGGCAGCAAAGACCCCACGATCACCGAGCAACAGAAGAAACAGGCCAGCCACAACATGCGGCTGGCCGTGAAGGCCGCCATTGAAGCTGCCGATCCCTACGTGGATTTCCGTCGTTTTGACACCGACGGCAACGGCGGTCTTTCCCGGGCCGAGCTTTCGCTGGTGGTGATTACTGCCGGTTACGAGTCCTCCTACGGCGGGTACAAACCCACCTACAGCCCGGCCAACTGGGGGCACCGGTGGTCTTTGGGCAATTTTAACGACGGTATTGGCGTGGTACCGGCTCCGGTGGTGGATGGGGTGCGGGTGGCGGATTACGCCTTTGACGGCGGCTACGCTTCCTTTGGGGAGTGGATGCAATCCACCAGCAGCAACGGCCACCGCAGCACCATTGGAGTCATGGTCCACGAGCTGGGTCACGACATCCTGGGCCTGCCCGATCTTTACGACACCGATGGCTCTTCGGCGGGCGTTGGAGGCCTTTGCTTGATGGGCTCGGGCTCCTGGGGGTGTGAGCCGCCCTGTTACGGCGGGGAGCTGCCGGTGTTGCTTTCCGCCTGGGCACGAACGGTCACGGAGATCACCCGTCCGCGGGATGTCATGGGGGCGGAGATGGTTCGCCTTTTGCCGGCGGTGACGGCGGGCGATGTGGTGCGTCTGGGTACCGGTTTGGGGAACGAGTACTTCCTCCTGGAGCAACGACGGGCTCAGGGCTTCGATCGTGGGCTTTTGCGCTGGGACGGAGCCTTTGAGAGCCGCCCCGGTCTTGCCCTTTGGCACGTGGATGAGAGCCAATCTTCCAACGCCGACGAAAACCGGCGGCTGGTGGACCTGGAAGAAGCTAACGGTACCGAGCCTCTGAACAGCAAAGACAGCAGCTTCACCTTTGACATGCTGTTTCGGCCCGGAAGCTTTTCCCGCTTTGCCGACGACAGCACGCCTTCCTCCCGGCGCCAAACCGACGGCGCCACCACCGGCGTCGCAGTGGAGGCTCTGGCTTGGGAAGACAATGCCCTTGCCACCTCCATCACCGCCCCCAACCCCGCAGGCGTGGTCCACGACCAATGCCAGGGTGCAGTGGCGGTAACGCTTTCTCCCGGCGAAAGCTACCAGTGGCGCGGCTGGCTAGCCCAGGCTACGGGCGGCGATGCTGAGGCGTCCTGTGCGCCTTTTTCCAAGACCGCGTTCTGGAAAATCTCCCCGCGGCGGACCGGCAAGCTCAACGTCCGCGCCGAGGGGTTCGATACCGTGGTCCAGCTGTTTGGTGGTAGCTGTGGCAACCTTTACCCCTTGGCCTGCAACGACGATGTGGATCAGACCGGTGCTTCCGAGCTCCGGGGAGTTCCCCTGCGGCGGGGGGAGCCGTACCTGCTGGCCGTAGGACGGTACGGCAGCGGCCGGCCGGTGGGTGGGGAGCTTGCGCTCACGGTGAGCCTTGCACCGGTGGATCCCCTTGTGGTGGAAATCCTTGAGACCCGGGGCTGCCCCTTCATGGCCCTTAAGGTTTCCGCGAAAACCCCCGACGGGATTTTGGGCTTCAAACTGGAGCCTGAAAACTTCCACGTTTATTTTGGCGACCAGGAATCGGCCGTCATGCAGTTTGCCATGGAAGACCCGCAGACATACTGGCTGTTTGTTTGGGCTCCCCCCGAAGGCCGCGTGCGGGTGGAGGTGGATGCTGCAGACCGCACCGGAGAAGCGGAAACCGCTTTCGTTTGCCAACGCACCCCCCGCCGGGTTCTTAAGCCCGCCAAGCGGTAGCTGCCCGAGCATGCCAGCTCGTTGACGTAGGGTTCCACGAGCGGCATGATGGGGCGGATGTTGGGAAGGCTCAGCCGTCATCCCCGAGAGGGAGTGCTCTTTCCGCTTTTGGATGGGTTGCTCTTGGTGGCGGCGGCGGTGTTGGCGCACTACGTGCGCTTTAACCCGGTTGACCGGGCGGCCCACTTTGCCCGCCTTTCGGAACACCCCGGCCTAGCGGTGACCGGAGTCTTGGGGATTTGGCTGGTGGCCACTGCCGCCGAGCTTTACCAGAAAGCCCACCTTTTGCCGGGCGAGCGCTTGCTGCGGGTGTCCTTTGCCGCTTTGGCTTGGGGTGTGCTGCTGGCTTTAGCTACCTACCTGGTTCCCACCTGGAAGTTTGGGCGCGGCTTGCTTTTGGGGACAACCACCGGCTGGGCCCTGGGGGCCTTGGGGGTGCGCGCCGCTTGGGACCGCTGGCTCCGGGGGCGGCAAAAACCGCGGGTCTTGGTGGTTGGGGGCGAGGAGGAGCTTGCCCCGCTTTTAGCCCTGGCCCATCACCCGGCATGCCCCTGGGAGCTTGCACCGGTGGCTCCGGAGCAGCTTCAAGACGCGCTGGGTCAGGGGGAAACGGCGCTGGTGGCGGTGGCCAACCCCGGGCGCATGGCGGAGCAACTGGTGACCTTGCATTTTTCGGGGGTTCCGGTGGTTCCCGCGGCGGAGCTCTGGGCGTTTGTGGAGGGGCGCCTGCCGGTGAGCTTTTTGCCGCCTGAGGCTTTTCTGCACCAGCGGGAGTTTGGCGGCATCCACTGGGAGGTGTTCAACCGCACCACCCGCGTGGTGGACGTGGTGGTTTCCCTCTTCTTGCTTGTTCTGACGTTACCGCTTTTGGCCCTTTCCGCGGCAGCAGTGTGGCTGTGGGACGGAAGGCCGGTTTTTTACCGGCAAGTGCGGTTGGGACAGTTTGGACGGCCTTTTGTGCTGTGGAAGCTGCGCACCATGAAGCCGGATGCCGAAGTCAACGGCCCGGAGTTTGCCGGCGAGGAGGACCCCAGGGTCACCAGGGTTGGCCGTATTTTGAGGCGGTTTCGGCTGGATGAGCTGCCGCAGCTTTTTAACGTGCTGGTGGGGGACATGTCGCTGGTGGGTCCCCGCCCGGAAAGGCCGGAGTTTGTGCGGGAGCTGGCCGAGCAAATCCCCTATTACACGTTTCGCCTGGCGGTCCCCCCTGGGCTCACCGGCTGGGCGCAGGTGAACATGCCTTACGCGCGCACGCTGGAGGAGCACCGGCGGAAGCTGGAGTTTGACCTTTACTTCATCCGTGAGCGGTCCTTTTCCCTTTACCTTTTGATCCTCCTGCGCACGGTGAGTGCGGCGGTCTTTGGGGTGCGGGGGTAATGGCCCGCGTGGGTGTGGTGATCGTGCACTACGGCGATGCCGAGCCCACCCGGCGTTGCCTCCGCTCGGTGTGGGAAGACCCCTCGCCGGTGGATCGGCGGGTGGTGGTGGTGGACAACAGCCGCAATTTGCCAGCCCTGGACGGCGCCGATGTGCTTCCGTTTTCTGACAACCCCGGTTTTGGCGAGGGGGTCAACCGTGGGGCGCGCTTTCTTGGCGGGGATTCGGGGCACGTGCTGGTGGCCTTAAACCACGATGTGGAGTTGCTCCCGGGGTTCTTGGAAGCTGCGGTGCGCAACCTGGAGCGCCCAAAGGTGGGGGCGGTGGGTGGCCCTCTTTTTTTCCCCGACGGGAGATCCCTGTGGTCGGCGGGTGGAGCGGTGCTTTGGCCGCTGGGGGTGGTCATGCAGTACCGCTCCTTGGCCCGGGCCTGGCGTTCCCGGCCGGTGGGTTTTTTGCCGGGGGCGGCTTTGGCCTTTCGCTGGGAGGCTTTTTCCCGGGTGGGTGGCTTTGACCCTCGCTACTTCATGTACCACGAAGACCTGGATTTGTGTCTGCGGCTGCGGCGGGCGGGTTGGAAGCTGTGGTACTCGCCGGCGGTGGCGGCGGTGCACCACCTGGGCAGCGCCACCGGCTCCCACGTGTTTTCGCCTTTTTACCTTGAGCACATGACCAAAACCCGCCTGCGACCGTTCCGTCCTTTCGCCTTTCGCCTTTGGCTGGCTTTGGTCCACTCGCTGTATGTGGCCTTTCGATCGCTGGGGTTTTCCCTGCGTGGTCAAAGGGAGCAAGCCCTGGCGCTATGGCGGGGGCATTGGGCGGCCTTGGTAAGCCTTCCCCAAGGGCCGCTACCGGTTAGCTGACAGCGACGAGAGCAAACGCTCAAACTCTGCTGCGACCTGCCCAAGCTCGTGCCGGCCCTTCACCCACCGGTGGGCGGTGACCGCTTGTGCTTGCGCTCTTGCGGGGTCGTCCAAAAGACCGGCAACAGCTTCGTACCAGCCGGCGGGGTCCTGGGCTTGAGCCAGTGCCCCCGGCGGAAGGCCGTCCAGCCCCTGGGCGGCATGGGGCGTGGTGACAACGGGCAGTCCGCAGGCCATGGCCTCCAGCACCTTGATGGGGGTTCCCGAACCGGCAAACAACGGTGCCACCGCCACGGTAGCTTGCTGCCGGAGGGGGGTAAGGTTTTCGGGTTCGGGGACGACCTCCACCCCCATCCGTGCCAGCGCGCGGATGCGGCGGCTGGGGCGGGTCCCCGCCACCACCCACCGCAGGTGAGGGTCCTTTTGGCGGAGGCGGGGCCACACGTAACGGGCGAACCAGAGGATCCCCTGCACCGTGGGGAAGTACCCCAGGTTTCCGGTGGTAAGCAAGGTGGGCGCTTTTGCTGTTCTTGGCAGCGGCTCCTCAGGAACGGGAATGCCAAAGGGGACCACGCGAAGCTTGGGCTCAAGCGTTTCTTGGCCGCCGAGGATGGCTGCGCGGTCCCTTTCAGCCACCACCGTGCCGGCCTCCGCCAGGGCCAGCACCCGCCGGTCCCACACTGAAAGACGCCAGGCCTCCCACCACCAAAGCGGAGCAAGCCACGATTCAAAACGGGCCCGCATGCGCATGTTGAGGGCAAGGGAGTCCACGAAATCCACGACGGTGGGGGTTCCTTCAAAGTGCGGGAGCAGCCAGGCCATCCTGGAAAGCATGAGCACCACCACCTGGGGCCGAAACACCGCCAGGCTTTCAAGAAGCTCCCAGAGCAGGCCTGGTTCTCGATGCAAACCAACCTGCAGCGGTTCCCAGGGGTGGGTGAGGATCCCCGTCACCGGACGCCAAGGGCGGGTGGTCACGTACCGCTGCTCCACGGGGAGCGGCGCGGGGGTGGGGTGAAAACCCGGAGGAACCAGAGAGACCACCAGCACCTGGTGGCGGGGGGCCAAACGGGACAAAAAGCCCGAAAGCCGAGCTTGCTCCCCTCGACGGGGAGGCCAAAAGGGACGGGGGGTCAGAAACAGCAGCCGCACCGGCACATCCTATCCCAAGGGAAGCTTTAGTCTGCTTCACTAAAGGAATGTGCACAAACTGCCTTTGGGGGCTTGACGGGTTGAGGCGCAAGGCTTATGCTATTAGCAGTCTCGGGTCCGGAGTGCTAATCGGCTCCGGACGCCCAAGGAAGCACCACAGGAAAGGAGGAAGACGTTATGACGATTCGACCGCTTAACGATCGGGTTCTCCTGCGGCGCATCGAGCCGGAGGAGGTGGTGAAGGGTGGCATCATCATCCCCGACACGGCCAAGGAAAAACCCCAGGAAGCTGAGGTCATTGCTGTGGGTCCTGGCCGCTTGGACGACAGCGGCAAGCGGGTGCCCATCGAGGTGAAGAAGGGCGATCGGGTGCTCATCGGCAAGTACTCCGGCACCGACATCAAGATCGGTGATGAGGAGTACGTCATCGTGCGCGAGGATGAAATCCTCGGCGTGATTGAAAAGTAAGGGAGGTGGTGACTATGGCGAAGCAAATCGTCTATTCCGAGGAGGCCAGGCAGGCCGTTCTCCGTGGCGTTAACAAGCTGGCGGACGCCGTGAAGGTGACCCTTGGCCCCAAGGGCCGCAACGTGGTCATTGAAAAGAAGTTCGGTTCGCCGGTGATTACCAAAGACGGCGTCACCGTGGCCAAGGAAATCGAGCTCAAGGACAAGCTCGAGAACCTGGGCGCGCAAATGGTGCGGGAGGTGGCGTCCAAGACCTCCGATGTGGCCGGTGACGGGACCACCACCGCCACGGTGTTGGCCCAGGCCATTTACCGCGAGGGCGTGAAGAACGTCACCGCCGGCGCCAACCCCATGGACTTGAAGCGCGGCATTGATCTGGCGGTGAAGAAGGCGGTGGAGGCCATCACCAAGCTCGCTAAGCCGGTGGAGGGCAAGGCCATTGCCCACGTGGGCACCATTTCCGCCAACAACGACGAGGAGATCGGCAACATCATTGCCGAAGCCATGGACAAGGTGGGCAAGGACGGTGTGATCACCGTGGAAGAGGCCAAGGGCCTGGAGACCACCTTGGAAGTGGTGGAGGGCATGCAGTTTGACCGCGGCTACCTCTCCCCCTACTTCGTCACCGACGCCGAGCGCATGGAGTGCGTGTACGAAAACGCCAAGGTGCTGCTTTACGAAAAGAAGATCTCCTCGATGAAAGACCTTTTGCCCATCCTGGAGCAGGTGGCCAAGCAGGGCAAGCCCTTGTTGATCGTGGCCGAGGACGTGGAAGGTGAAGCGCTGGCCACTCTGGTGGTGAACAAACTCCGGGGCACCCTGCAGGTGGTGGCGGTGAAGGCCCCCGGCTTTGGCGATCGCCGCAAGGCCATGCTCGAGGACATTGCCATCCTCACCGGTGGCAAGCTCATTTCCGAGGATCTCGGCATCAAGCTTGAGAACGTCAAGTGGGAAGACCTGGGCACCGCCCGCAAGGTCACGGTGACCAAGGACGACACCACCATCGTGGTGGACGACGATGATCCCAAGAAGCGGGAAGCCATTGCCGGCCGTGTGAAGCAAATCCGCAAGCAAATCGAGGAAACCACCTCGGATTACGACCGCGAGAAGCTCCAGGAGCGGCTGGCCAAGCTGGTGGGTGGTGTGGCGCAAATTAAGGTCGGCGCTGCCACCGAAACCGAAATGAAGGAAAAGAAGGCCCGGGTGGAGGACGCCCTCCACGCCACCAAGGCCGCGGTGGAAGAGGGCATCGTTCCCGGCGGCGGTGTGGCGTTGCTGCGGGCCATGGACGAGGTGGAGAAGCTCTTGGAGCAGCACAACGGTGACGTGAGGACCGGAATCCAAATCGTGCTTCGGGCCCTGGAGGAACCCACCCGCCAGATCATCTACAACGCCGGCATTGACGAAGCCGCGGTGTTGGTGCGGGAAATCCGCCAGAAGGGTGGCAACTACGGCTTCAACGCTCAAACCATGAAGATCGAGGACCTGGTGGAAAGCGGCGTCATTGACCCGGCCAAGGTCACCAAGAACGCCCTCATCAACGCCGCTTCCATTGCTGGCCTCATGCTCACCACCGAGGCGCTGGTTTCTGAAATCCCCGAGGAGGAGAAGAAGCCGGCAGCCGGCGGTGGCGGCATGGACATGTACTGATCCCCTCATCGCAAAGGACAAAGCGCGGGGCTTCGTGCCCCGCGTTTTTTTATGCTTTGCCGGGTTTCCACCCTAAGGCATAATAAAAAAACGAGCGGAGGGCAACATGCTGGAGGCTGCGAGCTTGAAGATGGGGTCAGTCATCCGGCGGGAAGGGGAGCTGTTCCGGGTTCTGGAGGTGGCCCACCACGGCGGGAGCGGTCAGTTTGCCGGCTTTATTGCACTCAAGCTCAAGTCCTTGCGTACGGGCCACATCAAGGAAATTCGCCTGGCCAGCGACGAAAAAGTGGAAGACGTAGAGCTTACCCGCCGGGATTTGGAGTACCTTTACGAGGACGAGGAAAGCTTCGTGTTCATGGACAGCGAAACCTACGAGCAGTACAACCTGCCCAAGGACGTGCTGGGGAAAAAGAGCGTGTTTTTGACCCCTAACGCCCGCCTGCCGGTGGAGTTCTGGGAGGAGCAACCGGTGAACGTGATCTTTCCGGAAGTGGTGGAGCTGAAAGTGGCCTCGGCACCACCGGGGCTGCGGGATATGGAAACCTCCACCTACAAAACCGCAGTTTTGGAAAACGGCATGGAGGTCTTGGTGCCTCAGTTCATTGAAACCGGCGACACGGTGCGCATTGAAACCGAAACCGGCAAGTACCTGGAGCGGGTGCGGCAAAAGAAGTGAAAGAAACAGGGCAACGTCACCAGTGTGGACGGTGCCCAGCGGGTGGTGGTGCGTTTTTTGGCTTTTTTCGGGCAGGAGGGAATTGTGGAGGGGATCTTTTTAGGCAAAGGAGAAACGGCGGTTTTTCTTCCTTTTTCCCGGGCCAACCGGCATGGGCTCATTGCCGGGGCCACGGGAACCGGCAAGACCATTACCTTGCAGCTTTTGGCGGAAGGGTTTTCCCGTGCGGGTGTTCCGGTGGTGGTTACCGATGTGAAGGGTGATTTAGCTGGAATGGCTTTCCCCGGGGCCGACAAAGCTCCTTTTATCAAGCGAGCCCAGGAGCTGGGGCTTACCTCCTACGAAGGCCAGGCGTTCCCCGTGATCTTCTGGGACGCCCTGGGGGAACAGGGCCACCCCCTTCGGGCAACAGTTTCCGATGTGGGGCCGCTGCTTTTGTCCCGGCTTTTGGAGCTTTCCGAAGCCCAAGAAGGGGCGCTCAACGTGGCCTTTCGGTGGGCGGATGAGCAGGGCTTGCTGGTATTGGATTTCAAGGACCTGCAAGCGCTGCTCCAGCACCTGACCACCCACAGGGACGCCATGGCCGGCATGAGCGTACCCAGCACCAGCCTGGGGGCCATCCAAAGGCGCTTGGTGGTGCTGCAGCAGCAGGGGGTAGAGCGCTTTCTGGGCGAGCCCATGCTGGACGTTCACGATCTCATGCTCACCGCCCCCGACGGTCGCGGCGCCGTGAACATCCTCTCCTGCGACAAGCTCTTCCAGTACCCCCGCCTTTACGCCACGGTGCTTCTGTGGCTCTTGGCTGAGCTTTACGAGAACCTTCCGGAAGTTGGTGACTTGCCCAAGCCCAAGCTGGTGCTTTTCTTTGATGAAGCCCACGTGATTTTTGAGGATGCCCCCCGGGTGCTTTTGGAAAAGATCGAGCAGGTGGTGCGGCTGGTGCGCTCCAAGGGCGTGGGCGTTTACTTCGTGACCCAAAACCCGCTGGACGTTCCGGACAGCATTAGCGCTCAGCTGGGCCACCGGGTGCAGCACGCCCTGCGGGCCTTTACCCCGCGGGAGCAAAAGGCCGTGAAAACAGCCGCGGAAACCTTCCGCCCCAACCCCAGGCTGGATACAGCAGCGGTGATTACCCAGCTGGGCATTGGCGAAGCTCTGGTTTCGGTGCTGCAGGAGGATGGCACCCCAAGCCCCGTGGAGCGGGTGAAGATCGCGCCACCGGTGTCCCGGGTGGGGGCGATTTCCCCGGAGGAGCGGGCCAAGGTGCGGGCGGCCAGCCCCCTGGCCGGCAAGTACGAGGCAAGCCTTGACCGGGAAAGCGCCTACGAGGTGCTCACCAAACCCCAGGAAACGCCGGTTTGGGGGGGATGGAGCTGGGGTGGGGGTCCACCGCGGCCCAGCCAGCCTTCCCGGCGGGGGGATACCCTGGCCGAGGCGCTCCTGAAAAGCGCGGCCCGCTCGGTGGGTTCCAGCCTGGGCCGGCAAATCGTGCGGGGCATCCTGGGCTCCCTCCTCCGCGGGAGGTGAGGCGTTTGCGCGCTTTACTTTGCCAGGCAGCCGGCTTAGAACGATTTTTTGCGGCGGCAAGAGAATTCGCAATGCTGTTCCCGTTGAACTTCCAGGTTTCAGACGGTAACGCGGCCCTGCGCTGTAACCCCTCACCCGTTGCCTGGGCCCTCTCGGAAGAGCTCAAATTTCAGCATCCAAGCGCTGTGGGCACCTGCGGTCCACACGGGTTTGCGAGCGGCAGCTGGCCAGCGCAGAAGCGCGAAGCGCTGCAACTTTTAGGGCGGGGGGTTGCAAAATAGAAGGGGGGTGAACGATGAGGAGAGCGTTTAACGTGATCATTGAGCGTGACCCCGAAGGTTACTACGTAGCCAGTGTGCCGGAGCTCCGCGGCTGCCACACTCAAGCGAGGTCGCTGGACACCTTAATGAAACGGGTCCGTGAAGCCATCGAGCTGTGTTTGGAAGTGGAAGGGCAAGCACCGATACCTCAAGAGTTCGTTGGTGTCCAGCGGATCTGGGTTGAAGTGTGACAAAGCTTCCACGCCTCAAAGGGCAAGAGCTCATTGCTGCGCTACGGAAAGCTGGTTTTGAGGTGCTCCGCGTGAAAGGGAGCCACCATTTCTTGCAACATCCCGACGGTCGCCGCACGGTCGTTCCCGTACACCGTGGCGAGACCATTGGCCCAGGGTTAATGGGGAAGATCCTGTCCGATTGCGAGATAACGCCGGAAGAGCTTTTAAAGCTTTTGTGACGGTGGTTTTTCTTCCCGGAGGTGGTGAACCAGCGTGCGTTTTTCCTCAGGCTACTGGCTTTTTAACGCCTTTTCGTGGTGGCTGGCCGAGGTGCCCCCAAATGCCAAGAGGTGAGGGTGGCGAAGGCTAAGGAAACCACCGGAAAAGCGCGTTGGTAAAGGCGCACCAAAAGGATCGCCTTAAACCAGCCAGTTGTAGGAGAGCTTGAGGAACAGCGTGCGGCCCATGGTCACGTTGGCCGTGTGTTCATCGCCCCGCAGGTTGCTGGAGTAGCCCAAAAACACCAGGCTCTGGGGGTTGAGCTTGTAGGCGAAGAGCACCTGGGTGTTGGTGCGGATGCTGCGGCGGTTGGGAGGATCCTGGTAAAGCTCGGGGTGGTAGGTCACCTGCGTGCGCTGGAGGATCAAGCGGAGGTAGCTTCTCACGTTGAAGTGGTACCAGCTGCGGAGCTCGGCCACCAGCGCCCGGTAAAGCTCGCCCCTGGCCACCTCCAGCCGCTCGCCCACAAAGTCACCCTGCAGGTAAAGGTGGCGCCCCCAGTTCCAGGTAAAACCGGGACTTACGCGGGTGATCCTGGCCAGCTGGGAGTTGCTGTAGTCCACGGCATCGCCAAGCTCCAGCCCCAGCGAAGAGGTAAGGCTTCCTGAAAAGCGCACGTTGCTGAAAACCCGCAAACGCTTTCCGCTGAACTGCTGGCCGTTCCAGGCTTCGGTAAAGCGCGTGGCCCGCAGGAAAACCGTGGATTGGAGGGGGCCCGAGTAGCGCACCATAACCGCGGCGTTGCGGTGAAGGAGCTGACCGTGCTGGTCTTCCCAGAAGTTGACCTCGGTGCCAAAGGCCAAGCGGGTGTACCAGCACCCCTCTTCACCCCACAGGATGCGCTGGGCGCCCACCTCACCGCCGCGCATCCCCACCTGCGGGAGGAAGCCCAAATCGGCGCGGAAACCCTCCCCCACGTTGCGGAGGAACACCCAGCCTTCCCAGTTACGGCTCGAATGGCCTGCGGCCAGCTGCCAGGCGCTTTCCTCCAGCTCCTTCTCCTGGAGGGAGGGCTCAATATCGGCCAGGGCCGGATAACGGGTTTGCGATCGCAGAACCTGAAACTGCAGGCTGTCGGCATCAGAGAAACGCAGCATGCCATCCACCCCCAGCACGCGGTTGTAGTAGCCGGCAGCTTGTCGGTTTGAGACGATGGCACCCAGCACTGAGGACTGCCCGAGATCGTAGCGGTAGCGGAAAACCGCCGCATCGGAGGGGCGTTCCAACGTGGTTTGCGAGGACTCCTGCACCCCGGGCAGCAGCAGGTTGGTGATTTCGTCGCGAACGACCAGAACTCCCAAGGTGCTTCGCCCTTCTTTGCCGGTGAGCTTCAGTCCCCATTGCGGGTCGGCCAAGCTCCTGGTGTACACCACCGGCATGGGGGTAGAAAAGTTGTCGGCTCCCTCCAGGAAAAACGGGCGCTTTTCCGGGTAAAACAGGGCAAAGGTGCGGTTGATCGAAAGCTGCGCGGCGTCAGCTTCCACCTGCGAAAAATCGGGGTTTAAGGTGGCAGCCAGGGAGAGGTTGGGGGTTATCCCCCAAAGCAGGGAAAGCCCGCCGTCTCCACGACGGGATGGCTGGCTCATGGTGGGCTGATCCAGCTCCTTGCGGGTTTGCGATTGGGCGGCGGCAAAGGTGGGGTTCACCTCCAGGCTGCGCCCGGGGCGGGCCGAGGCGAACCCCTGGATTTCCGGGAGCTGACACAGGGTGCAGGAGTTGTTACGGTCCAGGCGAGCCGAAAACAACATACGGCGAACCGAGCGCGGGTAGGCGCGCAGCGCGCCAAAGCCCCACTTTTTTGCGCCGTTGCCAGCGGGAAAGCGCAACGCGGAAAAGGGGATTTCAATTTCCACCTGGTAGCCGGAAGCGGTGATGCGCCCGGCGGCGTTCCAGGTGAAGTCGAAGCTGTAGTTTTCCTCGTCACCGGCGGTTTCATTGCGCAGTCCGTCGGCTTGCACCCCCAGGGGGTTGACGGCAAAGGTGTACGCCCGCCGTTTGTCGGCAAAGGTGTCCAACATGAAGCCCACAAAGTCGTCGCGGAAAAGCCGATCGCGATCGGAGTAGTGGGCGCGGATTTCGCTGGGGTTAGGGTCGAAGGCTTCAAAACCTACCAAAAGCGCGTGGGGTGTGCTCAGTACGTAACAGGTGGTGCGCACCGGTGCCGGCGTGTTTTCGCCGGGCTCGATCTCGTAAGGGAGCTCCAGGACCAAAGCCTTCTGCCAGGAGGGCTCGTCCATGATCCCATCGATGCGAAACTCAGCGTTCACCTCGGGAACCTCAAGGGTCTGGGCGTGGGTAGCAAGAGTTAGGGCCAAAGGCAAAAAAACGAGCGTGATGGTCTTCGTGCGCATCCTCATTCCCTCTCGGCCGGCAATACCCCGGCAGCACATTAAACGTGAAAACGCCGGGCAAGTTCCAGGTGTAAATCTTGCGGCGATCAAACGCTCGCGGTTTTATGGCCTTAAGCGGTTAAAGTGTGTTCGGAAAAAACCTGGGCGGTGAACACCGAAAGCTCGGCGCTGCGCCAGGCCTCGGGGGGAAGCCCCGCCTTTTGCGCCAGGCGCGACAGAAACGTCTCCAAATCCCAGCCGGTTTCCTCCGCCACTTGCGGGAGGAAAACCGCACTGTGCCCGGCTTTTTTCAGGATCACCCCGTGCTCACCCAAGCGGATGGCTTCGGCATTGGGCACCGCCTGCGGTGGGGAAAGCACGGAAATTTCCACCTCCAGAGACTCAAGCTCGGAAAGGCGCACCGCCGGGAAGCGGGGATCGTAAAGCACCTGCACCGCCGCATGAATGACCGTGTCCACCAAGCTGCCGGCCGGCTGCAACAGCCCAATGCAACCCCGCAGCTTTTTTTCTGGCAGCGTGTGGAGAGTTACAAAGGCTCCTTGGGGGGCGAGCATGGTGGGCGTGAGCGGGTGGGTGGCAAACCACAGCGCCAGCTGCTCGCCGCGGGTGAGGTGGGTTTCCATGGTGGCCCGGGCCAGGGCCAGGAGCGCCTTTTGCTCCTCGGGGGTGAGGGGAGCAGGTTTCGGCGCGTCGTCTTCCCGCCAGGCTGTCCACTGCCCGGAAAAACCTGCGGCCACATAGGTCACCACCTGGTGCCAATCGCCGCTCACCTCGCCGGAGGTGGAAAGGTGGAGCAGCTTGCCCTCTCCGCTAAAGGCGTGCTGCAAGAGCTGCAGCAAAACGGCAATGGGCTTGGCACCGCAGACGCTGTCGTCGCTCACCTCTACCTGATGCCAAAAGCCCCGCACGTCCAAAGCGATGGCCCGGCCGGCGGTGCGCTCCGCCCGGGTTTTCAGGTGCAGGTCCAGGTCTTCGTTTTCGGGAAAAACCACGTAACCGTAAGCGCGGCCGTGGTGGGTGAAGTCCGAGGAAACCACCACCGCGGTGTCCGCCGTCAAAAGCGGCGAAAGCGCCTGGGCGATTTCTTCGGTTTGCTGCAGGCTTGTTTGGTTGCCAATGAGCACCGGGACAATGGCCGCTTGGCGGGTCCTTTTCTGGATAAACGGAAGCTCCACCTCCAGGCAGTGCTCGGGATCATGGGCCTGCGGTGGGCCGGCAAAAAGCGGGTTTTCGCGCAAAAGGGCCAGGGCCGCCTGGTCCAGGGGAAGCTCGCCCAAAGGCGTGGCAAAGGCGGCAAGGTGGGGGCTGGGCAGCGCTCCCCCGGCAAAGGAGCGGAAATGGGAAGGCCCTAGGAGGATCACCCGAGAAACCTCAGGGCTCAAACGGGCGAAGGCGTAGCCGGCGGTGCGCCCGGAAAACATGTACCCGGCGTGAGGGGCAATGACCGCCTGACAGGAGCTGCCGTTGCTGCCTTCCTGCAGGTAGTGCTCCACGTCCTGGCTGAGCTGCAGGGGCGAAGAGGGGTAGAAGCTGCCAGCTACCGCCGGGGGGCGCACGCCTCTCATGGTTGCCTCCTTCTGCCCAAACAAATAAACCCTGAGCCTGCCTTTGGCAACAGCACGTCGGTGCCCCAAACGAGCAAGGACCACAAAAGCGCCGGAAAAACCGGCTCAAGACCCAGCGGGTAAACCCCACCTTCCCGGGCCAAAATCCAACCGCTGGCCAAAAGCGCCGAGCCCGTCACGGCCAGAAGACACGCTTTGGGGGAAAACCAAAAGCGCCTGGGGAAGTGGGCCAGCACTAAGGGCAACAGCAAGCTCGAGGTGACGATGCTGCCCACGTCGTGCCAGATGAGCACCACGCTGCCCAGGACTAAGGCCAACACCGCTGCTGCCAGGCCCAGTCCGGCCAGGCTAACGGCAATGAAGGGGCGTTCCCGGGCCTTCCAGCGGGAGGGCAAGAGGTCGTGCCCCACGGTGGCCGCGGCCAAAAACAGGTACGAATGGGCGGTGGACGAGACCGTTGCAAAAAGACCCACGGCAAAAACCGCGTTAAGCCAGGGGGGAAGCAAGAGGTTGCCCAAGGCTGGGTAGGCGAGCCCCGGGTCCTGCAGGTTTGGGACCAGCACTCGCGCAGCCAGGCCGGAAAAGGTGGTGAGAAAGTCAAAAAGCACCCAAAAGGCCACGGAAATGAGCACGCCGTTGCGGGCCACCTTGGGAGTGGTGGCGGCGTAGCAACGCTGGTAGAAGGTGGGCTCCACCAGCGTCTGCAGGGCAATCACGTACCAAACGGCAATGGCCTGCAGGGGAAGCCCTCCGCTTAAGGTTTTGTGCGTTTCCGGGAGCATCGCCCAGAGCCCACTGAAGCCGCCGAGCTCCCCCAAGGCCACCGGCAGGAGGATGAGAAAAGCCAGGTACATGAGGGCAAACTGGAAGAGGTTGGCGCGCACCACCGTGCGGAAACCGCCTAAAACCACGGAAGCCACGGTGAGGGCAGTGGTCACCGCCACGCCCCAGGGGCGGGGTACGCCCAGGTAAACCTCCACGAGCTGCCCCAGCATCAGCACGTAAGCCGCCGGGGTGGCCATGAGCAGCACCAGCACCGCGCCAACTTTGGCGGCCGCCGGCCCGTAGGCCGCCCGCAGTTGCTCGGGAATGGAAAGCACCGCCGAAGAGCGGGCGCGGGAGGCCAAACCAAAGGCGAAGAGCAAAGCCGCCAGGTAGTAAGGCACCCCGAAAACCACCCAGTTGGCCAGGCCAAAGCGGTAGGAAAACTCCCCAACCCCCAGCACGCCGCCGTACCAGGTGGCCACCAGCGTGGCCACGAACGGCACAAGCGTGAGTTGCCGCCCGGCCAAGAGGTAGTCCAAAAGCCGGGTGGTGCGGGCCCGGCGGTCCAGGAAGAACAGCACCCCGGCGTAAACCGCCAAACTTACCAGCACCGGGGTGTTCATGGGCTTTCCGAAAAGCTAGGGTTTTGGGGCCAGCGCCTGGAGGATGGCAAAGAAGATCTCGGTGTTGTCGCGAACGCCGGTAAGGCGCTCGCTCCCGGGTCCCAACGCCAAAAGCGGCACGTCCACGCCGGTGTGAACGCCGCGGTCTGGAGCGTAGCCGTGTTCCGGCACCGTGACCTCGCTCACGCCGGTGTACAGCACCCCGGTTTGCCCGTCCTTTTCGGGGTTGGCGTGGACCTTCCTGTCATCGCCGGCTTTAGCCGGAGCCACCGGCCGCGGCTGGGAGCGGAAGTCGTCAAAATGGTCGGGAGCCCCGCCAAAGTGGAGCACCAGCTTCTTTTCGGGATCGGGGTTGTCGGGGTAGCCATCGCCGTTGGCATCGGCGGCCTCGGGGAAGCCCATGCGGTCGTAGGTGCCCACCTGGTCCCGGGTGCCCATGCGGCTGGGGTCGGTGACCCCCGGGAGCACCAAGCCGCCGGTTTCGTGGTCGGCGGTGAGGATCACCAGGGTGTCGTTGGTGGGATCGCCATCCGAGTTGGTCTTTTCCGCAAACTCCAGGGCTACCTTCAGCGCCTGGTCGAGGTTGTACACCTCCCAGAGCATGCGTTCCGCGTCCAGCATGTGCGCTTGCTTGTCAATGAGCGCCCCTTCCACCATGAGGAAAAACCCCGCCGGGTTTTCTTGCAGCACCTGCAAAGCGGCGCGGGTCATGGCCGAAAGAGAAGGTTGATCGGGGTAGCCACCCACCACCGAAGCATCTCCCCGCTTTTGGATGTCGAAGGGCGAGTTCATGTGGCGGTCGGCAAAAAGACCCAAGAGCTTGCGGGGCCTGGCCTGCAGGGTCGTTTCCAGCTCGCTTGCCGAAAACACCTGGGAAAAGCCTTGGGCGGCGAAGAACGGCAAAAGATCGGGGCTGGAAAAGGTCTTCTTCCCTCCGCCCAAAAGCACACGGACCCCGCAGGGTTCGGCTTCCTCCAGGAACTGCCGGGCAATGCGGCTGGCTTCTCCGCGGTCGGCCACATGGGCCACAAACGCCGCCGGGGTGGCGTCGGTGAGGTCGGCGGTGCTCACCAACCCTGAAACCACGCCCCGGGTGCGGAAGAGCAAGCAGGGGAGGGTTTCCACCGTGGGGTTGTCGGCGTCGTCCTCGGTGGTATCGGGGAAAACGCCCATCATGCCGTTGGCGGTTTTGGTGCCGGTAGCAAAGGCGTGGGCCCCGGCTGCCGAATCGGTAACGAAACCGGAAAGGGAGGCGGTCACCATAGCGCTTTGCACCGGCAGCGTGTCCATAGCCAGAAAACCGCGGCTTTTGCCGCCCTCAAAGCCGTAGAGGAAGGCCCGAGCCGCGGTGCGGTGGGCAAAGCCAAAGCCGTCACCCACAAACAGGATTACGTGGCGGACCCGGCCGCCCCCTTGAGGCCACGCTTTTGCTTCAAACTCCTGTCGAGCGCTGGCCACCACCTGCGTTTGTCCCTTTTTTCCGAGCTTTTGCAGCAGCCGGAACTCCAAAACGTGGGTACCGGGCTTTTCTACGCTTAACGCTTTCGCCACAAAGCGGTTGCCCTTTACCTCACCGGCCAGAGGTTGGCCGTCCAGCGTCACCTCCCAAAAAAGCCCGGCGGTGTTTTCCGCTTCGGCCTGGACATCAAAGCGTTGCCCCGCGGCCACGGTGGTGCGGGGGGGCGGGCTGAGCACCGTGAGACCCGCGGAAAGAGCCGAAAACGGCGTTACCAGCCACACCAGAGCCCAAAGCAGCCGACGTCCCATCGTTCCCTCCCGCGGTCATGCTAGCCGCCCGGCAAGCCCTAGGCAAACGCCTGGCGCAAAAGCTCGGCCGCCGCTGCCACCTGTTCGCTGCTACAGGCAAAGGCAAAGCGGATGAAGCCCTTACCTTGCGGGCCAAAGACCTCTCCGGGAGAGCTGCCAACGCCAAAAGCGTCAATGAGGTAGCGGGTCATGGCCCAACCGTCCCGCTGGCCCTGGTAGCCTTCCCACGCTGCATCCATGGCGGCCCAAAGGTAAAAAGCGCCTTCCGGCTTAAACGGGTGCAAAAGCCGGCAACGGGCCAAAGCCCCCCACAGCACATCCCGCCGTTTTTGGTATTCCGCCACCATGGCTGCCAGGTGGTCCTGGGGTCCGGTCACGGCGGCCACACCGGCGTGCTGGGTGGCGGAGTTCACGCCGTTGATGGTGCAGCGCAGGAGCTTGGTCATGCGCTCCAAAAGCTGGGGGTCGGTGCAGGCCACGTAGCCCAAGCGCAAGCCGCTCATAGCGTAGCTTTTGGAAAAGCTGTAAAGGGAAATCACCCGCTCGTAGCCCAGGCTTCCCGGGCTCGCGTGGGTTCGGCCGTCAAAGAGGATGTCCTCGTACGCTTCGTCGGAGATGATCCAAAGCCCGTGGTGGGCCGCCAACTCCACCATGGCTTGCAGCTCTTCCCGGGTCATGACCGTGCCGGTGGGGTTGTGGGGGGAGTTGATCACCAGGGCTTTGGTTCGCGGCGTAATTTTTTCCGCCACCGCCGCGGCCTCGTAGCGAAGCTGCGAGCTGAGCGGCACCCGGACCACCTCTCCCCCCGCCAAAAGCACGTTGTCGGCGGTTTCCGTCCAGGTGGGATCGGGCACCAGCACCTCATCCCCGGGATCCAGCAGCGCCCGGTAGGCGATGTACAGCCCGTGCATGGCGCCGTTGGTCACCAGCACCTGGTCTGGGCCGGTGAGGGGAAGGTGGTTCTTCCTCACCAGCTTTTCGAAAAGCGCCTGGCGCAGCTCGGGAATGCCGGCCCCCGGGGTGTAGTGGGTGTGCCCGTCGCGAATGGCCTTGGCCAGTGCTTCCGCCACGTGCCCGGGGATGGAAAACGAAGGGTCCCCGCTTTCCAGCCGGTACACCTTGCGCCCCCGGCGCTGCTGCGCCAAAAGCGCATCCCGAATCGTCACAATACCGCCTAACTCAATGCGATCCACCGGATGGGTCTCTGCCATCTTGGAAATCCCCCAGTTCCCACCATTATAAAGGTCAGGGCTGCTGGTTAACGACTGGATTTTGATTGCCTCCAAGCGCAAGCTTTGGTGGTTCGCGCGGAGCACGTTAAAATGCCGGCGATTGCGGTTTTCCGGAGGGATCATGGGCGTTCCAGAACATCACGTTGCGGATTTGTCGAAGGCGGCTGAGGGCTCGGCTCGGATTGCCTGGGCGGGGCGGGAGATGCCGGTGTTGGCGGAGATACGGAGGCGGTTTGAGGTGGAAAAGCCTTTGGCCGGCCAGAGGCTTTCCGCCTGTTTGCACGTCACCACGGAAACCGCCAATTTGGTGTTGACGTTGAAGGCTGGCGGTGCGGAGGTGCGGCTGTGCGCGTCCAACCCGCTTTCCACCCAGGACGACGTGGCGGCCGCACTGGTAGCCGAACACGGGGTTTCGGTTTTTGCCATCCGCGGTGAGGATCAAGCGACTTACTACCGTCATATCCGCCAGTGCTTGGAAAGCTCGCCGACGCTCACCATGGACGATGGGGCCGATTTGGTTTCTTCCCTTTTGCTTTTGGGTCGCGGAGAGCTGGCAAAGGCCCACCCGGAGGTGCGGGCCCTGGGGGAAAAGCTAGGTGAGGCCGGTTGCCAGGCGTTGGTTTCCGGGGTTTTGGGCTCCACCGAGGAAACCACCACCGGCGTGATTCGCCTGCGGGCCATGGAGCGGGACGGAGTTTTGCGGTTTCCGGTGATTGCGGTGAACGACTCGGATACCAAGCACTTGTTTGACAACCGCTACGGCACCGGTCAGTCCACCATTGACGGCATCTTGCGCGCCACCAACGTGCTTTTGGCCGGCAAGGTGGTGGTGGTGGCGGGGTACGGGTGGTGCGGGCGGGGCGTGGCCATGCGGGCCCACGGCATGGGCGCGCGGGTGGTGGTCACGGAAGTGGATCCGGTGCGGGCTTTGGAGGCAGCCATGGATGGGTTTGCGGTGATGCCCATGGCCGAAGCGGCCAAAGTGGGGGATCTCTTCATCACGGTGACCGGTAACTGTTCGGTGATTACCCTGGAACACGCCCGCCACATGAAGGACGGCGCCATCCTCGCCAACTCGGGGCACTTCGATGTGGAAATTGACCTGGCCAGCTTGCGGGAGGCTGCCAGCGAAATCCGCGACGTCCGCCCTAACGTGGAAGCCTACCGCTTCCCCTGGGGGAAAACGCTTTTTGTGCTCGCCCAAGGGCGGTTGGTGAACTTAGCGGCGGCGGAGGGCCATCCCGCAGCGGTGATGGATATGTCCTTCGCCAATCAGGCGTTGGCTGCTGAATACCTGGTGAAGACCGCAGGCAGGCTGCAACCCAAGGTCTACCGGCTTCCCGCCGATCTGGACCGGGAAATTGCCCGCTTGAAGCTGGCTACCATGGGGGTGAAGTGCGACGTGCTGACTCCCGAGCAGGAACGCTATTTGGCCAGCTGGCGGGAGGGTACTTAAGCTTCTGTGCGCTTTTGGGTCTTTCGAGGCAACTTGGCCTCAGTGGGCGACGTGGCTTTCTGATTTTCGGCGTTGCGTGTCCCAACAAGAGGGACCCCCGCCTTTAGCCATCGGCAACCCTGGCGAAACTGGGTGAGCCTACACCCGCACTAGCCAGCCGTGGGTGTCGGGGTGGGTACCAAACTGGATGCCGGTGAGCACCTCCCGCAGTTTCCTGGCGACCGGCCCCTCGCTGCCGTCGCCTACCTTGTACACGCGCTCGCTGCCGTCGGGGAGGATATCCACCAGCTCGCCCACCGGTGCCACCACCGCTGCGGTGCCGCAGCCAAAAACCTCGGTGCAGTCTCCGGCCTCCAGGCCCTGAATGATTTCCTCAATGTGAATGGCCCGCTGGACAAAGGGGATGCCCAGTTCCTTGCAAAGGACGCCAATGCTTTCCCGGGTGACACCTTCGAGGATGGTTCCGGAGGTGGGAGGGGTGGTAACCACGCCGTCCAAAACGAACATGATGTTCATGGCGCCCACTTCTTCCACGTGGCGGCGCTCCACCGCGTCGAGCCATAAAGCTTCAGCGCAGCCGTGGTCGCGGGCGATCTTGCGGGCCAAAAGCGAAGCGGCGTAGTTGCCGCCGGTTTTGGCGGCGCCGGTGCCGCCCGGGGCAGCCCGCACCCAGTCCCTGGCGATCATGATGCGCAGCGTCTTTCCGGCGGTGCGGAAGTAGGGGCCCGTGGGGCCGGTGATGATGAAGTAGAGGTACTGGGTGGAGGGGCTCACACCCAGGCTTTCCTGGGTGGCAATCATGGTGGGGCGGATGTAAAGGGCACCCGGAGTTGGGGGGACCCATTCGCGGTCCACCGCCACCAACGCCCGCATGGCCTCCAGCTGCACCGATTCGGGGATTTCCGGCATGGACATGCGCCGGGCCGAGCGGTTGAAGCGCGCTGCGTTGCGGTCCGGGCGGAAGATGTGAACGGAACCGTCGGGGTGGCGGAACGCTTTTAGCCCTTCGAAGATCTCCTGCCCGTAGTGGAAAACCATGGTGGCCGGTGAAAGGGAAAGGGGACCAAAGGGAACAATTCTGGGGTTGTGCCAGCCTCTTTCCTCGTCGTAGTCCATGAGGAACATGTTGGGAGAAAAGGTGCGCCCGAACGGTAAGTTGTTCGGGTCAAGGGGAAAATCTGGGGCCCGTACCACCGAGCGATCCGTAATGTCCATGGCTACCCCTTTCTACCGGTCCTCACCGGCCTTTCGTTCGCTGGCAAGAAAAACGCGCGGCCGCGCCCGGTGGCTGCCGGGCGAGGAAGGCTTGAGGCGAGCTCAAGCCAGTCGCACGTCTTGCCAAATAAAACCATCACGGGTGACTGTTTCTCCCAACTTGAAGCTTATGGGTTCGGAAAACGAGGCATGGGCAAAAACGAAGGTGTGAAACTCGCCGTTTTCCCCGCAAGGATCAACTCCGGGCGGCAGTTTGGCCAAAAAGCCGTTGTCGGTTTGGGTCGCCAAAAGCGGGGCGAGGTCCTGCCGGCAGCAAACCACCAGAGCTTTTCCGCCCTGGTTTGAAAACTCCCGAATAAGCTCTGTTGGCTGCGCACCCCACAGCGGAAAAACCCCCGCAAGGCCAGCCCGGGCCAGCAGGGACTCGCGGAAGCAACGCAAGTCCTCCAGGTAGATATCCCCAAACACCACCCCTTCTACGCCGGCCTGGGCCAGAGGTTTGAGGGTGGCCAGCATGACTTCTTCATAGGTGGTGTTGGGCACAAGGCCCGCCTGGGGAGCATCCACCGGGCAAAGGGGGCACCGGTCCCTGGGGTTGGCCGGATCGGGAACGGGAAGGCTGGCCTCAAAAAGCGGGAGCCCCAGGGCTTTTGCCTGCGCCTGCACCAGCTCCCTCCGTACGCCGTGCATGGTGACGCGCCCGAGGGGTTCCGAAACCGTGGTCAAAAGCCCCACGATGTGGTGGCCGGCTTGGCGGGCGCGGACCAGGGCGAGGAGGGAGTCCTTACCGCCGCTCCAGGAAACCAGAAGCCGGCCCATGGGCTTTCTCCCGGCGCCTCAGGACGCCGAAGCTGCGGGAAGGTGGCGCACGAGGGCGCTGTAGGCGGCAAAGATCAGGGCCGCAAACGTCAGGTCACCCACCAGGGAAAGGCCGTAGAAAGGCAGCGCCGCGATGTAGCAAGCCATTAACCCGGCGGCGGTGTGGGGGTACATGGTGCCGGAGGCCCAAACGGCGAAGTTGGTGGTGAGGTAAAAGAGCGTGGAGGCCGCCACCGAGGCGAGAGCCACCCGACCCACCTGGAGGCGCTCTTTAAGGAAGCTTCCCAGAAGCACCACCAGGGCAAAGGTGCCGTAAACCACAGGCATGTGCGGGTGAAAACCCTGGCCGGTGAGGAGCTCCAGGAGACTGTCGGAAAGCAGCATGGCCGCGAGAGGCACGCAAAACCCCAACGGCCGCCGTCCAAACGTTGCCCCGGCAAAAAGCGCGAGGGCGGTCACCGGTGCCACGTTGGGAGGGTGAGGCACCAGCCGCAGCAAAGCCACCGCCAGGATCACGCCGGTTGCTACGGTGATGCGATTCCAGAAACGCCCCATGGTTACCTCCCGCTGCAATGATAGCAAGAAACCCGTGCCGCCAAACCCTCCGGCCGTTTCCCGCACTGGCAAGGATACCCGCCGGCTCCTTTACGCGGGATTGGGGTAATCGAAGAACTGCACCTCCAGCCCCAGCTTTTCTTCCAGGTGCGCGCCCAAAGCTTGCACGCCAAACCGCTCGGAGGCGTAGTGGCCGCACGCCACCACGTGCACGCCCTCTTCCTCGGCCCGGTGCATGACCCACTCCTTGGGGTCGCCCACCACCAGCGCATCGAGGCCGGTTTCCACCGCCTCGGCAAAGGCTCCCGCACCGCTGCCGGTGACGATCCCCACCGAGCTCACCCGTTCGCCGTGCCCCGGGAAAACCAAGGGCTCTTGTCCGGTGAGCAGCTCCAGCCGCCGGGCCAGCTCCTCCAGCGTTTGCGGCCGGCTGAAAACCCCAGCCCAGCCAATGGCGAGGCCGTGAAAAACCCCAAAGGGTTCAAGCCCCTCCAGCCCCAGCTGGCGGGCCAGCACCGCGGCGTTCCCCACCTCGGGGTGCCGGTCCAAGGGCAAGTGGTAAGCGAGGAGGTTAAGCTCTTCGGAAAGCAGAACCGCCAAACGCTTCCGCAAGCTCCCCCGCACCCGCTCCACTTGCCCCCGCCACAAAAGGCCGTGGTGCACCAGCACGGCATCGGCCCCCCAGCGGGCAGCATCGGTAAAAAAGCGCGCGCTACAGGAAACCGCAGTGGCCACCCGGCTGATCTTGGCCTTTCCCTCCACCTGCAGGCCGTTGAGGCTTTCGTCGGGTACGTCTTCCACCGAGAGAAACTCGTCCAGGTAAGCAACCAGCTCGTCGCGGTCCATAGCGGCATTGTGCCCGGGCTTGCTGCCGGTCACAAGCCCCTCGTTTGGCCGGAAGCCACCGCACATGCTCTAGAATCCCACCCATGGGTGCCTTCTCGCGGGCGGCTTTCCTGGCGGTGGGCTCGGAGCTGCTGCGCACCTCCCGCCTGGACACCAACTCCCTTTTTGTGGCTGCCAAGCTGGCCGCTTGCGGGGTCGAAATGACCGAAAAGCGGTGCGTGGGGGATGATGCCCAGGCCATTGCCGGTGCGGTTTCTGACCTGTTGACCCGGGCGGACCTGGTGGTGGTCTCCGGGGGGCTGGGTCCCACCGCCGATGACGTCACCCGGGAGGGGGTGGCTGCCGCCTTGCAGCGGAAGCTGCACCTTGACCAGGAGCTTTTTGCCCTCCTCCAGGAGCGCTACCGCCGCCTGGGCCGCAGCATGCCCAGCATTGCCGCACGCATGGCCTACCTGGTGGAGGGCGCCCAGGTGCTGCCCAACCCGCGGGGCACCGCCCCAGGCCAGTGGCTGGAGGTGGGCTCGCGGGCGCTGGTGCTCCTCCCCGGCGTTCCCGAGGAGCTGGAGACCATCTTTGCCCTGCACGTGCTCCCCCGCATTCAAGGAAAGCCCATCTTGGTGCGTACCTTGAAGGTAGCCGGGCGCTTTGAATCGGAGGTGGAGCAGCGGGTTTCCGACCTTTACCGCCGATTTGGGCGGGAAAAGATCACGATTTTGGCGGGGCGGGGGACCGTGGAGCTGGTGCTATACGCCGAAGGCCCCTCGGAGCTCGCGGCTATGGAGCAGGCGTTCACCGAGGTCCTGGGCGCCGACATCTTCGGACGGGATGAAGCCACATTGCCGCAGGTGGTGTTGGAAGCCCTCAAAAGCCGGGGCTGGATGCTGGCCACCGCCGAGTCCTGCACCGGTGGGCTGGTGGGTTCGGCGCTAACGCAGGTGCCCGGGGCCAGCGAAGCCTACCTGGGCGGGGTGGTGGCTTACGCCAACACCGTCAAGGTGCGGCTTCTGGGGGTGCCCGAGGAGGTTTTGGCCACCCACGGGGCGGTGAGCCGGGAGGCTGCGGAAGCCATGGCGCTGGGGGCCTGCCGGCTGGGGGCCCAGTGCGGTCTGGCCATTACCGGCATTGCCGGCCCTGCCGGCGGTACCCCGGAAAAGCCCGTGGGTACCGTGCACGTGGCCGTGGCCATCCCTGGCCAGCTGCAGCACCGCCGTTTTCTCTTCGGGGGAAGCCGGCAGACCATCCGCGAGCTGGCGGCCAACTTCGCCCTGGATTTGCTACGGCGGGTGCTGAAGGGGGCAGCATGAGGTGTTTTCTAGCGGTGGAGCTTCCACAGGCGCAAAAGGCCACGGTCATGGCGGGGCTGGCCAGGCTCAAGGGGAAGCTGCCGGCGGCGCGCTGGGTGCGCCCGGAGGGCCTGCACATCACCTTGAAGTTCTTGGGAGAGCAGTCGGAAGCGCAGGCCGCTTCGTTTCTGGAAGCCCTGACCCAGCTTTTGACGGAAGTCCCAGCTGAAGTGAAGGTAAGCCTCCATGGAGGCGGTTTTTTCCCAAACGCCGCAAGACCACGGGTGGCGTGGCTGGGGGGGCAGGCGCCGGGTCTGGAGGCGTGGGCGGAAGCCAGCGAGGAAGCGGCTTCTTTGATTGGCGTGGCGCGGGAGGCAAGGCCCTTTTCCCTGCACGTGACCCTGGCCCGCCTGGAAAGGCCCTGGCCGGAAGGGGCATGTCAGCGCTTCCTGCAGGAGGTGGCTTCCTGGCAGCTGGCCTCCTTTGTGGCCCGGGAGGTGGTGCTTTTTGAAAGCACCCTGGGCCCCGGAGGGGCGGTGTACAGCGAAAGGGCCAGAATCCCGGTAGGGCGGCCATGAGGGGGCTGGTGCTCCTGGCCGTTTACCTTTTGGGTTCCATCCCGTTTGCCTACCTCGTGGTGCGCTTGCGCGCTGGGATGGACATCCGCACCCAGGGCTCCGGAACGGTAGGGGCCACCAACGCCAGCCGCGTTTTGGGCTTGGGTTGGGGCCTGGCGGTCATGCTTTTGGACGTGGGCAAGGGGCTTTTGGCCGTGTGGTTGGCCACCCGAATTACCGGGAATCCAGCTTGGCACGCTGCGGCCCTGTGTTCGGCGGCAGTAGGGCATTGCTTTCCTCTTTGGCTTTCGTTCCACGGGGGCAAGGGCCTGGCCACCACCGGCGGCGGCCTGCTGCTGCTTTCCCCTTTGAGCCTGGCCTTGAGCTTTGGCGTTTGGCTTTTGGGGCTTTTGGCCTTTCGCGTGGTGGCGGTGGCTTCAAGCCTCACCGTAGCCCTTTTGCCCGTGGTCTTTTGGTACGTGAAAAAGCCCAGCTTGCTGGCGGAGCTTCCGGTGGTGGTGCTGAGCGTGGTGCTGCTCTTCAAGCACGCTCCAAACCTTCGCCGGTGGGTGCGGGGTGAAGAGCCGAAGGTGGGAGGGAAGCCATGAAGGTGGCGGTGGTAGGCGGCGGGTCCTGGGGGACCGCGCTTTCCGTGCACTGTGCCCGGGCCGGCCATGAGGTGGTGCTGTGGGCCCGGGAACCCGAGGTGGTGGAGGGGGTCAATCGGGAAAGGCGCAACCCGCTTTTCCTCCCGGAGGTTACGCTGCCCCCAGGGCTTACCGCTGAAGGCGATGTGGCGCAGGCGGTGAGCGCCGCCGAGGTGGTTTTTTTTGTGGTGCCGGTGCAGTTTGCCCGGGGGGTGCTACGGGAAATGAAAGCGGCCCTGCCTCGGCAAGCGGTGCTGGTTTCAGCCAGCAAGGGCATTGAGGTGGCGAGCCTTTCCCGCATGGACGAAGTGGTGGCCCAGGAGCTGGGTCTTGAACCCGAAAGGTTCGTGGCGCTTTCCGGTCCCACCTTTGCCCGGGAGGTGGCGGCGGGTTTGCCGGCGGCAGCGGTGTTGGCAGGGCGCTCTCCGTCATCGCTCAGGATGCTGCAGGAGGCCTTTTCCACCCCCTCTTTCCGCCTGTACCGTTCCGCCGATGTGGTGGGTGTGGAGCTGGCCGGAGCCCTGAAGAACGTTATTGCCATTGCTGCCGGCATGGCCACCGGCTTGGGGCTCGGTCACAACGCCCTGGCGGCGCTGCTCACCCGCGGTCTTCACGAAATTGCCCGCCTGGGCGTGCGCTTGGGCGGCCAGCCGGAAACCTTCCGCGGGCTTGCCGGCATGGGGGACCTGGTGTTGACCTGCACCGGCGCGTTATCCCGAAACCGCGCGGTGGGGGAGCGCTTGGGTCGCGGCGAGCCTTTGGAGCAGGTCCTCTCCGGCAGGGAGGTGGCGGAGGGGGTGCCCACCGCCCGCGCGGCTGCGGCTCTGGCGCGGAAAAACCAGGTGGAGATGCCCATTACCTTTGCGGTGGAAGCCATCCTGGACCAGCGGTTGTCCCCCCGGGAGGCGGTGACCGCGCTTATGACCCGGAGCTTGAAAGAGGAGCTGGAGTAACGGCCTCCTCGGCCTCCGGCAGAGCAAGCCCATGGGAGCGACAAAAGGCTAGAAAATCCAAGGGCACTGGGGCCGTAAGCTGCAGCTTTTGCCCACCCTTGGGGTGGGGCAGGGAAAGCCCGAAAGCGTGGAGCATGGGCCGGGGGGCCTCGGTTTGCGAGCCGTAAAGGGTGTCCCCCACAATGGGACAGCCAATGGATTGCAGGTGAACCCGCAGCTGGTGGGTGCGGCCGGTGAGGGGCCGCACCTCAACCAGAAAAACGCCTTCCCCGCGGGCCACGAGCCGCAGCCTGGTGGCGGCTTTCTTGCCCCCCGCTGCCACCCGGAAGCGTCCGGGAAGCAAAGGGTCGGGAGCGATGGGGGCGTTGATGGTGGTTTCCGCGGGGGGATGGCCGCTGACCACCGCCAGGTACACCTTGTCCACCGAGCGCCCGGCAAAGAGGCGGGAAAGAGCGGCGGCAGCATCGTGGTGCTTGGCAAACAGCACCAACCCACTGGCAATGCGATCCAGGCGGTGCACCACCTTGAGCTCCACCCGGTGCCCCTCCCGGTAGGAGAGCTGCAACGCCAGGTGCTCCACCGCCGAAAGCTCCCCGGGGAGCCGCTCGGGGGCCGGCTGGGTGAGCATCCCCGGGGGTTTGTTCACCGCCACCAGCCAGCCGTCCTCATAGAGCACCGGTAGCGGCGGAGGCAGCGGCTGGGGAGGGCGCAGCGGGTCGGGAAAGGGCAAAACGTCCACCACATCGCCCACCTGCAAGACCCTGGACTCCACCCGGCACGCCCGGCCGTTGACCCACACCCACCCCTCAGCCACGAGCGTTTTGGCCCGCCGCCGGGAGAGGCCGGTAAGCTGCGCCAGCCCCTGGTCCAGTCGCAGGCCGGAAAGGCCCGGGTCCACCAGGTAACGGGTGACGCCAGCTTCAGGCAAGACGAGCCTCCCGCGGCAGCACCAGGCGGACGGTGGTGCCTTTGGGGGAAGAGGAAAGCTCCAGCTTGCCGCCGTGGGCTTCCACCAGCTTCTTGGCGGTGGCCAAGCCCAAGCCCATGCCCTGGGGGCGACGAACGGCCATGGGGAAAAACACCCTGGGCAAAACCTCCGGAGGAATGCCGGGGCCGTGATCGCGGACCTCCAGCGTCACCTCATCGCTGGTTCCCGAAACCGTCACCTCCACGTCCGTGCCCTGGGGGCTGGCCTGGGCCGCGTTTTCCAAAACGGCGTCCAGCGCTGCGCCCATGAGCTGGGGATCCCAGCGGGCGACCCCGGCTTCCGCATCGATGTGCACCCGAAAGCTCAGGGGGGGCTGGTTGGCCGGCCAGCGGTGGCGGAGGGCCCGGAGCTTTTCCTGAACGAAGGCCTCCACGTTAAGGGTGGAAAGGGAAACCCGGGGTTTGCGCCCGTACAAAAGCAAGCGCTCCAGGTACTGCTGGACTCTGCCCAGCTGAGAAAGGATAGTTTCCAGGTGGGGGCTTGCCTCTTTTGCTTGACGCTGGGCAATTTCCGCTTGCAATGAAGCGGTGAAGGTCAGGTTGCGGAGGTCGTGGGCGATGTGGTTGACCAGCTCCTCGATGCAGTCGCTGCACCACTGCAGGGCCCAGCCGGCGCTCACCCCCAAAAGGAGCTCCGGGTTTTCCGGCACGGCAAAAACGTGCATCAGGTAGCGCTCCCCGCCGCGGATGAGGGTGACAGCAAAACCCGGCGGGGTAGGGGAAGGCAACGGCGGTTCGCAGACCAGCTCCAGTTTTTCCCCATTCTCCAGGAGCAGCAAGACCCGGGTTTCGTCGAGCTTCTTGAGCCAGAAGGGACCCCCAGCGGAAAACAAGCTACCGTTGCCCATGCCTTAAGTGTAAACCTCAAAACGCTGGCGGTGCATTTTGCTAGACTGCCCCCGGGAGTGACACCGTGCTGGAAGCGGTTTCCGAACGTTTACAAAGCGTTCTCAAGAAGGTAAGGGGCGAAGGGCACATCACCGAACGGCACCTGGACGAGGCGCTGGGGGAAATCCGCCGGGCGCTTTTGGCGGCCGACGTGGCGCTGCCGGTGGTGAAGGACTTCGTGGCCAGGGTGAGGGAAAAGGCTTTGGGGCAAGAGGTGCTGACCTCCTTGAGCCCAGGCCAGCAAATCACCAAGATCGTGCACGACGAGCTCACCCGGCTCCTGGGAGGCGAGGCCCAACCGCTCCGTTTTAAAGGCTTTCCCGCCCCCATCATGCTGGTGGGGCTGCAGGGCACGGGGAAGACCACCTCAGCGGCCAAGCTGGCGCTTTACATCCGGCAGAAGCTGGGCAAACACGTGCTTTTGGTGCCGGCCGATACGCAGCGGCCAGCGGCCCGCGAGCAGCTGGAGCAGCTGGGCTGTCAGATGGGCTTGCCGGTGCTTTCCACCCACGGGGAGTCCTCCCCCGAAGCTATTGTCCGCAACGCCTTAGTGGAAGCCCGGCGCAAGGGGTTCGAGGTGGTGGTGGTGGACACCGCCGGGCGCCTGCACGTGGACGAGGAGCTCATGGCGGAGCTGGGACGGGTGGCCGAGATCCTGCAACCCAGCGAGCTTTTCCTGGTGGCCGACGCCATGACCGGTCAGGACGCCGTGCGGCAGGCGCAGGCTTTTGGCGGCAGGCTCAAGCTCACAGGGGTGATCCTCACCAAGCTGGACGGAGATGCCCGGGGGGGCGCGGCGCTTTCGGTGGCCAGCGTCACCCATGTGCCCGTGCGCTTTGCCGGAACCGGCGAAAAGCCTGGGGATTTCGAGCTCTTTCACCCTGACCGCATGGCTTCCCGCATCCTCGGCATGGGGGACGTGCTGACCCTGGTGGAAAAGGCCCAGGAGGCCTTTGATGCCAAAAAGGCGGCCGAGCTCGAGCGTAAATTGGCCAAGGAAGGCTTTGACCTGGAGGACTTCCTGGAGCAACTGCGGGAGCTGAGGAAGGGTGGGCTTTTTGCCGCCATGATGGACCTGCTCCCCGGGGTGAAGAAGCTCAAGGCGCAAGCTTCCCCCGACGAGCGGCAGCTCAAACGCATGGAAGCCATCATTTGCTCCATGACCAGGGAGGAGCGGAGACGGCCGGAAATCATCAACGGCTCTCGCCGCCGGCGCATTGCCCGGGGCGCCGGGACCAGCGTGGAAGAGGTCAACCGCCTCCTGCGGCAGTGGGCGCAAACCAAAAAGCTCATGCGCAGCATGCAGGGTAAGGACCCCAGGCGGCTGTTGCGCGGTTTGGGGCTTTGAGGTTTTTTGCTACAATGCCTTGGCGCTTGAGGCGCAGATGTGGTTTGAGTTCGGAGGAAGGGCTCGATGATCAAGATTCGGTTGCGGCGCATGGGTTCGAACAGGAGGCCAACGTACCGTATTGTGGTTTCCGACGATCGCCGGACACCCCAGGCGGCTTTTCTGGAAGAGGTGGGCTTTTACAACCCGCGGGTGGAACCGCCGGAGATCCGTTTGAACAAGGAAAGGGTCGAGTACTGGCTGGCGCGGGGGGCGCAAATGTCCGAAACCGTAGCTAGCCTTTACAAGCGGGCTCGTTCGTGAGTCACCAATTCCTCATCACACGGGAGGTCGTATGAAGCAGCTTGTGGAGCAGATCGCCAAATCGTTAGTGGACAATCCGGACAAGGTGCAGGTGCGCGAGGTCACGGGTGAGCAAACCACCGTTCTTGAACTGCGCGTGGCCCCGGAGGACTTGGGCAAGGTCATCGGCAAGCAGGGCAAGACGGCCCGCGCCATCCGCACGATTTTGGCGGCCGCCGGCATGAAGATGCGCAAGCGCTACATGCTGGAAATCCTCGAGTAGCCCGTGTCCCGCCCCACTCGCTTTCTGGCCGTGGGGCGGGTGCGGAAACCCCACGGGGTTCACGGCGAGCTGCTGGTGGAAATCCTCACGGATTTCCCAGAGCGGCTGGCAGTGGGGGTTTCTGTGGGTGTGGGCCAGGCGGAGCCCGAGCAGTTCTTCACCGTCAAATCGGTGCGCCTGCACAAGGGCGCTTGGCTTTTGAAGCTTTCGGAGTGCACCCGCCGGGAGCAGGCGGATAGCTTTCGCGAACAGTACCTGTTTCTCCCCGAACAAGAGCGGGAGGCCCTGCCCGCCAACTACTACTACGAGCACGAGCTGGCCGGCTTGCGTTGCCTGTTGCTGGACGGTCGGGAGGCCGGCACCGTACAGCGCCTGGAGGCGGGGCCGGCGGGGGCGTGGCTGGTGGTGCTGCAGGGGGAACGGGAGGTGCTGGTGCCGTTCGTTTCCCCCATCGTGGTGCGGGTGGACTTAGAGCAGGGCTGTGTGCTCCTGGACCCCCCGGAAGGCCTCCTCTTTGGCGATGCGCTGTGACATCCTCACGCTTTTCCC
>FWWL01001244.1_pt1 | contig 62422 bp, 68 predicted proteins | sample 2228331 | NCBI WGS metagenome assembly FWWL01 (sample SAMEA103939775, study PRJEB20133) | metagenome
TGGGCGTATTTGAAGGCGCAGGTTAGGGTGTAGCTATCGACCGTCCGCACCGTGCCGCCGGCATCCGCCGGGACCGTCCGGCACCCGGCGACGCCGAGCAGGCCGGCCGCGCCCGTCCCCTGCAGCAGGCGGCGGCGGGTCAGCCCGCGCTGGCTCGCGCCGCTCATTTCGCGGCGCCCTTCATCGCGCCCTTGGCCGTGCCGCCCGCTGCCGACTTGGGCTTGTCGAGCGTGCAGGCCTTGGGCTTGCCCGCGGTCTTGTACTGGGCAAACTGGCTCATCGCCACGGCGAGCTGGAGCGAGGTGTCGAGCGAAAGCGTTCCGGCATACTTCGCATCGCCATAGGCCGCAGGCGCCTTGATCGTGTTGAAATAGGCGCTGTTTTCCGCATTCGGCGTGGTGCAGATACCCTGGAAGCCGAACGACGGCGGGACGTTCTCGCCCATCACCGGCACGACGCCGAGCTTGGTCGAAAAGGCGCTGGCATGGCAACTGACGCAGGACGACTGCGCATTGTCGGCAGGGCCGGCCAGCCGCGTCTGGCAGCCGCCGTGCTCGAAGATATCGACATCGGGATAGAGGATGGTCTGCTGCAGCGGCGGCGGCGTGGTCTTGGTCGACACGGCGGGGAAGACCGTCGGATCGCCGCCCCACTGCAGGCCGAGCGGAAGCAGATTGTCCCAGAAGGTCTTGCCGCCGCGGGTCCCGTCGTAGGCGAAGGTGCCGTAGACCCAGCCCGAAGGCGAGCGTTCGTCGCGCACCGCCACGTCGACCTGGACGATGCGCGAGACCTGCGGCGCGCGTTCGCACATGTATTCGTTGGTCGTCTCGTCCAGCTTGTGGCGATCGACGGTCCATTCGGGCGAACCCTTCAGATAAGACACGCAATCCGGCGTCGCGCTGGTCGTCAGCACCTTGACCACTGCGGTGCCTTCGGGAAACGGCAGCCCCTTGAGCGTCATCCCGTCGGTCGAGGCCTGCGGCTCGCCCGATTTCGGGATCGCCTGTCCCAGCGCATAGCCGCCGTATTCGTTGTAATAGCCGACCGACCAGGATTCGAAGCCGGCCTTGTTGGCCTGCTGGCAGGCCGGGGTGGTGCCGGGCAGCATGTGCGTGGCGTTGGCCAGGTGCGGATCGGACGGGGCGCTGTCGTCTTCGGGATCGAAATCGCTCAGGAACAGGGTGCGCTCGTTGGTGGCGCCGTGAAAGACTTCGCGGCCCGACGTCTCGTCATAGGCCATCCACGGCACGCTGAACCAGCGCGTGCCGCCGCCGACCTTCGTCTGGAAACCGATATCGTCGGCAAGGTTCGGATCCTGCCCCTCGCGGACATAGGCCAGGATCGCGTCCAGATAGGCGCCCCAGTTGCCCTTGTCCCAGTCGCGCGGCAGCGAGCCGGCCGGCTGGTCGGCGAAATCGACATCGATGGCGAGCCAGCGGCACTCTTCGCAGGGGCCGGGGGCGGTGGTCGGATAATCGGCGCTCAGCCGGAACGGGTTCTTGGTGCCCGGGGGCGCCTTGCCCACCGCGTCGCGGAAGGCGAAGGAGGCCGCACCGCTGACCTCCGCTCCGGTTTCGGCGCCGAAAATCTGCTCGCATCCGGCAAGGACCAGCGCGGTTCCGGCCAGCAGCACGCTCGCTGCTGCGATCTTGAACGACGACTTGTTCGAATTGAAATCCATCACACCCCCCAATACGTTCGGCAGCGGAAGGCGCGCGGCAATGCCGCGCCGGACCAGCCGCCGGGATATGCGATCGATTTTTAGTAAGGACCCATCCTGAACTTCGTCACAACTGCCTCTGCGACGGTCCAATAGCTTTACGATGCCCCACGGGTGCAGCAAACGCAATAATTCTTTTGCGAATGCGCAATTCTACAGGGGAAAACCGGCGGGGCAGGGAGGGATTAGTTAATCAGGCCGACATCCGCCTCGCTTCGCGGAAGGTCACCAGCTTGCGCTGCTGCTCGTCCCACAGCGCCAGCATCATCGGCTTGATGGTCTGGCGCAGGGTGAAGCGGTTGAGCTCGGCGAGGCGCGGATGCGCGCGCAGCGCCTCCGGCAGGCGGTAGAACGGGATGCGGCTCGCCAGGTGGTGGACGTGGTGGATGCCGATGTTGCCGGTGAACCATCGCAGCCAGCCGGGCAGGTGCAGATAGGTGCTGCCCGCCAGCGCCGCTTCGTGGAACTCCCACTCGCCCTTGCGGTCCCAGTGGGCATCCTCGAACTGGTGCTGGATGTAGAACAGCCACACCCCCAAGCTCGCCGCGGTCAGCAGCACGGGGAAGAACACCGCCGCCACCGCGGCGGCGCCGAAGGCCCAGATCAGCCCCGCGAAGACGCCAGCCAGCGCCGCGTTGCTGCCCATCGAACTGATCCAGTATTGCTTGCCCTCGCGCATCAACCCGACCGGCAGGCGGTGCCGCAGCAGGAAGAGGTAGGCCGGCCCCACACCGAGCAGCACCAGTGGATGGCGATAGAGGCGGTAGCCGAGCCGTTTCCACCGGCTGCCCTCGAGATATTCGCGCACCGTCAGCGTATCGACATCGCCGAAGCCGCGCGCATCGAGGTTGCCGGTTGCCGCATGGTGCAGCGCATGGCTGCGGCGCCAGCAATCGTAAGGCGTCAGCGTCAGCACGCCCAGTGCGCGCCCGACCCAGTCGTTGCCGCCGCGCTTCTTGAAGAAAGCGCCATGGCCGCAATCGTGCTGGATGATGAACAGCCGCAGCAGCAGCAGGCCCGCCAGCGGCGCGAGCACCAGCGCCGCCCAGTAGCCGCGTTCGACCGCGAACAGCATGGCGCCGAACACGGCGATGAACGGGGCGAGGGTGATCGCGAGCTCGGTCCAGCTGCGCAAGGGGCGCGGCTCGTAGAAGGGCCGCAGCTCGCGCGCGAGCCGGCGCGGATCGATCTCTTGTGCCTGCGCCATCTGCGCCGGGGCAAACTCTTGCGGCCTCACCTTGGTCCTCTCATGCAATGTGCTTCGACGCGCATTAGCAGGCGCAGTCTTAATGTCACGCGACACGATGGTCGCCAAGTGAGGGCCGATGCGGAGCGTGTGTTACATTTCCACTTCTGCCCGGAACCACGTCGCGCCGCGGGCGTTGCGCGACAATGGACGGCTCAAAACCCAAAATTCTCGTCGTCGAGGACGAAGTGTTCGTCGCGTGGGATGTCGCGCAGACGATCGAGGACGCCGGTTTCGCCGTTATCGGCCCGGCGCACAATCTCGGCGATGCCATCGAATTGCAGAAGAACGGCGATCTTGCCGCTGCCGTACTCGACATCAATCTCGGACGCGAAACGGTCTGGCCGCTGGCCGAAAAGCTGATGCGCGAGCACGTGCCGTTCGTCTTCGTCACGGCGGACCTGCAACATCCTGAATTGCAGACGCGCTTCGCCCATGCTCCGCGGCTGACGAAGCCGCTGCCGCATAATGCGCTGGTCGACTGTGTCCGGTCGCTGACTTCGGCGAGGAGCGATCAGTCCAGCTTGAAGGTCAACGCCCGGTAATATCCCGTCTCGGTGGCGCTGACGTCGGCCTTCGCGGAAATCTGCCGCGCGCTTGCGTCCACCAGCCTTGCACCGAAGCCGTCGCCATCGCCGGACTTGCCGTTGCGACCGGTCTCGCGCCATTCCAAGATCACCCGGTCGTCCTCTGGCTTCGACCATTCGACTGAAAGCGTGCCGCCCTCGACGCTGAGGGCGCCGTATTTGGTCGCGTTGGTGACCCATTCGTGGAAAATCATCGCCAAGGGCGTGATCGCACTGTTGGGAATGCGAACCGCTTCTCCTTCCAAGGCGATGTCTTGGCCGTTGACCGAAGGTTCGATCGCGGCCGAGATGACCTCGCGCAAATCCGCTTCGCCGGCCCTGTTGTCGACGGTAAGGCTGTGCGACCGGCCTAGTGCCCAGATCCGCTCGCAAAGCTGTTCGGCGAATTCGCCGACATCGTCGACATGACGTGCCTGCATGCGGATGATTGCCGTGATCACCGCGAACAGGTTTTTGACGCGGTGGTTCATCTCGCGGAGCATGAGCTCGCGCTCCGCCAGTACCTCGTGTTCCGCGGTCACATCGTAGGTAACGCCGATGAACTTGTCGGAATCGGCGCCCTCAACCTTGCGGCCGAGCCCATGCAGCCACCGCATCGAGCCGTCTTCAAGCACGATGCTGAAAGTCTCGTCGTAGGCGGCGTCCCCCGACATGGCGCGCCTGAGCGCACTGTTGATGCGGTCGCGATCGGCGACCGGAAGACGGGCCAGGATGGGGTCCATGAATTCCCCGTCCGCCTCGTCCGTGATCCCGAGGAGTTCGCGTTCCGTATCGTCCAGGATCGTACGGCCCGTCGAGGGCTCGTATTCCCAGACCCCGATGCGCGCGACGTCGAGTGCCATGCGCAGTCGGGTGCGTTCTTCGACCAGGGCCGTTTCGAGCTCAAGCGACTGGGTGACGTCGGTGAAAATCAGCGTGGCGCCGGCCAGCGAGCCGTCGAGCAGCTTGTACGGCAGGATCCGCGCGACGTACTGGCGCCCGCCATCGGACGTGGTCGTGCGATATTCGGAAACCTGGCCGGTCCGCGCGCTCTGCGCTGCCATCGACACGTATTGCCGGTCTGCAAGTTCGGTCGGCAGGCTGTCGAGCGGGACCCCGATATGCGACGGACCGATCGAAAACAATTGGTCCGCAATCTCGGTAAAGCTGCGCAGTTTCAGGTCTTGGTCCACGACCAACACGACGAGTTCGGTGGAATCGAAAAAATTCTTCAGATCGGCATTCGCCGTCGTCACCTGGTCGACCTTGGCCTTCAATTCGTCGTTGACGGTCGTCAGCTCCTCGTTGGTGGACTGGAGCTCCTCGTTCATCGACATCATTTCTTCGTTGGAGCTCTTCAGCTCCTCGTTCGCCGTCTCCAGTTCCTCGACGGTCGTGCGCAGGCTCAGACGGGCAGACTGCAGCTGGTCCTGCAGGTATTCGACCTCGCTGTCGCCGCTCTCGTAGATGTCGTAATCGTCGGCCGGACGCGCGATCAGTTCCCCGGTCTCGCGGAAGACGATGAGGAAGCCGCCCGAGCCGACCGGTTCGACGATCACGGCCAGTGGCTGCGTCCCGAACCCTACATCTACGGTCACGTCGCGGGCGATCTTGGGCTTCCGGGACGACGCCGCTTCGCGAAGCAGGGGGCCAAGCATTGCGCTCAGCCCGGCCTTCGCCTGACGGATGACGTTGATGGTATCGTCGCTGCGATCGGGGAAGTTGAGATAGCGTCCGACCGCCCCCCACTGGTTGATGAGGTTGCCCTGCGCATCGACGAGCAGGCTGGCAGGCGAATGGCGCTCCGCCAGCCGGGTCAGTGCGGCAGCGTCGAGCGACCGCGTGGCCGATTCTTCGCGCGCGGGGATCGGCCTCAGCCGGGGCCGTTCTGCGGCCCGCGGATTGAAGCGAAGCGGGTATCGCGACGGCGTGTCGCGCCGCTCGAAGATGCGTGCGCTCTGATCGACGACCTTGAAGAGATCCTCGAACCGCCCGATCGTCTCGGAGGAGCCGAGGAACATCTTGCCCCCGTCCGCGAGCGCAAAGTGGAATGCCGGCATGACCTCGCGCTGGAGATGCTCGTCGAAATAGATCAGAAGATTGCGGCAGCAGAGCAGGTTGATCTTGGAATAGGGCGGGTCGCGGACGAGGTTGTGCGAACTGAACCGGACCATGTCGCGCACGCGCGGGACGATGCTGAAATGCTCCAGCCCGATGTCGAGATAATCGCCATGGTACTGCACCGGAATGTCCGCCAGCGCCGCGAGCGGATAGGTCGCCCGCCGGGCCAGGTCGATCATCTTGTCGTCGATATCGGTGGCGAAGATCTGGACGTACGGTCGCCGTTCGTGCCGCCGCATGGCATCCGCGATCAGGATAGCGATCGAATAAGCTTCCTCGCCCGACGAGCAACCGGCGATCCAGATACGCAGTTCCGTGGCATCGCGGCTTGCGGCGATCATCGGGTCGATCACCAGCCGGTTGAGCGTGGTGAAATCTTCCTGGTCGCGGAAGAACCGGGTGACGTTGATCAGCAGGTCGCGGAACAGAGCCTGGCATTCTTCGGGATCGGAGCGCAGCCGGTCGAGATATTCCTCGCTGGTCGCTACATCGATGACCTGCATCCGGCGGGCGATCCGGCGCGACAGGGTCGATCGCTTGTAACCGCCGAAATCGTGACCGACGGCCTCCCGCAGCGCAGCGCACATCTCGTCGATATGATCGGTGACCTCGGCTGCCTCATGCAGATCGATGCGATTGGCCCGGTCGAAGAAATTGGTCAGCGCGCCGATGACGTGACCGGGCGGTGCCACGATATCGACCAGTCCGGTGGCGATCGCCGAGGTCGGCATGCCATCGTAACGGGCGGTGCCCGGTTCCTGCACGACTGCCAGGCCGCCGCGTTCCTTGATCGCGCGCAATCCCCGGCTGCCGTCGCCGCCGGTCCCCGACAGGATCACGCAGGCTGCCTTGGCACCGCGTTCCTCGGCCAGGCTATCGAAGAAATCGTCGATCGGGCGCCGGAGCCCGCGCGGGTCCGTGAATTCGGTCAGCCGCAAGGTGCCGTTTTCGATCGCAAGCCCGTGCGCGGGAGGGATCACATAGACATGGTCCCGCTCGATCGCCTCGCCGCCGGCCGCCTGCGTCACCTTCATGTCGGTGTAGCGCTCGAGCAATTGCGCCATGAGCGATTCGTGGTTCGGATCGAGATGCTGGACGACAACGAAGGCGCATCCCGGCTTGCCTTCATGACCCTGAAAGACCTCGCGCAAAGCCTCCAGCCCGCCGGCGGACGAGGGCCTGGCCACGACCGGAATCTCGTTTTTCAAGGCCTCATTCATCGCCCGTCGTCACCCCTCCAGCCGGTATCGCGCGAGCAGGGCCGCCGTTTGCGCGACCGCTTCCATGCTTCCCAGCAAGACGAAATCGTCCTCTCGCAAGATGTCCCCCAAGGAAACGAGGTCATGCCCCAGAGCAGCCTCGTATCCGCCAGCCTTCAACTTGTCGTCCCGCATCCCGAATTGCGATCCGAGAATCAGTTCCGTGCCATCCTTTTTGCGGATTTTTGCCATATAAACAATGTTCAAGAATGGTTCGCCCTCGCGGGTCACATTGGGAATTGCGAAGCGCGCATCTCCCTGTGCCGGATCGGCGAGGAATTGGCGGATGCGCATGCGGACCGGTCCGCAGTCCCTGTCTCCCTGGAGGAAGCGGCAGTTCTTTCCCAAGGCCTCTTCAGGCGGATAGCCGGTGAGCGTGCAAAAGGCTTCGTTGACGAGCACCAGGGGCGTGTCGGGAAGGGTGCAATCGGCCAGGGAGAGGGCGGTCCGGCTCCGGTCGAACACTCCGAGCAGGCCAGAGGGAAACTGGCGGTAAGTCAGGCCGTGAAACACGCGCGTCTCCTTTCAAGACGCACAAGTCCCGGGCTGGCTGCAATGTTCCGCCGCCGTCCCGAAAACGCCGGGGCAGGCCGGGGCCGGATACGGCGATTGTGCCGTGATCTGAATGGGATGAGGCGATTCAACCCATCAGACCGCGCACGAAGGGAATCAGCCCGGTCTGCCGCGTTCGCTTCATCCGTTCGGCGTGAAGGATTTCGCGTACCTTGACGAAGCACGCGTCGACATCGTCGTTGATCACCACATAGTCGTATTCCGCCCAGTGGCTGATATCGGCCCGGGCGCGGTCCATGCGGCGGTCGATCACGTCCTCGCTGTCGGTGCCGCGTCCTTCCAGCCGCTGGCGTAGCGCCTCCAGCGTCGGCGGCAGGATGAAGACGGTGACGACGTCCTGCTCGTCCTTCTGCTTCAGCTGCTGGGTGCCCTGCCAGTCGATGTCGAACAGAAAATCGCGCCCCTCCTTGAGGCCGCGGCGGATATAGCCCTTGGGCGTGCCGTAGCGGTTGCCGAACACCTCGGCCCATTCGTAGAAATCGTCTCCCGCCACCATCGCATCGAACTTCGCATCGCTGACGAAGTGATAGTCGACCCCGTCGATCTCGCCGCTGCGCGGGGGCCGGGTGGTGGCCGAGACCGACAGTTCGATCGCGTCGTCGGCGCCCAGCAGCATGCGGCTAATCGTGGTCTTGCCCGCGCCCGAGGGCGACGAAAGGATGAAGAGGAGGCCGCGGCGGTTGAGCGCGTCGGATTGATCGTGAGCCATGCGCGTCCTTGCACTGGCGGGGGGCGGGAAATCAAGCGGGCAAGGCGCTAGTTTTCGTCTTTCGCCTGGTCCACCAACTTGCGCTGTCCGCGCAGGCGTGCCCGTCGGCGGTTGCTGAGGTCGAGCAGCAGCTTGAGCCCGATGCCCGCGCCGACCACCGCCGCACCCGGCACCGAGCGGGTGGCGAGCTGCGCCGCGGCGGCGGCGGCCAGCGTCTGGCGGGCTTTGCGGTTGGCGATGATATCCTGTGCGGTATCCTTGCCGAACCTGCCCTTGAGCAGGTTGCGCTCCACCGCGCGGCGGACGATGGTGCCGCCGGCGCGGATCAGTATGTCGGCAAGGACGAGATTGGTGGCGGCATCGGGGCTTGGGCCGGGGAAGGCCGGGTCGGTCCCATCTTCGGCTCGGTTGCGCATCCGGGCTGGGGAGCGGCCTCTTGCGGACCTGCGCGAAGGCTTGGGCGTTCTGGCCATGGCTTGCTCTCGTGGCGCAGTCTTGTTCGTGCGCCGGTTACTTCTTGCGGCCGAAATCGACCGTGACGACGTTCGACCCGTCGTCCTTCTCGGTAACGGCCGGGTGCGAGCCCTGTTCCGCCTCGTCGTTTTCGGGGTCGTCATGCGGTTCGGGCGCCATGTCGGCAACGGTGGCCTGGAATTGCAGCCCGAAATCGACCGCCGGGTCGACGAAGGCGGTTATCGCGGCAAAGGGGACGAACAGCTTGGCCGGCACCTGGTTGAAGCTGAGACCGACGCTGAAGGCGGTGTCGCTGACTTCGAGATCCCAGAACTTGTTCTGGAGGACGATGGTCATCTCGTCGGGGAACCGCTCGCTGAGATGGCGCGGGATCGAGACGCCCGGCGCGCCGGTCTTGAAGGTGATGTAGAAATGGTGGCTGCCGGGCAGTTCGCCGCCGCCCGACTGGATTTCGCCGAGCACGCGGCCGACGACGGCGCGCAGCGCTTCCTGCACGATCTCGTCGTAGGGGATGAGGCTGTCGGGGGTCTCGTCGCTCATGCGGCCCAAGTGGCTCGCCACGCGGCGCGGGTCAAGCGCAGATTGCTTGCCTATCCGCCACCTTAGGTTGTAGCGGGCCCGCATGCGCAGCGGCAGAATCGAGCGGAACACCGCGGAAACGAAGATCCTCGTCGAGGTCGGTCTCGACGGGACCGGAACCTATGACGTGTCGACCGGAATCGGCTTTCTCGACCATATGGTCGAACAGTTCAGCCGCCATTCGCTGATCGACGTGACGATGAAGGTCGAGGGCGACCTGCATGTCGACCAGCACCACACCACCGAGGATAGCGCGATCGCGCTGGGGCAGGCGCTGGCCCAGGCGATGGGCGACAAGGGCGGCATCGGCCGCTACGGGCAGGCCTACAGCCCGATGGACGAAACGCTGAGCCGGGTGGCGCTGGATATCTCCGGACGCCCCTACCTCGTCTGGCGTGCGGGCTTCACCCAGGAAAGGCTGGGCGAATGGGACACCGAGCTGATCGAGCACTGGTTCCATTCCGTCAGCCAGAGCGCCGGCATCACGCTGCATATCGAGCTGCTCTACGGTTCGAACAACCACCATATCTGCGAGAGCATCTACAAGGGCTTCGCCCGGGCGATGCGGCAGGCGGTCGAACTCGACCCGCGCAAGGGCGGGGCGATCCCGAGCACCAAGGGGCAGCTCGGTGGGTGAGGTGATTGCCCTCGTTGATTACGGCGCGGGCAATCTTCACTCGGTGCACAACGCGCTCAAAGCGGCGGGTGCGCATGGGGTGAAGGTGACGCATGATCCCGATCTCGTGCGCCGCGCGGACCGGGTGGTGCTGCCAGGCGTGGGCTCGTTCAAGGCCTGCGCCGAGGGGCTGCGCGGCGTCATCGGCATGGTCGATGCGCTGGAAGAACGGGTACTGCTCGGAGGCGTGCCCTTCCTCGGCATTTGCGTCGGGATGCAGCTCCTGGCGACGACGGGGCTGGAACATGCGGAGACGCCCGGGCTCGACTGGATCCCAGGCGAGGTTCGGCTGGTGGAGCGGGCGGACCCGACCATCAAGGTGCCGCACATGGGCTGGAACGATGTGGCGCTGACGCCGCATGCCCGCGACCATGCGCTGGTGGCGGAGGGCGAGGCCTATTTCCTCCATTCCTACCACTTCCACGCCCGTGAAGGCCGGCATGTGCTGGCAATGACCGACCACGGCGGCGGGCTGGTGGCGGCGGTCGCGCGCGACAATATCGTCGGCGTGCAGTTTCACCCGGAGAAGAGCCAGGCCTACGGGCTGGGGCTGCTGGAAAGGTTCCTGGAGTGGAAGCCATGATCATCTTCCCCGCCATCGACCTCAAGGGCGGCGATGTCGTGCGGCTGGCCGAGGGCGATATGGCCCGCGCCACCGTCTATGGCGACAACCCGGCGGCGCAGGCCATGCTGTTCGCCGAGGCGGGGGCAGAGCACCTGCATGTGGTCGATCTCGATGGCAGCTTTGCCGGCAGGGCGGAGAACCGCGAGGCGGTCGAGGCGATCGTCGCTGCCTTCTCCGGCTATGTGCAGCTCGGCGGCGGGATCCGCACGCGCGAGGCGGTCGAGGGCTGGTTCGAACTCGGCGTCGCGCGGGTCGTGATGGGCTCGGCAGCGCTCAAGGACCCCGAATTCGTCAAGGACATGGCGCGTGAGTATCCCGGCGGGATCGTCGTGGCGGTCGATGCCAAGGACGGCATGGTCGCGACCGAGGGCTGGGCCGAGGTGTCCGATGTGCCGGTGCATGATCTTGCCCGCCGGTTCGAGGATGCCGGGGTGGCCAGCCTGCTGTTCACCGATATCGGCCGCGACGGACTGCTCAAGGGCGTGAATATCGAAGCCACCGTCGACCTCGCGCGCCGGGTCGAAATCCCGGTCATCGCCAGCGGCGGGGTCAAGGGGCTGGACGACATCCACATCCTCTCGCTCCACGCGCATGAGGGGATCGAGGGCGTGATTACCGGCCGTGCGCTGTACGAAGGGCGGCTGGACCTGGCGGCGGCGATTGCGATGGGCCAAAGGGCGGAGGCGAAGGGGTGAGCGCCTGTAATCGTCATTGCGAGGAGCGTAGCGACGCGGCAATCCAAGGCGACTGTGCGAGACGCTCTGGATTGCTTCGCTTCGCTCGCAATGACGAGACGAGAATAGCATGACCGTCCGCATACGCGTCATACCCTGCCTCGACGTCGCCGACGGGCGCGTGGTCAAGGGAGTCAATTTCGTCGACCTGGTCGATGCGGGCGATCCGGTCGAGCAGGCGCGCGCCTATGATGCGGCGGGGGCGGACGAGCTGTGCTTCCTCGACATTTCCGCGAGCCACGAGGGCCGCGGGACGCTGCTCGATGTGGTGCGGCGCACGGCGGAAGTGTGCTTCATGCCGCTGACCGTCGGCGGCGGGGTGCGCAGTGTCGAGGATGCCCGCGCGCTGCTGCTGGCGGGGGCGGACAAGGTTGCGATCAACAGCGCCGCCGTCGCCCGGCCCGAACTGGTGCGCGAAATTGCGGAGAAGTTCGGCAGCCAGTGCGTGGTCGCGAGCGTGGATGCTAGATGGGTGCCGGATGAAACCACCTCCGCTCAAGCAATCACATCCGTTCGGGCTGAGCTTGTCGAAGCCCAGCCGCAAGGGCCGCGCCAAGGCCCTTCGTCAGGCTCAGGGCGAACGGGGAGAGGTACAGGCCGCTGGGAAATCTTTACCCACGGCGGCCGCAAGCCGACCGGAATCGACGCGGTCGAATATGCCGGACTGGTGGCGGAGCTGGGCGCGGGGGAACTCCTCGTCACTTCGATGGATGGCGACGGGACCAAGGCGGGTTATGACCTGGCGCTGACCCGCGCGATTGCCGACAGCGTACCCGTGCCTGTGATCGCCAGCGGCGGCGTGGGCACGCTGGAGCACCTGGTCGAAGGCGTCACCGAAGGCCATGCCAGCGCGGTGCTGGCCGCCTCGATCTTCCATTTCGGCACCTTTTCCGTGTCGCAGGCGCACGCCGCGCTGAGGGCTGCCGGCTTGCCAGCGCGCGGGGTTTGAACCAAGGTCGCCGGCATGGAACCCATCCCCGATACCCTCTCTCGCCTCGAGCAGACCGTGGCTGCGCGCCGAACGGCCGATCCGGCCACGAGCTATGTGGCGAAGCTTCATTCGAAGGGCCTCGCCAAGATAGCGCAAAAGCTCGGTGAGGAGGCGACCGAGACGGTGATCGCCGCGCTCTCGGGCTCGCGGGAAGAGCTGACCGGCGAAGCGGCCGACCTTCTCTTCCATCTGACCGTGCTGCTGGGCGCCAAGGGCGTGACGCTGGCCGAGGTGATGGCCGAGCTCGACCGGCGCGAGGGCGTGTCCGGTCTCGACGAGAAAGCTTCGCGGGGAGCGCAATAGATGCCGATCGACGCCACCGAGCCCTATGACGACGCCAACATCTTCGCGAAGATTTTGCGCGGAGAGATCCCGTCGAACCAGGTCTACGAAGACGAATGGGCCTATGCCTTCGAAGATATCAACCCACAGGCGGACATCCACACGCTGGTCATCCCCAAGGGCCGCTATGTCAGCTGGGACGATTTCTCGGCCCGCGGATCGGACCAGGAAATCGCCGGTTTCGTGCGCGCAGTGGGCGAAGTGGCGCGGATGAAGGGACTGGTCGAGCCCGGCTACCGCCTGCTCGCCAACATCGGCGGACATGGGCATCAGGAAGTGCCGCATTTGCATGTCCATATCTTCGGCGGGCATCCGCTCGGGCCGATGCTGATGAAACGCGGATAGGCCTCTCGACTTCGGGTCTCGGCTGCTCGCTCCGCTCGCGCTCGACCCTACGCTCGAGACGAACGGAAACGGTGCCACGATCCGGTTACCAATGCCGTTCGTTTCGAGCGGAGTTCGAGCAGCCGCGTAGCGGCGTGACGAGAACGCAGTCGAGAGAGACCGCCGGGCCGCAGCCCATCGTATCCCCCGGACCGTTCATCGAAGCCGCTTGCTAGGCGACTCGCCGCTCCGCTAAGGGCAGCGTCAAGCATGGTGGCAGCCCTTCCTCCCGATCTCCCGCGGCCCGGCGGCGTCTTCGCGGGCGCGGTGCATCTCTACGCGGTGCGGGTCTATTACGAGGACACCGACCTTTCCGGCATCACCTATCACGCCAACTACCTGCGCTGGTTCGAACGCGCGCGGTCGGACGTGCTGCGGATGCTGGGCATCGACCAGCGCGCCGCGATCGAGGCGGGTGAGGGCGCCTATGCCGTCGCGGACCTGTCGCTCAGATACTTCCGCCCGGCCAAGCTCGATGACGATATCGTCATTCACACGCGGTGCAGCCAGATAAAGGCAGCGAGCGTTACGATGCACCAGCGCGCCTATCGCGATACCGAATTGCTGACCGAGGCGGTTTTCCGCGTCGGTTTCGTCGCCCCCGATGGCCGTCCGCGCCGCCAGCCCGAGGCCTGGCGCGCGGCCTTCCACACCGTCTTGTCCGAGGACCCTGCCGAATGACGCTCGACCTGCTTGCCGCCGCCGCACCGACGCGGCTCGATCCGCTGCAGCTGTTCATGGACGCCGATATCGTCGTGAAGGTGGTGATGATCGGCCTGATCCTGGCCTCGGTCTGGTGCTGGATGATCATCGTCGGCTTCTCGATGCGGCTGGCGAATTTGCGCCGGCAGTCCGCCGCCTTCGAAAAGGAATTCTGGCAGGCCGACGATTTCGAGACGATCATGCGCGACTATGCCCGCAAGGACGTGCCCAGCGCCCGCATCGCCGGGGCCGCGATGGGCGAATGGAAACGCTCGACCGCCAAGGGCCTGCGCGACCGCGACGGTGCCTCGCAGCGCATCGGCGCGGCGATGGCGGGGCAGGTGGCGGAGGAAGCCGACAGCCTGGCCGCCCGATTGAACTTCCTGGCCACGACAGGATCGGTCGCACCCTTCGTCGGGCTGTTCGGCACCGTGTGGGGCATCATGAACAGCTTCTTCCAGATCGGGCAGCAGGAGAGCAGCTCGCTCGCCGTCGTCGCGCCGGGGATTTCGGAGGCGCTGTTCGCCACCGCCATCGGCCTGTTCGCGGCGATCCCGGCCGTCATCGCCTACAACCGCTTCAGCGCCAGCGTGAACATGTTCGAGGCTAAGCTGCAGCGCTTTGCCGACAAGTTCCATGCCAATCTCGGCCGCGAGCTGGAGCGGTTGTAAGTCATGGCCATGGGTGTCCTTTCCTCGAAACGAGGCCGCAACCATCGGCGTGCGCCGATGGCGGAGATCAACGTCACGCCCTTCGTGGACGTCATGCTGGTGCTGCTGATCATCTTCATGGTCACCGCCCCGCTGCTCAATGCCGGGGTTCCGGTGGACCTGCCCGACAGCCGCGCCGATCCGCTACCCGATGAGCCGGAGCAGATCTCGGTCTCGATCGGCAACGACGGGGTGATCTACATCGACGACGTCGCGCAGGCGCCGGGCCAGTTCGACGACGGTCTCGCAGCCATTCCGCCCTCGGCCGACGGCACCCCGCCGCAGGTGACGCTGCGCGCGGACAAGACGCTCGACTACGGCAGGGTGATGGCGGTGATGGGCGAACTCAACCGCGCCGGCTTCACCTCGATCCAGATGGTCACCAACAGTTCATCCGAAGAGCCATAGCCAAACGATATGGACGCCCATGCTCTCCGCCGCGAAGATGGCCTCGGTCTCGGGGTCGCGGTGGTGCTGCACGCCCTGTTGCTGGCGGCCCTGCTGACGCAGGCGCCTGAGCGGCTCAGGCTGGGCTCGACCGGGCCTGTCACGGTGACGCTCGGCGATGGCGACAGCGAAGCGGGCAGTGCGGCCGCGCTCGGCGTGCCGGATGCGCCGCAGATCATGGAAGACCCGGTGCCCGAACAGCCCGCGCCGGCCGAACCCGAGCCGACCCCCGTCCAGCCCAGGGTCGAGCGTCCGGTCGAACGTCCCGTCCAGCGGCAGCAGCAGCGGCCCGCCACGCAGCCCAAGCCAGCCGAACGGCCGCAGGCGAAGCCCACCCGCACGCCGCAAAAGCCGGCGACGGGTTCGACGACCAAGCAGGCGTCGAAAGGCCAGACCAGCGGCACCAAGCAGGGCACGGCGCGTGAAAGCGTCAGCGATGCCTTCGGCAATCTCGGCGCCGGGCGCGGCAGCACGGCGCAGGTGCAGGCCGACATCAAGGTCAGCATAGGAGCGCAGGTGGCCCCCTTCTGGAACCGCTGCCGGGTTTCGGGGCTGGACATCGACAAGCTGCGCGCCGAGGTCAGCTTCCGGCTGGACAAATCGGGCAAGCTCGCCGGCTGGGACGCGCCGCGGATCAGCGGCGAGAACGCCAGCAATGCGCCGCAGGTGCCGATCTTCGCTGAATGCGCGGTCAAGGCCCTGCGCCAGGTCGGCACCTTTACGGGCCTGCCAGCCGACCGGTATGACCTGTGGCAAAGCTACGAATTCACCTTCAGGAAGCAGTAGATCATGCACATCACCCGACCCCTTCTCGCCCTGACGCTGCTGCTCGCGGCCCCCGCGCTGTCGGCGCAGGACGTCTCCACCGTCGATCCGACGGGTGAAGCGCCCGCTGCCGGCACCATCGCCCGCGAGGAAGTGGTGGGCTCGCTCAGCACCGAGGACGTCGGCATCGCCATCCCGGCCTTCGCCGCCGACCGCGACGTGGGCACCTCGGCGAGTTCGGGCAGCACCGCCGCGCTCGGCGTCGATCTCGCCCGGGTGATTACCGCGAACCTGCGCAACAACGGCCTGTTCAAGCCGACCGGCCCGGATACGCTGCCCAAGCCGAGCTATCCGCAGATCACCGCGCCGGAATGGAGCACCTGGTCGAGCCGCGGGGCCGAGATGCTGGTGCAGGGCTACGTCCGGGCGCGCGACGACGGCAAGCTGATCGTCGGCTGCTATCTCTACGACATGTCGCTGCAGGACGAACTGGCCCGCAGCGGCTGGGTGGTCGATCCGCAGGACTGGCGCCGCGCGGCGCACAAGTGTTCCGACCTCGTCTATTCGCGGCTGACCGGCGAAAGCCCGTTCTTCGACAGCCGCGTCGCCTTCATCGCCGAGACCGGGCCCAAGGGCAACCGGACCAAGCGCCTCGCCATCATGGATAGCGACGGGGCGAACCTGCGCTTCATCACCAACGGCCGCTCGACCGCGCTGACGCCGCGCTATTCGCCCGACTATCGCCGGCTGCTCTACCTCAGCTATGTCGACGGCAACCCGCGCATCTACATCTACGACATCGGCAGCGGGCAGCAGCAGCTGGTGACGCAGAGTACCAACCCGACCTTCGCCCCGCGCTGGAGCCCGGACGGCAAGTGGATCCTCTATTCCATGGCCGTCAACGGCAACACCGACATCTACCGCGTCAGCGCCGAGGGCGGGCCGAGCGTGCGGCTGACCAACGAAGCCGGGATCGACATCGGCGGCTCCTATTCGCCCGACGGGCGCCAGATCGTGTTCGAAAGCGATCGTTCGGGCAGCCAGCAGCTCTATGTCATGAATGCCGACGGCACCGGCCAGCGGCGCATCAGCTTCTTCGGCGGTCGCGCGGCGACACCCGAGTGGAGCCCGCGCGGCGACCAGATCGCCTTCACCCATATCGCTGGCGACTTCAACGTCGCGGTGGTCAGCCCCGACGGGCGCAATTTGCGCAAGCTCAGCAATGGCTGGCAGGACGAGGCGCCGACCTGGTCGCCCAACGGGCGCATCATCCAGTTCTTCCGCACCGAGCGGAACACCGGCAATACGGCGCTCTACCAGGTCGACCTGACGGGGCAGAACCTGCGCCGGCTCGACACGCCGGTCGATGCGTCGGACCCGGCTTGGGGACCGATCCTGCCCTGACGCGTTATTACCCCCGTAGGCCCGGCGCGGACTGCCGGGTCTTCCCAGTCGAATGAGGAGATGCCCGATGAACGCTCGCTATGTCACCGCCGCCCTGCTGGCCGGAACGATGGCGCTGGCCGGTTGCAAGACCAAGGCCCCCGACGACCTGCCGCCCGGTCCCGGAACGACGGGAACCGTTCCCGGCGACAGCGGCATGGGCACTGGCATGGGCGGCCCCGGCGTCGGTACGCAGGAGCATTTCGTGCGCGGCGTCAACGGCCAGAACACGATCTATTTCGACACCGACCGCTACAACGTGGACAGCGCCGATGCTGCCGCCTTGCAGACGCAGGCCCAGTATCTCGCGCAATATCCGAACGTCACCATCACTATCGAAGGCCATGCCGACGAACGCGGTACGCGCGAATACAACCTGGCGCTGGGCGAGCGGCGCGCCAATGCCGCCAAGAACTACCTCGTCGGCATTGGCGTGGCGGCGAACCGCATCAGCACGGTCAGCTACGGCAAGGAACGCCCTGCCGCGCTCGGCTCGGACGAAGCCGCATGGGCGCAGAACCGCCGCGCGGTATCCGTAGTCGTGAACTAGAAACGAATGCGGCGGGCCCCTGCCTCTTCGGCGGGGGATTGCCGCGTCAGCGCACCAGCGCAGAGACGATCAGCGGGCTGTCCGCCCCGCGCGGAGTCTTGCCGCCCACGGCCGCGCCCCCGACCGTCATGGCGAACAATGCCATGGTCAGGACGGAAACGGTGGCGGAAAAGGTCAGCTGCTTGCTCATAGGTCGGTCCGGCTGGTTTCGCAGGGCGCGTTAGCGCGCGAAGGTAAAGTTTCTATTGCACTGCAACATTTCAAGTTGAAACCCGTTCCCGAACTTCCTTTCCCCGGCAAGAGTCCCTAGATTGATCGCCATGCCCGCCCGACCAACGACATTGCTGCCAGCAACTGGCCCGGCCGATGGCTAGGGCGGGGCGATCGAGCGACTGGGGATTCCCCCGCTGGCGCGGCTACGGCTCCTCGCGCGAGGCGACCAACGTGCGCCTGTGCGACCGGCACGGCTGCGACGAACCGGGCGATTGCCCCGCGCCCAAGGCGCCCAACAGCCGCGAGCGCTGGTATTTCTGCCAGCGCCATGCCGCCGAATACAATTCCAAGTGGGACTATTTCGAAGGGCTGGAGAAGGCTGACCGCGAACAGCGCGCCAAGGCCGAACGCGCCGAAACCTCGGGCTATGCCGAGGCGCAGCACTACGGCTGGGCCTCTTCGGGCGACGGCAGCCGCAGCGCCGACGAAATGCGCGCACTGGAAGTGCTGGAACTGGAAAGCGACGCGGAGTTCACCGCGATCAAGAAAGCCTGGCGCGACAAGGCCAAGCTGGTCCACCCCGACGTGAAGCCCGGTGACAAGGACGCCGCGGCGGAGTTTCAGAAGCTGCAATTGGCCTATGAAGTTCTGAAGGCGGCGGAAGAGCGACGGGTCTGGCGAGGGTAGGGCGGTTGTCTATGGGTACGAGCCTGTTGGCCGCGCCGCAGCGAAACCTTTTCCATGGAAAGCAATAGCCTCCCAACTCCGCGGCGAAAGAAAATTCGCTCAGAGCGAATTTTTTCCTTGAAATCGACGATCTGCCGTCGTACATGCGCATTGTGTGAATAACGGAAGAAGTTCTCATACTTAGCCTCGGCTCAGGTTGAGGCGTGGAGGACGAAAGTTCTCTACCGTTTCATCCGCACAGGCCGCGATGGCCCCGGCGACGGGGAGGCGCGGACGGCGGCGGGCGAAGCAGAGACGATAGCGAGAATTGCTATCGTCTCTAGGTAAAGGGTGTAGTTGTCGGGTCCGTCCTTGTTCGGCGAGAATCCTTGGTCAGATCGGTCCAATCTGGGTTGGTCGCCAAGGCGAACAGGGAGAAAAGCAATGGCTTTTTCTAAGATCACATACCGACGACGGCGGCGACGTGAGCTGCGAGGTAAACCTCTTGAGCAGCGTCGTGGGTTCTGGCTCCGGCTTCGGAACCCAGATACATGGAGGCTCGCCGTTTCGACGGGTCTCTTGGTCTATCGTCTCGCGCGATGGGTCCTGAGGGTCTTTGATCTCTTCGAGTAGACCGCCAACCTAATATCTAAGTGTAGCAGGTGTTAGGAATTGCGATGATAAACGAAGCCCTTAGACTGATCCGTGTATTTCACGACCTCAAGCAGTTTGAGCTTGCTGAACGCCTCAAGGTTTCAAAATCGCATATCTCCGAAATTGAAAGTGGTACAAAGACACCGTCTTTGGAGCTCATTGACAGATACTCTGCGGAGTTCAAGATTCCGGTTTCAGCGATCATGTTCTTTGCGGAAGAGTTGCCCACAGCGAAGCGTGGCGAAAAGGCTCGAACGAAGATCGCCTCCAAGGTTCTCGACCTGCTTGGATTTATCGAGAGGAAGGCCGATGCCTCCACGGCATAGGGTGGTGCCATACACATTGCGAGATAGCCCGTTCTTCCGTTTGCGGAGACGCAAGGATCTAGCAAAGCTGCTGCATGTTTCTGAGGTTACACTTTCTGCCATTTCGTCGCGAAACGACCTTTATGTCCGATGCTGGAAGCACAAGAAAGATAAGAACAAGTGGTTGAATACGGAGCCGTCGGCTGACGTTGCCCACCTCTACCGCGCGATTGACATCCCGGATGGTGGTCTAAAGGCGATACAGTCCCGGATAGCGAGCCTTTTGGGTCGTATCACACCCCCAGATTGGCTGTTCAGTCCTGTCAAGGGGCGTTCCTATGTCGACAATGCGGCTCGCCACAGAGGTTCGAGAGCTTTCTGGCTGCTTGATATCGCCGACTATTTTCCAAGTTGCTCAGCCAACAACGTCGCGCATTTTTTTAGGTCCAAGCTGGAATGCTCGCCCGACGTGACCGCTATTCTCGTTCACCTAACGACTTTGCGGGGATGTCTGCCTCAAGGTTCGCCGTGCAGCCCTGCGCTGGCCTATTTCTGTAACTTGGACATGTGGCAGGAACTTCAGCAATTGGTATCAGCGGCAGGGTTGAAGCACAGCGTTTATGCCGATGATATCACGATTTCAGGCGCTATCATTCCGAAGAAGGTGATTTGGTCGATAAAGCAAACGGTCCATAAGCACGGTCTGAGGATTAAGGCTGACAAGGAACTGAGCCTTATTGACAGTCCTGCAGCCATCACTGGCGTGATTGTCGTTGGCGACCAAATTAAGTTACCGAACCGACAGTTGCAGCGACTCTTTGAGCTTCGTGGTGAGAGACACCGCGCAAAATCCGCTGTCTTAAAGCGTCTTCTTGATAGTCGAATTGCTGGTCGCATCGCACAACGACAGCAGGTGGAGCAGGCCTGAATTCCGTCTGCTGACTCGGATACAAGCCAACATCAATTATCATTCCACCACGGCACATCCGTCCATGGCCGCAGGTCCAGCTCATGCGTCCACGCGCTCCTTGGCTGGTGGGCCAAGTGCCAGTAGGTTTCGGCCACTGCCGCCGGGCTCAGCACACCGTCCTCGCCCTTGTGGTCCTTGAAGGCTTCGAAGCCCGCGCCCAGCATCTTGCCGAGCGTGTCGGGCGCGTCGACCGGGCCGTCGATCACGACATGGGCGACGTGAATGCCCTTGGGAGCGAATTCGGCGTTGAGGGTCTGGCACAGCATCCGCCGGCCGCCCATCGCAGCGGCGTGGCTGTGCTGGCCGGCGTTGCCGCGCACGGCGGCGGTGGCGCTGGTGACGATCAGGCTCCCGTGCCCGCGCTCGACCATGCGCGGCATCAGCGCGTGGGCGAGGCGGAACAGCCCGAAGGTGCCGAGCCGCCAGCCGAGTTCGAAGGTGCGGTGCGGCGTGTCGGACAGCGCGCGGTTGCCGATCTGCGCGCCGAGATTGTAGAGCGCGCCGTGGATCGGGCCGATCTCCGCCTCGACCTGTTCGACCAGCGCTTCGATACTGCCGTCCTCGCTGGCATCGAGCAAGGTGCCGGTGGCGCTGCCGCCCGCCGCCTCGATCTCCGCCACCAGCCGCTCAAGCCCCTCCGCCCCGCTGCGGCGCGCGAGCACCACATGGTAACCGCCAGCGGCAAACCGCTTGCCGACATGGCCCCCGATCCCGGCCCCCGCGCCGATCACCAGGAAGACCTTCTTCGGATCGGACATGAGGCTACTCCCCGTAGTGAATGTGGATCTTGCTCGCGGCGCTGACCGCCGCCTCGCGCGCGCTGTCGGTATTCGGCCCCGTCGCCAGCGCCACACCCATGCGGCGGTATGGCCGCGTGGTCGGCTTGCCGAAGAGGCGCACATCGGCCCCCTCGGCCATGGCTTCGGCAAGGCCTGAATAGCTGACTGTCTCGCTCTCGCGGTCGGCCAGGATCACCGCGCTGGCGGCAGGCCGCGCGCGGATGTCGGCGGGAACATGCAGCCCCATGATCGCGCGCGCATGCAGGTCGAATTCGCTGAGGTTCTGGCTCAGCGAGGTGACCATGCCGGTGTCATGCGGGCGGGGGCTGAGTTCGGAGAAGATCACCTCCTCGCCCTTTACGAAGAACTCGACCCCGAACAGGCCCCAGCCTTTGCCCTTGCCTTGCAGCGCGGTGACGACCTTTGCGGCCATCTCCTGCGCCGCCGCAATGGCCGCGTCCGACATCGGCGTCGGCTGCCAGCTTTCGCGGTAGTCGCCGCGTTCCTGCCTATGGCCTATGGCAGGGCAGAAGGTGATGCCGTGCTTGTGCCGCACGGTCAGCAGGGTGATCTCGTAATCGAAATCGATGAACTGCTCGACGATGACCCGCGCCCGGTCGCCGCGCATGTTGGCGACGGCATAGTTCCACGCCGCCTCCAGCTCGTCAGCCGAGCGGACCGTGCTCTGGCCCTTGCCGCTGGAGGACATGACCGGCTTGATGACGCAGGGCACGCCGGTGAACTCCGCCGCTGCGCGCACTTCCGCGATGCTCTCGGCATAGCGATAGCGCGAGGTGGTGACGCCCAGTTCCTGCGCCGCGAGGTCGCGGATCGCGTCGCGGTTCATTGTCATCTGTGTGGCATAGGCGCTGGGGACCACGTTGACGCCCGCCGCCTCGATCTCGGCCAGCACTTCGGTGCGAATGGCCTCGATCTCCGGCACCACATAGTCGGGCGCGTGTCTGGCGACGACCGCGCGCAAGGCGTCGGCATCGAGCATGGAGAAGACTTCGCAGGCATCCGCCACCTGCATCGCCGGGGCTGCGACGTAGGAATCGCATGCCACTACATAGGCGCCGAGCCGCTTGGCCGAGATCACGAACTCGCGCCCCAGCTCGCCGGAGCCGAGCAGCAGGATCTTTGCGGTGTGTGCCATATCTCTCGCGCTTATCCCTCAACCGTCATTGCGAGCGTAGCGAAGCAGTCCAGAGCATGTCGAGCGATTACTCTGGATTGCCGCGTCGCCTCCGGCTCCTCGCAATGACGTGGCCGGAGGGTGCCTACACCGCGTCCAGCGCCTGCGCGAAGTCGGCGATGAGGTCGTCCGGATCCTCGATGCCGATGCTGACGCGGACGAGGTTGGGCGTGATGCCCAGCGCCGCCTTGCGCTCGTCCGGCACGGAAAGGTGCGTCATCGCCGCCGGGCAGCTGGCGAGCGTTTCCGTGCCGCCGAGGCTGACAGCCAGCTTGGCGATCTTCATCGAATCGAGGAATCGGAACGCCTCCGCTTCGCCGCCTTTCACGAACAGCGAGAAGGTGCTGCCGGCGCCGCTGCAATGGCGCTCGTAGATGTCCTTCTGGCGCGGATCGGTGATGAAGCCGAGGTAGCCGAGCCCCTCCACCTTGGGGTGGTCCTTGAGGAAAGCGCAGACCTTGGCCGCGTTCTCGCCCGCGCGCTGCATCCGCAGTTCGACCGTCTCGAGGCTGCGCATCAGCATCCACGCCGTGTTGGGATCGGCGATGCCGCCCATGGTGTTGCGCATCATCCGGATCGGCGTGATCCACCGCTTCGGGCCGGAGACGCTGCCGGCGACAAGGTCGGAGTGCCCGCCGACGTATTTGGTCAGCGAATAGACCACGAGGTCAGCCCCCTGGTCGATCGGGCGCGCCCACAGGGGTCCCAGGAAGGTGTTGTCGATCGCGATCGGGCAATCGTCTCCCAGCGCAGCATCGCGGGCATCCCGCACCGCCTCGACATCGACCAGCGCGTTGGTCGGGTTGGCCGGGCTCTCGAGGTAGATCATCGCCACTTTGCCGCCCTGCGCCGCGGCTTGGGCCTTGGCGGCTTCGATCACTGCGTCGATCTCCTCGCGGGTCGCCCCGGCAGGAAAGTCGAGATAGGTCACGCCGAACCGGCTCATGTGCTTGGCGACGAAGCCTTCGCTGGCGGCATAGAGCGGGCCGGAATGGACGATCACGTCCCCGGCATTGCACAGCGCCAGCATCAGCACCGTGATAGCGGTCATGCCGCTCGAAAAGCACAGCGCTTCTTCCGCACCGTCCCAGATGGCGAGACGGTCTTCGAGGATTTCCTGGTTCGGGCCGTTGAAGCGCGAATAGACGAGGCCCTCGGCGCCGCCCGGACGCTTGCCGGTGATGCCTTCGAAGTGGCGCTTGCCCGCGGCTGAATTCTCGAAAGCGAAGGTGCTGGTGAGGAAGATCGGGGCCTTCAGCGACCCTTCGGAAAGGACCGGGTCGTAGCCGTGGCCCATCATCAGCGTGCTGGGCTTCAGCTCGCGGCCGCCGATGGTCTTGATCGGCTGCTTGGGTTTGCGGCGGGGGGTCGGGGTGTCGACAGCATCGGTAGCGTCCGTCATGCGGGCGGCCTTCCTTCATTCACGCTCCCAGGAAGGCAGGAGCCGGATAGGCGCTCGCGCGGCACCCGTTGCTAACCTCCGCAGCAACGCCTCTCCGCCCGTGGCCGAATGATGGAGCGGCAGATACCGCCGCTTGGAGCAAGCCGCAACCTTCTCGACTGGTCATCTCGACAGGCTCGATGACCGCTCGAAACGAACGGGTTTCCGCTGTCCGTTCGTCTCGAGCAGCAGTCGAGGCCGAAGGCCGAGCGCGGGTCGAGAGACCCTAGCCGACCAGTGCCGCAACGCCCCACACCACGCCCACGATCATGAGGATCCCGAAGAGATCGAGCCACAACCCGGCCCGGACCATATTGCGCATGGATATATGGCCGGTCGACCAGGCGATGGCGTTGGGGCCGGTCCCGGCGGGCAGCATGAAGCCCCAGCTGGCGGCGATCGCGGCCGGCATGGCGAGCAACATCGGATCGACGCCCAGTGCCACCACCAGGCTCGCCACCACCGGGATGATCCCGCTGGCGGTGGCGACATTGCTGGCGAATTCGGTGATCAGCACCACCATGGCGACAATGGCGAGCGCCACCACCACCAGCGGCAGCGCCTCCAGCGGCAGCAAGGCCTGCCCCAGCCAGTCGGCGAGGCCCGATGCCGCCATGCCGGCGGCCAGCGCCAGCCCGCCGCCGAACATCATGATCACGTCCCACGGTGCGCGGTTGGCTTCCTGCCACACCAGCAGCGGCCGCCCGGTGCCGTCGGGGACGAGGAACAGCGCCATGGCGGCGAGGATGGCGATGGTGCCGTCGGTCCAGCTGCCGGTCGGCAGGTAGGGTGCGGCCCAGTATTGCGTGACCCACAGCACGAAAGCCGCGGCGATCACCGGCAGCAGGCGTTTCTCCGCAAGGGTCCACGGGGCATGGTCCTCGATCGCGGCACGCGCGGCGCCAACGTCGAAGGGGTGGGCGGAGATGCGGTGGACCCGCGCGACGATGACCGCGGCGAGCGGAATGCCCAGCAGCACCATCGGCACCCCGTAAGCCATCCATTCGACGAAGCTTACCTGCACTCCGATCATCTTGTCGAGCAGGCCGACGGCGATACCGTTGGTGGGCGAACCGACGATGGTGCCCAAGCCGCCGATGCTGGCGGCAAAGGCGATCCCCATCGGCAGGGCGCCGGACAGACCTTGCTGGGATTGCTCCGCCGGATTGCCCGCGAACGGCGTGACGTCGCCGCCAGCCAGCACCGCCAGCGCCATCGGCATCATGATCAGCGCAGTGGAGGTGTTGGATATTAGCATGGACAGCGTCGCCGTGCTCAGCATGAAGGCGAGCAGCAGCCGGGTCTGGTTGCCGCCGCTGCCGACCAGCTTGAGGATCGCGAGGCTCAGCCGGCGGTGCATGCCGGTCCGCTCGATGGCGAGCGCGATGAAAGCGCCGCCGAGCAGCAGGAACAGGATCGGCTCGTAATAGGCGCTCGCTGTGGCCTTGGCGTCGAGCACGCCGGCAAACGGCAGCACCAAGAACGGCATCAGCGCGGTCGCGGTCAGCGGGATCGCCTCGGTCATCCACCAGCTGGCCATCAGCACGACCAGCCCGGCGACGACGAAGGCCTCGCGCGTCATGCCTCCCGGCGGCGGCAGGAAAATCCCTGCTGCCAGTGCCAATGCCCCCACGATCAGGCCGATACGGCTCGCGCTCATGCAGTCTCCCCTCAGAAGCCCTCCTAGCGGTCAGCGTGCAGAGGGCAAGCGCACAGCGCCTTACCGACAGCTATGGCATGGCGTTCCCGCAGCTTTCTGGCAGCCTAACGCCGCGGTCAGCACCGTTGCAGCCTTTATGAAGTACACATGCGACATGAAAAATCTCGCCGCTCTTGCCAGCACGCTCGTCCTCGCCGTCACCTCGGTTGCGGTCGCCGCACCCCCGGCCGATGCGTGGGAAATCGGTCCCATCATCGACGGGCGTAACCGTTCGGTCGGTTTGCCGCTGCGTGCGGACGAGGGGCGCGACGGGGCGACCTTCGTCATCCCCGGCCCGACGAGGGCGGATGGTCATGTCCACTATGTCACCCTGCCGGTACGCGATCTGGCCGGGGCGGGGCGGATCACCTTGCGCTATCGCATCGATGCCCCGCGCGGGACGCGGTTCCTGCAGCAGGAGGCGCCCGACGCCGGTCCGGCCACGCTCTCGCTGTATTTCCAGCGCCGCGGCGACAGCTGGCGGGCGCGGCACCCGGATTACCGCTGGTATGCGCCCAATGGCCGCGACATGCCGCTATCCCCGGGCGTCCACGAGGTGAGCATCGGGCTGGACGAGAACTGGATCGCCATGACCGGGAGCGACGCCCGCACGAACCCGCGCGGTTTCTCCGCAGCGCTGGCTGATGCGCACCGCGTCGGCTTCACCTTCGGCGGCGATCATGGACGCGGGCACGGCGTCTATGCAACGAGGCCGTCCCGCTTCACCGTGCTCGACTTCCGGATCGAGTAGGCGAAGGCGTCCCGCGCCCGTTCGCTCGCTACTCCGGCCCGCAAGAATTCCGAATTCGGTGGCCGATCGATGCCGCCTACTCGACGACGTATCCTTCGCCGGTGGCGCTTTGCATGTCGATCACTACCACTTGCGGCGTCAGTTCCTTGCGCCGGATCAGCTCGTTGATCTTGCGCCGGTGTTCGAGCACCAGCCTGGCGACGGAGGCCGGCACGCGGGTGCTTTGCGACTGCGAGATGCCCTCTTCGCCAAGGGTCTGGATATCGACATAGCTTGGTTCGGACTGTCCGCCGGCAAGGTCGGAAATGTCGGTTTCGTAGAGCGAGGCCTCGCTGCGGCTTGTCCCGGCGATGATCCCGGCGACCTCCTCGCGTGCATATTTGTCGAGGTGTTCGCGCAAGGCCGCATCCCAGTTGCCGAAATAGAACGGCCGCGCTTCCTCGTAGATCTTCGACACGTGCATGGTCGATCCGATCTTTTCGACCCCGCGCAGGCTGTTGACGAATTCGCGGGCATTGTCGGCCAGCAGGCGCGACACGTTGCTGCCGGTGAAGGCCTCGCCCGGAATCGACGGCCCGCCGATTTCGCCGCGGAAGAACCCGTACATCACCTTGGGGTCGGTCCAGTTCGGGAAGACGATCTTCGTGCGGATGTCCTTCGGGCTGAGCGCCACGCCCTTGACGGTGATGATTTTCGCCTCGTCGAGCGGCACCTTGTCCGGTCCGAACTTCGGCAGCGAAGGGGACCGCACCGGATATTGCTGGCCGAGCTGTTCGATCACGGCGGCATTGTGCAGGTTGATCCAGAACGCGAGCTGTTCGTTGCGCGGCAGCGAGGCGATGTCGACCCGGTCGGCGACGCTCTCCAGGTCCGCACGGTAGGCCGTCAGGCTGTCGAGAATGTCCTTCTCGAGGAAGGAATAGATCACCCGGTTGCCTTCGAGCCGGTAGCGCGAGGTGTGGCCCCATACGCGGCGTCCGGTCAGGCCGACTTCGACCGACGGCGCGGCTTCGCGCGAAGAACGACCCATGCGGAAGACGATATAGCGCAGTGCATCGTCCCAGACGGCATAGTCGAGCGAGGTCTGGCTGCCCGTGGGCTTCGGCACGAACTGTTCGAGACCGGCCGCAGGCGCAGCCGCTTCCTGTGCGGACAGTGGCGTCGACAGGACCAGCGCCGCGCCGCACGCAGCGGATAAGAAAATAGCCTTGCGAAACATCATGATCTGCAACCCCCGAAGCAAAGCCGGTACCGGCGAAGTACCGCCGGCCATGCGCGGGCGGGCCTAGCGAAAACGGGCGGACCACTGGTCCGCCCGTCGATCAATGGGGCGCACCGTTCGACGAACCGCAGGACCCTTCGCCTGCGCGCCGATCGTGCTGCCGCAAGCTATTTCGGTGCGAGCACCATCAGCATCTGGCGCCCTTCGAGGCGCGGGAAGCTTTCGACCTTGGCGATTTCCTCGACATCGTCGCGGACGCGGTTGAGCAGGTCCATGCCGAGTTGCTGGTGCGCCATCTCGCGGCCGCGGAAGCGCAGGGTCATCTTGACCTTGTCGCCTTCGCCGATGAACTTGACGACGCTGCGCATCTTCACGTCGTAATCGTGCGTGTCGATGTTCGGGCGCATCTTGATTTCCTTGATTTCCTGGGTCTTCTGCGTCTTGCGCGCCAGGTTGGCTTTCTTCTGCGCTTCGTAGCGGTATTTGCCGACATCAAGGAACTTGGCCACCGGCGGGTCCGCATTGGGGGACACTTCGACGAGGTTGAGGCCGAGTTCATTGGCCTGCTCCATCGCTTCGCGGGTGTACATGACCCCCAGGTTTTCGCCTTCGTGATCGATCACGCGGACCTTGGGGGACTGGATGAGATTGTCGTATCGCGGGCCGCTCTTGACCGGCGGCTGCATGGAACGACGAGGTGGACGGGCTATGGGGCTTTCTCCTGTTATGGCCTGTTCTGATGGCGGCTATGTAGTGCCGATGCCGCGGATTCGCAAAGACTCAGGGCGCCACGGCAAAAATTCCGCTTCCCCTGTTGCAGCGGCGCGCCAACGCACGGTCGGCATAAGCCGACCGCAAGCGCGACCGCGCGCCCGCAGCGACGCGCCCGCAGGGCGTGAGAGCGAGGATGTCGCACGACGGATGTCGTGCGGAACACCTAAGCAGCTGCGCGCCACAGGGGGAAGGTGGAAAGCCTGCCGCGCACGGGGATTAGGGCGTCGATGCTGTGGGACGGCTGGAGCGCCTTGAGGATCGCCGGATCGCCCGCGTCCATCCCGCCGGTAAGCGTGCCGAAGGCGGGCAGGATCATGCGATCGCTGGTCGCGCTCTTCGCCCGCACCGCGCAGGGACGGCTGATGTGCCGTGCGCGCACCTTGAGGCGCAGCTTGGGGTGGTAATGGCCGGACAGTTCGGGCCGGGTTTCGCCGCGCCGGGCCTCGTGGCGCAGCACGATGCCGCCGATTTCCAGCTCTTCCGCCACCGCGCCGCCATAGGTGCGATGCAGCACCTCGTCGTGGTTGCCGGTAATCCAGACCCAGTCGAGCGAGCGGGTCAGCGCCTCCAGCATCCCGGCGGCATGGGGTTCGAGCCGCGTCGTCCCGTCCTCGTCATGGAAATTGTCGCCCAGCGTGATCACCCGCCGGGCGCCGGTGGCCTTCACGCTGTCTGCCACCCGTTCCAGCGTGGCGCGGCTGTCGTAGGGAGGCAGCATCTGGCCGTGCCGCGCGAAAAAGCTTGCCTTCTCGAGGTGCAGGTCGGCGACCAGCAGCGCGCGTTCGGCCGGCCAGTACAGCGCGTGGCCCTCGGTCAGGACCAGTTCCTGTGATGCGAACGAAAGGGGAACCATGGCTTTCACTTGCCGCGTCTTGCACGCTTTGGCAAGGGTGCAGCATGACCGATTGGACACCCCACACCGCCCGCGCCAAGGAATGGTTCGAGTCCCTGCGCGATGCCATCTGCGCCGAATTCGAGGCGATCGAGCGCGAGGCCGGTTCGGACGCCGCTTTCCAGTACACCCCGTGGGACCGCGAGGAGGAGGGCAATCCCGACCCCGGCGGCGGGGTGCAGGGCCTGATGAAGGGCAAGGTGTTCGAGAAGGTCGGGGTCAACGTCTCGACCGTCAAGGGCAATTTCAGCAAGGAATTCGCCGGCCAGGTCAACGGCGCGAGCGTGGAGCAGCCCGGCTTCACCGCCACCGGCATCAGCCTGGTCGCCCACATGGCCAACCCGCATGTGCCCGCGGTGCATATGAACACGCGTTTCCTGACGACGCAGGCGGCCTGGTTCGGCGGCGGGGCGGATCTCAACCCGCCGATCCCCTACGAGGAAGACACCGAGGAATTCCACGCCCGCTTCCGCGCTGCCTGCGCAGGCCACAACCCGACCTATTACGAGCGCTTCAAGAAGTGGGCCGACGACTATTTCTACATCCCGCACCGGGGCGTGCACCGCGGGGTCGGCGGGATTTTCTACGACCACCTCGAATGCACCGACGACGCCGCGTTCGAACGGAACTTTGCCTTTACGCAGGACGTAGGGCGCGCTTTCCTCGACATTTATCCGAAGCTGGTTCGCCGGCGGATGGAGAGCGACTTCACGCCCGAGGACAAGCTGACCCAGCTCGAATGGCGCGGGCGCTACGCCGAATTCAACCTCGTCTACGACCGCGGCACGCTGTTCGGGCTCAAGACCGGCGGCAATATCGACGCCATCCTGATGAGCTTGCCGCCCGAAGCGGTGTGGACTTGAAATTCGTTAGCGGACCAGCCGCCCGGACATCCATGCGGCGATGGCGAACAGCAGCATCCCGGCCATAATATCGACGAGATGATGTCCGCCGTGCACGATGATGGCCGGCAGCATCGGGATGTTGACGATGGCGAACAGCGGCAGAAACCGGGTGCCCCGGACATACCAGATGCTCATCAGCATCATGACCGTATGAAACGAAGGAAAAGCGATGACGCCGAGCATCGCGTTTGCCTTCAGTGCGCCCGGGCCGGATGCGAGAAGGGACAGCATCTGTTGGGCATAGGCGCCGTCGACCACCCTTGTGACGGCCCCGGCCTGCGCCGGGACTGCGACGAAGGCAGCGGGCCCGATGCTCGGGACGACGCTCCAGAACAGGATGCAGGCCATGCTCGAGATGATACCGCAGGCCAGCAGCCGGTGCAGTTGCACGCGCCGTTCGGTAAAACCAAGAATGAGGATGGCGGCGGCAAGCTGGGCCAGCGAGCTGAGGTAGACCGTACCGAGGACGGACGATAGCGCGGGCATCGATTCCACAAACCGCACAACGCGGGCCCAGTCGAACCCCAAGGCGCGATCCCAGTCGATCAGCACCTGGTCGATGGTCTCGGCACCCACGGGAACGATGAGATAATTGAACAGAACGCCGACGTTCGAATACAGGACATACAGCGCCGTCGCCATCAACGCGAGCGAGGCGCCGTCGGGGAAACCGCGATATCGAAGCCACATGGCCAGGGCGGTGAAGCAAACGACCATCAGTCCGACCAGCGCAAAGCTCGCCAAATCGATCGGGACCGCCCGCAGCACCGAAAGCAATCCGACGATGGCGGCAAGGCCAGAGATGAAGACCACGCATCCCGCCTCGAACGGCAGGAGCAGGCGCGCGCGGCCCGCTGTCGTCTGCGTATTGTCCCCGGCCCCCATCCGCCCAGTATGAAGCGGTTGGATTTGTTAGACAACCATTGCGGGCAATACTCGACGTTTCGTCAGGGCCGCTGTATCGCGCGGCTGATGCGCGCGCTTCGCCACCCGGTCCGGCTGATCCCCCTGCTGTTCGCGCTGGCGATCGCGATTGGGACGGCGGTGCTGATGCTGCCCGTATCGAGTGCGGACGGCAGCGGCGCGCCCTTCCTCGTGGCGCTGTTCACGGCAACTTCGGCCGTCGCGGTGACCGGACTGATCGTGGTCGACACCGCCACCTACTGGTCCGGCTTCGGGCAGCTCGCGATCATGCTTCTCTTCCAGCTCGGCGGGCTCGGTATCATGACCGCGGCGACCCTGCTCGGCCTGATGGTCGGACGGGGCTTCGGCCTGCAGATGCGGCAGGCGACGCATGTCGAGCGCAACCGGCTGACGGGCGGAAATGCCGGCTCGGTCCTGAAGATGGTGCTGGGCGTCACCGTGGTAATGGAACTGCTGGTAGCCATCGCGCTGGCCGTCCGGTTCGCCGCGGCGTACGGTTTCACCGCCGGCGAGGCCGCCTGGCACGGCCTGTTCCATGCAATCAGCGCGTTCAACAATGCCGGCTTTTCGACCTTCACCGCCGGCATGATGGAATTCCAGTTCGACGGCCTGATCCTCGGGCCGATCATGCTGGCGATCATCGTCGGCTCGCTCGGCTTTCCCGTGTTCGAGGACTGGCGCGAACACCGTCTCGACACCAAACACTGGACGCTCCACAGCCGGATCACGCTGGCGGGGACGGCCTTCCTGCTGGTGACAGGGTTCTTCGCCCATCTGGCGATGGAATGGAGCAATCCCGGAACGCTCGGGCCGATGGGAATCGGCGCGAAGATCCTCAACGCCGCGTTCCATTCCGTGGTGCCGCGCACGGCCGGGTTCAACAGCCTGAACGTCGGCGCGTTCCACGAGGAGACGCTGGTCGCCAATTACATCCTGATGTTCATCGGCGGCGGCTCGGCGGGCACCGCGGGCGGGGTCAAGGTCACGACCTTCTTCGTGCTCGTCGCCATCATGCTGGCCGAGATCCTCGGACGGCGCGATGCGGCGATGTTCGGGCGGCGCTTCGGCCACAAGGTCGAGCGGCAGGCGCTGACCGTGGTGATGCTGGCGCTGTTCCTGATCGTGATCTCCACCATGTACATCACCTCTGTCACCAACCTGCTGCTGAAGGACGTCCTGTTCGAGACGATTTCCGCCTTCGCCACGGTCGGCATGTCGACCGGCATTACCGCCGGGCTGCCGCCGTCGGCGCAGGTGGTGCTGATCCTGCTGATGTTCATCGGCCGCGTGGGAACCATCACCGCGGCTACCGCGCTTGCGATTGGCAGCGCCGAACGAAAGTATCGTTATCCCGAGGAGAACCCCATTGTCGGCTGACAAACGCGCCCCCATCCTCGTGATCGGCCTCGGCCGCTTCGGCAGTGCCGTCGCATGCACGCTGGAGAGGATGGGCCACGAAGTGCTGGGCATCGAAAGCGATCCCGAAATCGTCGAGGATCACCGCGATTTGCTGACCCAGGTGGTGGAGGGCGATGCGACCGAGGTGCAGACGCTTGAGCAACTCGGCTGCGCGCAGTTCGAATCCGCGGTCGTCGGTATCGGCGCCAACATGGAGGCCAGCGTGCTGACGGTGCTGGCGCTGATCGACCTCGGCGTCAGCAACATCTGGGCCAAAGCCAACAACGAACGCCACGGCCGCATCCTCGAGCGGACCGGCGCGCATCATGTGGTGTTTCCCGAACAGAAAATGGGCGAACGCGTCGCCCGGCTGGTGAACGAACGCCTGCTCGACTTCATCTCGTTCGGAGACGACTTCGGCATCGCCCGGCTGAAGGCGCCGGAATCGATCCTGGGCCTGCCGCTGATCACCAGCGCGTGCCGCAAGAAATACCAGGTCACCGTGGTCGGCGTGAAACGCGAAGGCGAAGATTTCATCCACGCCACACCCGATACGATCATCCTGCCCGGCGACGAGCTTGTCGTCTCCGGATTGATCGACAAGATCGAGACGTTCGCGGCCCGGAGCTGACGGCGGGCCAGCCAACCGCGTTCACCGCATGCTCATCGGCGGAAGGCATCGATGGCCCGGTGATTTGCGATAGCTGGCCCCCATGCGCTAACGCCCTTCTCAACGAAGTAGTCCGGAGTTTGTCATGCGCATTCTTGCCCCCGCCGCCCTCGTCCTCCTGTCTGCCTGCAGCGCCGGGGTCGGACGGCCGCTCGAATCGGCCACGATAGCGCCCGTCCTGGCAACGGCAGACGCGGCCGACGCCTACAGCTTTGCCCGGCCGCTGGAAGCGCGCGTCAGCCATGTTTCGCTCGACCTCGCTCTCGACTTCGCGGCAAAGGCAGTGGTCGGCAAGGCGGTGCTCGATGTGATCGCCCGCCCCGGCATCGACACGGTGGTGCTGGACACCGACGGGCTGGAAATCGCCAGCGTTACCGACGCGGCGGGCCGACCTCTCGCATGGCAACTCGGCCAGCGGGTCGAGGGCGGCGAGGATAGCCTGCACGGCGCGCCGCTGACGGTACGGCTGGGCGCCGCCGATACCGCCGAAGCCCGCAAGATCGTCATTTCCTACCGCGCGCCGGATGCCGATGCCTTGCAGTGGCTCAGCCCGGAGCAGACGGCGGGCGGCAAGCATCCCTATCTTCTCAGCCAGGGCCAGCCCACCTTGAACCGCTCCTGGATTCCGACGCAGGACAGCCCCGGCGTTCGCCAGACCTGGGACGCGCGCATTACCGCGCCGGCGCCGCTGACGGTGGTCATGTCGGGCCTTTCCGGCGGGTCGCCCGAAACGCTCGCCGATGGCCGCCGCGCCTTCCGCTTCAGCATGGACAAACCGGTAGCGCCCTACCTGATCGCGATTGCGGCAGGCGACATTGCACTGCGTGAACTCGGTCCGCGCACGGGGGTCTGGAGCGAGCCCGCCGTCGTCGCTTCGGCGGCAGCGGAAACGGAAGACACCGAAGCGATGGTGGCGGCCGCTGAGAAGCTCTACGGCCCCTATCGCTGGGGCCGCTACGACATGATCGTGCTGCCGCCCTCCTTCCCCTATGGCGGGATGGAAAACCCGACCCTCACCTTCCTGACGCCGACTTTCATCGCCGGCGACAAGAGCCTGACAGGGCTCGTCGCGCACGAGCTGGCACACAGCTGGTCGGGCAATCTCGTCACCAATGCCAACTGGACCGACAGCTGGCTCAACGAAGGCGTGACGAGCTATTTCGAGAACCGCATCGTCGAGGAAATCTACGGCGAGAAGCGCGCCGTGCAGGAAGCCCTGCTCGATTTCGCGGCGATCGAGGAAACGCTGGCCGAAGTCGGCGCGGACGCCCCGGGGACCGCGCTGCACCAGCCGATCGGCACGGAAAGCGCGGGCAGCGCGATCGTCTACAACAAGGGCGCGGCCTTCCTGCGCACGCTCGAGCATGCTGTCGGACGCGAGCGTTTCGACGCATGGCTGCGCAGCTGGTTCGACCGGCACGCCTTCCAGCCGGCGACGTCGGCCATGATGTTGGCGGATTTGCGGGCGAACCTCGTCAAGGGCGATGCCGGACTGGCGAAAAGGCTGATGCTGGAAGAGTGGATTTATCAGCCGGGCCTCCCCAGCAATGTCTATCGCCCCGATGCCGCCGCCTTCGCCGAAGTCGATGGCGCGGTGAAGGCATACGCCGCCGCACGAACCGTTCCTGCTGCCGCGACCTACAAGGCCTGGACCTCGGCCGAGCGTCAGCGGTTCCTCGACAACATCCCCAAGTCTCTGCCTGCTGTCGACCTTGCCAAGCTCGATGGCACCCTCGGCCTGTCGAAGACCGGCAACAATGAGGAGCTGTTCCTGTGGCTCGAGCTGGCGCTGGCCAATCGCTACGATCCGGCCGTGGCGCAGTCGGAAGCGTTCCTGTCGCGGGTCGGCCGGACCAAGTTCGTTCGCCCGCTGTTCGAAGTGCTGATGAAGCAGGGCAGCTGGGGCGAGCCGATCGCCAAGCGGATCTACGCCAAGACCCGGTCAGGCTACCACGCAGTGACGCGCGGCGCGGTCGACAAGGTGGTGGGGGTAGGCGGCTAAGCCGCAGGCGGGACGAGGTGCCGGCGGAACCAGTCCGCCAGCTCTTCCTCGGTCAACTCCCCGGCTGCTAGGGCGAGAATGGCGACGACAAGCTCGGCATCGGTGGCGGCCAATCCATAGCCGTTGAGCATCAGAAATGTTTCGCTGACGACCGCTGCGGTCCGCTTGTTGCCATCGACGAACGGGTGGTTACGAGCGATGCCAAACGCATAGGCCGACGCCAGGGCGGCAATGTCGGGAGTGCCGTAGGCCGCAAGTTGCTGCGGCCGCGCCATGGCGCTTTCAAGAAGGCTGTGACCACGCACGCCCTCGCCGCCGCCATGCTCGGTAAGTTGCTCGGCATGGGCCAGTTCCGCCACTTCGATGGCGATCCAGATCCAGTCGGTTTCCACGTCTTCTATTTTGCGAGTTCGCGCAGGGCCCGCTTGCGGCGTTGCATGACCTCCCGCGCTGCCGCCATCTGGGCGTCGAAATCATCTTCCGGCACGGACAGGGTCCAGCCGCGCGGATTGCTGCTCAGGGCAATCTCGCTACCTATTTCGAGGCCCATCCGCTCGATTTCATCCTTGGGCAGAATGATGCCGGCGGAATTACCGATCTTTGTGAGTTTGATTACCTTGTTCATACAGGTGTTATAACGCGCCTTGGGGCGAATGCAATCACCTCAATCGCCCGCACCCCAACCGGCGGCCGCCACCTTGCTCTGTCCGTAGGCGATCAGGCAGCGCATGTAGCGCTTGTGGAACTGGATCGGATTGTCCTGCGCGATGTCTACGGCCATCCACTGTGCGCAGGTAAGCTCGCCGGTATTCCCGGCGTTGAGCGGGGCGGGCAGGGCGATGCCGAACTGGGCCACGTCCGGCGCGATGCGCAGGAAGTTGAAGCAGCCTGCGTCCTCGCACGCATCGGCCTCGACCGAGGCGGCGGAGAAGCGGTAGACCTGGTTCACCAGCAGCCGTTCCGAGCGCAGCGCAAGCGCGAGAATGTTCCAGTCCTTGTGCTGGCCCGCGCTGCTCCAGCTCGGCGGATCGCCTGAACAGTCCGACGGATTTTCCTTGGGACACACATTGGGCGGCAACTGCAACGTGCCGTCGATCACGGCATAGACGCGTGGCGGTGTCGGTGCCTGGTCGTTGCTTTCGGCCGCCAGCTTGCGGGCCTTGAACGCCTGGATCACCGAATCCCCGAACAGGCCGAAGCGCACCCCGCCGTCGATATACATGGCATTGTCGATGAAGACGGGCGGTGCGGCCATGGGGGTGGAGGAGGAAGCGACAATGGCATCGACATAGCAATCGAGCCAGTGCGCCGCCTTGCCCTGATGATTGGCGACATAGCGCGACGCCATGTCGCCCATGTCGAACGCGACCCCGTCGCCGGTGTCGGCATCGACGGCGCCGACATAAAGGCGGCGGCCCAGCGCGTGACGCTTGGCCACCTCGGCAAGCGCCGTGGTGGCGGTAGCAACGCCGCTCGCACCGGTGACGTCGTAGCTTTGCGTGAGATAGCCCTCCAGTCGGCCCTTCAACGGGACGAGGTCGGCAAAGGCGCCTTTCTTCAGCAGGTCGAGGTAATTGGCGATATCCGGCTTGCCGTCCTTGGGCTTGCTGTAGACGTCGATCAGCTGATCCTCGTTGTCGATGGTGTAGCCGTCGGCGGCGAAATCGCCCTTGTCTACGAATGCGAAGGTGGAGAGGATCGATCCGGTCGAAACCCCGGTGACTACCTGCAGGTCGGGAATGTCTCCGTCGCCGCCCCAGCCGCTCAGGATGCCGGCACCATAGGCGCCGTGCTCGCTGCCGCCGGACATGAAGAGGACCTTCGCTTCCTCCCCACGCTCAGCGCCGTTGTCATGGGCGGCGAGACTCTCCTCGATGACCTGCGCAAAGGGCGTCAGGTTGCCCGTGCCGCCTGCCCGGTCCTCGGGGATGTCGACCGTGAGCCGGTGGGTGACGAAATTGCACATGTCGCCTTGCGCCGTGAGCGGCGCCTTCTGGTTAATGCTGCAACCTGCCAGCAGCGCGCCCGCCGCCAGCATTACACCCAAACACCTGCCTCGCATGATGCGCCCCTCTGCCGCCCCTGGAAGCCCGCACGATAGCGGGGCGGTGCCAAAAGGCGATAGGACGCAGGTGCATTTTGCCCATCGGGTCTTTTTGCATTGCAATATGACACGACGCGGCCACATTCGGGTGGAGCATGCTGCGCCAGTACGAACTGATCGAGCGGGTCAAGGAATACGACCCCGACGCCGACGAGGCGCTGCTCAACCGCGCCTATGTCTACACCGTGCAGAAACACGGCAGCCAGAAGCGCGCCAGCGGCGATCCCTATTTCTCGCACCCGGTCGAGGTCGCCGGGCTGATGACCGACCTGAAGCTCGACCAGGATTCGATCATCACCGCGCTGCTGCACGATACGGTCGAGGACACGCTGGCTACGATCGAGGATATCGAGACAAACTTCGGGCCCGATGTCGCGCGGCTGGTCGACGGGGTGACCAAGCTCAGCAAGATCGAGCAGATGCCGGAGAACGAGCGCGCGGCGGAAAACCTGCGCAAGTTCCTGCTGGCCATGAGCGAGGACATCCGCGTGCTGCTGGTCAAGCTGGGCGACCGGCTGCACAACATGCGCACGCTGCATCATATCAAGAATCCGGAAAAGCGCCGCCGCATCGCGCGCGAGACGATGGATATCTACGCCCCGCTCGCTGAACGCATCGGGATGTACGAATACATGCGCGAGATGCAGCTGCTCGCCTTCGAACAGCTCGAGCCCGATGGCTACAAGACGATCACCGACCGGCTGGCCGAACTGCGCCGGCAAGACGGCGGCCAGGTCGATGCCATCGCGCTGGCGATCAAGCAGGCACTGGCCGAGGCCGGGCTGAAGGTCGAAGTGTCTGGCCGCGAGAAGCATCCCTATTCGATCTGGCAGAAGATGGCCGAACGCCACGTCAGCTTCGAACAGGTCAGTGACATCTTCGCCTTTCGCATCATCACCGACAGCATCGAGGACTGCTACCGCGCGATGGGGGTGCTCCACACCACCTGGCAGTTCCTGCCCGGCCGGTTCAAGGATTACATCTCGACCCCCAAGACCAACGGCTACCGCTCGCTCCACACCTCTCTGATGTACGAGAATTCGATGCGGGTGGAGGTGCAGATCCGCACCCGCGAGATGCACCAGCGCAACGAATTCGGCCTCGCCGCGCACTGGGCCTACAAGCAGCACGAGACGCCGGACGGCGCCGTCGGCTGGCTGCGCGACCTGATCGAGATCGTCGATGCCAGCCACGATGCCGAGGAACTGCTCGAGCATACGCGCATGGCGATCTACCAGGACCGGATTTTCGCCTTCACTCCCAAGGGCGCATTGTTCCAGCTGCCCAAGGGCTCGACCCCGGTCGATTTCGCCTTCGCCGTGCACACCGACCTCGGCGCACAGACCGTCGGCGCGAAGATCAACGGGCGGCACATGCCGCTGCGCACCGCGCTGAACAATGGCGACGTGGTGGAGATCATCAAGGGCAAGGAAGCCGAACCGCAGCTGAGCTGGCTCGGGTTCGTCGTCACCGGCAAGGCGCGCGCCTCGATCCGCCGGGCGGTGCGGCTGAAAGAACGCGCCGAAGTGGCCGAGTTGGGGCGCAAGCTCTACGACGACATCGCCGACCGCGTCCCCGCCAAAATCGGCAAGAAGGCGCTGCGCGAGGCGCTCAAGCGGCTGGAAATGGAGGACGAGGAAGACCTGATGTACGCCATCGGCGCGGCCCAGATCGAGGACCGCGAGGTGATGGAGGCGCTGGTCCCCGGCTGCACTGCCGAATTCGCCGACGAGGAGCCCGACTGGTCGAAGCGCGACAAGGCGATCTCCATCCGCGGGCTCACGGCAGGGGTCGGCTTCAAGCTCGCCGAATGCTGCCACCCCGTGCCGGGCGACCGCATCGTCGGCACCCGCAAGCCGGGGGAAGGGGTGGAGGTCCACACCATCGACTGCCTGACGCTGGCGAGCGGGATCGACCAGGACTGGCTCGACCTGCAATGGGGCCAGCGCAGCCAGGGCGCGGTCGGACGGCTGCGGGTCACGCTCTACGACCGGCCCGGCACGCTGGCGGAAATGGCCGGCATTTTCGCCAAGAACCATGTCAACGTGACCCACCTGCAGCAGACCCAGATCGACCATCCGTTCACCAGCTACGAGGTCGATCTTGAGGTGCAGGACCTCGCCCACCTCACCCGCATGCTCAGCGCCCTGCGCGCCAGCGACGCGGTGGCCCAGGCCGAGCGTATCTGATGGCGGTTGCCCAATGAAAGTGGTGGGGCTTGATCATGTCCAGCTGGCCATTCCCGAGGGCGGCGAGGATCGGGCCCGCGCGTTCTGGACCGGACTGCTGGGCCTTGCCGAAGTGGCCAAGCCGCCGCAACTGTCGCCGACCGGCTGCTGGTTCGCGGGCGGGGCGCTGAGCCTCCATGTCGGCATCGACAAAAACTTCCGTCCCGCGACCAAGGCGCATCCGGCGCTGCTGGTCGATGACCTCGCCGCCCTGCGTGCGGCGCTGGAGGCGGCCGGCCACGCCACCCGCGACGATACGCCAATCGAAGGCTACGTGCGCTTCTTCGCCGACGATCCGTTTGGCAACCGGCTGGAGTTCATGCAGCGGGTGACTGCGCCCTAAGGCCCTCGTCGCCCCGGACTTGATCCGGGGCCCCGCTATGCTTCGGGCGCAGCGCCAAAGGCAGCGGGACCCCGGGTCAGGCCCGGGGTGACGGATGAACTAGAGCAGTTCCAGCGTCAGGTGCACCGGATCGCCCAGCGCCAGATCCTCCGCCCGCAAGACCTTCTTGCCCACCAGCAGGATCCATCCCGCCTCGCGCGAAGGGAACACCGAAGTCTTCCACCGCGTCCCGCCGACCTGCGCCCAGCACTTGACCGATCCGAACCCGCGCGGCGTGCCGAATTCGAGCCGCTGCAGCGTCGCATGCAGGGTGATCGCCTCTGCCGGCTCACCGGAAATGCGGACGAGGTGATAAGCCGCCGAGCCGTCCCACAGGACCAGCGGCGTGGTCAGCAATATGTCATCCGTCATTGCGAGGAACCCCGGGACGGGGTGACGCGGCAATCCATGGCGCGCTTCCGCCACCGGAGCGGCAGTTGAAGACGGCCGCGCGATGGATTGCCGCGCTCCCTTCGGTCGCTCGCAATGACGGGAAGGAGGTCATTTGCGGGAGGGAATGGGGCGCACCGGCACGGGGATGTTGCAGATATCCGCGCCGCCCGCAGGCACGATGAAGAACGCATCGCGGCGGTTGGCGCGGGCGTCTGCGTACTGAGCGAAGCTCGCGCTTTCGGAGGAGAGGTATTCGAACCTGGGTTGCTCGGCGGCGGGCAAGTCGCTTGCGACGCGTACGGTCAGGATCGGGGTGCGCTTGTCGATCTCGTCCTCGGCATAGAAGCCCAGGTCACCCTTGCCCCGCGGCAGCGAGGAGAGGAACTCCATCCCCGAGATGACCCGTCCGACCAGCGCGATATTGCGATCGAGATGCCGCGGCGCATGGCCGATCACGGTGTAGAGCTCTGCCCCGGAGCCGGTGTCCGGCGAATAGTTCCGCCCCACGCCGACCATGCCGTAGCAGTGGGTGGGCCACACCTCGTCGGGGGTCAAGAATGTCGATTTGTAAGGCTCAGTCTGGTTCGTGATTTCGTTCAGTCTCTGGACGATCTCCTGTTTCCAACTAGCCGTCATCGCTATGGGGAAGCCCTGAACGAACGCGAACGCGTTCGCATAGGGATCGTCGTACCCCGTCCAGTCATCCGGAAGCCGGCTTACGGGCGTCAATTCCTGTCGCGCAGGCTGTCGACCCCGATGGCTCCAAACCCAGTCGAACATCTGGGACGAGAACGGCCGCACATAGTCCGCCTCCCCCATTACCTTCAGCCCCTTGGGCAGGGGCTTGGTTTCGCCGGTCGCTTCGGGGTTGTCGTAATTGGGATCGCCCCACTGGACGACGTAATTGTCCTGCACCCGGTTGACGCTGATGTTGTCATACCATTTGGCGCGGGCGAGGGTGCGGATATTGCTTACCCAGCCCTGGCTGAAGGGCGCGGGCATCAGTTGGATCACCACCTGGCGCGCATTGCCTTGCGCATCGGGTGCGAGGGTCATCACCAGCAGGTCCTCCGCCGGGATCGCGACCCAGTCCGACGCGGACGCGGCTGCGACGATTTCGTTGGGGCTGGGTGCCCCTTGCGGCTCTTCCTGTGCCGCAAGCGGCAAGGTCAGGGCAACGGCAGCGAGTGCAGTGGCGGCGGCGAGAGATAGCTTGGTCATGAAATTCCCGTCATTGCGAGCGGAAGCGAAGCAATCCAGAACGGACCGCGCGACTGCCCTAGATTGCCGCGTCGCTGCGCTCCTCGCAATGACGAAGTGAAACCTGCAACCAACCCCGTTCGGGCTGAGCTTGTCGAAGCCCAGCCACAACTTTGGCAAAGCCGGGGCGGCTGCCCTTCGACAAGCCCAGGGCGAGCGGACTTCGGGGTCAGGTTGGGGTTACCAGTCGCTATCCTCCAGCGCGTGGATATCCTCGTCGCTGAGCCCGAAGTGGTGGCCGACCTCGTGGATCACCACATGCGCCACCAGATGCTCCAGCGTCTCGTCCCCGCGCTCGGCCCACTCGTCCAGGATCGGGCGGCGGAACAGGCGGATGCGGGTGGGGAGCGTGCCCGACATCTCGATACTTCGTTCGGTCAGCGCGTGGCCTTCGTAAAGACCGGTCAGCTCGAACGGATCCTCGATCCCCATCTCCGCCAGCGTTTCCTCGTCGGCGAAGTCCTCGACCTGGAACACGACATCGCCCATCTCGGCCCTGAACACTTCGGGCAGCCGTTCGAGCGCGGCGAGGCCGAGTTCTTCCATCTCTGCGAGGCTGATCGGGGTGCCGAAGGTCCGGGTCATCCAGCGCAGGTAAGCGGCGACGCTTGCAAGGGCAAGGCGAGGCCGCTAAGCGCGCGCCTCTGCCCTTTACCGGGCACGCGGAGCAGTGGCCGAGTGGTCGAAGGCGCACGCCTGGAAAGTGTGTATACGGTAACCCCGTATCGAGGGTTCGAATCCCTCCTGCTCCGCCACAAGGGCTCGCTTGAAGAGGCGGGCCTTTTCGGTGTCGCGGGGGTGGTGGACGCGCCGTTCGATTCGGCCTCCTAGCGAAGCGAATGATAATCGCTCCTACTCCGACAAAATTTTGGTCACAGCGCGCCCGCTAGCCGCTACGGGATGGGTCGCACAGCAGGAAGCGCGGACCGGCAGACGATTGCTACACGCCAGAAGCGAGCCGAAATTGGCGGTGGCACGCGGGTTGGGGAATTAGGTATACTGTCCCCAAAAATCCGGCACTTCGCGCTCGACCAACGTTGTGGTAGCGCTGGCAAGAACCTGGGCAGGAAGGGCGAGGAAACGAGTGAGCAACTTGATGTCCTAGCGAAACGACGACCTCCGTAGCGAAGTAGGGGACGAACCTTTCGCTTCAGGTATGGAGCGCCCGCACGCCGAAGCGGGATGGATTTAACGGCAGGAAGCGGAACCGGACGGACAATTTCATCTCGCCGAAGGAGAGCCGAACCTAAAGTTTGAGATAGGCGCGCTCATTGTTGTAGGTGAAAAGTACAGCGGGAGGCGCACTTAGGCTCGATGCGTCAGCTGATGCGCGATCCTGGATAACAACATCCGAGCGAGCCAAGTCATCAAAACTCCATAAGACGACGGCCTTGTCTAAAATAGCTATATTGCCTGCACCAATTTCGGACTTTAATGGTCGGTACATTTTAGAAGGAAAAACTATTTGAGCTGATCATTAAGTTCTAGTCTTTTCCGCGCAAGAAGGACATTCGCCTCTTCGATATTTCCTCCCCTTTGACGCATAGCGATCAGCTCAGCTATGTCATCGCGTCCCACGGAAAGGGCAAAAATGATGGGATCGACACGTGTCCAATTTTCGGTCTCATAGCAAATCCGACTATCGACCCCAGCATCTAAAAGCATTTCTACTATCTTGAGGTAGTTGCTGGGCGGGGTAGGCCGACCATGCACCGGATGCTGATCCAGCACGTGACCAAACATGCAATCGAAGTACGGGTTCGACTTAAAATCTGAAATGTCAACAACCACACCCTTTTCCAAGGCAGCCCGTGCCAAATCGACTTGACCCGATTTACAGGCGAAGTTCAAGCATGTGCGAACCCCATCGAAGTCCTTCTGATTTATCGAATATCCGCAAACAAGAAGATATTCGAATATTTCCAAGGCGCCTTCATATGCAGAGAAATGAAGCCACGTTGCGCCGTCAAATGGCGTGTAATAAAGCAGTGCATCTGGGACAACTTTCAATCTAGACCGGAAATCATCCAAACTTTTCTCTCGAACAGCTCGAGATAATATGACGTCCAATTTCTTTTCAGGCCTCAGTTCCACAGACTTATCTTCCAGATGCCGCATCGCCATGCATTCGCAGGATTTCAACAATGTCCGATCTGGAACCGCGCGCAGCACGCAAATCGTCAACCAAGCGTCTCGTTGCTCCAATGGTATGGCCCTTATTCGGTGCCCAAACCAAATTTTCAAGGCCAAGTATTGGATCGATATCCACTTCTCGCAGAATGTCCTGCCCTTCCCTCACTAGCGCTCTGTGCGCGCCTGGCTGGCCATCCCAATCCAGAATGTGGTGTCGGTGCGGTTCGTACATTCCCGACGGAGAGGGCCCCATTCCCACGACCACACTTTTCGGCCAACGGAAACTTTTCGGCCGAAGTTTCGCTTGGGCACCAGGGGACATATAATCTGGAACGGCATCCCGAGACCTAGTAGCAGTGCGGACTCGTGATATCCCGGCTGCGAGCGCGCCGCCCGGCGCAGTCCGATGTGTTTGGGACGCCCGACTTCCGGCTTCATTCCCAAGCCCACCGCCCAAACCAAAACCCGCTGTCCTACAGCCCTCCCGCTACACTAGGCTCGCCCTGGCTCTTTCCCTCGTCGATCCTCGCAAGCGCGCTTCCCGAGCGGTACCGGAAGCCGCTCCGCACATCCCTGCGCTCCACTCCGCGTGGCCGATCCGGCGCGCGCACCGGCTGGATTCTGCTGTCGCCCTCCGCCCTTGCGCCGCCCGCCGGAACGCTCGCGGAAGTCCACACCGCCTCTGCGCATTCTCGTCATAACCCGTTGAAAAAGAACACCTTCCACGAAAAGTCACAGGCTCGATTTCCGCAGTCGGCGTCAACACCGCGCCCGCAGCTAACGCCGCCATTCCCGGCCCATCCCCAGCTTATCCACAGTCTCCTCCACACCGCCGCCGCCGCCGCGCTTGTCAAATCGCGGCCACGCTCCGCATAGTCGCATCGCTTGACATAGGGGGGACGTTCATGGGGTCGCAGCCATGACGCCGGACAGGGCGCTCGATTTTCTGAACGACATGCTGTGGTCGGCGGCCGTCATTGGCGGCCCGGTCATGCTCGCCACGCTGCTGGTCGGGCTGACGGTCTCGGTGTTCCAGGTGGCGACGCAGATCCAGGAGATCACGCTCTCCTACGTGCCCAAGATCGTCGTCGCCGGGCTGATGCTGATCGTGCTCGGTCCGTGGATGCTCTCGACGCTGACCGGCTATGCGCGCGATCTCTACCTGACCATCCCCTCGCTGGCGCAATAGCGGCCGGGCGCGGGGGCAGGGGTGGCAAGCTTCACCGACATCTGGACGGCCAGCCTGCTGGTGGCGCTGCGGTTGGCCCCGGCGCTGGCCTTCGCGCCGCCCTTCACCCTGCTGCGCGTGCCCTCGCTGGTGCGCGTGCTGCTGGCGGTGGGGCTGAGCTTCTGGCTGGTCGCCGCGCGCCCCGACCTCACCAGTGCTCAGGTGGGCGGGGCGAGCCTGCCGGGCCTCGTACTGGGCGAATTGGTGATCGGCATCGCCATCGCGCTGGGCCTGCAACTGGCCTTCGCCGCGATCCTGTGGGCCGGGCAGGCGATCGACATCCAGGCCGGGTTCGGGCTCGCCATGCTGGCCGATCCCACCACCCAGGCGCAGATCCCGCTCGCCGGCACCATCCTGGCTTATGGCGCGGCGATGGTCTTCTTCACCACCGGTGCGCAGTACGACCTGCTGGCCTTGTGGCTGGCTTCGGTCGAGGCGCTGCCGGTCGGCTACGGCATCGTGCGGCCGGACATGGTGGCGCTGGCCGGCTACCTCTCGAGCGTGTTCTTCCTCGCCATCGGGTTGGTCGGCGCCTCGATGCTGGCGATCTTCCTCGCCGATATCGTCATCGCCTTCCTTAGCCGCACGCTGCCGCAGATGAACGTCCTGCTGCTCGGCTTCCAGGTCAAGGCGATGGTGATGGTGGTCACGCTGCCGATCGCCATCGCCTTCGGCAGCGCGCTGTTCCTGCGGCTGATGCGCATGGCGGTGACCGAGCCGGCGACCTTCTGGGGCGTGCCGGCATGAGCGACGAGGGGCAGGAACAGAACAAGAGCGAGGAAGCGACCCCGTTCAAGCTGCGCAAAGCGCGCGAGAAAGGGCAGGTGGCGCGCGGCATGGACCTGGGCTTCGTCGGCAGCCTGATCGCGCTGGCGGCGGTGGCGCTGATCGCCGGCGAGGCATTTTTCGCCAGGCTTGCGGATCTGATGCGCTACAGCTTCGTCGCCGGGATCGACGGCAAGGGCGATCCGATGGAGGCGCTGGCGGTGGTCGGCGCGACCTACTGGGGCGCGTTCCAGCCGCTGATCGTGCTCGGCGCGGCGATCGCGGTGGTGCTGATCACGCTGGAGCTGATCCAGCTGCGCGGCTTCATCTTCACGACCCAGCCGCTCAAGCCCGATTTCAGCCGGCTCAATCCGGCCAAGGGGCTGAAGCGCATCTTCAGCATGCGGATGCTGAAAGAAACGCTGAAGAACGTCGTCAAGTTCGCGGTCTATGCCGCAGCCGCTTGGTTCCTCGGGAAGGCGGCGATCGAGACCTGGGGCGTGCGGCTGGTCGATGCCGGCCGGCTGGTGCAGGCGATGGAGCAGAGCGCGACGCGGCTGCTGTTCGTGTTCATCGCGCTCGCCTTCGGCTTCATGGTGATCGACCAGATCATCGTCCGCCGCGAGTTCAACAAGCAGATGCGGATGAGTCGGCGCGAGGTGACGCGCGAGGCCAAGGACCGCGAAGGCGAGCCGCGCTTCAAGCAGAAGCGCAAGGAAATCCACCAGCAGATGCGCGAACAGAGCGAGGCGCTGGGCAAGGTGCCCGGTTCCGACCTGCTGGTGGTGAACCCGGAGCATTTCGCGGTCGCCCTGCGCTACGATCCGCAGACCATGGCAGCACCCGAAGTGCGCGCTCGCGGTCGCAACCACTTCGCCCAGCTGATGAAGCGCAAAGCGCGGCTCCATGCGGTGCCGGTGATCCCCAACGCGCCGCTCGCCCGCGCACTCTACAAGCACTGCCGCAGCGGCCAGCCGATACAGCCGCAGCATTACCACGATGTCGCCCGCCTCTACCGCGCGCTTCGCTCCGCACCCACGGCCCAGGCATCCGCCGAGCCGCAGCCAGTCCAGGGATAATCGCCAATGGTCCGCAAGTTCTTCGCCTCCAACAAGGATCTGGCGCTGGTGTTCGGCACCATCCTGATCCTGGCGATCCTGTTCTCGCCGATCCCGCCGGCGTTCCTCGACTTCGCCATCATCCTCAATTTCGGGCTCGGCTTCACCATCCTGCTGCTGACCTTCTACGTGGCAAAGCCGGTGGAGTTTTCGACATTTCCCTCGATCCTGCTGGTGGCGACGCTGTTCCGCCTGTCGCTCAACGTGGCGGCGACCCGGCTGATCCTGACCGATGCCCACGCGGGCGAGGTGATCGACGCCATCGGGTCCTACGCGGTGCAGGGCAACTACGTCATCGGCCTCGTCGTCTTCTGCATCCTCGTCGTGGTGCAGTACGTCGTGGTGACGAGCGGCGCACAGCGCGTTTCCGAAGTGGCCGCACGCTTCACGCTCGACTCCATGCCGGGCCAGCAGATGAGCATCGATGCCGACCTCAACCTCGGCCTGATCGACCAAGCAGAAGCGCAGGCCCGGCGCGAAGAGCTGGAAAAGGAAGCCGCATTCTACGGCTCGATGGACGGGGCCAGCAAGTTCGTGAAGGGCGATGCCATCGCTGGGATCATCATCCTGCTGATCAACATCATCGCCGGGCTCATCGTCGGCGTGGCGCAGATGGGGATGGGCTGGGGCGATGCGCTGCAACGCTTCACCTTGCTGACCATCGGCGACGGCATCGCGACGCAATTGCCGGCACTGATCATCGCCATTGCCACCGGTATCATCGTCACCCGGTCGTCAGCCGATCGTCAGCTCAGCACGGAAATCTTCAGCCAGCTTTCGAGCGTGCCGCGCATTCCGCTGATCGTTGCCGGAATCCTGATGGTGATGATGCTGATGCCAGGCATGCCAAAATGGCCGATTGCTATCGTCGGCGCGGTCGCTCTGTTCGCGTGGATGCGTATCCGCAATGCCTCGAGCGCAGGAGGCCCTTCCGCCGACGAGGACGATGCGAACGAGAAAGGCTCGATTGCCGAAGGGCACGCGATCGAGCTGCGGCTGGGCTCGGCGCTGATGGAGGCGTGGCAGGATCGGCAGGCTCTCTTGCTCGACCGCATCGCGAGCCAGCGCAAGGCGATCGAGCGCAGCTACGGCTTTTCGCACCCGCGCGTGACGATTGCCGAAAGCGAGGAACTGGGCGCGCAGGATTATCGCATCCTGATCCACAAGGACGCCTATGGGTCTGGCCAGATCTACCCCGATCATCTCCTCGCGCTCAAACAGGGCGAGCAAAGCAAGCCGATCGAAGGAATACCGGGCCGCGATCCGGCCTTCGGGCTGGAAGGGTACTGGATCGAACCCGGCCGCGCGGATGCGGCAAGGGAGGCCGGTTACAGTGTGGTCGATGCCGAGACCGTGCTGACGACGCATCTCAACGAAGTCATCAAGTCAGAGCTTCCGGCACTGCTTACCCGTGCCGCGACGATCGAACTGCTCGACCAGGTGCGCGACCGCCAGCCAGGGCTGATCGAGGAACTTGTGCCCAATGTCATGACGGCATCCGATGTGCAGCGGGTGCTCAAGAACCTGCTGCAGGAACGCGTTTCGATCGGCAATATCGACATCATCCTGGAAAACCTCGTCGACGTGGGGCGGCAGGAACGCGATCCTGCGATCCTGAGCGAACGGGTGCGCCAGAGCCTCGCGGTTTCGATCTGCGCAGGCCTGCGCGGGCACCATGCCGACCTTGCCGTGCTCAGCCTCGATCCGCGGGTCGAGAACCGGATCCTGGGTCAGGTCGGCGATGCGATGACCGCCAACCTCATCGCCGCCGATCCGCGGCTGGCGGACCAGTTGCTGAAAGCGCTGGCTCCGCTGGTCGACCGGATGCTGCGGCAGGGCCGCAATCCGGTGCTGCTGTGCGCAGGGCCGATCCGCCGCGCGATGGTGCGTCTGGTGCAACGGACGATCCCTCAACTTGCGGTGATTTCGGTGGATGAAGTACCCATGCGAATTGCGCTGTCGAGCTTCGACATCGTCAAGCTGCAGGATGCCGAAGCCCCCGAGCCGGTGGCATAAAAGGACAGGATCATGACGAACGACGACACGATGGATCGGCTCGAACGGCTGCACGGCTTCCTGGACAGCGATCCCGAGAATGCGAGGCTGCTCGCCGATTGCGCGCAGGCCGCGCTCGACGCAAACGAGCCCGGCCGCGCGGCCGCCTATTTTGCCCGCCTCGACGCGATCGAACCCCTGACCGGCGGCTCTGCCAACGATGCGGGCATCGCGGCCATGCGCAGCGGCGACCAGCCGGCCGCGCAATTGTGGTTCGCTCGCGCGCTCGAAGAAAACCCCGGCGATGCGGGCCTGCGCTTCAACATGGCCTGGAGCAAGGCGCTGGCCAGCGATTTCGCGGGCGCTGCCGACGTGCTGGAAACGGATGTAGTGGAAGCCCTGCCGCAGGCGGCCATGCTCGACCTCCAGATCGAACACGAACTCGGTCGCTTCGAGGAAGCAGAGGCCAAGATGGATGCCTATCTCGCCCGCTTTCCGGATTACGGCCCGCTGCAGGCAGCGGCCTCGGTGCTGGCGATGGACGTCGACCGGCCGGATCTTGCCCGGGCGGCAGCCGAAAAGGCGGGAGACCATCCAGATGCGCTGACGACGCTCGGAACTCTCGACCTCGGCGATCGCAAGCTAGATGAGGCGCGCGCGCAATTCGAGCGGGCGCTGGCGACGCGGCCGCACAATCCGCGAGCCGAAATCGGTCTCGGCCTGGTCGATCTGGCTGGCGGCAAGGCCGGAGAAGCGGCGTCGCGGCTCGACAAGGGTGCCGAGCAGTTCGGCGATCACCTCGGCAGCTGGATCGCAGCGGGTTGGGCGCACTTCATCGCTGGCGACCTGCCGGCGGCCAAGGCCCGCTTCGAAACCGCACTCAGCCACGACGACAGCTTCGGTGAAGCGCAGGGCTCGCTGGCTGTGGTGGAATTGCTGCAAGGCGAAACGGAGGCGGCACAGCGGCGTATCGAGGTGGCCAAGCGCCTCGATCGCGATGCGTTCTCGACCGCGCTCGCCAGCATGCTGTGGGAACAGTCGCAAGGCAATCAGGACAAGGCGGAACAAATCTTCCGCATCGCCTCGCAGCAACCGATCCTGCCGAACGGATCGACCCTGATGGACGAACTGGTCAAGGCGCTCGGCAACGCGTGAGCGCCGGCGGCGGGATCAGAGCTCCTCGCGAACCCGCCGGATCAGCTGCGCCACTTCCGGGTCGGCCTGCATCGCGCTCGCGGTCTTCTCGACCACTTCCCTGAAAGCGGGCGAATTGGCCGCCTCGGGCCCGAATTCCTCGCTCAGCAGGGCGCGCACGAAGCCGTGAGCGAAATCCTCGCCCGACAGGTTCTCAATCGCCGACAGCGCCTGCACCCGCTCGCGCGGGTTGAGCGGGCGGCTCTCCGGCTTGCGCACCTCGCGCGTCTTGCCCGTCCGCTCGCGCTTGGCCATGCGCTGCAACTGGTTGCGCACCAGTGCCAGGATCTGTTCGGTGTTGCCGACCCGTGTCATCGCGCTGTCCTGTAACGGGGCATTGTTTCAGCCCGTCAGTTGATGGTCCGGTTGCCGCCGAACTGACCCAGAATGAGCGAGGTCGCCGACAGGTCGCCATCGTCGTCGCCCGGGGTATCGGCCCGCTTTTCGGCCAGCTTGCGCACTTCGCCCATGAGCAGGCGGACATCGTTGTTCAGCGGTTCGTTCTCGGCATTGAGCGATATGCCGCGCTCGAACTTGGCGATAGCCGAGCCAAACTCGTCGCGGATCAGGTGCGTCATGCCTTCGACCATCACGCGCAGGTAGTTGTCATCGCGTTCCATCAGCAGCGGCCCCCAGGTCGAAAGCGCGCGCTCCGCCTCGCCGCTGGTGAGCTCGAAGAAGCCCAGCTGGTAACGGGCAATGGCGTAGCCCGGGGCGAGTTCGACAGCGCGCTGCATCGACTGGTGGGCTTCGATCGGGCGTGCCGTGCCGGCCAGCACCGACCCGCGCATGAAGTGCAGTCGCGGATCGTCTGGGTATTGCGCCAGCAGCGTGTCGATGGTCCGGATATCGTCATTGCCGTCGACCTGCAGGGCGCCGACCAGCGCGGTGATTTCGTCATCGGATGCGAGCGTATCGACCATGGTATTCTTCCTTGCGACTAGCGGAATTTCGAAAGCGAGGCACGCAGGCGCTTGATCGCCTGGCCGTGCAATTGCGAGATGCGACCCTTGCTGACCCCGAGCAGCTTGGCAATCTCGGTAAACTGGATGTCCTGCCGGTAATGGTATTCGAGGATCAGGCGCTCGCGTTCGGGCAGGGCGGCGAGGCGTTTGCCGAGTTGTTCGACAAGTTGGCGCCACGACGCCGCGTCGTAAGCCGAGGGATCGGCGGCGGCCATCTTGTCGAGGCCTGCTTCGCCCGCTTCCTGCAGCATGAAGCCGAGCGCCAGACCTACCGCCAGTTCGCGCAGCAGTTCGAGCGGCTCGTCTTCGGAGGCGGCGGCCTGCTCGCGGATCGAGCGCATCCGGTCGCGCTCGCTGCGCCGCTGGGCGGAATAGAGCGCAGTCGCCTCGGTCGCCTTGGCGAGCCCGTTGCGGATGGCTCCGCGGATGCGCAGCCGCGCGAACGCGGTGAAGGGCACGCCGGCCTGCGGGTCGTAGCGGTCGATGGCGTGAAGAAGCGCTTCGAAGGCAAATTGTTCGCAATCGTCCCGGGACAGCCCCAGTTCGCCGATCTTCTGCCACTCGGCGCGGGCGATGCGCCGCACAAAGGCTGTATGCCGGTCGAACAGGAGCATGCGGCTTTCCGGAGAGCGCTCGGCCAGGTGATGCCGCCACTCGGCCGCTTCTGCGCGGCTTTCGTCGAGCAGCAGGCCCAGTCCTTCCGAGCGGCGCGGCTGGGTCACCCGAAGCTTCCCAGCAAGCCCTCCATGATCAGGCTCCAGCCGTCGATGAGGATGAACATCAGCACCTTGATCGGCAGCGATATCGTCTGCGGCGGAACCATCATCATGCCCAGAGAAAGCAGGATGGAAGAGACTACGAGATCGATCAGCAGGAACGGCAGCAAGACGACGAAGCCGATGGTGAAGGCGACCCTGAGCTCGTTCATGATGAAAGCGGGGATCAGCTTGAGCAATTCGAGATCCGCGGCAGTTTCCGGCAGGGGCGCGCGGGCGATGGTGTAGACCATCTCGATGTCGCGCTCGCGGGTGTGCTGGAGCATGAACTCCTTCATCGGCCCGGCCGCGCCGTCCATCGCCTGCGACATGCTGACGCGGCCGTCCATGAAGGGGCTGAGCCCGTCGCGGTTCACCTGGTCGAGAGTCGGCCCCATCAGGAACGCGGTCATGAACAGCGCGAGGCTGGTCAGCACGATATTGGGCGGGGTCTGCGGCATGCCGAACGCATGGCGCACCATCGCCAGCACGATGACGATGCGCAAAAAGCTCGTGGTCGTCACGATGAAGGCCGGGACGATAGCCAGCATCGTCAGCACGAGTGCGGTGCGGGTGACCTCGGTTTCGACGCCGGTAGCTGTCGGGGCGGCCTGCAGCGCGGTGCTGGCGAGCGCCCCTGCGGCCGCAGCGGGGCTGGCGAGGATCAGGCCGGCGAGCACGGCTGCGAGCCCGGCAAGGAAGCGGTGCAGGGTCATGCTTCCTCTGCCTCGCAATCGTCGAGGTAGCGGTCGATTTCGGTCGCACCGGTGTTCGTGAGGTGCAGGAGGTAATTCTGCCGCCCGCGTTTCAGCACCACCAGTTGGCTCGTCGGCGTAACGCCGAGGCGCTGCACGATCTGGAGGCGTCCGGCAGCAGCGGGTGCGGCGACCTGGCCATGGCCGAAGCGGTGCACAAGGTCCGCCGGCAACACCGGCATCCCGTTGCGCTTGCGGATGAAGGCGATCGCGGCAAGCGCTACCAGGGTGCAGAACAGGAAGGCGAGCACGATCCGCGCCCACGGGATCGAGTGCGCAGTACCGCTGGCGAGCGGCGCGGCGCGGGCGGCGACAAGGGCGAGGGTGTCGAGCATTGCAGAGTCTGATGCCGTCTGGCGGATCAGCCGATTTCGGTGACGCGAATGGCGAAGCGATCGTCGACGGTGACGATCTCGCCGCGCGCGATGGTCTTGCCATTCACCCGGATGTCGACAGGGTCTGCGGGACTGCGGTCGAGCGTGAGCAGATCGCCTTTGGCCATGGCGTTCAGCCGCCCGATCGTAATCGAGCCGCTGCCGAGCACGGCTTCGCAGCCGATTTCCACATGGTCGAGCAGGCTGGCCCTGAGGGCGCCATCCTTGATGGCGGAATTCTTGCTTTCGGGTTCCATGGTTTCAGTGGCTTCGGTCATGTCGTTTCCATCAGTTCGAAGGTGACGCGGCCGTCCGCCGCGCCGATCTTTACAGGTAGGTCGGTGGGCCGATCGGCGATCGTGAGAATGGCAAAATCATCCATCGCGCGGTCGAGAACGAGGATGTCGCCTACTTCCAGCCGCGCGAATTCGTCGACGCTGATCCGGGCCGTGCCGAGGTGGGCCGCAACCGCCAACGCCTCGTCGTCGGCGGCGCGCTTGCGGTCCGCCAGCCCGCCGGCCGGCAGCAGCGAGGAAAAGCCGCGGCGCACGATGCGCACGACCTCTTCGCGAACGCATTCGATCATCAACTGCGCCTGACCGACCTGGCCTATCAGGAGCGAAAGCCGCTCTTCGCCGGGTGAGCCGCCCGCGCTCTCGCTGCCTGCCGGGCGGCGCAGGAGCTGTTCGAACGAGGCCTGCAGGTCGTCCAGCGCCGTGCTGCCGAGCCGCCGCATCAGACGCAGGTCGTGCGGGGTGTAGCGGGGCTGGTCGACCTGGCCCAGCAACGCCAGCGCCAGCGCCTGCACGGCCTTGGCGCGGCCCTTGATCGCGAAGCTGTCGGTGTCGCGCAAAGCGATCCAGTCGCCGCCGTCCGACTGGCCGGGCGCGTCCCAGCAACCGAGCACTCGCCAGCCGCCGGTGGCGAACCATCTCTCCGCCCATGCGTCCACCGCGCGCTCGAACGGCTCGGCAGCCTTGCGCGAGGTGAGGCAATGGGCGGGCAGCCAGGCCCGAGGGGATGCATCGAACTTCATCAACCCTGACCCCGGATCCCGAAGAGCTGCTGGATCATGTCATTGGTGACGGAGATGATCTGGCTACTGGCCTGGAAGCCGCGCTGGATCAGGATGAGGTCGCTGAACTGCGCGCCTAGGTCGACATTGGAGGCCTCGAGCCGCTGCGACAGGATCGAGCCGACGCGGCTGTCGGTCGAGGCGAGGAACTGCCGCTGGCCGAAACCGGAATAGGCGAAGATGGCATTCCCGCGCTGTTCGAGTGCCTGCGGATCGCGGAAATCGGCGAGCGCGACCGCACCCAGCTCCTGCTTTTCCTCATTCGTGTAGGTGATCTCGAGCTGGCCCTTGTCGTTCACGGTCAGCTTCGCGAGTGCGCCGGTGGCGTGTCCGTCCACTTCCCGCGTGCGCAGCGAGGATACCGTTCCCGACGAGAACGACGTGACCCCGCTGCTGAAGTCGAACACGACCTTCAGCCCGCGGTCGGCATCCTCGAAGGTCAGTTCTCCTGCGCCGGCCTTCACCTGCCCCGCTTCGAACTCGAGCGTCTGCTTGCCGATTTCCTTGTTTTCGGAATCGGTGACGGTGACGGTCCATTTGTTGGGTTCCGTTTCCGGGCGGGCGAAGGCGATATTCCACACCCTCTCCTCGCCATTCGCGCCGAAAACCTTGATGTCCGGGATATTGAAGCTGGTCGCCGTCGACGAGAGGTTGTCGGCAAAGGTGATGCGGCTGGTCGTCTCCGGTGCATCGGTACGATAGGCGTCGATATTGAGAGCGACCGGACGCCCCTGTCCGTCAAGCACCGCCAGCCGGTAGTCGGTCCCCTGCATGACGATGTAGCCCTTGTCGTCGACCGCAAAGCTGCCGGTGCGCGCATAGAGCTGCTCGCTGCCGTCGAGGAGGACGAAGAAGCCGTTGCCGTCGATTGCGAGATCGAGATCGTTGCCGGTCTGGCGCAATTCGCCTTGCGAGAAATTGGTCGCGATCTCACTGATCGCGACGCCGTGGCCGCTGCCGGCTTGCCCATTGCCGAAAGCGAGGCCGCCTTCGCTGCCCTTGCCGTAGACATTGCTAAAGGTGACGTCGGTCGCCTTGAACCCTTGCGTGTTCATGTTGCTGACGTTGTTGCTGACGGTCTCCAGCCCCTTCGAATAGGCATTGAGGCCCGACATGCCGATGTAGATCGATCCGAACATCATTCAGTCTCCCGGATTTGCGTGACATTGCCCAGCGGCAGGCCGCTGATGGTGTTGCCGTCCTGCGTTTCGATGGTGAGGGTGGGGGCGCCGTTCTGGAACGCGACCGCGGTGACGCGCCCGGTGATCTGGTTGTTGCCCGCCGCCACGTCGACCGATTTGCCGAGCAGGTTGGCCGCCTGGCCGGTCGACTGCGCGCGCACCAGCACTTCCAGCTTGTCGCCCATTTCCTGCGTCTGCTGGATCTGCGAGAATTGCGCGAGCTGCGAGACGAACTGGAAATTGTCCATCGGCTTCAGCGGATCCTGATAGGTCAACTGTGTAAGGACGATCTTCAGCAGGCTTTCGAAACCTAGACCGAACTGGTCGGTCGCGCTGGTTCCGCCGCCCTGCGTGTTGGTATTGCGACTTTGCGGAACCGGTTGCGGCGCTACGGGTGGGACTGCTTGCATTTCATGCGGCTCCCGATGGCGTGGCGATGGTGACCGGCAGGTCTGCGAACCCGAAGCTGCGAAGCGCCGCGCGGATGTCCATGATCAGCCGCTCGCGATCCTCCTGCGTGAGCTGCGTCCCGCGCACGGCGACGCGGTATTCGCCCGCCGCTGCCAGCAGCTGCGCGAAGAGCATCGTCCGGGCCAACGCCGATTCGGACGCGGCTGGGCGCGATCTCTCTGCCGGGGTCGATGATTGCGATGCCCAGCGCTCGCTTGCCGGCCGTGAAGGGCCCTGCTCGGCCCCGGGCTGAATTGGGCCAGGCGAGAAGGATGGCACGCCCGTTGGCACTGCAGGGCGGCGCGCGAGCGAAGCGGGCGCACTCGCCGGGCGTGCATCGGTTACTGCCCGGACAAACTGCGGCTCCATGTCGGGCATCGGCCCGACCGGTACCGCATCGGCCGAAATCGGCGATGTCGGCACCGCAGGGGCGTGGACAACAACGGGGTCCGGCACGACAGAGACGTCGACGTCGTGCTCCGGCAAAATCACGCTGGTGATGCCGACGACCGGGCGAGCCTCAAATGCCAGTGCGCTGTCGCCGACTTGTACTTGCAGGCTGTAGGCCTGCGTGCCCGAGGGGAATTCGTGACCACGTTCCAGGGCACCGAGGACCGACACCAACTCGGGTGATACGGCCCCTGCTTCCGGCCGCGAGGCCGGAGCCTGCTCGCCGGTGAGAGACGTCAGAATGTCGCCGAAGCTCGGGGTCTGCCCTTGTTCCGATTTCTCCACAGCGCGGACCGGTGGGTCGATGGCGAGCGGCTTTGCTGTGCCGCGCAGGCCGGGCAAGGATGCCGAAACGGTCATGGTCGAATTCCTCGGGAAAGGGCGGCTCGCAGCGAAAGCCGCTCGGCCTGCCGCGCATCGTCGCGGCGCCGATCGTCCTTGCGCCGGGCGCTGCGGGCCTGGCTGGAAATATTGTCGCTACGGTGCCGCGCTTCGTGCCATTGGCGGCGCGCCGCGCTTTCGTTCTCGCGCGCCTCCAAGTGGGCCCGCTCGCCGGTCTCGAGCGCGGCCTCCGTTTCGGCAAGGAAGCCGGTCGCCAGCAGCATCCGGTCGGGACAGAGGCGCTCCGCCCGCATCATCGCATCGCAGTGGTTTATGGCGATCCCATGCGCATCGCGCAGCTCGGCAACCCGTTCGGCCTTCTCGCGCTCGTCGCGCAAAGCATCGCCCACTGCGCTCTGGCACTTGCGCTCGCGCAGCTTCTGCATCTCGGCGAGCTGTTGCAGGCGGCGGCTATTGCTCATCGCACACCTCCCTGACCGACGCACTCGATCAGGCGGGCGTCGGTCGAGGCGACGGGGGCGGTGTCCGGCGCCGCTTGGCGCACGAAGTCGGCGATGCGGGGTTGCAGCGCGATCGCCCGGTCGATCTCCGCATTGGTTCCGGCATGATAGATGCCGCTCTCGATCATCGGCCGGGCATCCTCATACTCGGCGAAATACTTCTTCAGCTTGGCCGCCGCGCGCAGGACCTGTTCGTCGAGCAATTCATCCGCCACCCGGCTGACCGACGAGGCGATGTTGATGGCGGGGTAATGGCTCTTTTCGGCCAGCCGCCGCGACAGGACGATGTGACCGTCGAGGATCGATTTCATGGTTTCGACGATCGGATCGTCGACATCGTCGGTTTCGCTCAGCACGGTGAAGATCGCCGTGATCGCGCCGCCGGACTTGAGCGCGCCGCAACGCTCGACGAAGCCGGGGAGGGCGGCGAATACGTTGGGGGTATAGGAACGGACGGACGGCGGCTCGCCTGCGGCCAGGCCGATTTCCCGCAGCGCCATCGCCAGGCGGGTGACGGAATCGACGAACAGGACGACATGCTTGCCGGCCGCGCGCCAATGGTCGCAAAGGGCGAGCGCCTGGTGCATGGCCCGGACGCGGGCGCTAGCGCTTTCGTCGCTGGTCGCCGCGACCAGAGTCACCTTGTCGCGCTGCGGGCCTTTGCCGAGCATCTGCCACAGCCGTTCCACTTCGCGCCCGCGCTCGCCGATCAGGCAGGCGACGACGTGATCGCATTCGATGCGGCTGGAAAGCTGCTCGACGAAAGTCGTCTTGCCGACCCCGCTGGCGGCAAAGATGCCGATGCGCTGGCCCTGTGCGATGGGCAGCAGCCCGTCGATGGCGCGGAAGCCGGTAGCCACGCGCGTCGGGATGATGGTGCGGTCGAGCGTGCCTGCGGACTGTGCGCCGACATGCGACTTGGCCTGAATTGCCGGGCCCCCGTCGATCGGCTGGCCGAAGGCATCGACGGCTCGGCCGCAGAAGGCGTCGCCGCTGCGGATGTCGGAGTGCAATTCCGAACGCCGTACCCGCGCTCCGGGCAGGATGCGCTCGAGGGTTCCGAGCGGCAGCAACTGGATGGAGTCGCGTTCCACCGCGACGACTTCGGCCAGCGTCGCGGTGTCGCCTTCGCCGATCCGGCACATTTCGCCCACCGCGCAGAGCGGTCCGGTAGCGCTGATCGACCCTTGGCCTACCGCGCGAACCTGACCGGAAAATTCCGCGAAAGTGGAGGCGGCAAGGGCCTCGATGAGGGCCGCCGCGTTCATGCCGCCATCCCCTGCCGGACATAGTCGCCCAGCAGCTCGTCGGCCCGCGCTGACTGGAGCGGGATCGAGGCATCGACTTCGCCCAGCTCGAGTTCGAATATGCAGCTTCCCGGTGCGAGATCGTGATCGGCATCGATCGCTAGGCCGCCCATCTTTGCCTGCAAGCGCTGCAGCGCCTGATCGTCGGCGAAATCCTCGCGGCTTACGTGCAGGCGGTGGATGGCGGTCGCAGCAAGCCGGTCTTTCCAACGGACTGCCGTCTCGCTGACAAGGGCGGCAAAGCTGCTCTTGTCGCCGAGGATTTGCGCCAGGGCGGCGCGCGCGATTTCCACCGCGATGGCGCGGTCGGCGTCAAGCTTCGCCAGGGTTTCGGCGCGAGCGTCGATCAGCGCCTGTTCGAGCAGGGCGACGCGCTCGGCCTCTCGTGTTTCGGCTGATGCGCGCCCTTCCCCTCGCCCCTTTTCAAGCGCTTCGGCAATATCGCTTTCAGCTTTCCGCGCAGCCTCCTGCAAGGCCTGCTCCAGTTCGGCAATACGGCGCGCGAGGACGAGCCGCTCGTCTTCCTGGGCAACGGGCGCAGAGGGATCTTCGACAGGCGTCTCGGTTGCGGTGGCGGGCGAGCCTGTGTCGCCAGCAGCGAATGCGAAAGGCCTGATGGACCGGTCGAAGCCGAGGGCAGGCTTGATGACGCTCATCGGGGCGAATCTCCCTGCGGCGCGAACAGTGCCTGGACTTTTGCCAGCATCGCGCCGAGCGGCGAACGATCTTCGAGATTCTCGCTCGCCAGCAGCGCGGCATGTTCGTCGCCCACGGCGCGCGCGGTGGCAGGCGAGAGCTTGCCTCCGTCACTCTTGACCGCCGCTTCGACGATGCCTGCCAACCATGGCGAGTAGCCATGGAACTGACGATCTGCACGCCTCCGGCGCTCTTCCTCCGCAAGCCGATCCTGCGCTTCGGCTTCGACCGCCTGGTCGAAGGCGACGCGGTCTTCGGCGCTCATAGCGCTCAGCACCGCCTTGCGGTCGGCCCGGCCGAGGCCTTCGAGCCGTTGCAGCAACAGGGCGAATTCGCTGTCCCGATCAGGCACCGGTGGCTCCCTTGCGCTCCTGCGACGCGCTCTTCAGCATTTCGGCAAAGGTCGCGACATCCTCCTTGGCGAGGCGGCGGCGCGGCCAGACGATAAGCAGGCCGATCGCCAGCAGCGCCAGCACGAGCCAGCTCCAGCGGCTGGCGAAGAAGGCGCTTGTTGCGTTGCTCCAGTCCCATTCTGCCGGCTGGCCGTAGGATGCAGCCGGCGCATCGATCTGCGCTGCAGGGGCGGGGTTGGAACCGGGCACGGCCTGCGTCAGAGCCCCGGTCGAGAACACCAGCGTGTCGCCGCGCGGCTCGCTGAGGCCGAGCTCTTCGCGCAGCGCCGCTTCGATGGCGGCGCGCTCTTCGGCCGCAAGCGTTTGCGGGGTGCGTACCACGACGCCCAAGGCCAGGTCGTTGCGGTCGGGCAGCCCGCGGGCCGGGGGAGGAGAGTCTGCCACAGGGACATCGGCGCCGTCGGCTTCGACCGGTGCAGGCGGCACGGTGGCCGGCCGGGCGGCCAGTTCGATATCGAAGCGCATGCCCGGCAGGATGTCGCGAATGGCCTTGCGGGCCTTGACGGCATAGAAGGATTCAAGTGCGCTGCGTTCGCTGGCTGGTTCACCGGCTGCAGCATCGACCGGCTGCGCCGCCGTGCTGACTAGGTCTCCGTTCTCGTCGAGGATCGCCACATCGTACGTGCCAAGGCCGGGGACGGAGGATGCCACGAGTTGCTGGATCCCGCCGATACGCTGCGGCGACAGGCGGCTACCGGGCTGCATCTCGATCGAGACGGCCGCGGTCGGCGCTTCGTCGGCGGCGCGGAAGATGCTGCGTTCGGGCATGGCCAGATGGACGCGGGCAAACTCGACCCCGTCCATCATCATGATGGTCCGCGCGAGCTCGCCCTGCATGGCGCGCTGGAAATTGATCTTCTGGGCAAACTCGGTGAGACCCATGTCGCTGTCGTTGAACAGTTCGAAACCGACCGTGCCGCCGATCGAGATCTGCGATCCCGCGACCGCAACCCGGGCTGCCGATTCCTCGCCTTCGGGCACTAGGATATCGTGGCCGTCGTTGGCGAGCTGGTAGGGAATGCCGGCGGCATCGAGCTCGGCCACGATGGCAGAGGCATCGCTTTCGCGAATGTTCTGATAGACCGGCACATAGACCGTGCGCAGGAGTGCGAACCACAGCAGCGAGAGCACCGCAACCACGGCCACGAGGACCAGCAGCACGAGCCGGATCTGTCGGGAATCGAAAGGCATCGTCAGTCGGCCCCGATCAAAGCTGCATGTTCATGAGTTCGCGGTAGCCTTCGACGAAGCGCTGCCGCACCTGCATCGCCATCTCGACCGACAGCCGCGCTTCTTCGAGCGCGATAGTGACTTGGTGCACCGGCACGCTGTCGTCGAGGGCGAACTGGGTCACCATGCGGTCTGCATGGGCGACCTTGGCATCCATTTTGGCGAGCCCTTCGGTGACGAGGTTGGAGAAGTCGCCCACTGCCGGCTGCGGCCCGCTCGCAAGCGCGTTCATGCCCACCCGCCCGAGCGGCTGGATATCGTTGACCGGCGTTGCCATTGTGGCAGCGCCCACTTCGCCGATTGCGCCGATGGCTACGATCTCGGTCATGACTGGCGTCCTACCTGGAGGGCGGCGGAATACATTTGCTGCGCCGCCGCCAGCGCCACGAGGTTGGCTTCGTAGGATCGCTGCGTCTTGATCATCAGCGACATTTCCTCGGCCTGGCTGATCGCCGGAAGGGTGACGAACCCGGCTTCGTCGGCATGGGGATGGTCGGGATCGTAGACCTGGCGCGTGCCGGCTGTGCTGGCGGCTATGTCATAGACCATGACCCCGCCCTTCGGCGCATCGCCCTGCTGGCTGGCGTTGGCCTGGCGCAACACCTGCTGAAACCCTTCGACCGGCCCGCTGACCAGTCGCCGGGCGACGTAGGCCCCGCCGTCGGCGGTGCGGGTGGTGTTCATATTGGCGATGTTGGCGGCAATGACCTGGAGGCGCTGCCATTCCACGTCGAGTCCCGAGCGGCTGATTTCGATCGCGTCCATGATCACTGCCCTCCGCGCACGACGGTGCGGTTGAGCTGCATCTGCCGGTTGAGGATGTCGGTCAGCGCCGCGTAGCGCATCGAGGTCGCCGAAGCGCTCTGCATTTCGAGGTCGAGACGGATTTCGTCGCCCGACTGGGCGAAGCCGGTGGTTTCCATCCGGGCCGTGAATTGCTTTACCGCGTCGGGGCCCTGCTGGGCCGCTGTGCGCAGGGCATCCTCGAAATCGACCGACTTGACGGCGTAGCTCTGCGAGCCCGAATTGGCGATGTTCTGGGCGATGGCGGTCTGGCGCAGGGCCAGCGCATCCATCGCCTTGATGGTCACGATTTGCGATACTTCCGACATCTTGGCTGCGACCCCCTGTTTCAAAGTTACTGTACGATGATCTCGGCATGCAGGGCGCCTGCCGCCTTGATCGCCTGAAGAATGGAAATGATGCGCCTCGTGCCGACCCGCGAGCGGGCCAAGCCTTCGACCAGCGAGCCGACCGTGGTGTTCGGGAAGGTGGCGACCGCGTCGTTCTCGCCCTCGGTCACGTCGAGATCGACATTGGTGACGGTGAGGCTGGCGATGTCGCTGGAGAAGCCCGAAATGAAGCTCGGCTGGCTGGCGTAATTGTCGCTCTTCACCGTCACCTTGATGTCGCCCTGGCTGACGACGACGCTGGAAATCCGCACATCGGTCCCGGCGACGATGGTCCCGGTGCGCTCGTTGATGACGATGCGCGGCTGCACATCGGGCTCGACCCGCAGGTTTTCGAGCCGCGAGACGAAGGCGGAAAGCAGCGCGGGCGAGCCCTGGTACTGGATCACCACCTCATCGGCGTTCTTTACGTAGGCGAGCTGGCGGCCCTGCGACCCGTTGACGGCATTGGCGATCCGCTCGGCTGTGGTGAAGCTCGGCTCGCTCAGCAGGAACGACATCTGGCCGTTCTCGCGTATAATCTGCGCATCGACCGGAAACTCGACGGTGGCTCCGTCGGGCAGGACGCCGGTGGTCGGGAAATTGCGTTGCTGGCGTTCCTGTTCGGCATCGAAGGCGAACCCGCCGACGGTCAGCGATCCTTGGGCGAGCGCATAGGGCTGCTGGTTGGGGCCGAGCAGCGGCGTCATCAACAGGGTACCCCCGGCCAGCGAGCGCGCGTCGCCGATCGAAGAAACGATGGCGTCGATGCGGTCTCCAGGGTTGGCCGACGGGGGGAGGGTGGCGGTCACGATCACCACCGCCACGTTGCGGCTGTTGATCTGGTCCTCGGTGACCGTGGTGCCAAGGCGCGAGAGCACGTT
>FWWL01000641.1_pt1 | contig 62398 bp, 54 predicted proteins | sample 2228331 | NCBI WGS metagenome assembly FWWL01 (sample SAMEA103939775, study PRJEB20133) | metagenome
AATGCATTTGTTAAAAATTATTATTTAACTTTAAACCCATGTTTAAGTAAATTTTCTTTAGCTTTTTGAAGAGTTACTTCTTTTAATTTCATTCCGCACAAAGGACATTTACCAGGTTTATCCGAGATTACATTCCAATCCATTTGATCCTGAAATACTTTCCCATCTTTATTTTCATCTATTGCTTTTAGGTCTATCTCACCTTCTCTAATTAAATCAGATTTTTCTTCTTTTTTCATGTCTTCTTCTTTAGTCAGCATTTTTTCATGAGTTGAATCTTTCATAATCATATCATGCATTTTATTGTGCATCGATGAACAATGATGCATTTTGTGCATCGAATGTTCATCCATCTTATGCATTGCTTTTGTAGAATCTGCTTTTTCTTGTGCATATAGATTTATTACAGAAATAGAACAGAGGATAATTAACAAGCTATTGAAAATATTCGATGTTTTCATTTTATAACTCCTTCATTGTTATGAATAATTTTTGAATTTCATATTAAGATTCAAGTGTGAGTCCTTTTTCCTTTGCTTCTTTTTTCATCTCCCACGATCTCCATAAATAATATATAACTGGATAGACAGCTAATTCCATTAATACTGATGTAATCACACCACCAATCATTGGGGCAGCAATTCTTTTCATCACATCCGCACCTGTTCCATGACTCCACATAATTGGTAATAATCCAGCAATAATAACCGAGGCAGTCATAATTTTAGGTCTCACTCTTTTTACTGCACCATGATGAATTGCTTCTTTCAATCCTTTTAAACCTGTAAGCAATCCCTTCTCTTTCCATTCTTTTAAAGCGATATCAAGATAGAGCAACATAACAACCCCTGTTTCGGCATCCAAACCGGCAAGTGCAATTATTCCAACCCAGACAGCAATACTTAAATTATAACCCAGAAGATAAAGTAACCATAATGCTCCGACTAATGAAAACGGAACTGCAAGTAATACTATTGCGACTTTTGTCAAAGAACGAGTATTAAGATATATAATTACAAATATTATGAATAAAGTCATTGGAATAACAATCATCAATCTTTGTTCTGCTCTTTGCATATATTCATATTCACCGCTCCAAGTAATATTGTATCCTTCTGGTAGTTTAATTTTTTCTGATACAGCTTTCTGTGCATTCTTTACATAAGTTCCAATATCTATATCTTTTATATCAATAAAAACCCAGGCATTTGGTCTTGTATCTTCACTTCTAATTACCATTGGACTTTTACGAGTAATAAAATTAGCAATTTGACCAAATGGTACTTGTTCGCCAATTGGAGTTGGAATTAATACTCGTTTCAAAGCTTCTATATTATCTCTTAATTCTCTGCTATATCTAAGATTTACTGTGTATCTTTCCAATCCTTCGACTGTGTTTGTGATAGCCATACCACCTATTGCTGTTTGTATAACTTTTTGAACATCCTCAATTGTTAAACCATAACGAGCTGCTTCTTTTCTATTAATTTCGATATCAAGATAATTTCCGCCGACGGCTCTTTCTGCAAATGCACTTAAAGTACCGGGAACATTTCTTATCACGGCTTCAATTTTTCTACCTATTTCCTGCAGCGTATCTAAATCAGGTCCAGAAATTTTTATTCCGACAGGTGTTTTTATTCCAGTACTTAGCATATCAACTCTCGTTTTGATCGGCATAGTCCAGGCATTCGTCACACCTGGAAATTGAATAGCTTTATCCATCTCATCGATTAATTTTTGTGGAGTCATTCCCGGTCGCCATTCACTTTCAGGCTTTAACATGATCGTTGTTTCGATCATATCCAGACCAGCAGGGTCGGTTGCTGTTTCTGCCCGTCCAATTTTACCAAAAACATGATGAACTTCAGGAAATTGTTTTATGATTTTATCTGTTTGCTGTAGTAATTCCTTTGCTTTTGTTATTGAAATACCAGGCATTGTAGTTGGCATATAAAGTAAATCACCTTCATATAACGGAGGCATGAACTCAGAACCAATTTTTTTGAAAGGGATAATCGTAAGACCTAATATCACCAGAACACCAATAATTACAGCTTTATTATATTTTATTACAAATTCTACAACTGGATGATAAATTTTTATTAAGAATCTGTTAATTGGATTTTTTTCTTCCGGCATTATTTTACCACGTATCCAGTAGCCCATCAGTATTGGCACAATGGTAATAGAAAGAATTGCTGCTGCTGCCATTGAATATGTTTTTGTAAATGCCAGTGGTTTGAATAATCTTCCTTCCTGAGCTTCAAGAGTAAATACTGGAATGAATGATACAGTAATAACAAGTAATGAGTAGAACAATGAAGGTCCTACTTCTTTAGAAGCATCAATAATTATTTGCCAGCGATTTCTTCTTTGTTCGACAGGTTTAAGTACTTCATGTTCAAGATGTTTATGTGCATTTTCAATCATAATAATAGCTGCATCAACCATGGCACCAATTGCTATAGCAATTCCACCGAGAGACATTATATTTGCATTAATACCCTGCCATCGCATAATAATAAAAGACATTAATATTGCTGTTGGTAATGTGAATACTGCAACAAATGCACTTCTTGCATGCAACAAAAAAATTATACAGACCAGTGCAACAATTAAAATTTCCTCAATTAATTTTTCTTTTAATGTATCAATTGCACGCTCGATTAAACCCGATCTATCATATACTGGTTCTATTCTAACATCGGAAGGAAGACCTGCTTTTAATTCTTCAAGTTTTTTCTTTACATCATTAATAACTTTGAGAGCGTTCTCACCATATCTCATAACAATAATTCCACCAACAACCTCTCCTTCGCCATTTGACTCTGCAATTCCTCTTCTCATCATTGGACCAAGAGTGATATCAGCAACATCTTTCAAATAAACTGGTGTGTTAGTTTTTTTATCAACCATTAATGGTATATTTTCAAGGTCTTCAATAGATTTTATATACCCAAGACCTCTTACCATAAATTCCATTTCACCCATTTCAATTACTTCACCACCAACATCGTTATTAGACTTCATTATAGCCATTTCAATCATATCTATGGGAATGTTATATGCGAGAAGTTTTGCAGGATCAACTGTTACCTGATATTGTTTAACATATCCACCAATACTTGCAACCTCTGCCACACCTTCAACAGAAGAAAGTGCATATTTAAGATACCAATCCTGAATTGAACGCAATTCCTGTAGAGATCTTGTTTTTGAAGTAAGTTGATATTCATAAACCCAGCCAACTCCCGTAGCATCTGGACCTAATGTGGGTACAACTTTTGGTGGTAGCCTCTTTTGTGCATAATTAAGATACTCTAATACACGACTTCTTGCCCAGTAAATGTCTGTACCATCTTCAAAAATTACATAAACTAAAGAATAACCAAAAAAAGAATATCCTCTGACAACTTTAGAACCAGGAACTGAAACCATAGCTGTTGTTAGAGGATATGTAACCTGATCTTCTACAATTCTTGGTGATTGTCCTGGATATTCTGTATAAATAATAACTTGCACATCACTCAAATCTGGGATTGCATCAACAGGTGTATTGAGCAATGAATAAACTCCTAATCCTATTACAAAAATTGTAGTAAGTACTACAAGAAATTTATTTCGTATTGAAAACTCAATTACTTTTTCTAACATTTTCCATACTCCAGTTCTTTTTCAGAAATCGTGTTCATTTAACTTTGAAACCATGTTTGATTAAGTTTTCTCTTACCTTTTCGATTGGTAATTCTTTTAATGTCATTCCACATAATGGACATTCGCCCGGATCATCCGAAATTACATTCCAATCCATCAAATCCTGAAAAAGCTTACCGTCTTTGTTTTTGTCAATGGAATTAAGATCGATTATTCCTTTTCTTATAATTGGACTTTCTTTGTGTTTCGCATTTTCCATTTCATGATATTTATGATCATCAACCTTAGTTGATTTTATCTCCCTTGATTTATTATCCTGATCTATCCTGGTTGTTTTATCATTTTGATTCTCTGAATGAATATGTTGTTCTGCTGGTTTATTCATCTCCATTCCTTTATGTCCACTCATCTGTGTAATTGCAGCTTTGAGATTGCTTTCAGAGTCGATTAAAAACTGAGATGAAACAACTATTTTTTCACCTTCTTTAATACCCTCAAGTATTTGAACAAAACCATCAGATGTTACTCCTAATTTTACTTCTCTCGGTTCAAAGTAGCCTCCTCCCAATGAAATTATAGCAATATTTCTCTCACCAGAACGAATGATTGCTTGTTCAGGTACAACGATTGCATTTATTGAGATTGGGGAAACAATTTTTACTGTTGCAAACATTCCCGGTTTGAAATCGTAACTTGATGTATTTTTAACTTCGGATCTAATCTTTACAGTTTTTGTTTCGTCATTCAGGAATGGATAAATATAAGTTACTTTACCCTGATATGTTTTTCCTGGTAAATAAGACAATTCCAGTTCAACTTTTTGACCTAATTTTATCCATGGTAAATCCATTTGATAAATATCAGATACAATCCAGACAGTTGATAAATCTGCAATCTTAAATAAATCCATACCAGCCATAATTTGTTGACCTTGATAAACCATCTTTTCTATTACAATTCCACTAACAGGTGAGTAAATTGTAAGTGTTTTACGCGGTGAATTATTTTTTTCAATTTCTTGAATATCACTTTCAGGGATATCCCAATAGAGCAATCTTCTTTTTGCACTATTTACCAGTTGAAGAGCAGCATCAATTACTTCCGGAGAATTAGAGGAAGAAACTTTTTTCAAATAATTAATTGCTTGAAGATATTCTTCCTGAGTACTTACAAGTTCAGGACTATAAATTTCAAATAGCGGTTCACCTTTCTTAACATATTTTCCTGTATAATCAACATAAAGTTTTTCGACCCAGCCCATGATTTTAGTTGTAACAGTTTTTACTTTAGTTTCATCATAATCTATTTTTCCGGTTGTTCGAATAGTTTTATTCAATATTTGTTTTTTTACTTCTTCAACACGAACTCCTATATTCTGGACAACTACAGGATCTATTTTTATACCTCTTACATCACTCTCGCCTTCATAGACAGGAACTAATTCCATTCCACAATCAGGTGCAATTCCTGGTTTATCTGATGTGTACCAGGGATGCATTGGATCAACATAATATGCAATTTTCTTCTGTTCAGATTTTGTTTCTTCATCTGCATAAACCGGGACATAATCCATTCCATCGGGAGCCTTCTTTGGTGTAGGTGAAGTTTGCGTTGGATCCATTGGATTTCGATAGTAGAGAATTTTTCTCTCATCTTTTTTTGTTGTAATTGAATCTGTATTCAGAACATACCGACCTATGACTAAACCTATCACAAGAAATACTATTGCAGTGATAATTATTTTTTTCATTGAAGTTCTCCTAAAATTTCTACTTTAAATTCTCAATGATTTCATTCATCGATAAACCAATTGACTGTTCTAATTGTGCAGTTGCCTGCATTAAATTCATTTCGCTCATATATAAGTCTAACTTTGCCATAAAAAGCATTCTATATGCATCAATCAACATTAGAAATTCAGTTTTACCTGTTTTATATGCAGCTAAAGTAGCCTGAAGTGTTTGTTCTGCCTGGGGTACAATAGTATTTTTATTAAGTTCATATAAATTTTTGCTTGTTTCTAATTTTACAATTGCATTTTGAACTTCATATGCTACCATATTTTTCATCGAATTAAATTGTTCTTCTGCTACTTTCACATTTAATACATTTTCTTCGATCTTACCTGAATATTTGTTTTTTGACCAGAATGCAATTGGCAGGTTTACACCCAGCATCAAAGACCAGAAATCATTTTTCGTATGAGCCATGTCTTTATACATAACCTTAAGCATTAAATCTGGATAATACTCCAATCTCGAAGCTTTTAATTCGCTTTTATTCATATCAATATTATAATTCATTCCCTTTAGTTCTGGCCTATTTGAATAAGCTAAGGTGAGTAATTTTTCAAAAACAAATTCAGGTACAGTAGTAAAAATTTGTTCTATATTGTCGAACGATTGGTTTGGTGGGCGATTTAATATAGTATTCAACATTGTTTCTACATCTCTTTTTTCCTTAAATAGATTTACTTCTTCGTTCATCAGGGATGATAATTCAGTTTGAGCTCTGATTATATCCTGTAGTTTTCCCATTCCAACTTCGTATTGTTTCTTGGCTATTTCAATGAATTGTCTCAGCAGTTCCTGATTTTCTTTATTTATTTCAATTTTCCTCTGAACGAAGTAAAGCTCGTAATAAGTGTTTTTCAAATCTCTTATAATCCTGTTTCTAAGAGCATTAAATTCTTCCTGGCTCATTTTTGCATTATTATATGCTGCTAAACCCATTGCTTTAAGTTTCCCCGGGAATGGAATCATTTGTTGAATGGAGAAATCAGTTTCCATATTATTTTTTAATGGATTTGGGAAAGATTCTATTGGTACTTGAAAAAGTTCCAGCCCAAATTGAGGAGCATCCCAGGATGTTACCTGTTTAATCTTTGTCTCTTCACTCAAAAATTTATATTGTAATGCCTTTAACTGGGGATTGTTATGTAGAGCTTCTATGATAAGTGAATCGAGCAATGAATTTTTAGTTTGTCCATTTAAAGAATTGAATACTAATAAGAGAAGAGCCGTTAAAAAACTTTTTTTCATAATATACCTATAAGTCAATGAGATTTTTTATTAATTCTAATAAGTGTAATTATGATTACTACAACAATTAAAAAATAAATTACCAGATAGATAATATTTAGTAATTCACCTTTCATGGTTACTGTAAATTGCAAGTATGATGCCATATAAATTCCTGGGTTATTTGGATAAAAATCGAGGGGTGCTGATAAGATTTATTAAAAAACTTAAAAACTTTTTAAAAAATTTAATTCTTTAGCTTCTTGTAATTTTATAACTTTCAATTTTAGCATAAAGAGTAGGGAGGGATATTCCGAGTATTTTTGCAGCTTCAGGTTTATTCCAGTTTGTATGGTCCAATACTAATTTAATATGTCGTTTTTCAACTTCCTCGAGAGTTAACAGAGCCTCAATCTTTTCTGTTCGAATATTTTTTTTCAATAATATATTATCTTTATGAAGAACATCATCTGTAGAAAGAACTACAGCTTGTGTTAAAACATTTTCTAATTCACGAACATTTCCTACCCATTCATACTCTATCAACATTTCAAGAACATCAAGAGGAATCTTTCTAACATTTTTATGCAATTCTCGATTGAGTTTATTTAAAAAGTAATTCACAAGAAGTGGTATATCTTCTCTTCTTTCCCTGAGTGGTGGAATTTTAATTGTCACTACGTTTAATCTATAGTAAAGATCTTCCCTAAATTTACCTTCGTTAACGAGTTTTTCAAGATCTTTGTTGGTTGCTGCGATAATTCTGGCTTTCATCTTTAAGATACTTTCACCACCAACTCTTTCAAATTCTCTTTCCTGAAGTATTCTTAAGAGTTTAGCTTGTAAGTTAGGTGACATCTCCGAGATTTCGTCTAAAAAAATTGTACCTTCACCAGCTAATTCGAATTTTCCTTTTTTTAATCTATCGGCACCTGTAAAAGCTCCTTTCTCATGTCCAAACAATTCACTTTCAAGTAATGTTTCGGTGATTGCAGAACAATTTACTGCGATGAATGGATGACCTTTTGTAATTCCACTGTAGTGAATTGATTTTGCGATGAGCTCTTTTCCAGTTCCACTTTCACCGATTAACAATACAGTAACGCGATTATTGGTTACCTGACCTATCAACTTATAAATCTCCTTCATCAGAGGGGATTTACCAATTATTCTCTTCCCGATTTGAAATTCTTCTGCTTCTTCTTCAACCAGTGATTCAAGTCTTTCACTCAGAGCCTTTGATTCCAAAGCACGATCTATTATTATTTTCAATCGTTCAATATCAAGAGGTTTTTCAAGATAATCGTATGCTCCAAATTGCATTGCTTCAATTGTTGTTTTTACATCGTCATGTGCTGTTATCAGTATTATTTTAATTAATGGATCGATTTCTTTGCATTTTTTTAGTATCTCAATACCAGATAGCCCAGGCATTCTTATATCAGAAATGATTAAATCTGGGTGTTCTTTATTTATTATTTCCAGTCCAATATTACCGTTTTCGGCTGATATGACCTTGAAATTCAGTCTTTTTAAAAAATTTGTTAATGTTTTCCGAATTGATTCATCATCATCAATTACCAAAATTTTTTCATTCATTGGAATGACCTTCAATTACTGATGGGAAGTTTAATTTCAAAAATTGTTTCTCCTTTTCTTGAGGAAATTAAATTAAGAGTACCATTGTGTTGTTCGATAATTTTTTGAGCAACAGATAAACCCAGACCTGTTCCTGATGCTTTGGTGGTGAAAAATGGTTCGAATATTTTTTCTGGGGCTTCTATGCCACTTCCGTTATCTTTTATGTAAATTTTAATATGTGATTCATCTGCTACCGAATATACTTGTATCTCACCTTCAGATTCAATCGCATCCACAGAGTTCTGGATTAGATTTAATAATACCTGTTTTATTTTATCTCTATCCAAATTTAAGTCTATATTAGGTACATTCTTAATAAAATTGATTTGTTTATTCTTACTGTTTGATTTTATTAATTGAATAACTTCTTCAATTAATTCATTCAGATTAGCATTATTTAATTGCAACTCTGAAGTTCGTGAAAATTGAAGAACTTCTTTAACCAGTCGTGCAAGTCGATCGGTTTCTTTTTTAATTATCTCGAAAGAAACTCTCTCTTCATCATTCAATTGTAATGTTTGTGCTAACATATCAATATTCATTTTTATCGATGTTAATGGTGTTTTAATCTCGTGTGCCAAAATTGTTGACATTTTTCCAAGAGCTGCTAATTTTTCTGATTGAATGATTTTTGCTTCAAGCATCTTTTTATCTGTTATATCAATTTCCACAAAAAGATATCCCTTTTGAATATTATTCGAAATAATTTTACTTACGGAAATCAAAAGATCTCTAGACACATTAGATTCATCAATAACTTTTATTTCACCAATGTATATTCCTGTACGATTTACATCGTTTATGATTTGTTTGAACAAATCCTTATTGTTTTTGAATTGAATATCATCAATTTTCTTGCTCTCGACTTTAGAATTAGAGAAGCCGGTTAATTTATAAAATTGAGAATTAGCTTCAACCACATTTAAATCATTATCTACTAGAGCAATTGCTGTTAAAGATTTTTCAAAAGCGTTAAGGAGAATTGAAATTCGTTCTTCCCTCTGTATTAATTCTCTTTGATTTTTATATAATGTTTTTGCCATGCTATTAATTGTGCGAGATAATTCGCCAATTTCATCATTCGATACTAAATTTAATTCTATATCATATTTACCATTTTTGATTTGCAATACTTTTTCCTTTAAAACAGAAATAGGATGTGCAATTATTTTTGAAATGATAAACGATAGTGAGATACTGACAATTAAACCAATGAATAGACTGTGTAAGAATAATTTTATAAGTTCATTATGACTGGTGATATTAAAAATTATTTTACTTATTGGTATTTGAATTAAAAGTATTATTACGGGTATTATAACCAATGCAGTGAAGAATATTTTTTTATTCAGACCGAAGTTATGTACTTTTTCGAGCGCGTAAGGAAACATATTATATTTTCCTATTGACAAAGCTGTAAAGGATATTATACCTGCAAGAAAAGCCAAAGGACTAATCTCTACCAGATAATAAAAACCGAGAATCCACGGTAAGAATATTCCGAAAATGAATGTTGTTATATTAGTTATTATTAATCCAAACAAGAATAAGAGCAATTGTTTACGCAAGATTGTATCATCGTTTTTTTTGTGTTTTAATAAGATGGAGATAAAACTTAGAGAAATTAAAAGTAGATACCAGAGTATATATAAAACATAATATTCTGTGAAATGAGCTTTAAAATGTTCACCATGAATATATGATTCTTCGATTAATAAATCTTTCCAAATTAAAATTAAAATTATGGTTGTAGGAATTATTAAAAATAATCCTGTAGAAACTCGAAGTTTAGATGGTGTCGGATAATTGAATGTAAGAAAAGTTAATGATAGCAAAATCATTAGAAGTAATGAATGACAGGATTTATCAAATAGAATTACATCTTTTGTTGGCATGATTACAAAATGTACCAAATGAGACATTAAATAAGCAATCACCAGGAGAAGTGTAATAATGAGTAACCTAGATGTTCTATTCAAGATTGAACGGGCATATATAATAAATATCAATCCAATGGATGAAATTATCGTCGCCCCAACGAATATGTAATTCCAGAAATTTTTCAAATCATTATCTCTCTCGAGTTTGTTCCTATAAATATAATTATTAATTATGGAAGCTAAAAGAAAAAACTCTGTACATTAAATGACAAAAATTAATATGTTAGGCCTTACAAAATTGAATTTAAAAAAATAACAAAAAATTTTTAGAGGGAATGGATTTTACGCAATCTTAGCTGGTTTGAAGCATTATTAAGATAAAGAAAATATATTTACAAATGTTTTGGTGATTTCCTGAACATTATAAGTTCAGAAGTGCTGAAACGATTAGCTTTAGATTTATTTAATTAATTTCCTATAATCTTTTAACGACAGATTTATGTCAAACGAGAATTAGCTTTATTAATAATTAAATTCAATAATTTTAAGTATCTATCACTATCAAGAATAATGAATGATATTATCATCTTATTGATATTAAATATGGATCATATCTGAGAACTGGTAAAAAAATCGAGAACCAGATTAATTTTCATATCAATTTATATTAAGAGGTTCAAAAAATGTAAATATTCTCATTATTTTTGAATTATTAGAGTTTAAAATTCTCCACAAACTTCATATGTTATTAAGATAAATTGTTTTTAACTTTTCAATTAATTAGTTTTAACAAAATATAAAGAGGTAAAATGCTTAAGTTATTAAAGAAATTATTCGGTGATAAACATAAAAGAGATATTGAAGCCTTAAAACCGATAGTTGCTGAAATTAATCAGATTTATGAAACCCTCAGAGATTTAAATGATGATGAATTGCGAGCCGAAACTCAAAAACTGAAAGATTTAGTAAATGAAAGAACAAAAACTTTAAGAGAACAAATTGAACAACTTGAGGCTAAACTTAAAGAAGATCTTTCAGCAGAGGAACAGCAAAAAGTATATGATGAACTTGAAGAGTTGAACGAACAATTGGATGAAACTTATGAAGAGGTTCTCGATGAAATACTACCTCGAGCTTACGCAATTGTGAAAGATACTTGTCGACGCTTAGTAGGTAAATCCTGGGAAGTTGTTGGTCGAAAAATTACCTGGGATATGATTCCTTTCGATGTACAATTGATGGGAGCTATAGTTCTTCATCAAGGTAAGATTGCAGAAATGGCTACAGGGGAGGGAAAGACGCTCGTTGCAACGATGCCATTATTTCTAAATGCTCTTACAGGTCGAGGTTGTCATTTAGTTACTGTAAATGATTATTTAGCTCAAAGAGATCGTGAATGGATGGGTAAAATTTTTGAATTTCATGGGTTGTCAGTGGGGGTTATTCTAAACCATATGTCTCCGGAAGAAAGAAAAAAGATGTATCAGTGTGATATCACCTACGGCACAAATAATGAATTTGGTTTCGATTATCTGCGCGATAACATGGCTGTTTCGCTCGATGGGGTTGTCCAGAGAGGACATAACTATGCGATAGTTGATGAAGTAGATTCCGTTTTGATTGATGAAGCAAGAACACCATTAATAATAAGTGGACCAGTTGAAAGCTCCGAACAAAAGTTTACTGAATTAAAACCTCGCGTAGAAAGGCTGGTGCGTGTTCAAGCTCAACTTGTTGCTAAAATTGTTCAAGAAGCGGAAGAAGAATTAAATAAATCTGAACCAGATTATCACAAAGCAGGTGTTTTATTGCTCAGAGCACACAGAGGTTATCCGAAGAATAAAAAGTTGATGAAACTTTTGAGTGAGCCTTCGAATAAGAAATTGATGCAAGAAACAGAGCTTGAGTACATGCGTGAGCAAGAAAAACGTATGCATGAAATTGACGACGAGCTTTATTTTAGAATTGATGAAAAGAATCATTCAATAGATTTAACAGAAAAGGGACGAGAATTCATCACAAATGTAAATGAAGATAAAGACTTCTTCGTACTACCTGATTTAGGAACTGAAATAAGCAAAATCGAAAATGATAAATCACTTTCTCTAGAAGAAAAAACTAAACGAAAAGACAAACTATATCAACTTTATGCAGAGCGTAGTGATCGAATACATACAGTTCAACAACTCTTAAGGGCTTATGCACTATATGAAAAAGATGTTGAATATGTTGTAACAGACGATGGCAAAGTGATGATAGTTGATGAATTCACTGGAAGATTGTTACCTGGGAGAAGATATTCCGATGGACTTCATCAAGCAATTGAAGCAAAAGAGAATGTTAAAGTTGAAAAAGATACACAAACACTTGCAACGATAACTCTCCAGAATTACTTTCGACTTTATAAAAAATTGGCAGGAATGACAGGAACAGCTGAAACAGAAGCTGCTGAATTCTGGGAAATTTATAAACTCGATGTAGTTGTGATCCCAACACATAAACCTTGCATAAGAGTCGATTATGATGATGTCATCTATCGTACAATGCGTGAGAAATATAATGCTTTGCTTGATGAAATAGAAGAACTTCACAAAATTGGCAGACCGATTCTTGTTGGTACCACTTCAGTCGAAGCTTCCGAAACAGTTAGTCGAATGTTAAAAAGAAAAGGTATACCACACAATGTTTTAAATGCAAAACATCATCAAAGAGAAGCTGAAATTGTTGCCAATGCTGGATTAAGAGGTGCCGTTACTATTGCCACGAATATGGCAGGTAGAGGAACAGATATTAAACTCGGACCTGGTGTTCGTGAATTGGGTGGACTTGCAATCCTTGGAACAACGAGGCATGAATCGCGAAGAATAGATAGACAATTAAGAGGAAGAGCAGGAAGGCAAGGAGATCCAGGTTCTTCTAAATTTTATCTTTCTCTTGAAGATGATTTAATGAGATTATTTGGGAGTGATCGAATTGCTTCTATAATGGAAAGAATTGGTGTTAAAGAAGGTGAAGTAATTACTCATCCATTGATAACAAGGAGTGTCGAACGGGCTCAGAAAAAGGTTGAGCAAAACAATTTTGCTATTCGTAAGAGATTACTTGAATACGATAATGTTATGAATTCACAACGTGAGGTAATCTATGCTAAGAGAATGCAGGCTTTAAGGGGTGAAAGATTAAAAGGTAAATTACTCGAGGAATTGTTTGATTATATTTCTGATATGGTTCATAAATATTATGAAGATGCACAAATTGATTCAATTAGAGAAGAATTAATTCGTAATCTTTTAATTGATGTTCAGATTACACCTCAATTATTTCAGGATTTAGGTGAGGACGGGTTGACACAAAAGATTTATGAAGCTGCGGTAGATTTCTATAATAAGAAGGAAAAAATGCTCGGTTCGGAGTTAATGGCAAATCTTGAAAGATTTGCTGTATTAAGTGTGATTGATGAGAAATGGAAAGAACATTTGAGAGACCTTGATGATTTAAAAGAAGGAATTGGTCTTCGTGCTTATGGTCAGAAGGATCCATTAATTGAATATAAATCAGAAGCTTATGAACTTTTCATTAGCATGCTCACAAATATTAGAGATGAGAGTTTGAAACTCGTATTTAAATGGTTTCCGGAAATTCCTGAACAGTTACAGAGACGACGAAGAGCTCCGGAAAGAATTACCACTATTCATCAGTCAGTTGATGGTCTGCATTTTGCAAAACAAAAGGAACCAGAGACTTCATCGCAGACTGCAGGTAAACCACAACCTGTAAGAGTTGGAGAAAAAATCGGTAGGAATGATCCATGTCCTTGTGGTAGTGGTAAAAAGTATAAACATTGTCATGGGAGGTAAAATTAAAAATTATGCCAGCATCAACAAAGCTAAAAAAGATAGAAGCAATCATTAGACCATTTAAACTTGATGATGTTAAAGATGCTTTACTCGAAGAAGGCATCCAGGGATTAACGATTACAGAAGTTCGTGGTTATGGAAGGCAAAAAGGTCATTCGGAAGTTTATCGTGGAAGTGAATACAGAATTGAATTTGTGCCAAAGATCAAAATTGAAGTGATTGTACCTGAATCGCAGGAGGAAACTGTGATAAATGCAATAATTAGAGCAGCAAAAACCGGACAGATTGGAGATGGTAAAATATTTGTTTCAACGATTGAGGAAGTTATAAGAATTAGAACTGAAGAAACTGGTAAAAATGCTCTTTAAATTGCGAACAATGATTTTTCATGCTATGAGTTATTTATAAAGATATTTTTAGTCATTATCGAAATTAGTTTCGCAACTCGATGTTAAATGTAAATTTTTGAGTGAACAATTTTCAGAATCATTGAAAGTTTTAAAAATGCTTAAAAAGTCTAATTACATAATTTTATTTTTCTTATTAGTTGGATTATTCAGTTCGTGTTCGATAACTAATTATTTAAAAAAAGGGTATTCTAATTTTACTACATACTTTAATATTTATTACAACGCCAGTAGATTGTTTGCGGAGGCAGAGAATGAGATTTTACTTCAACAGAAAGAAATTTTCACGACAAGGGTTATTGCACCTGGTGGAAATGTCACGAATAAACTTATACAAGTAATTGAAAAATGTTCAAAGATTTTACAATATCACTCTGAAAGTTCACTGATAGATGATGCACTATTCTTAATCGGTAAGTCTTATTATTATCAGCGTGAATTCCCAAGTGCAATTAGAAAGTTCAATGAACTGATCACAAATTTTCCCGAAAGTCCATATTTCATCGAATCGAAACTCTGGATTGCTCGATCCTATGCTCAAACGATCGAAGTTGATAGAGCCTTAAATTTATTGAATGATCTGATTATTGAATCACGAGAAAAGAAAAAAAGAAAAATTCTCTCTGAAACACTCCTTGAAATTTTAAAAATCAACTTTGTTCGTAACGATTACGAATCAATTATCTCTTTTGGTAATGAGTTCGTTAAGACTTCTAAGGACAAGAATCAAATTGCTCAGGTTTATCTTCTGATGGGCACAGCATATGCTAAGTTGGGTCAACTTGATGAAGCCATAAACAATTATCGAAAAGTTGAAAAATACACCTCTGATTATTTTTATCGTTTCAAGTCAAAACTTGAGTTAGCAAAAATTTTACGGGAACAGGGGAATTATGACGAAGCTCAGAATATTCTCAACCCTTTGTACAGAGAATCAATATATGATGAATACAAAGATTATATAGAACTTGAATTCGCTTACTTCTATTTAAGTCAACAAGACACATTGAAAGCCCTCGAACATTTCATTAAAATTGATACTACTTACTCAAACAAACCTACGGCAGGAATAGCACAATTTGAAATAGCTAATTATCTTGAAAATAATCTAGGTAATCTCGATTCAGCAAAATTTTATTATAATAAATCGTTGAGAACTCAATTGCCGGATGATATCAAAAAAGTTGCTCAATTCAAATCAAAACTCCTTGAAAATTACAAAACTATCTGGACAAGCATTAACAATCTAAGCAAACAAATTCCAGTACTCAGAACATTTCCAGTGGATAGTACATTTCAGAAATTCCAGGAGATTGAGATAGATTCATCTATGCTGGGTGACTCCACATATTTAGCTGAAGTTCAGGAATACCTGGAAGAAAAAAGAAAAGCTGATAGTCTCTATGCAATTAAACTAAAACAGGATTCTCTCAGGTATGAGGCGAATCTAAAAACAGCCGATTCGCTTGAAGTTAATGTTGCAAGGTTAAGATTTGATCTTGCAACATTATTCATGATTGATTATAACAAACCTGATTCCGCTTATTATCACTTAAAAGAAATAGTAGAAAAATTTCCAGACAAAGATTTTAGCGAGAGAGCCATTTATGCTCTTGCTAATTACTATCTGGAAAAAGGTGAAAAACATAAGGCTGATAGTTTATACAGATTTATTTACGACAACTTTACTGATTCAGAAATTTCAAAAATTGTGGCTAAATACATTGGATTAGAACAAAGAATTACAAAGAGTGATTTACCGGATATTGAATATAGAAAAATTGAAAAATTAATAGACCAGGAGAAATATAATGAAGCAATTCAACAAGCTTATACTTTTTATGAAAATTATCAGAAAACGGATTACGCACCTAAAATATTACTTTTGATCGGTTTTGTTTATGAAGAAAAATTGAGAATGTATGACTCTGCATATTCTGTTTATAAATCATTGAGAGAGAAATATCCATCATCACTTTTTGCTCAAAGGATAAATTCAAAATTGATTGCATACGAAAGCGAACTACAGAAGAAAGAACTTGAGAAAAAGGCTATTCAGGATAGCCTTGATTTGTTAAAACAAAGCGTTAAAAAGGAAGAAGAATTAAAATTACTTCCTGAAGAAGAAAAATTAAAAGAAGAGAAATTCCAAAAAGTTGAACAACATCCTGAAACTAAACCGGATTCAAATCTTATCAGGGAAAGACACAGAGTTCCGGAAATAAGAAAGTGAAACAGGAATTCATAAAAGAGCTTGAGATTACTCTCTATTTTGATTATATACGCAAAAGATTTTTAAAACCCTTCCCATTTAGATTTACAGTGTTTACATTCGCAGTGATATTTTACATTGCGATACCGGGTTTTCATATTCCATCGCTTGAAATCACACGAACTCGAATTTCTGGAGTCATGGAGCAACGTGTTATAGAAAATTTTTTGATATATTTTCCTTCTCAGGACTGGTTGAACTACGATGAGATTCCACAGGAAATTAAACGAGCGGTCATTGCAGTAGAAGATGATGGTTTTTTAACTCATCGAGGAATTGATTGGAAAAGTTTACAATTAGCATCGAGAATTAATTTGAGAAGGGGAAAAATTATTCGTGGTGGTAGTACAATCACGATGCAAACTGCAAAAAATATCTATTTTACAAACAGGAGAAATTATTTTCGAAAAGCGAAAGAAATATTAACTGCTATGAGGATGGAAAAAGAGCTGAACAAAAAGACTATTCTGGAACATTATTTAAACATTGCTGAATTAGGAGATGGAATTTTTGGAGTTCAATCTGCCAGCGTAAAATTTTTCAATCGAGATGTGAATAAATTAACACGAGAACAGATAGCGAGAATAATCGGTGTTCTTCCTTCACCATTAAGACATTCACCTTCAGATAATAGTCGCTTTGTAATAAGGAGAAAAAATCTTGTTTTAAGCAGGATGAACAATGCTGATATCCCATAATCATGAAAACAACAATGAATTTAATTTACAGGAGGCTCTAAAGTTAATCTCAGAAGGAGAAGGACCAAGAGTTGAGTTTAAAAGAAAATTTACAACCTATGAAAAAATAGCTCGGGAGCTTATTGCATTCGCCAATTCAAAAGGTGGATATATATTTTTCGGCGTAGATGATAATGGAGAAATTGTTGGAGTTAAAAGTGAGAAAGAGACGGAAGAATTACTTTTGGAAACATCAAAAAATTTTTGTGAACCAGAGATTGATGTTAAAGTATATGTATTCGAAATTGAAGGGAAAGATGTTGTAGTCGGTGAAGTGAAAGAAAGCGATAAGAAGCCACATCGCATTCAGGATTATCAACCACAGCTAAATTATAGAACAGCAAAAGTCTTTATAAGAATGAAATCTAAATCGATGCAAGCATCGCGTGAGATGATTAAACTTTTGCATACAAGTTACAACAATTTCAATGAATCAGAATTCCATCTCGGGAAAAAAGAAAAAGCACTCTTTGATTACTTACAGAAATATGAAAGAATCAAGACAAAAGAATATTGTCGTCTGGTAAATATCAGTGAACGACGAGCTCAAAGAATTCTGATCAAGTTAGTTAGATTCGGAGTTCTATTTCTTCATCAAGAAGAAAATGGTGAGATCTATTTTTCACTGAATGAATAGAAGAATGATCCCGAATGGATAAAACAATTATTTTGCAATGCACGATGAGCCCAGATGAAGCAGGAATATTAAATTTATTTTAACTTAGTTCGATATTAGATTCCTGAATTTTTTGCTCTATTCGGGTGATAAAGTCAACCTCATATAGTTTTTATAAAATTCTTTTGAAGTATTAAAGTTTATATACATTCCATTCAACCACATCAATGCTTGATCTTTGTAATTTTCATGCCCGATATGTTCAGATTGTCCACCGGTAATTATTATAAGCGATTTATCAATATCAGAAAGGTCAACAATTTGTCGCATTGATGGACCAAGATAATTTTCATATGGCTCATAGTATTTAAAACTTGTATTCAATAATGTAGTTTGATCTCCTCCAATTGGGTATGGACCGATATTAATAAGTTTATCTAAAATCGGATTTTTACCACTGAAGAGATGGTGGAATTTTACCCTGTGAATATCTCCCCACAACCAACTATTCATATTTCTTCCGAATTTGCTTCTCAATTCCCTGATTGCTTCGGCCATACTCTCCCTGATAATCATGTCTTTCGTTTCTATTTTATCAGTTTTAATATTATCGAAGATAGAAATTGAATCGGGAATATTGTTATTGAGTAATTGCTGAATTACTCTTAATGGGACATTACCAACAAACAGAAATTGATTATACAGTGGTTCATCCAGCTCGTCAAAAAAAGTGTTCTTGAGAAGTTTAATCATAAATACATTATAAATTGCTGAAATAGGATCTTCTCTTCTTAATTCTCCATTCCAATTTTTGAATAGTCTAATAGCATCATTCAAATTTTTATCTTTGATTTCTACATTTTCAAATGCTTTAACTACATGATGAGAGACATTTTTTGCATATGGTGAAACCAGATCGACTTGAAATTGTTTGAAATCTTCTACCGAAAATCTTTTTTTGCTTCTTAATAATTCATCAATTCTTTCAGCACGTGAAGCTGGTTCCCATAAATTACCGATTAAATATTTGATAGATTGTTGGGGAGGATTATTGTTTGTTGCAATAAATCCTTCGACCGGATTTAACAATTCGGGGAGTTGTTCGAAATCGAGATACTTTTTCCAATCATAATTGGTTGAAGTTCCATCGAGTGGAAAAAGGTAGTTTGAATATTCTCTTATTGGTATCTTGCCAGCAGATTTATAAAATATATTTCCATCTGAATCGGCGCACAAAAAATTTTGTGCTGGACAGTTGAAAGTTCTAAGAGCTTCTCTAAATTCTTTATAATTTTTTGATTTATTAATTTTATAGAATGTGAGTAACTCATCACTTAATTCAAATCCCGTCCATTTCATAGATATTGCTTTATTAAATCTGGATTCAACGAGAAATTTATTCGAGAATTGAATTATTGGACCTCGATGAGTTGATTTTATCAGAACTACAACATTTGAGTCATTTTTTACATAGATTGTGTCAGTTTTGATTTTTAAATCTTTCCATTCACCATCAACTAAGTATTTTGTCTCGGAGGAATCCAGTTTTTCAATAATTAAGTCACAATCATCAAGCATTAAGTTGGTTAATCCCCAGGCTATATGTTTATTTTTACCGATAACAATTGATGGAGAACCCGGAATTGTTGCACCTGATGCATTCAATGTAGGAGAATTTAAAGAAACTACATACCATTTTGAAGGAAGGGAGTACATCAAATGAGGATCGTTTGCAAGGATTGGTTTTCCTGATTGTGAAAGAGTGGAAGAAATCGCCCATGAATTACTGCCACTATAGGTCTGATTTAATCCAAGAATTTCTCTCAATTGATTATTAATCCTATAGAATTCATTTAATAAAACAATTTCGTCTTCTGAAAATTTACGAATGGAGTTTTGATGTTTACTCAAAACAGTTAGTTCTTCCTTGATTTGTTTTTTGATGATAGTTGGAGAGTTATCTGGATAATCTGGAATTAGCTGTTTTATTTTTTCTTGAGGTAATTTATTCTGAATCTGTGCAAATACAACATCAACCCACCAACCCAGGTTTAATTCCCATGCAGTAAGTCTTGCATTCAGATACACCTGGTATGGTTCCCAGAATTTTGGCTGGATACCCAGTAAATCAAATTCTATTGAGAAATTCCCAGAACTGTGATTAATGTAACTATTAATTCCATCGGTGTAAGCTTCACATATTCGTTTGCTTTCAGTAGCGGAATTTTGATACAATTTTTTTGCCAGTTCATCAAAGCCAGCTATTCTAAACATTAAATCAACTTCGAGGGCATCTTTACCAAGTATCTCTGCCAACCTTCCCATACCAGCACGTTTTATTATTTCCATTTGAAAAAGTCTATCCTGCGCATGAACGAAGCCCAGAGCAAAAAACAAATCCTCTTCATTTTGAGCCTCGATGTATGGTATTCCAAAACTATCACGATATATTCTCACTGTATTCTTCAATCCTTTTAGTTTGATGATTCCCGAATGCTCAGGAAATGATTTTTTGATAAATCGGTTTAGCAGAAAGAAAGAGAATACGAATAAAATTGAAAATGTTATGAGTAAACCTGTAATAATATTTTTTCTTTTTATCATGGTCGTTTCAAAAATTTTAATCTAACATAGAGTGAATATATTCGCTTTATAACGGTGAGAATTCAATTCATTTTTTCAGAACATAAAAGTATTTACAAATTAAAATCAAACAGATTTAAAATGCTTCTCCAATTCCAATATGGAGTTGAAAAGCATCCATAAACTTTCTCTTAAATATAAATTTATATGAATAAGGATCATAAAATTGAGTACCAAAATCAAAACGAATCGGTGCAAAGGAGGAATAGTATCTCAAGCCAAAACCAAAAGTCAAAGCAGTAGTTTTAATTGAAACATCATTCAAACTTTTCCATGTATTCCCAAAATCTACAAACACAGCTGATCCAAAATCACCAAATAAAATATTCCTTGATTCGATAGAGCCTTCAAAAAGCACTCTACCACCAATCTCTGTAATGGTGATTTGTTCTCCCTGATTATCGATAAAGGTAAATATCGGTCCAAGTCCACGTGCACGCCATCCTCTCACAGAATTAGAACCACCTGTATAATAAAGTTTATTTTGAGAGATAGATTTTTCTCCAGCAATTTTCTGAATGTATCCAATTCTTAATTTGTAAGCTACTGCACCGCGCGCAGGTTTCCATGGATTCGTATATAAATTTATTCCTGTTAAAATCTTATAATACTGGATGCTCAAATCTTTCTTTTCTAAGAATAAATTTTTTAGGTAGGGTAGTAAACCAGTGTATTCTACTGATAATAAATAATTGTATCCTTTCGTAGGATAGAAGATTTCATCGGTATGATTGGCAACGAGATCAACACCAATGATTGTGTTGGAATGACTCAGAAAAGATTCGCTTTCACTTTTAATTATTGCTTCGGTAGTATCTTCGGGTGAGAGTGGAAAACCGGATGTGATTAGAATTCCTTTTATGTATTCGAATGGTAAGCCTGGTTTAAAATTAATGTTTTCCGATTCGTAACCAGTATAAAGGTTGTAGTTGTTGAAGAATACATATTTTGGTAGTTCAAATAAAAAGCCAAGTTTAGCACCAGTTGAGTAATATCGATAAAATTTTTGTTGTTCAGCTGATGCAAATATGTCAAGCTTTCCACGAATATTTTTGTAAAATAAATATGGTTGTTCGATACTTAAACTGATACCAGTTAATCCAATAACAGTTGTATCTTTTAAGCCAGTTCTTGAAAAAACATTTTTGTAATTAATACTAAAAATATCCTGAGCAACAACAGTTCCCTCAATTGTAAACTTACGAGCATTACCAAGAAAGTTTTTTCTTGTATAATTGATTCCCAAACCAATGTTAAATCTATTAGTCTGGTTGTTTATGATTAATTCTGGACCAATTTCATTCATTTTTGCGACATCCACACTGATGTTGATTGGTACAGTATTATAAGTTGTCTCAGCTATCACTCCCGTGATAAGTGCTGATGTGAAAAGTCCTGTACGATATAACCTAACTTGACCTTCGAGATTTTTCGAGTGGTTGTATTTTTCTCCTTCATTTATTCCGACAAGTTTTATGATTAGCTCATCTTTCACATGATCACGAGCAACTCCGGTCTTATTGACCCTTACTTCTTTGACTGTGAAGTATTTATTCGGTCGAATATAAATTTCGACATCTATTGATTTCTTTATTGTATCTACATTTGCAATGATTTTTTCCTGCTCAGCAAGCATAAAACCAAAATTTCTTAATTCACTAACAATTCTATTTGCATCATCTTCTATTCTATCTTTTTGGAAATAGGCACCTTCACGAATTTTTCCTTCAGTAATAATTTTATTATGTAACCATGAACCAATCTTTGACGAATCAATTCCATAATATTTGTATAAATTAATCTTTAATCTCTCTCTTTCATCAATTTTGAATGTTAACTCAGCTGATTTATCTCTCTCATTTAAGATATACGACGCTTCGACAGTTACAAAAAAGAATCCATTATCACGATATAATCTTTCAATCCGTTTAATATCTTCTTCAATGTTAAGGGAATCAAAGTAGACAGGTTCTTTGCCAAAACTTGAAAACTTATGCAAGAATTTCCATACCCAGAGCGGAGTTTCTTTTGAGAGTATTACTCCTGAAAGTGTTCCACTAGAAAAAAAATTGTTACCGATGAATCTTATTTTTTTAAGCTCATACTCTTGTGAAAAGGCATAAGATGATGTCAGAAGTAAAATAAGAATCGTAAAAACCTTTCTCATCAACTTACCAGATCCCCTTTGATGAAATTTTTCCTCGATTCTCCACTGCAAACGCTATAATCTTTTCGATATAATCAACTAAACGAGGTGGTCTAATATTAAATTTTTCTAACTGTTCGAGAGTTTTTTCACAACGAAAAGTTAAATTATGGTCAAAATAATCTATAATTTCAGGATACAGTTTTGTCAATCTTGAAATCAAATCAATTCTAATTAGTTTTTTTACAAAAGTAGGTTTAACCTTTATCGGAATTAATTTTTTTCTCAAAACTTTGCCGAATAATTCTATCAATTGAATTTGTGTCAATGGTTCAGGGTCACATAAATGATAAGTGTGATATATTGAATCAATTGTTGATAGAGCAGATATACCATCAACGACATAATCAACCGGAATGAGATTTACAGGATAAGCTCCAGTTCCAACCTGTGTCATAAAACTGATTTTCGGAAGTTTGTTGATCAAGAAAATTACAGGATATGGTCCATCAAATTTATTTGTTGCACCTGTTTTCGAATCACCAATTACGATAGATGGACGATAAATTATGAAGGGTACAGAGTTCTTATTCTCTCTAATAATTTTTTCAGAAATAAATTTAGTTTCTTCATAAAAATTTTTGAACGATTGTCCTTTATCAAAATCATCCTCAGAAAACTCTCCATTATACCATCCAGCGACATAACAGGTACTTATGTGATGAAATTTTGCAAGATTTGGTAATGATTTTGCAAAACTAACGAGATTTTCTGTTCCATATACATTTACTTGATACGCGAGTTCTTTATTCACTCTTAAATCGTAGACTGCAGCGAGGTTGAAAATCTCTGTGATGGAATTTAAATCTATTTTAGATTTATCAATCCCAAGATTTTCAGATGTGAGATCACCTTCAATGGGAATCAGTTTGCCGTGTAAATTCTTAAAATTACTCACTAAGTGATTAATTAAATCATTTGCTAGCGGTATATATTTGTTCTGAACTAAGAGGTACATTTTTGCATCAGGACGATACTCCGCAATTCTGGGGATTAATCGAGAAGCTATATAACCCGGAAAGCCAGTGATAAAAATATTTTTATTCATAGTCTATTATAATTTTTCTATCCGATAAATCTTCAATAAACTTAGTTCCAATTTGATCGATGAAGAATGAACGAATTGAATTCATTGCTTTATCTTTAAGGTTTTTGGAGAATTTAAAAATAACAGAGCCATCTTCCTGAAGTGATGAGTAAGAAGAATAAAGTTTTTTTTCAATAGGTGAAAATAGGTACTGGTAAACTTCAAGATTTCTGGAACCAATAAATGCGTTTCCACTATTGTAGTAAATAAATTTCTTATTAGAATTCAAAAGGATGGTATCGATCTCTGAATCTTCTGCAATTCCATCTAAAACAGGTGAAAGAAATGAAACTTCATTTACTGTATCAAGTGGTGCAAGAATAAAAAATCCTATCCCGTAATCAACATTTTGATAGATACCAGAAAATGTTTTTGTAGAATCTTCCAGATAAACAAAAAGTACTCTTTTTGAAAGTATTGAATCAGCATAAGAGTAAGGATCAATGAATCTCACACTAAGCGAATCAAGTCTACGAGGGATTTCTGGTTTTTCTTCCTTTTTCAAACAAGATGGAATTAATAAAACACTAATAAATAAAAACAGGAGTGCCAATCTGGCAGACTTCATATAGTTCCTCAATTTCTTTGTTGTTAACAGCAATCGAACCATCTGTCCAGTTAAACACAAAAGGAAGGTTTTTTAAAATAAAATCAAATCTTCCATTTCCGTGAATTTTGACATAACCACCCAGGTTAGTGTTCATAGGTGGACAGGTATTTTTAGAATGAGAATCTTTGATTGAAAGGAATTCATCTTGAGTGATTATTCCATCTTTAAATCCAGATATCGCATCGTTGAGTGAAGGATAATTTAAGATTAAGATTTTACCAAGCCCATCTGTAATATTTTTTGAACAGATAAAGTAATCACCTTCTGGAGTGTATCTATCATACTTTGATTTCTTTGAATATTTTGGATTACCTCCAATCGAGATGTCATAAGTCTTAATTAAAATTGTGTCGAAATATAAATGCAGTTTGTAGTCACTCTTATTCACAACAATTTTTGGACGATTGATATCTGAAATATTTCTTTGAGTAATCAATTCGAATAAATCTGTTTTTCTTGAATTTAAAAATATTCCATACATAATCATACCTAGTAAAAATAGAACAATTCCACCTATATAGTACATCAAAGTTCTAATCATTTTAATTATGAAGATTTTTTATATGGATATTCAACAATAACGACAGAATACATACCACCACGAGGATTAAATTCCCCGGTTACTTTCATATATCTTGGTTGTAAGATTTTCACGAGATCATCAAGGATAAAATTAACCACGCTTTCATAAAAAATTCCATCATTCCTGAATGAATTGAAGTAATATTTGAGTGACTTTAATTCAACACATTTTTTATCTGGGATGTACTCAATGGTAATTTTTCCGAAATCCGGGTTTCCAGTCTTCGGACAAACTGAAGTGAATTCAGGTTGAACATGAGTGATTAAATAATCTCGATCAGGATACTGGTTATCGAATGTTTCAAGAATCTTATATTTCTCGCTCATAATTTTCCTCATAAATATTTTGGTTTTACTCTGTAGGGGATTGGATCTTCATATCCTGCCATTTGAAAACCTCTCAATCTTAATGCGCAACTATCACAAACACCACAGGCAACTTCTTCATCTTTGTAACAACTCCAGGTAAGATGAAACGGTGCATTCAACTCAATTCCTTTTTTTACAATCTCAAATTTTTTCATTGCAATTAGTGGAGTTTCTATAGTGATATTAGTAGTCGGTTTTGTCCCAACTTTGATTAGTTCATTGAATTTATCATAAAAAATTTTTCGACAATCAGGATAACCAGATGAATCTTCTTCAACAGCACCGATGAAAATCTTTTCAGCACCAATTACCTCAGCCCACGAAACAGCCATCGAAAGTATATTCGCATTTCTGAAAGGTACATAAGAAGTTGGGATTTCTTTGGATTCTAGATTAGCTTTACTTACTTCGATGCTTTCATCAGTAAGTGATGAACCTCCAATTTTCTTGAAAAAATCTGTATCAAGGATAAGTCTATATTTCGCTCCGAAATAATCAGAAATATCATGGAAGGCTTTTAATTCTCGTTTTTCTGTTCTCTGACCATAATTCAGGTGGAGCATTGCCAGTTCATAATTTTGTGCTGCAATTGCTGTTGTTACGCAGCTATCCATTCCACCGCTTGCAAGAACTACCACTAATTTTTTCTGAGTATTCATAGTTCATCCATTTTAATGAATTAAAATCATTCATTATGAAGTTAACTGATTTTCGCTGAATGTTCAGCAAAAGCATCTTCAGTTTCGTATACAATAACCCTGAGAGATGTTAAGTTTTCTGGCAGTTTTGATTGTAAGATTCTCTCTGTGATGTAAATTGAAATATTCTCTGCTGTAGATGGAGAATTTATGATTACTACTCTTTCATTGATTTTTTTAGCTATTTCTAGCAAGTCCTTATCGTTAATATCACAAATAATCGAATGATCCATTTCATCAATAATAGGATTTACAATTTTAAAAACATCATAAAAATCGATTAGCATCCCATTAGAATCGACTTCACCTTCAAATTGAATTTGCGCTTTATAAGAATGACCATGTAAATTCTTACATCTTCCTGTATGGAAGGGTAATCGATGAGCCATTTCCCATCTAAATTCTTTTGAAACTCTCATACTATTCTCACTTCAAGTTTTTATCTTTTATACCAGTACCCCCGACAGGACTCGAACCTGTGCATCCGGCTCCGGAGGCCGGTGCTCTATCCAGCTGAGCTACGGGGGCAATTAATACTTTTCTAAATGCAAATTAACACAAGTTAAAAATTTTTAATATAGATTTAATATGTTCCTATTGGAATTTTGAATCATTTAGCGTTTTAAAAAAAATAGTTTTTAAAGGTATTTTTGTAGCAGCAATAAAAACTAATGAAAGGAAACACCAGTGAGGCGACTTAATTTTTTCATTTGTTTTTTTGTGTTTATTACTTCTATCAACGCACAAATTAAAACTACCAGAATCGAAAAATTACCACTACCTGAGATCGAAGAATGGGCATATCCAATTTTTTCACCTGATGGTAAAAAAGTATACTTCACTAATTCTCAATATAATGGAATCTGGGAATACAATCTGTCATTGAATAAGTTACGGCTAATTACAACAGATCCAGGTTCAGGTAATGATTTCCGATTTTCCGATGATGGAAGATATCTTATTTATCGAAAAACTAATTATTCAGACAAGACACGAGAAAGAGTTCAGGAATTGTATCAGGTGGAGTTAAAAACTCTGTTCAAGAAAAAAATCGCAACTGGTAATGATATCTACAATCCAACCTATATTAAATCACAAGTTATTTACTCATCAGGTAATGATACGAAAAATCTACAGAAAGCAAATTTAGAAAATGTGACAAAAGTCATTGGAATCGAGAATGGTAAAATAGTACTAATTCATAATGGAGTTAGAAAAGTTCTTGACCCATTAGGAAATGGTAACTATATCTGGCCTTCATTATCTCCTGATAAATCGAAATTGGTAGCGTACGAGGCAGATCGAGGTGCTTTTATTTGTGATCTGGATGGAAATGTTTTATATCGATTATCAGGTAGAATAGATGCTCCTGTGTGGTCAAGAGATGGTAAGTATATAGTTTACATGGACGATAAAGATGATGGACATTTCATTTTATCATCTGAAATTATGGCTATTAAATTTGATGGTTCTGAGAGATACCAACTGACTTCAACTCCGAATGTTATTGAAATGTATCCTTCAACATCACCCAAAGAAAACAAGATTGTTTGTTCTTCCCTAAGTGGTGAAATTTTCATCATTCATTATACAGAGAAGGAAGAATATGAAAGTAAAGATTAATTATCTAATTGTTTTTATTTTTTTACCATTTTTTATTCATGCTCAAGTGAGAAATGATTTTAGTGGATTAAAATTTTGTATTGATCCGGGCCATGGTGGTCACAATCCAGCTAATGATAGACATGTGGTACCAGACCCTGGAATTGATTTTTGGGAATCAGAAAGCAACTTTCAGAAAGCCCTATTACTCGATACATTACTTAAACAGAAAAATGCGTGGGTGATATTAACAAGATATACGAATGATTATCCCGATGATAGTCAGGAACCCAGTCTTTCTGCTCGAGCTGCTATTGCAAATCAAAACAATGTTAATTTTTTCCATTCGATTCACAGCAATGCAGCGGGTGGAACGAATACAGGTACAAATTATACTTTGCTTCTTTTCAGAGGATACGATAATCAGCCAGTTTTTCCAGAAGCAAAGACTATGAGTTCGTACACTTCTCCTCAAATCAAAAATCATCTAAGGACATCGACATTTTATGTGAGAGGTGATTGGTCGTTTTATGGAAATACATCAGGTCTCGGTGTTTTAAGACCCTTACAGATGCCAGGACAACTTTCAGAAGGCTCATTCCATGATTACTTTCCTGAGACACGAAGATTGATGAATCAGGCTTATCGAAAGATGGAAGCTTTTGCTATCATGAAATCGTTTATGCAGTTTTATAATGTTATCTCTGATTCTTTCGGAATTATTGCCGGAATTCAAACCGATGTGGATTCTGCTAAACCAAAGAATGGTACAATTGTTCGCTTATTACCGCAAAATAGAATTTATTATGGTGATTACTATAACAATGGATTCTACATGTTTGATTTTGTTCCTCCTACTCATCACACTATCAGGTTTGAAACCCCTGGTTATGTGAACGATTCTACATCTTTAAATGTCTCATACAATGGACTTCACTTTATTGATAGAAATTTAATTACAAATATTCCTCCCGTTGTTACTGCTACTCAACCATTTAATAATGATACTTCATTCAAAGTTACAAATTACATTGGTATAAGATTCTCGAGAGCGATGGATACTGCTTCTGTGAGAAATGCTTTTTCGATAACTCCCTACACTTCAGGTACTTTCTCTTATCTTTATAGTGGTTCTCTTGTGTTTTTCTTCCCTTCACAACCACTACTTTACAATACATGGTACACTGTTAAGATCGATTCTACAGCAAAATCTTTAGGTGGGTTATATATTGATGGTAATGGTGATGGAATACCAGGAGATCCATTCATTTTAACATTCAAAACACAAAGTGCACCAACTGCTGTTTCTGAGACTCCTCATAATTTACCGGAATCATTTGAATTACATCAGAATTTTCCAAATCCATTCAATCCAGAAACAATAATTCGATTCGATTTACCTGAAAGACAATTTGTTACACTTAGAATATTGGACATCACCGGTAAAGTAATAGAAACCTTGATTAATGATCATCTCGAAGCTGGTTTCTACAGAATAACATTTGATGCTCAGGGTTTAACTTCAGGAATCTATTTCTACCAATTAATGACTCAGAAATACTTGAAGACAAAGAAGATGATTTTGTTAAGATGAATCAGATGCTATTCATCAAGGAAATAATTATCATTATTTTTATTTTGATTTTAGTTGGATGTAGTCAGAATTATCCATTGTTAGAAACTGTAGACAATGTTGATTTAGAGAGATACGCAGGAGTCTGGTATGAGATTGCACGAGCACCAAATCGATTTCAAAAAAATTGTTTCTGTACAACTGCTGAGTATTCGATCTTGGATAACACATCAATAAGAGTTGTAAACAAATGTTTTAAACAGGATACGAAAGAAATTAAATCAGTTAAAGGCAAAGCTTTTATAGTCGAAGGTTCTGGAAATGCAAAATTGAAGGTTCAATTTTTTTGGCCATTCAGAGGAGATTATTGGATACTTAAACTTGATAAGGAAAATTATTCTTATGCAATAGTAGGAACTCCAGATAGGAAATATTTCTGGATACTTTCTCGAACCCCAGAAATTCCTCAACAAAAATTGAATGATTTTTTATCTTTCCTTTCAAATAAACAATTCGATACAACGAGTGTTATAATTACAAATCGACAATGTAGTGAATAATTAATTCACCCCATATGAAAAAAACGGTATTGATAACTGGTTCAACTGATGGAATAGGAAAACAAACTGCAATAGGACTTGCAAGGCAAGGTTTTAATGTTTTTGTTCATGGAAGAGATGAAAGAAAATGTATTGATACAGTTAATCAAATAAAAGGTGTAACTAAGAATATTCACATCAAATATTTTGTCGCAGATTTTTCATCAGTTGATGAGATAAAAAAATTGTCTGAGATTTTAAATTCAGAGACTGATACTCTTGATGTTCTTATCAATAATGCTGGTGTTTATATGCACAAGCGAGAAGTGAACGATAAAGGAATTGAGCTTACTTTTATGATAAACCATCTAGCTCATTTTTATTTAACATATCTTTTAATACACATGATAAAGAGATCACATGATGGAAGAATAATAAATGTTAGTTCAATTGCTCATGAGAATGCAGAAATTCATGATGAAGATTTTATGTTGAGGAAAAATTATTCTGGTTATACTGCTTATGCTAACTCAAAACTTTATAATATTTTATTCACTCGAAGCCTTGAGAGGAGATTAAGAAATTCTAATGTAAAAGTATTTGCTCTTCATCCCGGCGTGATTTCAACCAAATTGCTTTATGAAGGATTCCGGATAAAAGGTAGTCCCGTGGAAATAGGAGCAGAGACTTCTATTTATTTAGCAGTATCAGATGATGTAAAAGAAATGAGTGGGAAATATTTTGTGAAGAAAAAACCTGTCTCACCATCGAGATTATCTTTTGATGAAAAACTCCAGGAGAAATTATGGGATTATTCTATCCAACTCTTAGGGCTTGATAAATTGGAAGTTGAAAATAGATATATATCTTGGTAAACATCAATAAATATTTAATGGTTTTACTATAGATTTATATCGTTGCATTTTAATTGTTCATTAATACTACACTGAGATTTAAATTAATGTTTAAAATTCCAACACTTCTGCATTAAAAAATTCAACATCTCTATCTCGTTTATTTTCAATTAATTATCGAAAATATCTACAAACTACTGTCGTATTTTTCAACAATTTCATTTTGCACATCTTAGATAGGTCCCTTCCTTAAAATTTTAAATTATTACATTTCAAAGAGTTAGAAGCTTGATACTTCCAGAACATCTGGCATAAGATTTGACTTCCTATTAAAAAAATAAAAATAGCAACAAGTAAAAATTATGAGGTCAAAAAATGGTTGCACTATTCGTATTACTAACATTCATTTTAATTATCACCATTAATTTGATAGTTACAAAGGTCCGAGAAAAGAAAATCTCGGTTTTCGAAGAAACTTTTCCTGAACCAGCTACCAAAACCGTTTTTTCTAAAGAATCAATTTATGTTCCACAGGGTTTATATTATTCTCATGGACATACCTGGTTGAATTTCATTGAAGACGGAAGAGTAAAATTAGGAATTGATGATTTTCTAAATAAGATTCTCAAACCACGAAAAATAGTACTTCTAAAATCTGAGGGAGATAAAGTCAATCGTGGTGAACCAATATTTGAAGTTATTACAAATCATAGTAAAGTAAGAATATATTCTCCAATTGATGGAGTCATAACTTCTTTAAATAAAAACATCATAAACAACCCAGGTTTAATTAAAGAAAATCCCTATCGCGATAGCTGGTTCATTGAAATCGAACCGGGTGATGTTAAGTATACCTTACCCACTTTTAAAATAGGTAAAGAAGTTGTTAGCTGGATGAAGGAAGAAGTGAATCGATTTAAAGATATGTTAACTCATCTAAATCCTAAACCTTCGCTCGTCGGGGCAACCCTTTATGATGGTGGTAATATCGTTGAAGGAGTTGTAAAGTTTCTTGATGAAGCAAGTATCTCAAGATTCGAAGAAGAGTTCCTGAAAATTTCTTGAGGCGGAGGTAGAATATGAGTAAAAAAGCATTCCTCATTGACATAACCGAATGTGTCGGTTGTGGAGCTTGTTATGAAGCATGTAAAGAGCAGAATAATCTTCCTCAAACTTCTGATGACCCACTGCGAGATACCCTTTCAGATAAAACATACACTGTTGTTGAAGAAAAGGGTGATTATTATGTAAGAAATTTGTGTCGACATTGTGATGATCCAACTTGTGTTTCCGTTTGTCCTGTTGGTGCGTTTACTAAGACAGAATTCGGTGCAGTTCTTTATGATGAATCTAAGTGCCTTGGTTGTAGGTATTGTATGCAAGCTTGTCCATTTCAGATTCCACGATATGAATGGGGAAGTTTGAAACCAAGAGTTCAAAAATGTATCATGTGTTATGATAGGATAAGAAATGGTGAACTACCTGCTTGTACAGAAGCCTGTCCCACCGGTGCAACTCTTTTCGGCGAGCGTGATGAAATTATCTCTATGGCTAAACAAAAAATTACAAAAGAACCTGAAAAATATTATCCATACATTTATGGTTTGGAAGAGGTTGGTGGAACATCTGTTCTTTACTTATCCCCAATTCCTTTTGAAGAGCTTGGATTCGACACAAAGCTTCAAAAAACTGCATTGCCAAACTTCACTCATGAAGCTTTAGAAAAAATTCCTACTTTAGTATCAGTGGGTGGTGTGCTGTTGACAGGTTTTTACTGGTTAACCAACCGAAAGAATGAAGTTGCCCGTGAGAAATTCGAGCAAATGAAAAAACAACGAGGTGAGGAATGAATACAACAGTTGAAAGACTTCTCAAACCAACTTTCTGGAAAGTTGTTGCAACGATCATATTTGTTGCGGGATTATACACGATATATTTAAGATTTACGGGTGGACTTGGTGCTGTAACAAATTTGAATGATCATTTCCCCTGGGGTTTGTGGATTGGTTTTGATATTCTCTGTGGTGTTGGAATGGCTGCTGGTGGATTCACATTGTGTGCAATTGTTTACATATTTAACATCAAAAAATTCAAACCTATAATAAGACCAACAATCTTAACAGCTTTTCTTGGATATTTGTTAGTAATTTTCGCATTGCTTGTTGATCTCGGAAGACCATGGGCAATCTGGCATGCAATTATAATGTGGAATCCAAGATCAGTTATGTTCGAAGTTGCATGGTGTGTTATGCTTTACACGACTGTATTATTTCTTGAATTCAGTCCTGTAGTTCTTGAAAAACTTAAGGCTGAAAAATTATTGAAACTTATTAAAGGAATTACAATCCCACTGGTTGTACTTGGAATTTTACTCTCAACTTTGCATCAATCGTCACTCGGAGCATTATACCTAATCGTTCCTTCAAAAATGCATCCATTGTGGTACTCGACTAATCTACCCTGGTTCTTCTATTTAAGTGCCATAGGTGTTGGTTGTGCAATGATAATTTTTGAATCCTACCTAAGTGCTAAAGCTTTTAGGAAAAATCTTGAATTTGAACTCGTCTCTGATGTTGGAAGATGGATAGTAGTTGTTCTCAGTGCTTATCTAACATGGAGATTTGTTGATTTATTGCTAAACAAAAAATTATCTTATCTCTTTGTAAATTCAACAGAGACTTTTTTGTTCTGGTTTGAAATTATTGTTGGTGTGGTAATTCCAATTATACTACTTAGTCAATCACGAATCCGCTTGAATAGAGTTGGTCTGTTTGTTTCAGCATGCTTTGTAATTGGTGGCTTTTTATTGAATAGACTTAATGTTAGTGTAACTTCTCTTGTAGATGCATCAGGTGTATCTTACTTTCCTTCGATTTATGAGATTATCATGACTCTTTTTCTCGTTACACTTGGTGTTGTGATTTTCAATCTCGCTGTTCAGTACTTGCCAGTTTACGAGAAAACGCATGGCTCTATTCCTATAGAATTCGAGATAATTACTGATGATGACATAAAAACAGAACCAGCAAAATAATTTGATATTGAATATGACTACTCAAAAGTGTATATGGATGGAATGTGGATATGTTGAATATAAACTGTGTGATAAAAATTATGATTGTGAAAACTGTCCTTTTGATGAAGCAATTAAAAAAGCAAAAGAAATAAAAATCAAAAATATTGAAACTGAGAAACCGTCAATGTCTAGCTTGAGATTTTTAACAATTAATCATGTCTGGTTTTATACTGAAAATAATTTAGTTACTTTGGGAATAACTCCTTTTACGCAGAAATTCTTTGATAAAAATTGTCGAATTTGTTTTCCTTCAATGGGCTCAAAAATTAATGAAGATCAAAATTTCGTCTGGATCGTAAGCGCAACCGGTGCTCTGGGTTTTCAATCTCCAGTTAGTGGAGATGTAGTATGGATCAATGATTATATAAAAGAGAATGCTTCTGAATTTTTCAATCATGACGCATTCAATATTGAATTGATTAAAGTTGATACTAAAATTTCCATTGATACAAAGAAATTTAAGAATATCGAATCTTACTCGGAAGTTGTAAAAAGGGATTATCAAATGTTAAAGGATTACTTAATCAAAAAACATCATAATTCGAATGAAATTTTCACTTTAACAGATGGTGGCGAAATAATAGATTCTTTTCGCAATCATCTTTCAAAAAAAGAATATTTTAATTTGCTGAAACTAATTTTCAACAAACCAAAGGAGTTATGAAATGAGAAATCTTGTTTTAGTTATAATTATCATTTTTTTGATTTTACCACTGTATTCAATCGCTCAAAACAAATATATTGGATTAAAACCCTGTATAGCCTGTCATAAAGGTACAAAAGGGAATATGGTTTATGAGAAGTGGTCGAAGACAAAACATGCTCAAGCATTTAATACTTTGAAGTCAGAAAAATCAAAAGAGATAGCAAGAAAGATGAATATTAAAAATGAGCCTACAGAAGCCCCCGAATGTTTAAAATGTCATGCAACAGGTTATTTTACTGGAGAACAATCGTTAGCAACGAATAAAAAGGAGGATGGTGTTACTTGTGAAGCATGTCATGGACCTGGTTCTGCTTATAAAAATTCTCATGGTAAAGAAAAGAAAGAAGAAGGTCTGAAAAAGGGATTGATAATAGGTACGAACGATGAGAAAATATGTACGAGATGTCATAATACTGAAAGTCCAACCTTTGTTGGTTTTGATTACAAGAAGGACTGGCAAAAAGTTAAGCATTAATTAAATACAATTTTCTGGTAAAAAGTCCGGCTGTATGAAGGTGTAAGTAGGAGGTGGCCGGACTTTTTGATTGATTCTTCAAATGATTCTAAGTATGTTTGTATTGAGTTGAGGACTCTGTGATGGAAGGAAATAATAACATACCCGATAGTTCCCCGTTGATTGCTCAATTCGATAAAGTTTGCAAGGTAAAAATTTGCAATACTCTTAGTTTTAAATTAGTCTTTAGCCTCATAATCTTATTCACTATAATTTTTACGTTATCAGCATATTATACAATCAATAAGAATCGAAATCATATAATGGAAATTGTTGAACAAAACATTATTAATACAGGTGATATAATCAGAAGATCAACTTATCATTCGATGTTGCTTAATCGACGAGAAGATGTTGAGCGAATAATAAAAACAATAGGAAATGAGGAAGGTTTTGAAAGGATAAATGTTTACAACAAACAGGGTGTTATTTCTTTTTCTAGCATCGATTCATTCATGAATAGAAAGGTTGATTTATCTTCTTCAGAATGTAGCCCATGTCATTCAATACAAAATCCAAAACTCTACCTAGATACTCATGAACGGACTCGAATTTTTATTGATGAGAAAGGGGAAAGAATAATTGGATTAATTATTCCAATTGAAAATGAGCAGATTTGTAGCAATGGCGATTGTCATGCTCACGATATAAATCAGAAAATTTTAGGTGTTATTGATGTTCAGATGTCACTTTCCGATGTAGAACAAAGAATTAATGAAAACAGAAGGGCATTAATTTCTACTTATGTCTTTGTAACAATAATTATTTCTGCCTTTAGTGGATTATTCGTGTGGTTACTTGTACATAAAAGGGTAAAAATTTTGATTGATGGTGTTAAGGAAATCACAAAAGGTAATTACGAATATCAATTAACATATAAATCAAAAGATGAACTCGGGGAGCTTTCTAAACATTTCAACATAATGATACAGAATTTGAAGCGGGCACTTGATGAAATTAAATCATTAAATGAAAATTTGAATATTAAGGTTAGAGAGAAGACAGAACAACTAAAAAATATTTATAATCATGTAAATCAAATTGAACGAATTGCTTCTCTTGGTAAATTGTCTGCAACAGTTGCTCACGAGTTGAACAATCCTCTTGAGGGAATTTTAACCTACACGAAGTTGATAATCAAAAAAATTAAAAATGACAATCTAGCACAAAACGAAAAAGAAAAACTTCTTAAATATCTCGAACTAATAGCAACTGAATCGGAGCGTTGCGGAAATATTGTGAAAAACTTGTTGTTATTTTCAAGAGCGGGTGAATCAGATTTTAGAACAAATGATTTAATTAATATTGTCGAGCGAAGCCTACTACTTATAAATCATCATCTGCAACTTAACAATATAACATTGATTAAAGATTTTTGCTGTAATTATTTGGAATTCGAATGTGACAAGAATCAAATCCAACAGGCTTTATTAGCTCTCTTTATCAATGCTATCGAAGCAATGCCCGATGGTGGAACATTAACTGTAAAGATTTTCACCTATGATTCATTCTTAGTCATTAAAGTTTCTGATTCTGGGATTGGAATTCCAAAAGAAAACTTAAATAAAATTTTTGAACCATTCTTCTCAACAAAGCAAAGTGGTAAAGGTACTGGCTTAGGATTATCAGTTGTATATGGAATAGTCAAAAAGCATCAAGGTAAAATTGAAGTGGAAAGTGAAGTTAATAAAGGTACTACATTCACTCTTACATTTCCGAAAAAATTAGTCACTGAAATGGGATGAGGCAGAATATGAATAATTCAGAAATAAAAATCTTAATTGTCGATGATGAACAAATCGTTCGTGATTCATTAACTCATTGGTTCGAAGAAGATGGTTATCAGGTTAGTTCTGCCGAAGATGGATTTGATGTTTTGAGGGACCTCTATCCGGGCAAATATGATATTATGCTTGTTGATATTAAGATGCCCAAGATAAGCGGACTGGAATTACTCGAAAAAGTGAGAGAAATAGACCCAGAATGCATAATTGTAATAATTACTGCATATGCATCAGTGCCGACAGCAGTGCAGGCTCTAAAACAAGGAGCGTTTGATTATGTCACAAAACCAATAGACCCTGATGAATTGAGTCATTTGATAAAAAATGCGATCAAACAAAAATCTCTTAAAAAAGAAAATGTCGCTCTAAAGACAAGTATAGATGAAATGTTCAGTTTTGAGGGGCTCATTGGTGAAAGTCCTGAGATGAAAAAAGTTTTTGAGCTCATTAAAATTGTTGCGCCTCAAGATACAACAGTGATGATTCGCGGAGAAAGTGGGACCGGGAAAGAACTAATTGCCAGAGCAATTCACATGAATTCACCAAGACGATATTATCCAATTATTCCGGTCAATTGTGGGGCATTCACGGAAACACTACTAGAGAGTGAACTTTTTGGTCACGAAAAAGGAGCTTTTACAGGTGCACAATATAGACGAAAAGGGAAAATTGAGATGGCAAATGGTGGAACATTATTTCTCGATGAAGTAGGTAGTGTTTCACCCAAAATGCAGATTGAACTTCTAAGAGTTCTTGAAACAAAACAATTCACTCGAGTCGGTGGTAATGAAATAGTTAAAGTCGATTTTCGATTGATTTCCGCAACGAATGAAAATCTGGAGAAGCTTGTTGAAGAGGGTAAGTTTAGAGAAGATTTATATTATAGATTAAATGTTTTCGTCATTTATGTACCACCATTAAGAGAACGTAAAAACGATATTCCAATTCTTGCAAATTATTTTGTTCAAAAATTTGCAAAACAGATGAATAAACCTCCACTCAAAATTTCAGACGAAGCAATGGAGATTTTACTAAACCATAATTGGCCCGGTAATGTAAGAGAGCTTGAAAATGCAATTGAAAGAGCTATGGTTGTTGGTAAACCGCCAGAGATAATTCCCGCGGATTTGCCTTTCCACCTTGAAATGAATTCAGATGAAAACAGCGATTCCCTCGAAGAGGTTGAAAAAAATCATATCAAGAAAGTTCTGAAAAAATATGACTGGAATATTTCGAAAGCAGCAGCAGCACTTGAGATAGATCGAGTAACCTTGTACAACAAGATTAAAAAATATGGACTACAAAAAAATTAAATTATGTCCAAAGCTGCTGTCTTGCTTGTAAATTTCAACTCAACAACACTTCTAAAGTCAATCCAAAAAAATTTGTCTGATAAATTTAATTTAATATCTGAATTAATCTTACCAAATCTAAATTTACAAGACTTCTATTCAGAAATCAGGGATCAATATTATTCAACGAAATTTATTGAGTATTCACTGAAAAACTATAATCATTACGATAAGATTCTTACACTCACAGATTTTGATTTATTTGTTCCAATTCTAACATTCGTTTTTGGGGAAGCACAACTAAACGGAAAAGCTGCTGTGGTTTCCGCACACAGACTTTATCCTGAATTCTATGGACTTCCTCCAAACGAAGAGCTCTTTCTCTCAAGATTAATCAAAGAAATCAATCATGAGTTAGGTCATACATACGGACTGAAACACTGCAGATATTTTGAATGCGTAATGCATTCATCTTCGAATGTTGACGAGGTTGATATTAAGTCGGAAAATTTTTGTGATTCCTGTTATAATGTAATATTGAACTCGTTTCGATCATGATTATTACCTCAGTCAATTAATTCCATTCGAATGTAGATAGAAATATCATGAACTAAATATATATGAAATGAACAATTAAAATTAGAGTTTCTTTCTACTTTTCGTCCTTCAGAAAAATTCACAATTAAAAAAATTAATCTTTAAATTCGAAATGATTGATTTAAGAAATCTAAATAAAGAAGGAGAATCTAAGATGAAAAAATTGATGCTCATCCTTTTACTTTTTCTAAACATGGCTCTTTTTTCACAACAAAAGAGACCACTTCAAATTGATGATATGTTTGCAATTAAACGAATTTCACAAACGACATTATCACCAGATAATCGATATGTCGCATTTGTATTAACATCAGTTAAATTCGACGAAAATAGATCATTCAGTGATATTTGGATTTACGATTTGACTACAGGTGAAAAGAAAAATATCACTAATACCCCAGAATTCTCTGAAAATTCTCCTTTCTGGTTTCCTGACTCGCGACATCTTGCATTTGTTTCCACAAAAACCGGTACACCACATATTTTCAAAGTGAATATTGAGAGAAATGAAGAACCCGTACAGCTGACAAATCTTTCTACTGGTGCCACTGGTCCAGTTATATCACCCGATGGAAAGAAATTATTATTTATATCTGAAGTATATCCCGATTGTCCTGATGATGATTGTAACAAATCAAAAGAGGAAGAAAAAGAAAAAAGTAAAGTCAAAGCCAAAACTTATGATAAATTAATGTTCCGACATTGGGACAGCTGGCTTGACGAAAAAAGAAGTCACCTTTTTCTCCTTGATCTGGAAACAAGTCAGTATGTTGATTTGACTGAGGGAAGCAACTCTTATGTTCCACCGATTGCACTTGGTGGCAAACTGGATTATGTTTTTTCTCCTGATAGTAAAGAGATTTGCTTTGTCACAAATACTGATGAGATAATGGCGATCTCAACTAATAACGATTTATGGTTAACAACAATCGATGGAAAAGTTAAAAGAAAAATCACAACAAATAGCGGAAATGACAATCAACCAGTTTATTCACCTGATGGGAAATACATTGCTTACCGACAAATGGCTCGTGCAGGTTTTGAAGCTGATAGACAAACTCTAATGCTTTATGATAGAAATAGTGGAAAGATTGTAAATATCACAGAAGATTTTGATAGATCTGTTGAGGAAGTTCTATGGTCACTTGATTCAAAAACTATTTTTTTCACAGCTGATAATCACGGTCGGAGAGTTGTTTATAAAATTGATATTGAATCAAAAAAAATTGAAACCTTATACGATAAGCATTGGAATACTGATTTAAGTCTTTCAAACAACGGAAAGTTTTTAATTTTTAACCAAAGTTCGATCACAAGACCAATAGATATTTTTAAACTTGATTTGACCACGAATAAATTGACGAAACTCACAGATTTTAACGATGAATTATTATCACAAATAGAGATGATGCCACCTGAAGAATTCTGGAGCAAGGGAGCGGATGATGTTATGGTTCATAGTCTCTTGGTTAAACCACCATTCTTTGATGAAAATAAAAAATATCCCATGGTATTTTTAGTTCATGGTGGACCACAAGGCGCGTGGGAAGATTTGTGGCATTATAGATGGAATCCATCTCTTTATGCATCAAAAGGCTATGTCGTTGTCATGCCCAATCCACGAGGAAGCACGGGTTATGGACAAAAATTTACCGATGAAATCAGTGGTGATTGGGGAGGTAAAGTATATGTAGATTTGATGAATGCTTATGATTATGCAATTAAAAATTTCAAATTTATTGACCCAAATAAAACTGTTGCAGCTGGTGCTTCTTATGGTGGTTATATGATGAACTGGATTGCTACTCAAACAGATCGATTCAAAGCAATTGTGTCACATGCGGGAGTTTTTAACACTGAGAGTATGTATGGTTCAACAGAAGAGTTATGGTTTGTTGAATGGGAATTCAAAGGAACACCATGGACAAATCGAAAACTTTATCAAAAATTTTCACCTCATATGTATGTCGATAGAATTAAAACACCAATGCTTGTAACCCACGGAGCTTATGATTTTCGTGTTCCAGAATCACAGGCATTTGAGTTATTTACTTCTTTACAAAGATTAGGTGTACCATCAAGATTTGTCTATTTCCCGGATGAAACTCACTTCGTTGCCAAACCTCAGAATTTCAAATTGTGGATGACAGAAATTTTCAATTGGTTTGAGAGATGGATTAGGTAAAAATATCATAAATTATATAACGAATAGTTAAAGGGTTGTTAAGTCAAAACTTGAATTAACAACCCTTTTTTATATGAATAATGTTTATTTGGAAACACTCCGATAGCTTAATCACTAAATCCTTTATTAATTAATCAATCTATATTACGATCAATTTTCTTATTTCTTTAACCATACCATATGGAACAGATATTATAATATATAGCCAGTTGATTCTTATGAGAAATTTATCTACTTTCAAATAGGAGTGGTATCATGAAATTTATTTTCTTATTTTTTATTATAAATTTAGTTCTGAACTCGCCTTCCTATTATCAACAAAACAAAATATATGAAGTAGAAAAATCAGTTTTACAAAGAAAGGATTATATAAGAAATGCTTCAAAATTATTTGGAATAAATACAAGATCTTTAGCAGTGATAATTTTTACAGAGAGATATTTAAATCATAAATGGCTTGATGATGAACTTGATTTTTTACTTTTAAAGGTTGGATTAAATGCATCCGTTGGATTTTGTCAGATAAAATTTGAAACAGCTGATTGGATTGAAAGGCAATTAAACTGATCAAAAAGTCATTATTATCTGGGTAAGGAAATCACAAAAATTATAAGTTTAAGTAAAAATAGAGAAGAACTTATAAATAAATTGAGTAATGATTCTATCAATATTGTGTAGGCTGCAGCATTTATAAAAATGAACATTGGACGATGGAAAAAAGAAGGAATAGATATATCCGAAAATATTGCAATACTTGGAACGCTTTATTCTAATGGTGCTAGAAAACCAAATAACAAAATGAAACCAAACAATTTCGGATTGAAATTAGATGAATTTTACTATGACAAGAGAGTGCTTAAATGGTTTGACAGGTAGTAAATTATTTAATACGATTATAAAAAAGGAGTTACGTTAATGAAAAGAAACATCCTTTTAATTACTGCCCTTATTTTGCTTATAAGTATAAATCTTCTAGCACAGCAGTATGGATGGGTGAAAATCGCACAATTAGGAACACCATCTTACAATGAAATATATACTGTTTTCTTTATAGACTCACTTAATGGATGGGTTGGCATGTCTCATTAAATTTAAAGAACAACTGATGGGGGTAAAAGTTGGAATAGTTCAGTTGCTGAACTAGTACCTTACTCAATAACTGTTAATAAAAGTAATATTGGATGGGTTGTTGGAAATGCTAGTTCTTTGGCTCGAATTTATAAGACTACAAACGGCGGAAATAATTGGTTAAGTAATAAAGATAAAGAATATCACAAATATTTGAGTGTTAATTACTCAAAAAGAACATTAGTAAACATCGCTGGTAGTACTATATATTCATATCCAGATACAGGTAAATTGACCCAATCAGTAAATGGAGGGATAACCTGGACGGAACGCACATTAGGAGACAGTATAATTCAATTAAGAAAGATAAAATTTGTAGATTCGTTATACGGGTGGATATCAGGCTGGAAAGGAACAAACGCAAAAGCCAATTAAGTATTATTTAGGACTACAGATGGAGGTGACCACTGGGAATTAATTTCGAGCCCAAAAGAGGTTTTTATTTTTACTTTCTTAAATAGGGAATATGGTTGGGCTGTTTCAATGGTAGGAGGATTCACATATTTTTCTAAGACTACTGATGGTGGTAATAACTGGTTTGTTACTGACTCACTTACATGGGATGATCCCTTCGAATTTGGTGCAAGTGTTATTTCATTTACTGATACTCTAAATGGTTGGTCTTTTGGAGATACCTTTTATCGAGGAGATTTAGCTGGGATAATATTTCGAACAACGGATGGGGGATATAATTGGTATCCAGAACATGTTGGATTAACAAGAGACATAAACGATGCAATTATGATAGATAAATATCATGGCTGGGCAGTAGGTCGCAACGGGGTAGTATTGGCATATGTACCTTTAACAAATGTTATTGAAAATATTGGTTAAATACATAAAACATTTACACTTCATCAAAACTATCCAAATCCATTTAATTCAAAAACAACCATTGAGTTTGAGATAAAAAGAAGTTCTTTTGTTCAACTGAGTATATACGATATAACCGGGAAATTGATAAAAGAGCTAATTAAGGAAGAATATGCACCAGGCGTATATCGTGTAATTTTTGATTCCGAGGGATTATCAAGCGGGATATATTCTTATACACTAAATGCTACTTATGTTGAAGATGGTAAGGAATTAAAATTTCAGGAGACAAAACAAATGGTATTAGTTAAATAAAAACTTAACATAGATTAATGGAAGACAATCACAATGCAAGCGAGTAGAGTATTAATTATATTTTTTCTTCTACAGATAATAATTATAGCTCAAGAAAATCCCTGGGGAAGATATAAACCTGCAGAGACAAAAAATTTAGCCTGGAAGAGGTATTACATAGAAGGATTTGCCTGGCCTACAAGTGTATTACCTGGTGAAAGCATAAGAATTTATGTAAGTGTTAGAAGCTACAATAACGATTCAAGTTATGAATATGAAGTGTATAGAAGCAATGATTCACTTATGTTACCTGCACAAACGAGAGTGGGTAGATTTTTTCCGCTGCATGATGAGAATGGTGTTGAGATATATCCTGGGGATACGACTAGAAAACCTGTGGAATATAAAATGGGTTGCAGAACTTACTGGGAGAGTGGTTCTTTTACAATAAATATACCTGTTAATTGGGAAAGCGGATTATATTATGTTAAACTTAATCATTATGGAATTACATCGAATGATTCTGCCGTATTAGGTGAAAAATACTATTGGGTTCCATTTGTTGTTAGGTCTTTAAATCCAGGAGAAAATTCAAGAATACTCTTTAAGTTTGATATCACCACCTGGCATGCATACAATTGGTGGGGTGGGGGTTCGCTTTATTCCTGGGCTCAAGACCCATTATCATTAACTGAAACTGATACAATAGCAATTGACAGACCATTTACATTAGAATATAGTCAAGCAATGCAATGGTATAATCATTCTTTAGAACATTTGCTTAAAGAACACGGTTACAAGATAGAATATTGTAATAATATTGATTTAGACTATCGACCGGACAATTCACCACCTCAATTAGGTATAAATTTATTATCAAATTAAAATTATTAATACTATGGTCTCATGATGAATACTGGTCAAAAAATGAAAGAGATAATATAGAAAAATTTAAAGGCGTTGAATATCATGGAAACATAGCGCGTTTTGCACCAAACACATGTTATTGGAGGATACATTGGGTTACTGATCAAACAAAGTTCAAATGCAATAAAAATGAGAATAAAGACGAATATGATTTATGGCGTTCAACGATTAATGGTGCACCTGGAAAGCCGGAAGCACAATTTTTAGGTGAGCAATACGAAGGTGGATATAACACCTGGGAGCCTGGTAAAAATTATGAGGAACCACCAGATATTTGTTATAATCCTGATCACTGGATATTTAAGGGTACTGGTCTTCAAAAGGATTCATTATTTGGATTGGGATATCTTGTATGGGATAATATTACAAATACATATGATACATTAGGAATTGTAGGTGGAGAATTGGATAATCTGGAAACATATTAACCGCCTTATAATGATAATCTAATTAGAGATACTCTTGCACAAAGATATCTTTTAAGCAATTATGATAATCGTGACTCATTAATTTTGCATCAAATGATATACTATGAAGATACTGTTAGTAACTCACGGGGATTTGCTGCTGGGGCTGGCGCATGGATAAGAGGGCTGGGATATAAAATGGATCCAATTTCACAATTAGATGTTCAGAGAATGAGAACGATTACTATGAATATAGTTGATCACTTCACTGAAAGAAAATACAGAGGGAAAATTTATACTAATTTTGAGCACTTCTTAGAATGGAAAACATCTATTTTATTAGACGGTGATATAAGTTTATTAGTTAATAAATACTTAAAAATAAGCTCGATAACGGTTACTCTTGACAGCTTCGTTACCTTTTTCATAGACGGAACACTTGAGATTAATGGCAATGTAAATATAGTAAGTGATTACTACAGTCAAATAAACTTATGGCATAATGGGAAAATAAAACTAAAATCTGGTTCAACATTGACTCTTGGGGAAAATGTTTTGTTAGATATAGAGGACAATGGAGATGTAATTTTTGAGGATAATAGTAAGCTCGTAATCAATGGGGCTGTTTATTGCTTATAATGGAGTAAACCTGACAGTTGAAACTGGAGGCATACTTGAAATGAAGCCCGGTTCACAGTTTTTATTTCAAGAAGGGGCTGGATTAACCATATACGGCTCACTTAAAGCAATAGGCACCCCAACTCAAAGAGTAACCTTTACTTCCGATCAACCAACAATTACAAACTGGGATAGGATTAAAATTTATTCTCATAATAATTATTCAATACTTAAAAATTGTGATATAGAATTTTCATTAAATGGCTTAGAGATAGAATATGCTGGAAAAGATCCAGATGTGATTATTGACAGTTGTAATTTCAGAAACAACATTAATCAAGCAATAAGTATTTACAACCCTTGCTACGGTACAAACATTGAGCCGGTAATTAGCAATAATTTTATTACAGACAGTGATTTTGGAACTTACAATAATCACGGTAGTCCAGAAATATCAAATAACAAAATAGAGAATTGTAATTCAGCAATTTTGTCTTACAATTCGTTCGCTAACATTCATCACAATACAATTCGTGACTTTAGTGGCGGTATTTCATTAAATAATTGTAATGGTATATTAACAGATAACATACTTTCATACGGAGATTCTTATGGAATACTAATTTCCGGAGGTCATCCATATTTTTATAGGAACAAAATAGATACTTCACAGGTTGGTGTTTATTGTATTAATTCAACTCCACAGTTTGGACACAGAGTACAAACCGGATACGGGAATAATGTAATTAAAAACGATTCAATCGGTGTATATTCATACAACTCACAGCCATTTCTTGGCGGCTACGATGCAGTCAATGAAACAAACTTAGGCGGTCACAATAGCATCTATAACTCACCACAATATTTTGTGAAAGCACTGAATAATTCATTTGTGGAGGCACAATACAATTGGTGGGGCAGTGCAAATCCTTCTCCATCAAAATTTTATTCAGATCAAACTTCGTCAATAGATTGGTATAATTATTTAGATTACGATCCGAATCAAGCATTACGCATAGCAAAAGGAATAATTGAAGGGAAAGAAATAGATATTGACCAAAGAAGAAATGATAATCTTACTCCTTTGTCACCGATTTTCATTAGTGCAGAGTTTGATTCGGCTTCGCGAAAATGGAGCAACAGCAAGTATTAATGTACGCAGGCTCAGTTCTTCGAGCAAATCGCAAATACAGCGATGCGGCTAAAGTTTATAAAAAGATAATTGAAATAAATCCGAAGAAGAAATGGTCAATTTATGCTTTGCGGGGATTACAGCAAACATATCAGGAATGTAAATTTGATTCAGTTAGTAATTGTCAATTGTCCAGTGATGAACTTAAGTCGTATTGTCAATCAATAATTGATTCATCTAGGAAGTCAAAGGATAAAATATCATCACTTGCTCATTTAATCCTTGCAGAAGAGTATTTGAAAGAAAATAATATTCTTAAATCGATTGAATACTATGAAAAACTTGGAAATAACTTCAAAGGAGGATATGATGAATTACTTTCGTTGTTCGGCTTATTCAATATATACTACTTCTCACAAAGTGATACAATTGCGGCGAGAACAATTCTAAGCAAAATGAAAGCGAAATTTCCAGACGAACTACTTACACAAATTGCTGTTAATACAATTGATAGAACAAAAGGATCTAAATCATTCTTGAAGTCATCAAATTCAGCATTATCTGAAAGTATAGATGAGAACGAAACTTTCCTAAATGAATTTAAGCTATATCAAAATTACCCAAATCCATTTAACTCTATTACTAAAATTCCATTTAATTTACATAAAAAAGATATTGTAACGATCAAAATTTATGATTTATTAGGAAAGAGAAATAAAAACTTTGATAAATGGAGAATTAGAACCAGGTTATTATGAAATACTTTTTGACGGAAACAATTTAACTTGTGGAATCTATTTTTACAATGTGAGTATGTCAGATTTTTTGAAAACATTTAAAATGGTTTTAATTAAGTAAGTAAATTGACCATGGTTAGATATTAAAATCGAAACTTTGTAAGCTCTATAAAGAAATATTGATTTAGTAATTAAAATTAATCATAAATCAATAAATCTGGAACATTCTTTACCTTGCAAAAATTAAAGTGCAAGAAAACAGGGGGACAAAAAATGAAAAAAATTATCAACCGTCGTAATTTTATTAAATCTTTAGGTCTCCTCACGCTTGCACCAGTCATTCAATCATGTGAGAGCTCAATAACAGGTTATACCGAGGGTACACCTCGAGAAAGACCGGTAACTCCCAGAGTCGATATTCTTCTTGATGGCACCGAAGAAGAAATTGCTGCAAAAATTCAAGATAAGCATACTGTGTTGCAAGAACTTTATGATAATCCCGGTAAAGAATTAACTCTTGGCTTTTTACAGGACAGAAACTATAATGTTTTGAAAATAACATTTATTAAAGATACACTTGCCAGCTATCCACATCTTAGACTTGTGAACTCAAAAACGAATGAAGTAGCCAATTTACTCTGGGGGAGAGATGGAGTTTATCCGACGATTAAATTTGTTGATGATGCTGGTAATGTAATAATTCGCAACGGGAAAGCTCTGGAATTTCCTATCAAAATTTCCGAAAAACTAAACAAGATAAATTCACCTGTAGATTGGATTATAATGGGAATCAAAGTTTTTGCAGTTGCCCTTTTGTTGTGGATTGGATTTTCAATAGCTAAATATGTTGCTTCGGCGCTTGCTTTTATTGCATTTAATGCTATGGCAATTGGACTTGTTCTTGCAGGACTTGGAATTATCGTGGAATTAATTCAGTGGATATTAAACAGAACAAACATTCAGTTTGATGATATTACTGACTTTTTCAGAAATTCTATTGCTGGTATTGTAAACACTTTACTGGATGTGGTAAATTATGTTATCAATTATTTTAGTGGGATTTAATTAGATTTACTATGGAGATATGTGAACATGTAAATTTGTTACTAAAATTAGATTGATGTAAGATGAAATGAAAAATTTATCAGAAACTGTGAGACAAGAAGGTAATTGAATTTTAATACTGTATTTTCAACCTGATTGAGACTTTAAAAAACAAAAACCCTGAAAATTCTTCAGGGTTTTTTTGTTGTGAGCGCGGATGGAATCGAACCATCGACCCTCTGCTTAAAAGGCAGATGCTCTACCCCTGAGCTACGCGCCCAACCATAAATATCAGAATGTGAATAAACTGTATAAATCAAGTCTAAAAGTAGTTACAAATATATAAAAACTAATTTAGATGACAAAATATCGAATAGGTTTTTACATATATTATATGTTCATCAATTGATTATTCGTAAAAGGTTAAAAATAAATTAGTTGATAACACAGCTGAGTAATCCCGTTTATATATTAATCTATTGCTATTCACATTTTTTAATAAAATGCTTGTTAATCAATAAATAAAAACTTTGTATAGCTTGGACATTATGGATATTTTTGTACGATATTATCAATAAAATAAAGGGAGTAAAATTATGCTTTTAATTGAAGATATTATTGCTCGTGAAATACTTGATTCCAGAGGAAATCCAACAGTAGAAGTAGATGTAATTCTTGAAGATGGAACATATGGTAGAGCAGCAATCCCAAGTGGTGCATCAACAGGAACTCAAGAAGCAGTTGAACTCAGAGATGGAGATAAATCACGATTTCTAGGTAAAGGAGTTCAAAAAGCTGTAAAAAATGTAAACGATATAATTGCTGATAATCTCGTTGGGCTTGATCCGTTTGATCAGGTAAAAATAGACAATATCTTAATTGAATTAGATGGTACCGAAAATAAAAGTAATTTAGGCGCAAATGCAATTCTTGGTGTATCACTTGCAGTTGCCAAGGCTGCTGCGAACGCACTTGGAATGCCATTGTACCGTTATATTGGTGGAGTTAATGCAAAAGTTCTTCCTGTTCCAATGATGAATATTATCAATGGTGGAAAGCACGCCGATAATAATGTAGATTTTCAAGAATTTATGATCATGCCTGTCGGTGCACCCAAGTTTGCCGAAGCCCTAAGAATGGGTGCAGAGGTGTTTCATAATCTTAAAAATGTTCTAAAGAAAAAGGGTTACAGTACTGCTGTTGGCGATGAAGGTGGTTTTGCACCCAATTTAAAATCAAATGAAGAAGCAATAGAAGTTATTCTCGAAGCAATCCAACAAGCTGGATATAAACCTGGTAAAGATATTGCCATTGCTCTTGATCCAGCAGCGAGTGAATTTTACGATTCTGAAAAGAAAAAATATGTTTTTTCAAAATCAGATAAATCGGAATTAACTTCTGAACAAATGGTTGAATACTGGAAAAGATGGGTCGAAAAATATCCAATCGTTTCAATCGAAGATGGAATGAGTGAATTAGACTGGGATGGATGGAATTTATTAACAGACACAATAGGCGAGAAGATACAACTAGTTGGTGATGATATTTTCGTTACTAACCCTTCAATTCTCGCAAAAGGAATCGAAAGAGGCATTGCTAATAGTATTCTTATAAAATTAAATCAAATAGGTACATTAACTGAAACTCTCGATACGATTGAACTTGCTAAGAGAGCAGGCTACACATCTATCATCAGTCATCGTTCAGGTGAAACTGAGGACACAACTATTGCGGATTTATCCGTAGCTGTAAATACTGGAATGATAAAAACAGGGTCAGCAAGCCGAACCGATAGACTCGCTAAATATAATCAGCTATTAAGAATCGAAGAAGAATTAGATACAACTGCACAATTTCTTGGTCTCGATGCGGTTAAATGTTCTGTTAATTTTGACTAATGATTCATTCCACAAATGCTTGTAAAAATTTTCTCGAAGGTTATCCACTGCTGTTTTCAACATTTAATTACATCGGTGGATAACCTTTTTATTATTAATTAATCGAAGGAGGTACTATGAAAATGTTCAAATTTTGCATAATAGTTTTAACAATCTTGGTGGTAAATATGAATCTTTTTTCACAAAAAGTTTTTCCTTTCGAAATCAAAGAACATACTTTATCGAATGGTCTAAAAGTGATCGTGGTTCCATATAACAGTCCGGGAATTGTAGCTTATTATACAGTGGTGAGAGCAGGTTCAAGGAATGAGGTTGAACCTGGTAAAACAGGTTTTGCTCATTTCTTCGAGCATATGATGTTCAGGGGAACAGAAAAATATTCTGATGTAGAATATAATCGTATATTAAAATTACTTGGTGCTGATTCAAATGCATGGACCTCGAATGATCAAACAGTTTATCACATTGTTGCAAGTGCTGATGCTCTTGAAACAATAATCGATATTGAATCTGATAGATTCAAAAACTTGAAATATTCTCTCGAACAATTTCAAACAGAAGCGGGTGCGATACTCGGTGAATATAATAAAAGCGCAATGAGTCCATTCCAGATTCTGAATGAAGAAATGCAAAAACTTGCATTCACAAAACATACTTATCGCCATACTACAATTGGTTTTCTTGAAGATATTAAAGATATGCCAAATCAGTATGACTATAGTCTTCAATTTTTTGATAGATATTATAGACCAGAGTTTTGCACGATTATAATTGTAGGTGATGTAAGTTTTAATAAAGCAATTTATTTAATTGAAAAATATTATGGTGATTGGAAAAAAGGAACTTTCACTCCAGCAATTCCCGAGGAACCAGAACAAAAAGAGGAAAGATCCAAAGTTGTTGCTTATCCGAATAAAACTCTTCCGTACTTATACATCGGATACAAAACTCCAGCATTTGATGCAAAAAGTAAAGATGTCGCAGCACTTAATGTTATAGCAGAATTACTTTTCTCCAAAACTTCTGAACTTTATCAAAAATTAGTTCTTGATGAAAAATTAGTGGATTTTATAAGTGGAGAGATGCCAATTGATAGAGATCCAACTTTATTTAGAATTTTTGCAAGAATTAAGCGAGACGAAGATATTGAGAAAGTTAAACAACTCATTTTCGATTCAATCGAAAAATTAAAGAACGAGCCAATCTCTCCTAAAAAGTTGAGTAATGTTTTATCTAATATGAAATATAGTTTTCTTCATAGTCTTGATAACGCTGATGCAATCGCTTCTACACTGGCGTATTATGTTAGCGTGACAGGTTATCCACAAAGTCTTGACGAATATTATTCAACATTAACGAAGTTAACTCCCGAAGATATTCAGAATACAGCTAAAAAATATCTCGTTGAAGAAAAGAGAAATGTTGTTACACTAATTTCAGGAGAGAATTAAGATGAAAAAAATAATGTTGACCATAATAATTTCAGGGATCCTGGCTATGAATTTGTCAGCACAAAAGATGAAAGTCACCACACTTAAGATTGATGAATCACCATTAATTTCTTTCAGAATTCAATTCCGTGTAGGAAGTGTAAATGAACCCAAAGGGAAGGAAGGAATAAACCTTCTTACAGCACGATTAATCGCAGAAGGTGGTTATGGTGATGTGACTTATAAAGAGATGCTCGAAAAATTATATCCCATTGCTGGTGAAATAAGAGTAACAGCAGATAAAGAAGTAACTACTTTTATTGCTGATATTCATAAAGATAACCTTGAAAAATTTTGGAATATTTTTGAACAGGTTTTGACTAACCCGCGAATGGATGAAAATGATTTTATTCGACTAAGAGATTTACAGATAAATTACATCAAGAACACTTTAAGACGAGAAAATGACGAAAATTTAGGAAAAGCTTATCTGCAGATCATGCTCTACGAAAACCATCCTTATGGATGGATTGAAGCCGGTACAGTGAGTTCACTTAATTCGATCACTTTGAACGATGTAAAAAACTTTTATAAAAAATATTATACCCAATCCAATCTCACAATCGGAATTGCTGGTGATTTTTCAAAAGAATTCTTGAATAAAGTCAGACGAGATTTATCAAAATTACCCCTTGGAAAATCAAATGTTGTTAAGTTACCAAAACCACAAAAGATTGAGAACATAGAAGTTACTTTAATCGAGAAAAAAACTCCTTCAACAGCAATTTCTTTTGGTTATCCGATTAATATTACAAGAGCACATAAAGATTTCTATGCTCTCATGGTTGCAAATTCATATCTCGGCGAACACAGAACTTTCAATGGTATTTTAATGAACAAAATGCGTGGTGATAGAGGACTGAATTATGGAGATTATTCTTATATAGAGAACTTCATTCAAGATGGTGGCTCAACTTTTCCAATCCCAAACATTCCGAGAAGGCAACAATATTTTAGTGTCTGGATTCGTCCTGTTGTAAACGCAAATCGTCATTTCGCACTTCGAATGGCAATTCGTGAAATTGAAAATCTTATTAAAGACGGAATTCCTGAAAAAGATTTTGAAGAAACAAGAAAATTTTTAATTAATTACTCGAAGTTATGGGTACAAACACAATCGAGACGATTGGGATATTTAATGGATTCTGAATTTTATGGTACAGGCTATTTTATTGATGAAATTGCAAAACAATTGCCAAAGTTGACAAAGAAAGATGTTGATAATGCTGTTAGAAAATATCTAAACTTCCAGAATATGAAAGTTGCGATGGTGACAGAGGGTTCGTCTGAATTTGCAGATGATCTGAAAACGAACAAAGTTTCGCCAATCACTTATCAGCATCAAAATATTTCAAAACATATACTCGATGAAGATAGGTACATTCAAAAATATCCTTTGAAAATAAATGAGAAGAAATTAAAAATTGTCAATGCTGAATCGGTATTTGAGTGATCATTTAAGGGAGTTCTTTAAAACTCCCTTTTTTGTTTTTTGAACTAAGTAAAATAAATCCAATTGAACAGAGTAAGTAGCTAAATAAAAGTTTTAAATTTTTAACAATAATGGACTCTCATATGAACATGAAAGAACAAATCAATCGATTAAATAAATTCATAAAAGAAAATAAGGTTGAGATAATTGATCTAAAATGTGTGGATTTGATTGGTAAGTTGCATCATATCTCATTACCACTCTCTGAAGTAACATTGAATGACATTGTTTATGATGGTGTAGGATTTGATGGTTCAAGCTATAGATTCTCGAAAGTTGAAAGCAGTGACATGATTTTAATTCCAGATTTAACAACTGGTGTTATTGATCCATTCAGAGAAATGAAAACATTAACTTTTTTTGCGAATATTCATCTTACAGACAAATCAAGGACAAGATTTAATCAGGACGGAAGATTCATTGCAACTAAAGCTGAGGAAATTCTTAAGAAATATAAAATCGCTGATCTATCCTGGTGGGGTCCTGAGTTCGAATTTTATATCTTCTCAAAAGTCGATTATGATACGAGAACAGCATCATCTTATTATCATGTGGAACATGCTGAAGAATTCTGGACAAATGCATATCACGCAGCAAATCCATTCGATATTTATGACGATTTCAGAGATGAAGCCTGTGCTTATTTAAAGAAGTTTGGGATAAGAGTTAAATATCATCATCATGAAGTGGGAGAAAGAGGACAGCAGGAAATAGAAACTTATTTTATGAACTTGCTTGAAGCTGGCGATAAAACAATCTTAACTAAATATACTCTTTTCAATCTATCGAGACTGAAGAATCTTTTCGTTACATTTATGCCGAAACCAATGTTTCATCAAGCTGGGAATGGTTTACATGTTCATCAATTCTTAACAAAGAAAAATAAGAATGTTTTCTATGAGAGAAGTAAATACGGTAATTTGAGTAAAATTGCTTTGAATTATATTGGGGGATTACTCAAACATGCTCGTGCACTATGTGCATTCACTAATCCGAGTACAAATTCTTACAAGAGACTTGTTCCGGGTTTTGAAGCACCTGTTGCGATTACTTTTGGTCAGGCAAATAGATCCTCTGCTATTAGAATTCCGAAGTATGTGAATAATCCACAATTCACTCGCATGGAATACAGACCACCTGATGCAACAGCAAATCCATACCTCTGTTTTAGTGCAATGTTAATGGCAGGAATTGATGGAATTGTTAATGAAATTGATCCCGTTAAGGAAGGATTTGGTCCATTTGATACAAACATATTCGAGCTTGAAAAAGATAAAAGAATTCATTTCTTGCCAAGGAATCTTTCAGAAGCACTTGATGCACTCGAAATAGATAACGAATTTCTTAAACGTGATGGTGTTTTTACTGATGATTTAATTCAGCAGTGGATTAATTTAAAGGAAGAAGAAATTCGTTCGATTGCTACAATGCCACATCCATTCGAATACAAGATGTATTTTAATTTGTGAGGTGCTGATAATACTTCGCTAATGTAAATGAAAGTCCTGTGAAGATTATATCAAAAAATATGACCAGTCAAATCCCAGGATTGTAGTAGACTTCTTTAACAATGTTCGAATGAATATCTCTAATTGGCTTCAGTAGGTTCGTACAATCATGTGCCCATAAATTATTTTGAAAAATTACTTGTAAACGATAAAAAATGTTTTGATGAGCATTCGTAGAAAGCATATCTTCATAAATTTCTACAAAAAATATTTCTATCATAAAGAGGTTTTCAGCATCCATGATTTAATCGAAAATTAATCAGGAATTATATTAACAAATGTTACACAAATAAAATCCTTAATAAAAAGAATTAAAATAGGAATGGTTTAATTTTTTAATTAACAACTAGTCTAACAAGCATTAACCAAAAGTAATCAAGAGAACACCGATAAACATCAGAGTTGCAGCAACCAGTCTTTCTTTCAGTTGTCCTTCGTTGAAAAATATTTTTCCGAATAGTACACTTAAAATTGAATTTGTTCGTTTAATAGAAATCACATATGGAACAATTGTCAAACTAAGAGCAATCATGTGACATATAATCGTTAGAGTTGAAAAAAATCCTACTCCAATGAGTGCTTTGAGATTATGTCTAAAAGTTTCTGGTGTTTCTCTATATCGTGGAATCACAAAGAATAACATTAATACCCCGATGTATGATTGAACAGCGAATGAATAAAACATTGGTGAAGAATTAATAACTGCAATCTTATCAAAATTTGCAGAAATAGCCCAGATGAGAACTACGATTAGCATATATCTTGGACCTTTTTCTTTAACGATAGATTTGAAGGGTGCGAAATAGTCCGTTTCACCTTTTCTGAAATTCAACAAATAAGCACCGGTTACAATTGATATCATTCCAAGAATTCCCCAAAACGAAGGAAACTCACCAACAATTAAAGGTGATGTAATTAAAAGTAATAATGGTGATAGAGTTGTCAGAGGTACAGTTTTGGATAAATCACCACTTTTAATTGATTTCATAAAAAAGATAAGAGCAGCAATGTTTAATGTTCCACTAACGATTAATCCAACAAAAAACATTGGTTTAATTTCGGGAACACCAAAGAAGAAAATTGGAATTAAAAAGATTGCAGAAAAAAAAGAATTAGCCCACGCTACTATATATTCGTCGATGTTTTGCAAAGTTTTTTTTGCAAGAACATTCTTGAGTGAATCGAACAAAGCAACCCCAAATGCTATGGGTAACCACATCATAATTCTTCAGTGGGTTGTTCGTGTGTAAGACAATGAATTGTTCCGAGCCCCCAAACGAGGTCAACTGCATGTATTCCAACAACTTTTCTTTCAGTAAATAATTCACTCAAAATACCGAGAGCTTTTCTGTCATTTACATCATTAAAAGTTGGGACAAGAACATACGAGTTCGAAATGTAAAAATTAGCATAACTTGCAGGAAGTCTTTGTCCATCAAAGTATAGTGGTTCTGGCATTGGTAATTCGACAACATTTACTCTTGTTCCATCTTCCAGTTTTGCATCCTCGAGTATTTCTTTGTTTTCATGAAGGATCTTGTAATTTTCATCAAATGGATTAGATTCAGAACAAAGAACAACAGTATTATGGTTCACGAATCGACAAACATCATCAACATGTCCATGCGTATCATCACCAACAATTCCTTTCTTTAACCAGATTACATTTTCGATGCCGAGATATTTCTTAAAAATTTTCTCGTAATCTTTTCTTGTCAATCCTGGATTTCTTGGCTGTGTTTTCTCGTCCAGTAAACATTCTTCGGTTGCAATTAATGTTCCTTTTCCGTTGGTATCAATAGCACCACCTTCAAGAACAACTAACTTATCCTGATAAACTGCATCAATCATCTTTTTATTTAAAACTTTTGAAATCGCTGAAGGAATTTTCGAATCATTTTTGAAATTATTGTATTTTGCCCAGGCATTGAAACCGAATCTTAATAGAACGACTTTCCCTTTATCATCAATCACATAAAAAGGGGAGGAATCACGAAGCCAGTTACGATCTGTTCTTTGTTCAACAAATGTAATTTGAGTAAAATTACATCCAATTTTTTTAAGAATTTTAATTGCACTTTCCTTATGATTATCGTTGTGAAAAATAATATTTACCTGTTCAACTTCAGAAATTTTTCTTACAATTTCCCCAAATACCCATGGAATCGGTTGAAATTTTCCTGGCCAATCCTCTTTATTAATTGGCCATCCAATCCATGTAGCAGCGTGCTTTTCCCATTCTGCAGGTAATCGGAATTTCATTCGAGTCGCCTTTCATTTACTCTGTTATTTTGCTCTTAAAATTTTTATTGAAAGCTTCTTCGGTAGATTTAATTGAGATGCAATCGACATTCGTTCATCAATCGTTGAATCTGAGTTTTATTTCCTCATAAGCATCAATTCGTCGATCTCGAAGGAATGGCCAATGAGTTCTGAAGACATCGACTTTAGCGAAATCAATATCAGCATAAACAATTTCTTCTTTATCTTCACTTGCCTGAACAATTATTTTGCCCTGAGGATCACAAACAAAAGAAGAACCCCAAAAAATTATCCCATCACTATTTTTGTCAATTTTTTCGAAACCGACTCTATTAGCTGCAGCAACATAAACTCCATTCGCAATTGCGTGACTTCTTTGAATTGTCATCCAACTTTCTTTTTGAGCCTGACCATATTTATCTTTTTCAGATGGATGCCAACCTATTGCTGTGGGATAAAAAATAATTTCTGCTCCTTTTAGTGCTGTTAATCGTGCTGCTTCCGGGAACCATTGATCCCAGCAAATTAATGTTCCAATATTACCATATTCAGTAGCAAATGATTTGAAACCTACATCTCCTGGAGTGAAATAAAATTTTTCGTAATAAAGCGGATCATCGGGAATGTGCATTTTACGATAGAATCCTGCGAGCTCTCCTTTTGTATTGATGATGATTAATGAATTATGATAAAGTCCATTAGTTCTTTTTTCGAAAATCGGGACAATTATGATCGATTTTTTCTTTTTCGCAATTTCTGAAAATTCTTCAAAGGATTCTCCACTCAGTTTTTCAGCTAATCTGAAATTTTTATGATCTTCTGATTGACAGAAATAGAGTGATTTATACATTTCAGGCAAGCAAACGATCTTAGCATCATTATCACATGCTTCCGTTACAAACATTCTCGCTTTCTTAAGATTTTTATCCGTATTTTCTTCCATAGACATTTGAATTAATGCGATTTTTACATTTTTCGATGAATTCATTTTCACCTCATATTTTTATATAACTTGTCTACTACTTCGATAAACTTTTGTCGCCAGTTGTCCACAAGCTCCTGCAATATCACTTCCTTTCGTATTTCTTACGAAAACTGTCAGGTTATTACGTCTTAATTTTTCAACGAACATTTCAAATTCTTCCGTTGATGTAGGTTGCAATTTCGCTCCAATTCCTCTCGGATTCGTGTGAGCGATTGAATTAAATGGTATGATATTTATTTTACTCGGGATTCTTTTGGATAGTCTAACCAATCCTTTAATATCTTTATCAGAATCATTAATTCCCTTCAATAAAATGTATTCAAAAGTAATTCTTCTTTTAGTTTGCTTATAAAAATATTCAAGTGCTTCAATATTTTGTTTAAGGGAGAATTTTTTGTTGATTGGCATAATAAGGGATCTGATTTCTTCATCTGTTGAATGAAGAGAAAAGGCAAGTTTCCCTTTAAATGGTTGATTAGCGAAGTCAATAATTTTATCTGGAATGCCCACTGTTGAGACGGTGATTTTTTTAGCGGAAATATCAAAAGCTAAATCAGATGAAAAGATTGAAAGAGATTTGATTGTGTTTTCGTAATTGAGGAACGGTTCACCCATTCCCATGTAAACAATGTTTGTGATAGTTTTTTCAGAGTGCTTGCTGGTTTGAATAAATTGATCAATTATTTCAAAGACACTTAGATTTCTTTTATATCCCATTTGACCGGTTGCACAAAATTGACAATCAAGAGGACAACCAACCTGAGTTGAAAGACAGAGAGTTAGTCTATCCTGCTCCGGAATTAAAACTGACTCAATGAGGGAACCATCGTGACATTTGAAAAGGAATTTTTTAGTATCTGATTTTTTTGATACTTGAATCTCCTCAAGTTCCAATGAATCAATTGAAGCGATTTGTTTTAACTGGTTTCGTAATGATTTTGAAAGGTTGGTCATCTCGTCGAAAGAATCGACTCTTTTTTGATAAAGCCATTGGAATAATTGAGTTGCTCTATACTTACCTTCATTTATGGAAATAAAAAAATCCTGCAATTCGTCGAGTGTTTTTCCCTTAAGATTAATTTTTTTATCCTTCATCTTTACCGCTTTATTTCTTGCAAAAATAAGAAAAGAAAAAATGAGAAAGTCGATTCGTAATTAAAATCTAATCTATTGAGTAGATGTACATTATTTATGAAGAAATTGTATGATTACCATGCACGATTTTGCTTTCTTGATGATCATCTAATTTATGCTTTAATAACTTTTTTGTCTGGTTACTTCTAAAGTTGAAAATTTAATATAAACCAATTAGTATTAATACTGATTTTATTACTTGAAACTGAACTCGATTTTTATCATCTTATACATAATATGAATCGCGAATCCATAAAAATAGTTAGCTTTATAATTTTAATTTCATATCTCGCTGTATCCATCGCGAATGTTGTTCATTATCATGATTATCACTATAACTTTAAAGACTTAACTCTATTAAAATCTGAAAATACTCAAAAGCTACTCGCTCATTCGTTTGAGAACTGCATTATAAACCAGATATTTAATTCAATTCATAAATTTTTTATTAAATCGGTTAATCTTTCTATTTCAAATCTAAACACGATCTCATATTTATTTTGTGATAATTTTACTAAACCGAAAACCCCATGTTTCTTAATTATCCATCCCCGTTCTCCCCCATTTTCTCACTCCTAAGTTTTAAAAACATTATCCATCAATTACTTTCATTGTCCAACTATAACTAAATATAGAAAAAAATATGGAGTGAGCTTATGAAGTTTATCAGTTCAAGAATCTATATGTTGATTATCATTTTAAGCTTTTCATTTATATTAATTAGTTGTTCAAAAGATGAACCCGTTGCACCTCAGGAAGAACATTTTGAAGCAGAAGGAATGGTCTTTTATCAGTCGGGTATTAAAATCGTTGAAATTTTTCGAGGTGTAACTTCAGATACATTTTTTGTACCATTAGGTGATATGACATCGGGAATCGAAGTTAAATTTTTGAATCCTAAAAGAGAAGAAATAAATCCTCCAGATTACAAGAAACAACCATTAGCATGGCAAATTTCTGATACAAGTAAGGTTGGTGTCTGGCAACATTCAGGTGAAGAAGGAAATTATGAATTTCATTTAGTCGGTAAGAATGACGGTGAAACAGAAATTGAATTCTTTATTCTTCATGAAGGACATCCAGATTTTCGAAGTGGTAAGATACCAGTCGTCGTGAGATAATTTAGTTTTGGTTGATTTAGTATTTTAAATTCTTGGTATTATGAAAAGATTATTTAAATGTAAGAGAAGTGAGACTTCAATTTTCCCCAATAGGATATCATTCTGGAATCACCACACTATCGTGGTGGTTCTTTTTATTTTATTTGTTAATAATTTGATGGCATTTGATTTGCCTATCGTTATTAAAGGAAGAATTCTGAACGCAGAAAATTCAGAGCCGGTTGCGAACGCTGTGATAGAAATAGTTAATGAAAAATTGTTCACTACATCAAAGAAAGACGGCACTTTTTCCATTGGAACGATTGAGAAAAATAAATTTAGAATAAAAATCACTCACATCGCTTTTCAGGAAAAACTAATTGATTTAGAAATCAAGAATGATTCTGAAAAGAATATTGTAGTTTATCTCTTCCCGAAGACAATTAATCTCTCACCTGTGATTATTTCAGATAAGAAAACAGAGGATTTCGTTGAAGAAATACAAGAATATAATGTTATCCTATCTGATAAGTTGTTACATCAGAAATTAGGACAGACACTTGCACAAACATTAAAAAATGAAACTGGGCTCTCCATCCGCTCAATGGGACCAGCACCATCTCGACCAATTTTCAGAGGACTCGGACAGGACCGAATCGTTATAACAGAAGATGGAATGAAATCAATTGATTTATCTGCCACATCCCCGGATCATGCAGTTACAATTGAACCTTTTAATTCTGAGAGAATTGAAGTTTTGCGGGGTCCAAAAATTTTAACTCAGACTTCAACTACTATTGGGGGTTTAGTAAATGTTGTGAACGAGCATATACCTGAGGAAATTCATAATACACCTCATTTTACGCTCGGGAATTATTATGAGAGTGCTAATAATGGATGGCTTGGAGCTTTTAATGTTGGAATTCCAGTAAATCCATTTCAGATAAGACTTGATATTTCGAGAAGGAAAGCATCAGATTTAAAAACACCAATTGGTAAACTTCTGAATTCTTACTCTGATAATTTAAATGGTTCAGCAGGTGTGAGTCTTATTCGCGATTTTGGTTTTGTTGGAAGTTCACTCAAGTATTATAAATTGAGTTACGGCGTCCCGGGAGGATTTGTTGGGGCTCATCCATTTGGTGTCAATATACAAATTATGAAAAGACAATACGGATTTTCGTCAAAAATAAATATTGGTCAGATGAGTAACTTTAATATCGATTACCGATATGATTATTACCGTCATAAAGAGTTTGAATATAGTGGTTTAATTGGTAGCGAATTTAGAATCATAACAAATTCTGGTAAAATAATTTTTGAACATGAGAATTCAGGAATAATCAGAGAAGGGGAAATTGGTTTATCTTTTGAACACAGAGATTTTGCCATCGGTGGTTATGTATTCACTCCACCTTCTTATTCGTTGAATATTTCGACTTTCCTCTATGAAGATTTTCATTACAAAAGATTGAATTTTGATATGGGAATTCGAGTCAGTTATGATTTGATCGATCCAAAAATTAAGAAAATTAGCCAAAGGATCGGTGAAATTAGAAAAAGGGAATTTATAAACATCTCATCATCAGTTTCTCTTATTTATCAAATCTCGGATATTGTCTATGCAGGTATTAACTTGAGTCGTTCTACGCGAGTACCAACGATTGAAGAATTGTTTTCGGAAGGTCCGCATCTGGCTGCATATTCATATGAAGTTGGAAACCCAAACCTAAATTCAGAAAAAGGATGGGGTAGTGAAATTTTCGTATATCATAATTTTGAAAGTTTAGATTTTAATTTGAATCTTTACTACAATCATCTCGATTCTTACATAATTCCAAGGAACACGGGGAGAATAAATTATCAGACATTTCTTCCTATTTATAGCACTACAGGTGTTGATGCACTTATTTATGGTTTCGAGGGATCAGTAAAAATAAAATTACTCCCGAACATTTTCTATCAATCTTCTTTCAGTAATACAAACGGTAGAATTCGTAGATCAAATAAACCACTACCACAAATTCCACCTTTCAAGGGAAGTAATCAACTTTATTTCAAGAATGGTAAATATACATTAGGTATTTCGAACGAGTGGGCATTAGCTCAAAGAAAAGTCGATGAATTCGAAGAACCGACTGCAGGTTATGCAATCTTAAATATCTATGGACAGGCCATTTTTATGATTGATAAATTGATTTCTACTTTGTCGTTAAACATAGATAATATTTTGAATAAAGAATATAGAAACCATCTCTCCAGAATAAAATCTATTTATCCCGAAACCGGCAGAAATTTCAGGTTAATACTTAAAATTATGATGTGAAATATTTTTTTATCTGATTTATAATGTAACAAATTAACCTGTTTGTGATTTGTTAAAATTTTGAACTTAATCCGTTCTCGCTGAATTTAATATAATTTT
>FWWL01001247.1_pt1 | contig 62280 bp, 63 predicted proteins | sample 2228331 | NCBI WGS metagenome assembly FWWL01 (sample SAMEA103939775, study PRJEB20133) | metagenome
AGAGTATGACGTCGTGGCCGAACCAGTCCGATTCGTCGTCGACGGTGAAGAGTTTTTGACGTTGTGAGAGATCACAGTTCCGTTCACCACACTTGGGTTAACGCACGCTACGGATTCTCGGTCGGAGGATCGAGCGCCGTCGAGCGCACGGACGAGGAGGTTCGCTCCGAGATCCGTGCGTTCCTGTCCGGGATCGACCCGGCCACCGGCTACCTGGCCGAATAGCGGTCCGGCAGCGTGCAGAAAGGCGAGGCTAGGCCCGGAGTGCGAGCGTATCGGCGCGAACTGCGTCACGCCGATACATGGACGCGTGCTCAGCGAAGTCTGGGTTGTTCGTCTCACGTAGTCGGCCGTCGGTGTACGCAGCCAAATCCAGCAGACGCGCCGTGACCGTAAGCAGCAGCTCGGTGCGCGACAACGGCATTCCGTAGGCCCGGATCAGGCGATCCAACCGACACAGGAGCTCATCGTCGGAGATGTCTACACCCGCGTCCTCGGCCAGCGGTGCGAGTCGGTATCCGAGGTACGCCAGGTCCCAGACTCGCGGGCCGGGTGAGGCCGTGTCGAAGTCGAAAAGGCCAGCAACGCGGCCGCTAATGAACGTCATGTTGTAGGGCGCGACGTCATTGTGACAGATGACCTCGGCGGGCTCGCGAGATGGCAGATTCCACACGAGATCCTCGCCGACGAGGGGAGCGCTCGCATCGTGCACTCGGCGCATCAATCTGCCAGCGCCCTCCAGAATCTCCGACGTCCAGAGCCAGTCAGGAAGCGGGTAGTTCCCGACCTCGCCGGGAAGATACGAGAGAACTTCGCGGCCCTGTTCATCGAAGCCAAACGGCTCAGGTACCTCGCGCACGCCTGCAGTCCGCAGTGCACGCAGAAGCGTGTGAACGGCCGGAGTCCAGGGCTCGGAGACGCGACGCACCGTCTCACCAACCCGCACGACAGTGTTGGAGTTTCCCCCGCTGAGAACCTGGTCGTTCATAGCCCCAACACTAAGCGGGCCCAGCAACACCCTCCGGGGATCCACGCAGGATGCACGCCCGGGTGACGGTCGTTCAGCGACCTGGAGACAAGCGGCATCTCGCTCGCCTCTATCGCAGCGGTGAGGTCGGCCGCGACTTCGTCGGCCGCGGCGTTGTCGCGCGTTACCCATACCGCCGTGTAGAGCCTCGCGGATGCAGACCCGCGTTGGCGAATGCGCACGATGGCGCAGGTGCCGACCGAGGTCTCCGATCACAGCAGGCTGACTTGACACGTCTACCTGGCGGTCCACGGCGCACGTCCCGGTTTGGAGAAGCACAGCGTCTACGATCGCCGCCGAACAGCGCTCGTCGACGATCGGTGCGGCGTGATTCGGGAGGTCAGGCCGGGATCAGGCGCTCGACGCGTGCGAGGTCCGCGTCATGCTCGTCGTGCTCGAGTTCGATGTCGAAGTCGTTCTGGATGTTGAGCCAGTAGCGCTCCGAGAGCCCGAACGCACGAGAAAGCCGTAGTGCGGTATCGGTGGTGATCCGCCGCTTGCCGCGGATGATCTCGCTGAGCCTGGTCTGCGGCAGGCCGGTCGCCTGCGCGAGGCGGTAGGCCGTGATCCCTAGCGGCTCGAGGAACTCGGTCTGGAGAATCTCACCCGGGGTGATCGGGTCGTGTGCCTTCGTCATCGGTGGTCCCTCCTCAGCGGTAGTCGACGATCTGGACGTCGGCCGGGCCGGCCGACGTCCAGACGAAGCAGATGCGGTACTGGTCGTTGATACGAATCGAGTGCTGTCCGTCGCGGTCGCCAGCCAGCTTCTCGAGCCGGTTGCCCGGCGGGATGCGCAGGTCGTTGATTGTCTCGGCGGCGTTGAGTAGGCGGAGCTTCTTCTGTGCCGCGCGTTGCAGTTCCTGCCCGAATTGCCGGACATGCTCGCGCGCCCAGACTTTGCGCGTCGCCTCGTCCGCGAGAGACTGGATCACTCCACCATGATAACGCGAGACGATAGTATCGGCAAGCGTCAGTGGGTGAACGGGCGCGCGGTGACGGGTCCCCTCGTCGCGGCGGGGTCCCTGTCGGCGACGCTCCTGCAAGAGCCTGGCCATCGTCTCGAATACCCCGCCCGGGCGAGTGCGCGATCGCGGGAGGACCAACGGGCGCCGATCACGACGCTCCAGTGCACACATAGGTGCACACATCCCGGTGCACACATCCGCTCTGATCGGACTTTGGTAGACAGCCGGTCGCGACGAAAGGCCGCGGATTCACGCGGAAGTCACTCGACATCGCCGCGGACAGCGAATCAGACGCTGACCAGGCCGAATCAGACGGCGACAGCACCTTGGAAAACACGAAAACCCGCGGGATTCCGCGGGTTTTCGTTTGCACTGTCTCAACACAGTGTGCGCCCGAAGGGACTCGAACCCCTAACCTTCTGATCCGTAGTCAGATGCTCTATCCATTGAGCTACGGGCGCCCAGCCAACTCTCGAAGGCCAGCGACCAGCTTACATGAGCGTCTGCATTCCTCCCAATCGAGGGCGCGGACAGGGTGATCTCGGTACACGACCGCTCCGCGGGCGCACTCGATCAGCGGGCCGTGAGGATCTATTCGAGCTCGTCCAGGCCGCGAGGGTCGGCGGTGCGACCGGCGACCGGGCCGGGTTCGATGCCTTCCGCGCGGAGCTCTTGCTGCTTGACCACACTCCGGCGGTGCGCGCGGAGCTTCGGCAGATCGACGAGACGGAGAGCCTGCATCCTCGCCATCCGCATACGGTCGTAGTCGGGTTCTAGATCGGGGCGCGCCGCTTCGATCCGCAGGGCGCTGTCGATGTTCTTCGATACCTCCGACCAGGCGGCCTCCCGCGCGTCTGAGATGAGCTTGCGGAGTTCCGTCTCGTCGTCGGCACGCGCGCGCAACTCCGCGGCGACGTGCAACGACTGCTTCTGCCGACGACGAAGGTTGCGGACATCCCGCGATCGGTAATCGTGTGTGCCGCCGGATTCGGTGTGGCGACTGCGTGCGGCCTTGCGCTCGGCTTCGGCGCGGGCCGCGTCGTCCTCCGCCTCGGCTGCGAGCGTCAGAAGAGCCTCGCGCGCGTCGGGAACAAAGCGTTCCGGGTCGAAGTCCTCACCCTGGGCAAGAATGTGCACGAGGATGCTGTTCTTCAGGCTCAACCGCGTGGCTGCCGAGGCGATGTACAGCCCCTCCGCGACCACATCACGGGTTCGCACCCGTTTGCGCTTGTCGGCCATGTCATCCTCCGTTCTCGATCCTAGGCAACGACGTGGGCCAGAATCGACGTCGAGGGCCTGAACAATTCAGGCGAACGGGAAAGAGTCGCGATGCGATCACTCGACGCCACCGGCGCGACCAGCGTCATCACGGGAGCCGCGAGCGGAATGGGTGCGCAGATTGCCCGGCAGCTCGCCGCGCGTGGCGCGCGGATCGCGTTGATCGACCGAAACGCGGATGGCCTAGCCGCCGTCGCGGCAGGCCTGCCCGGCACGGGGCACACGATCCATACGGTCGACCTCACCGACGACGCTGCCGTCGTGGCCATCGCGTCCGAGATCGCGGCATCCCACCGGCACGTGCAGACCCTCATCACGTGCGCCGGGTCGTCGATGCTCGGCAACCTCGACCAGCTCACGATGGAAGAGATGCGCTGGCTCATGGACATCAACCTCTGGGGCACCGTCAACATCACCCAGGCACTGCTCCCGGCCCTCCGCCGCTCCCCCACAGCACACATCACGCATCTCGTTTCGGTGTATGGGCTGGCCGCGCCGGCGGGCCGCATCCCGTATGCGATGAGCAAATACGCCGTGCGCGGGTTCACCGAAGCGCTCCGCCACGAGCTCGCGGGTTCGTCTGTCACGGTCGGAGCCATCTACCCGGCCGGGGTGAAGACCGGCATCATCCTGCACGGACGGTACGCCGCGTCGATCGATCCGGCGATCGCGCAACGGGCCGCTGCCGCGCAGGCGAAGATGTACCACACCGACCCTGCGGATGCCGCGGCCACGATCGTCGACGCCACTCTGAAGCGGCGCACACGGACGATGGTGGGCCGCGAAGCGCGCCTCGTCGACGTGTTGACGCGCGTGAGCCCACGCCACTACTGGCAGATCATGCGCCGGCCTCTGCGCGAGGCGATCGACACCACCACACCGCTCTGATCGCCGCAGTCGGCTACCACGCGTCCGAGACCCGATCAACCCCCGGACGCGCAGCGACCGGCGGATCTAGATTCGAACCAGTTCGAGAGAGGAGCGGGACATGGGATTCATCGACGACGCAAACGAGGTCGCGGAGACGGCCGGACGCAAGGTCAAGGAGACCTTCGAAGACGCGACCGACCGCATCGGCGACAAAGTCGACGAAGCCAAGGCCGACGCCAACGTGAAGAAGGCCGAAGCGGAGCGCGACTCGGTCGCCAAGCGCAATGAGATCAAGGAAGACCTCCGCGGAGACAAGTGACGCGGAGACGGCGAACGGCCCCGGAGTCATCTCCGGGGCCGTCTCTCGTTCAGACCGCTGAGATCCGCCAGGATGCCGTGGACTGCGCGCCGGGCGCGAGGATCTGAAGCCCCGTGTCGTAGTCATAGTTGTCGGCGTTGAAGGCGTCGGGAGCGCACGTCATGGGCTCGACCGCGAGGCCCGTGCGATGCACGGGGTTCGCCGACCCACCCGGCTGGTCGCAGGTGTACACCTGCACCCAGGAGCACACGGCATCCCACGTCATCTCGACGCCGGTCCCCGTCGGGTCGGTCACGCGGGCCACATGGGCACCGATCCCCGTAAACGCGTGGTCTACGGCGGCATCACCGAGCACGCGGGGCGCGCGCCAGTCGAACCGGGTAGAACCCGCGACGTCGACGAGCGCGACCGGCCGGAGCGTGTCGGGAGTGACGTCGAGGACCTGGCCCGCGTCGAGCGCGAACGTCCAGGTGTCGAGCGCACTCGGCCCGGCGACGAGATACGGATGCGGCCCCGTCCCGAACGGCGCAGACTCCCCCGATTCGTTCGTGGCGACGACGGTTTGGGTCAGACCGTCCGCGGCCAGCGTGAACGTCGTCTCGACGCGGACGCGCCACGGGTATCCGGCCTGCGGGACGATGGTCGCCGCGAGGGTGACGCTGTCGTCACTCGCGGTGACGACAGCGAAATCCAACCAGGACGCGAGGCCGTGGAGCGCGTTCGGCCGCCCGTCATCGGCGATCGGGAGCACGTACGTGTCGCCGGCGAAATCGTACGTGCCCGCGGCGACACGGTTGGGCCACGGCGCGAGGGTCGCTCCCCGGAAGCTCGGACGCACCGTGTCTGCGTCGAACGACAGGGTGAGCTCACGTCCCGCGTGCGTCAGCCGGCGCAGGGTCGCGCCGATGCTGGCGATGGTCGCCTCGTACTCCCCCGACCGGAGAGTGTGCTGCGTGCCGGAAAGGGGGATGGAGGTCATGAGCGTCAAAGTCCCTGCGCGAGTCGGTAGTAGGCCTGGTTCCAACGGATCTCCCGCTGGAAGTCACGGACCGTCGTGGACTCGTCGATGACGAGCAACTCGGTTGCGGCGATTTCCGCGAAGTCGCGGAACACCTCGATGCCGACGGCGGTCGTCATCACCGTATGGTGTGCAGCGCCCGCCGTGAGCCAGCACGCCGCGCTCGTCGCGAAATCGGGTGCCGGCTTCCAGATCGCGCGTCCCACTGGGAGCTGCGGGAGATCCGGGGCTTCGACGTTCTCGACGACGTTCGCGACCAGCCGGAAGCGATCGCGCAGGTCGCTCATCGCCACGACGAGGGCCGGGCCAGGGTCGGCGGTGAAGACGAGCCGCACCGGGTCGTCCTTGCCGCCGATACCGAGCGGGTGGACCTCGAGGCGTGCTTTCGTGGAGCTGAGCGTCGGGGCGACTTCGAGCATGTGCGCACCGAGGATCTTCTCGTCGCCTTCCACCAGGTCGTAGGTGTAGTCCTCCATGAGGCTCGCGCCGCCCGGGAGGCCGGCGCCCATGACGTTGGCGACACGCACGAGGATCGCCGTCTTCCAGTCCCCCTCGGCGCCGAAGCCATAGCCGTCGGCCATGAGGCGCTGGACGGCGAGACCCGGGAGCTGCGTCAGCTCGCCGAGATCTTCGAACGACGTCGTGAACGCGCCGAAGTCGCCCGCTTCGAGGAACGAGCGCAGCCCGATCTCGATCGCCGCGCCGTCGCGCAGCGACTGGTGACGTTCCGCGCCGGGGTGGAGTTCCTCGGCGACGTCATATTCGTCGAGGTAGACCTGGACGAGTGCGTCGATGTCCGTGTCGGATGCCGCCGCGACCGCCGCCGCGAGCTCGTTCACGCTCCACGTGTTCACCTGCACGCCGAAGCGCAGCTCCGCCTCGGTTTTGTCCCCCTCGGTCACGGCGACGTAGCGCATGTTGTCGCCGAAGCGGGCGAGCTTGAGCGTGCGCACCGCCTGCCACCCGGCGGCGGCACGCTGCCAGTCCTCGATCTGCCGGCGGACGGCAGGATTGGAGACATGGCCGACGACTGTCTTGCGTGCGACGCCCAGGCGGGTCTGGATGTAGCCGAACTCGCGATCGCCGTGCGCGGCCTGATTGAGGTTCATGAAGTCGAAGTCGATGTCGGCCCAGGGCAGCTCGACGTTGGCCTGCGTGTGCAGGTGCAGCAGGGGCTTGCGGAGCGCATCCAGCCCTGAAATCCACATCTTGGCCGGGCTGAAGGTGTGCATCCACGCCACGACACCGATGACGGAGTCGTCGGCGTTCGCGTCGAGCGCGAGCCGGCGGATGGAATCGGCATCCTTGAGCACCGGCTTCCACTCGACCTTCACAGGCAAACCCGCGAGCCCGGCGACGACCTGCTGCGATTGCTCCGCGACCTGGCGGAGGGTCTCTTCGCCGTAGAGGTTCTGGCTGCCGGTGACGAACCAGACGGTGTACTCATCGAGCGTGGTGGTGAGGGTCATGATGTTCCTTCGGGGGTGAGTATGTCCCACTTGTGGCTGACTTTGGGGCCCAAAAGCGACCACAAGTGGGACATGGTCTGCCGGAAGTGGGACAAGGGGTCAGAGGGCGGCGACGGCGGCGCGTTCGACGGCGAGGCCGGCGGAGTATCGATCGAGGTAAGCGGAGAAACCGGCGACGTCGGCCGGGTCGGGGTGGGCTGTCCGGACGTCGGCGCCGGCGAAGACGCGCTCGGCGAGGAAGGTGTCGAGGTCGGTATCCGCGTTGAGGAACGCGGCGAGCACCGCGATTCCCCACGCACCGCCCTCGGCGGCGGCATCGCCGACCGCGACCGGAGCGTCGAGCGCGCCGGCCAGGAAGCGCTGCGCGACGCCGGCCGTGCGGAAGATGCCGCCGTGGGCATACATCCGGTCGACCGTGACGCCTTCGGCGGCGAGCGTGCGCATACCGAGTGCGAGCGTCGCGAAGACGCCGTAGACCTGAGCCCGCATGACGTTGGCCAGGGTGAAGTCGCTGTCGGGCGTGCGGACGAACAGCGGTCGCCCTTCGGTGGTGCCGGCGATCGGCTCGCCGGCGAGGTGGTTGTACGCGAGGAGGCCCCCGGCATCCGCCGCACCTTCCAGCGCCTCGGTCAGGAGCATCTCGAAGACCGCATCGGCGGACAGCGGCGCGCCGGTTGCGGCGGCGAACCGACCGAAAAGCCCGGCCCACGCGGCGAGTTCGCTCGCGCCGTTGTTGCAGTGCACCATCGCGACCGGCTCACCGCTCGGCGTCGTGACGAGGTCGATCTCCGCGTGTGCGCCGGCAAGCGGGGCATCAAGGACCACCATCGCGAAGATGCTCGTCCCGGCGCTCACATTGCCGGTACGCGGGGCGACCGACGCGGTGGCCACCATTCCGGTTCCGGCATCTCCCTCGGGCGGGCAGAGCGGGATGCCGGCTTCCAGGGCGCCGGTCGGATCGAGAAGCGCGGCGCCTTCGAGTGTCAAGGAACCGGCATCCTGCCCGGCGACCAGCACCTCGGGGAGCACGGTGCGAAGCGGGCGACCGGAGAGGGTCGCGTAGCGCTCGAGAAGCGCGGCGTCGAAGTCGCCGGTCGCCGAATCGATCGGGAACACGCCGGAGGCGTCGCCGACACCGAGAACGAAGCGACCGGTGAGACGTTCGTGGACGTAGCCGGCGAGCGTCGTCAGGCGATGGACGCGGGCGACATGCTCTTCTCGATCGAGTTCCGCCTGACGAAGGTGGGCGATCGACCAGCGCAGCGGGATGTTGACGCCGAACAACTCGCTGAGCTCCTCGGCAGCCGGTCCGGTCGAGGTGTTGCGCCACGTGCGAAACGGGACGAGCAGCTCGCCGGCAGCATCGAACGCGAGGTAGCCGTGCATCATCGCTGACACGCCGATCGCGGACAGTGTCGTGGGTCGCACGCCGTGACGTCGCTCGGCATCGGCGAGGAGTTCGGCGTAGGCGTCTTGCAGACCGGTCCACACCGCGTCGAGCGGATACGTCCAGCGGCCGCCCTCGAGCCGGTTCTCCCACTCGTGGGATCCGACCGCGAGCACCGTAGCCGGGTCATCCGCGTCGATGAGGCAGGCCTTGATGCGCGTCGAGCCGAACTCGACACCGAGGGCCGCGCGACCGGCCGTGATCTGAGCGGCGCTCACGACTGCTCCTCCCGCCGGGCATCGCTGCTCTGGCCGTAGACGTTCTGATAGCGGTTGTAGAGGGCATCGATGCGGTCCTGCGGGATCGGAATGAGCGGCCCCGCTTCGCGCGCGATGTGGACCGTACGCGCCGCGTCTTCGCACATGACGGCGGCTTTGACAGCATCCTTCGCGGAGACGCCGATCGTGAACGGCCCGTGGTTCTGCATCAGCACGGCACGGCTGCGATGACCACGGAGAGTCTCGACGATGCCCCGCCCGATCGAGTCGTCGCCGATGATTGCGAAGGGGCCGATCGGGATCGGTCCGCCGAACTCATCGGCCATTCCGGTGATGACGCACGGGATCTCCTCCCCTCGCGCGGCCCACGCGACGGCATACGTCGAGTGCGTGTGCACGACACCCCCGACGTCGGGCATGTTCCGGTAGACGTATGCATGCGCCGCCGTGTCACTCGACGGGCTCCGGTCGCTCCCGGGTGTCCCGGCGATGACGGTGCCGTCGAGGTCGCACAGGATCATGTTGTCCGCGGCGAGGTCGTCGTAGGAGACGCCGGATGGCTTGATGACGAAGAGGTCGGCGCCCGGGACGCGCCCCGAGACATTGCCGCCGGTCCACACGACCAGTCCGTAGCGGACGAGCTCGTGGTGGAGAGCCGCAACGTCGGCCCGAACGGTGTCGATGGCTGCCTGCAGCTCCGGGCTGATCGAGGTCATGTCTGCTTCCTTCTCGTCAACGCACGCTGCAAGAGCACGAAGACCAGCAGCACGGCGCCGGTGATGATCGTCAGATACTCCGGATTGATCGTCCCATCCTTCGTGATGATGAGCCGGAGTGCCGCGAGCACGAACACGCCGATGATCGACCCCCAGACGTATCCCACGCCGCCGGTCAGGAGCGTGCCGCCGATCACGACCGCCGCGATCGCGTCGAGCTCCCATCCGATCCCCGTGACGTTCTGGGCTTTTCCGCCGACCTCGGCGGTGTAGACGACCCCGGCGAGGCCGGCGAGCGCGCCGGAGATGATGTAGATCCAGACGCGCGTGCGCGCGACCGGCAATCCCATCAGACGAGCGGATGCTTCGGATCCTCCGATCGCGTACACCGTCCGGCCCATGCGGGTTCGGTGCAGGAAGAAGACCGCGGCCACGATCACCAGAACAGCGATGAGCAGTCCCGGGGTGATCGTGAAGTCATTGACCTTGGGGCCGTCGATGATCTTCCAGTCGGTGGCCAGCAGCAGAATCGGTGAATTCTCCGGAGCCATGACGGGCGTGGTGGAGAGGATCGAGGCGAGCCCTCGCGCGAGGAACATCATGGCCAGGGTCGCGATGAACGGTTGCACCGCGAAGACTTGAATCATGACGCCGGCGATCAGGCCGAAGGTGGCACCGGCCGCGATCATCAGCACGATCGACAGCCATCCGTTGACGCCCGTGTTCATCGCCATGACGCCGGCGACCGAACTGACGGCCACCACGGCGCCGACAGACAGGTCGATACCGCCGGAGACGATGACGATGGTCATCCCGACCGCCAGGATCATGGTCGGCGCGAAGCTGACCAAGAGGCTCGACATCGTGCCGGAGTGGAACACCCGGCCGTACGCGACCTCGGCGTAGATGAGCATCGCGAACAGCAGCAGGAGCGCGGTGAGTGTCGGCAGCAGCGTCTGGCTGCGCTCCCAGAGGCTCGATAGCCTCGCCGTGCGTGTCTCCGGCGCGGGGCCTGCGGAGATGGGGGCGAGGGTGTGAGACGCGCTCATGCGACGCTCTCCTTGATGACGGGGCTGTCTACGCCGGCAGCCGGACGCGCCGGCCCCGCGGGGACGCGGGGAGCTCCGCCACCGCGGAAGACGAACGCGCGCACGCGTTCCGACTGCAACAGCACGAGGGCGATGATCACGAGCGCCTTGAAGGCGGGGGTCGCCGCCGCGGGAACGCCGAGGAACAGGACGGTCTTGTTCAACGTGGCGATCAGGAGGGCGCCGACCGTGGAGCCGAAGATCGAGAACTTCCCGCCGGCGAGGGAGGTCCCTCCGATCACGACCGCCAGAATGGCGTCGAGTTCCATCAGATTGCCGGTGCCGGACACACTCACCGTCATGACTTCCGAGACGCTGAAGAGCCCGCCCACGGCGGCGAGCGCTGCCGCGAGAACGTACACGGAAATCAAGATCGGGCGGGGACGGATGCCAGCGAGGCGGCTGGCCTGCGGATTGATGCCGATGGACTCGATCATGAGACCCAGCGCCGTGCGCCGCATGAGCAGGGCGACGAGGATCACCAGGACGATGGCGATCACGAAACTCGTCGGGAGACCGAGGATCTGCCCGTTCGCCAGTTGCCGGAAGGGCTCATTCGTCGCGCTGGTGTTCTGCCCCCCGGTGATCACGCGGGCGATGCCGCGTGCGGCGAGCATCATGACGAGTGTCGAGATGAACGGTTGCAGTCCGACGACGGCCACGAGCACACCATTGACCATGCCGAGAATGACCGCGAGGAGTACGGCCAGGCCGATCGCCGCCAGCATCGCTCCCACGGAGTTCGGATCGTCGATCGTGGACAGGGTCTGCATCGCGACGGCGCCGCCGACCGCCATCATCGATCCGACGGAGAGGTCGATGCCTTCTGTCGCGATGACGAATGTCATGCCGAGGGCGATCATGATGATCGGCGCGGACACGCGCACAATGTCGAGCAGGTTGCCGGTGAGAAGCCCCGTGTTCGGGTTCACTCCGATCGCGAGATAGGTCGGGTCCTTGACCGTGTTGATGATCAACAGCAGGACGATTCCGACGATTCCCCAGAACCAGGGAGTGCGAAGCAGCGCTCTCATGCGGCTCATGACGCGTTCCCTTCTTCGTGCGTCGCCTCGGTCGCGAGCACCTGCGCCTGCTCTTCGGACTCTGCGGCGATGATCGAGACGATGCTTTCGGCCGTCAGGTCGGGTCCGTTGACGACCTCGCCGACGCACTGGTGATCTTTCATGATGACGATGCGTTCGGAGAGCCGGACGACTTCTTCCAACTCGGAAGAAATGAAGACGACGCTCATGCCGCCCTCCGCCAACTCCGCGACAGTTTCTTGGATGTCGGCTTTCGCGCCGACATCGATGCCGCGCGTCGGCTCATCGAGCAGCAACACGTCGGGCTCGGTGGCCAGCCACCGCCCGAGCAGCACTTTCTGCTGGTTGCCCCCGGAGAGCAGGCGGATCGGACGGTCGGGATCGTTCGGGCGCACGCTGAAGCGCTCCATGTATTTGGTGACCAAGCGATCGACATCGCGTGCGGGGACGCGACGCATCCACCCGCGCCGCGCCTGCACGGCCAGCATGATGTTCTCGCGCACGCTCAGGTCGCCCACGATGCCGTCATCTCGACGATTCTCCGTTGAGTACGCGATGCCGTGGGCAAGGCCGGCGACCGGCGAGTTCAGGGCGACCTTCTGGCCCCGCACCCGCACGGTCCCGCTGTCTGCCTTGTCGGCGCCGGCGATGAGACGGGCAAGCTCGGTGCGGCCCGCGCCGAGAAGACCGGCGAATCCGACGACCTCGCCGGCGTGCAGTTCCAGGTCGGTGGGTTGCAGAGAGCCCTTGCGTCCCAGGCCCTCCGCGACGAGGAGTGGCGTTCCGGTGCGGTCGCGTACCGCCGTCTGCCGGTGAGAACCGAGGGCGCGCAGGGAGGCGAAGTCTTTGCCGATCATCTTCGAGATCAACGCGGCGCGGTCGAGTTCTTCTGTCCGGTACTCGCCGACGAACTGGCCGTTGCGGAGGACCGTGATCCGGTCACTGATCGCGTAGACCTGGTCGAGGAAGTGCGAAACGAACAGGATCGCGACGCCGCTGTCGCGGAGGCGTCGGATGACGCCGAAGAGGACTTCCACCTCATTCGCGTCGAGGCTCGAGGTCGGCTCATCGAGAATGAGGACGCGGGAGTCGGTGACCATGGCGCGGCTGATGGCCACGAGTTGCTGGATCGCGATCGACAAGGACGACAGCGGCGCCCGCGGATCGAGATCGCCGAGCCCCATCCGACGGAGCACGTCGCGCGCGGCGGCGTGGGTCTTGCGCCAATCGATGCCGGCGAAGCCGCGCGCCTCGTGGCCGAGCATGACGTTCTCGCCGATCGAGAGGTTGGCGCACAGGTTCACTTCTTGGTACACGGTCGAAATTCCGGCTGCTTGCGCCGAGGCCGTCCCGACGAAGTGCTGGGCCTCACCGCCGACGAGGATCTCGCCCGAATCGAGCTGATAGACGCCGGTGAGCGCCTTGATGAGCGTGGACTTGCCCGCCCCGTTCTCACCCATCAGGGTGTGGACCTCACCGGGAAGAAGGCGGAAGCTGACATCGTCGAGCGCCTTCACCCCGGGAAAAGTGATGGATGCGTGGCGGACTTCGACGATCGCGGGAGATTCGGTCATCACTGACGGCCTTCCTTGTCGCTGTGGGGGGTGCGGGTGTTGGCGCACACGGCGGGGAACGGGGGCTGCCGAGAACGACAGCCCCCGTTGTCATGGTCGCGCGACGGCGCGCGTACCGAGAGGGTTAGAAGCCCTTGCCTGCGTCGATCGCGGCCTGGGCCGCTTCCGGCGAGTCGAAGGCCTCGCCGGAGACGATGATCGTCTTCTCCACGGTCTCGCCGGCGATCGCTGCCTTGACGGCATCCACCGCCAGGTCGCCGAAGAACGGGTTGTACTGGGCGACGAAGCTCAGATCTCCGGCAGCCAGCGCTTCGAGGGCACCCGTTGTGCCGTCGATCGTGGCGATCTTGACGTCGGTGCCGGTGGTGAGTCCGGCATCCTTGACGGCCTGCGCCGCGCCGATTCCCATTTCGTCGTTCTGCGCGAAGATGAACTGGATGTCGTTGTTGTTGGCCTTCAGCACCGTCTCGGTGACCGACTTGCCTTCTTCCGCGCTCCAGTTCGCGGTCTGCGCGCCGATCTTGTTCCAGCCCGACGCGCTACCGATCGCGTTGTCGAAGCCCTCGTTGCGCTCGTTGACGACGGAGAGCCCGGGGACGCCTTCCAGCACGTAGTAGTTGGCACCCTCGGGGAAAGCGGTGAGCGCCCAGGTGCCGACTTCTTCGGCGACCTTGACGTTGTCGGGAGCGATGCGGGTGACGTACAGGTCATCCGACGAGTCGACGCCGCGGTCGAGGAGGATGACGGGGATCTCCGCCTCCTGCGCGAGCTTGAGCGAGTCGTCCCATCCGGACGCCTCCGTCGCGGTCAGGAGAATGGCGTCGACCTCATCGTTGACGAAGGTCGCGAAGGCATCAAGCTGCGATTTCTGGTCGCTCGGGCTGGCGGCGGGAGCGTACTTCAGGTCGAAGCCGGCCTCGGTCGTGAACGCATCCTTGATCGCCTGCTCGTTGGCGTCGCGCCATCCGCCCTCGGGGCCGACGGCAACGAAGCCGACGGTGAGGAGGTCGTCGCCACCCGCGTCGCCGGAGTTGTCAGTGTCGGTGCCGCCGCTCGCGCAGCCGGCCAGTCCGAGCGTGAGTGCCCCGACCGCGATCAGACCGATCAGACCGAAGGTTCGCTTGCTATGGGTCATTGCCCGTCTCCTCTTTGAGAGTTCTCTCTCGCGCCGTCATCGGACGCGAGCGGTGCCCACGTGGACACCTCTGGTGCTACCGGCGATGTTAGCGCTCACATCTGGCTGGCCGCAAGCGTGTCGTCGCGAATTGTTACCGCTCACTTTGCGGTGGGGAGTAGCGTTCTTCTTAGCCCCTCCCGACGAGCGCAAAGGAGTCCCCGGTGACCTCGCGAGACCCGTCCGTCGCGCGATCACGCGGCAAGGCCAGCATCTACGACGTTGCAGCGCTCGCGGGTGTCTCGCACCAGACGGTGTCGCGAGTCATCAACGACCGCCCTCACATCCGCGAATCGACCCGAGTCAAGGTTCTCGCCGCAATGGAGGAGATGCAGTACTCCCCCAGTTCGGCCGCGCGGGCACTCGCCACCAATCGCAGCCGTCGCATCGGCGTGCTGGTCGACAGTCCCGTGCAGTACGGCCCGAGCAGCACGATGCGCGGGCTCGAAGAGGCGGCACGCGCGGCGGGATACATGGTCAGCGCGAGCACGGTCGACGACGCTCCCTCGCTCGGGCTGGGCGAGGCGCTTGCCCATCTGCGCGGGCAGGACGTCGACGCGTTGTGCGTGATCGCCCCGCGGTATTCGACGTTGCTCGATGTCCAGGTTGTCTCACGGGAGCTGCCGACAGTCTTGGTGAAAGCTGATCCAGAGGATGACGTCCTGACGGTCGCCGTCGACCAATACGCCGGCGCCGTACATGCCGTCGACCACCTCCTCGAGCTCGGCCACCGCCGCATCCTCCATCTCGCTGGACCGGTCGATTGGGCGGATGCCCGCGTGCGTGCGCGGGCCTATTCGGAGCGTCTCGCCGCGGAAGGCCTCGACGTCCCCAGACAGATCGTCGGTGACTGGACGAGCGACTTCGGCTGCCAGGTAGGAGCCGACCCCACCGCAATCCCGGCCGATGTGACGGCGGTCTTCGCCAGTAACGATCAAATGGCACTCGGGCTCATCCACGGACTCTTCACGCGAGGGATCCTGGTCCCCGAACACATCAGCGTCGTCGGCTTCGACGATCTGCCGGATGCCCGGCACTTCCTGCCTCCGCTGACGACCGTCCGCCAGGACTTCCACGCCCTCGGCGCTCTCGCGATGACCTCGCTCCTTGCGGCGCTCGAAGAGGGATCCGCCCCGGAATACGGCATGATCGAGCCGGAGCTCATCGTGCGCGACTCCACCGCCGCACCCCGCCGCTGAGCCGCGCCGAAGGGAACAGCATGCGCATCGCCGTCACTGGATCATCCGGAAAACTCGGAACGGTCGTCACGAGAGAGCTCACCGCTGCCGGGCACGAGGTCATCGGTTTGGATGTCGTCGGCACCCGCGGGCCCGGCTTCATCCAGATCGATCTCACCGACTACGGGCAGGTCGTCGACGCCCTGACCTCAGTGGACAACAGCCACGACGGCATCGACGCCGTCGTGCACCTCGCGGCGATCCCGGCTCCCGGCATCCGTCCCGACGTCGCCACCTTCCACAACAACATGGCGAGCACGTTCAACGTGTTCTGGGCGGCGGTCCGCCTGGGGATCACCCGCATCGTCTACGCCTCCAGCGAGACGCTGCAGGGACTGCCGTTCGACGATGCACCGCCGCCGTACATCCCCGTCGATGAGGGCTACCCCGCGCGCCCCGAGACCGTGTATTCGCTCGTGAAGCACCTCGAAGAGACGATGGCGATCGAGTTGGTCCGCTGGCATCCCGACGTGTCGATCACCGCGCTGCGCTTCTCGAACGTCATGGTGCCCGCCGACTACGCCGACTTCCCCTCCTACGACACGGATGCGAGTGAGCGCGCGTGGAACCTGTGGTCGTACATCGATGCGCGCGACGGCGCCCACGCGATCGAGCGCGCGCTCGACGTGGCCCCGCCGGGGTTCGACACGTTCTTGATCGCGTCGCCTGACACCGTCATGTCGCGACCCAACGCGGAGCTCGTCGCCGAGCTGTTCCCGGATGTGGAGGTCCGCGGCGAACTGGGCGTGAACAATTCGCTGTTCTCGACCGCCAAGGCCCAGCGCCTGCTCGGCTACAACCCGCAACACTCCTGGCGCGAGACCCGCTGACCCCCGAACCCGGACGTCAGGGCTGCGCGCCGGTCGCCACCGGGCGATCGGGGTGGTTCGCCCACTGGCTCCACGAGCCCGGGTACAGGGCAGCGTCGTATCCGGCGACCATGAGGGCCAGCACTTGCTGAGCGGCGCTCACGCCCGATCCGCAGTAGACACCGATGAGCTCATCGACCAGACCGAACTCGGCGAACCGTGCACGCAGGTCGGCGGACGAGCGCATCCGCCCCCGCTCATCGAGGTTCTCGCTGGTCGGAGCGCTCTGCGCGCCCGGAATGTGTCCCGCGCGCGGGTCGATCGGCTCGGTCTCCCCGCGGTAGCGCTCGCCCGCGCGCGCGTCCAGTAAGACACCGTTCTGCGCGAGCGCAGCGGCGTCGTCGATCGTGAGCTGCGGCAACTGGCCGGGTCGCAGGGTGACCGATCCCGGTGCGGGCGTGGACTCACCGGTCTCGAGCGGCAGGTCTTCGTCTCGCCAGGCCTGGAGACCGCCGTCGAGCACACGGGCATCCACTCCGGCGTCGCGCAGCATCCACCAGGCGCGCGCCGCGCCGTATCCCTGCCAGTCGTCGTAGACGACCACGATGTCGCCGTCATCGATCCCCCAGCGACGGACGGATGCCTGGAACTGCGATGCGTCGGGCAACGGATGACGGCCGTCCGTCAGGTCGCCGTGTGCCGCCAGGTCGTCATCGAGCCGCACGAAGACAGCGCCCGGCACGTGCCCTTCGAGGTAGGCGGGGTGACCGTCCGGACCGCCGAGGCGCCAGCGGACGTCGAGAACGCGCACACGGCCGCGCCGATGCAGGTCGATCAGTTCGTGCGGGGTCGTCAGGTACGCGGCGGGCATGCAGCGAGCCTACTCAGCGGCAGTGCTCACGCTGGAGAAGGCACCTTGACCGGACGACCGCGCTTGGGCGTATCGGTGGACAAGGCGAGCGCGAGCGCCGCATCCGGATGCCGAGCCACACGCTCCGCGGCCGACTCAAGCCAGCGCAGTTCGCCCTCGGCAGCGAAGAGCAACGCGTCGACGATGAGCGCGTTCGACAGATCAGCGGGATGAATGGGCTCGGCCGGCGACTCGCGGCGGAGCCGATCCAGCCGCTCCTGCGTGGCCACTCGCTGTGCATCGATCACGTCGGAGACCGCGACGCCGGGCAGGGTTGCTGCAACGGCGAGTTTGATCGCGAGCTCATCGCGGGTTCCCGCAGCGCGCTCCACCGGGGCGGCGAGCCAGTCGCGCACCTCGGCCGACCCGGCATCCGTGATCTGCCAGAACACGTGACCCTGCGCGTCGGTTTGCCCCTTCTCGACGAGGCCGTCGCGCTCGAGGCGGTCGAGCGTGTTGTAGATCTGACCGACGTTGAGCGGCCAGGTCGATCCGGTCCGGCGGTCGAACTCGCTCCGCAGCTGGTAGCCGTAACACGGACCCTGGTCCAGGATCGCGAGCAGACTCTGTCGTACCGACATCCCCACCTCCAGGCATACCGAGTATATGCATACCCGGCATCCATTGCTGCACTCACAGCCCACAACTATGCGCGATCGATAGCGTCGAGACATGGCCGTCACCCCGCAGCCCCTGTCCGTCATGACCGACGAAGGGATCGCAACGTTCTCCCCCGAGCAGCTGCGAGCGCTCCGCGACGAGTTCCAGCGCTTCCTGCTGGAGTATCAGTTCGGGCTCCGGGAGGTCGAGACGAAGCTCGGGATTCTGCGCGACGAGTTCCAGCTCACTCACGATTACAACCCGATCGAGCACATCTCGGCGCGGGTGAAGACCGCAGACAGCCTGATCGACAAGGTGAGCCGCAAGGGCATCGATCCGACGTTCGAGTCGATCCGCGCGCACATCACCGACGTCGCGGGCGTTCGTGTCACGACCAGCTTCGCGAAGGATGCCTACCGCCTGTTCGACCTGCTCACGCAGCAGGACGACATCCGCGTGCGAGAAGTGAAGGACTACATCGCGACCCCGAAGGCCAACGGCTACAAGAGTCTGCACGCGATCATCGAGGTGCCGGTGTTCTTGTCGACAGGGCGCGTGGATGTCGCGGTCGAGGTGCAGTTCCGGACGATCGCGATGGATTTCTGGGCCAGCCTCGAGCACAAGATCTACTACAAGTACGACCGGGCGGTGCCGGGTGAACTGCTCGCTGAGCTGAAGGATGCCGCCGACTCGGCGGCGCTGCTCGACGCCCGCATGGAGCGGCTGCACCTCCAGGTGCACGGGCCGCGGTCCGGGTCGGTTCGCGCCGTGTGACCTACAGCGCGGCGCGCCAATCGGCGAGCAGGCGCGCGATCGCGAGCGTCTCATCCCAGGGCATCTCGGGCGCCTGGGTGCGACCCTCGCGCAGCGCGAGGATCGTGGCGTCCGCTTCCGCCGCCATCGGACTGACGGTGTCCGTACGGATCTCCTCCACGGTCCCATCGCTGAGGCGCAGCGTGGCGGCGTCGGTGCTTTCCGCCCGACTCCCCCACACGTTCGCGATCTCGAGCTCACCTGCCGTTCCGCGGATGACGGCGCGTCGCGAGAGCGATTGCGTGATCGCCGTGGCGACCCGCGCGGTGAGGGCGCCGAACACGATCGTGGCCTCGGCGCGCTCGTCGACCTCGCCCACGACGCCAGACGCGTCGACGATGCGCGGGTCACTCAGCTGGTTGGTCCAGGCGGCGACGCCGACGGCGAGGGAGACGGGGTAGCACCCGGCATCCAGGATCGCACCGCCGGCGGTGGCGGGGTCGAACAGGCGCCCGCTTCGGTCACCCGCGTCGAAGCCGATGGATGACTCGATCTCTGTCACCTCGCCCAGCACCCCGTTTTCGATCAATCGGCGCAGCCGATCGGGGAACGGCCCGAAGCGATACTTGAAGGCCTCGACCAAGGGCAGCCGCACCGCCTGCGCGTGCGCGAGAAGCGCCTCGGTCTCCTCGACGGTCACGCCGAGCGGCTTCTCGCACAGCACCGCCTTGCCTGCGTCCAGCGCCGCGTGCGCGAGCGCGGCGTGGGACGTGTGCACGGTTCCGATGTAGACGGCATCCACATCGTCCCGCGCGAGGATCTCGTCGTAGGTGCCCCACACCGGCGCGCCATGTGCGTCGGCGAAGGACCGCGCGCGGTCGGCGTCGCGCGCGGCGACCGCGTGCAAGACACCGTGCGAGGCCGCCGGAAGGGCGTGGACAAAGTCGGTCGTGATTGCGCCGGCACCGAGAACGGCCCAGCGGGCGGGAGTGTTCATCCCCCCACGGTACGACGCCGCACGCTCAGGATGCGTGTCGTCGTATGACGGCGGATCTTTCCGACGCCCGTGGAATCGCTAGCGTGGGCGCATGGCCACGATCCCCGACACTGTTGCACGGCCGACGGCGATCGATCCGCGCGGACCGCGCTTCGCGGCATCCATCACGGCCGTTCTCCTTCTGCTCGGCACCTTCCTCGCACTCATCGGCTCCGCCGCGCGACCGGGTGCGTCGTTTGCCGAACGCGTGGCCGACCCCGCGTTCTGGGTGCTCCTGGTCGTCGATCTGCTCTTCGTCTGGGGCTTCACCTCTCCGACGACATCGCCGTGGTCAGTGCTCTTTCGCACCCTCGTCCGGCCGCGGCTGGAGCCCCCGGTCGATCTGGAAGATCCGCGCCCGCCCCGATTCGCGCAAGTGGTCGGTTTCACGGTCGTGACGATCGGTCTGGTCCTGCACCTGATCGGCGTGCCGTGGGCGCTGCCGATCGCCGGCGCCGCCGCATTCGTGGCTGCGTTCTTGAACGCCGCTTTCGCGTTCTGCCTCGGCTGCCAGATGTATCTGGGGCTGGCCCGTCTCGGCATCGTCCGCCCACAGGGCGGCCTGGCCGGCTGAAGCACGGCCCGTCACACACCGTCATAAGAACCCCCTCGCTGACCCTCCCGCCTCGTGGACGGCGTAGCGTCGAGGTATGACGCTTGAGCCCGCACCGCAGAGCAACCCGCACTTCGAGGCGCCCGGCCACCAGTTCACGTCGTCACTGTCGGCGGATGAGTTCAAGTTGCTGTTCCGCGGACACCCGGGCGGGGTCGCGGTGATCACCGCCGACGCGGGCGATGGACCGGTCGCGCTGACGGCGACCTCGGTCGCCTCGGTGAGCGCCGAACCACCGCTGCTGATCTTCTCGATCTCCGCGCAGTCCTCGGCATCCGATGTGCTCCTGCGCGCCGAGACTGTCGTCGTGCACCTGCTCGACGCGCACGATCTCGAGGTCGCACAGCTGGGCGCGACGAGCGGGATCGACCGGTTCGCCGAGACCCACCGCTGGTCACGGCTCGTGACCGGCGAGCCCGTCTACCGCGACGTGCGCGCCTGGGTGCGCTGCGCCGTCATCGGGCGCATGGATGCCGGTGGATCCACCGTCATCGCCGCCCACGCTCTGCAGTCCGAACTCGGCCGCGACGCCGGCGATGGCGACGCCCTCGTCTATCACAACCGCACCTGGCACCGGCTCGGCGACCACTCGCGCATCGACGGAGCACCACGGCGTTAGACTCCCCTCCGTGGGCACTCTCTATTACGGTGGATCGGCGACACCGATCCACATCGACGACCGGGCATTGGCCCACCTGAAGGTCGTCCTCGCGACCAAGCTCCGCCGCGGCGAGAGCTTCACGGTGTCCTGGCGGCACCCGGACGACGAGCCGCGCGGCCGCAGCAGCATCTGGATGCATCCGTCGATCCCCATCCGCTTCGTCTTCGACGACCCCGAGCCGACCGAGCTCAGTCGCGAGTGGATCGAAGACCTCGCTCAGTCGGCGAACTCCTCAGGGGGGATCACGCTGGTCGCAGAGCACATCGATCCTGCGCCGGAGGCCGAAGAAGACGCGGCGCCGCAGACGGTCGACGTCACGGGCTGATTCCGCTCAGCAGGAACGCTGCGGGGGAAAGTGCGGGATTCCCACGGGACGAGTCCCGGGTGTGACCTCTTGCGCGAGTTGTTCGCGGCCGGCGCGGATACACTCCTCGAGGCACGACGCCCGTGAGCGTCTGCGGGTCCCCCGCATCCACACAACGTCGTACACGTCATCGACATGCTCGATGTATGCCACCACATGTGGAGCATCGCTCGGACTCCAGCGCATGTCGCACAACCGCCACGAGCGGTCGTCGATGGGGATCAATTCCAGATCGTCATCGAGCTGGACGGCCCGCACCTTCGGAACGTTGGTCGTCATCGGACCTCACCTCTGACACCATTCTGCGCGCGATCACGGCAGGGGTCGAGGGGATTGACAGCGATCGGAGATCGTGTCAGCCGAGCAGGACCTCGCCGGTGCCCGACCCGGCGGGTTCGGGTACGACGTAGAGACCCGTACCGGAGTTTGCGGTGTGGGTGAGCGCCTCGAGCCACGCGCGGTTGAGGGTGGGCTGCCGACTGCCGTGGAACTTGAAGACGAGGGACGCCTGGGGGTGCAGCCAGACCGTCGTGCGGCCATCGCCGAGGCTCGCGTCATTGCGCCAGGTGAAGAAGAACGGTTCGCTGCGACGGAGCTTCTGACCGATCACGACTTGCAGGTGCGCCAGCACCCGATCGTCGAGTTCGACCTTCGCATCGCCTTCATAGCTGAACCTGCCCACGCTCCTACCGTAATGCGTCTGCACGGCGCGAGATCTCTGCACACGCGCGGTCGGCACCATCGACGATCATCGGGAGGTCGATGAAGGCGTCGACGACGGCGAGGACGCCGTTCGCACCGAGGAGAATTGCACACTGACTCAGGCTGCCGTCGTAGAGCGTGGGGAAGTGGACGATGTCGGTTTCGTCGCGGTCGAGAAGCACGCGCGCGTAGTCCAGAACGGCATCCGCAACGTCGTCCGTGGTGAGAATCCGGTGCCCGTCGAACAGGATGTCTTTCACGATCTCACCCTCAGTCTCGGTTTCGTGTCTTCGCTGGTGTTCAGTGAACCGAGGAACGCGCCGGACCGGCGAGGGCCTTGACATCGCCGGGGCGATGGCGATACGCGTGGCGCTTTCTACTGAGCAATGCGCGTGTTGTCAACCCATCTGCCGATTCGGGCGTCGCGGGTGGAAGATCGAAGCATGCCTCTTGCGATCATTCTTCTCGTCATTGCCATCGTCCTGATCCTGTTCGGCGTCTTCGTCGAAGCGGCGAAGTTCCTGCTGTGGATCGGGCTCGTGATTCTGGTCATCGCGATCATCGCGTGGCTGATGAAGGTCATCCGCCGGAACGCGTGACCCCCGACAAACGAGGGGGACGGCATCCGCCGTCCCCCTCGTTTGTGGTTCTCCGACGCGGCGTCAGACGCGGCGGTACTCGCCGACCATCGGGCAGTCGAACGGGTCGCGTGCGGCCAGGCCCACGCGGTTGAGGTAGTCGATCACGATGGCGTACGAACGCCACAGGCTGGTCTCCGTGTACGGGATGCCGGTCGACTCGCACGCATCCTTGACGATCAGTCGCGCCTTCGACAGGTGCGGCCTGGCCATGCTCGGGAACAGGTGGTGCTCGACCTGATAGTTGAGCCCCCCCATGAACCAGGTCGCCCACCATCCACCGCGGATGTTGCGGGAGGTGCGCACCTGCTTGCTGAAGAAGTCGAGGCGGGCGTGCTCGTCGATGATCGGCATGCCCTTGTGGTTGGGCGCGAACGATGCCCCCATGTAGACGCCGAAGACGGCCATCTGCACGCCGATGAACGCGAACGCCATCCCGAGCGGCAGCAGCAGGAACACCGGCACCAGGACGAGCGCGAGACGGGCGGCGATGAGCGACAGCTCGATCCAGCGGCCCTTGACCTGCGGCTCGGTGACGAGGTACTTGATGCTGAGGTAGTGAAGGTTGAGTCCTTCGAGCGTGAGGAGCGGGAAGAACAGCCAGCCCTGCTTGCGCGTGATCAGACGGACGAGACCGCGGGACTTCGCGGCATCCTCTTCGAGGAATGAGATCGTGTCGACCTCGATATCGGGGTCCTTGTTCACGCGGTTCGGGTTGGCGTGGTGGCGGGAGTGCTTCGCATCCCACCACGCGTAGCTCATGCCGACAGCACCGCTGGCGAGCACCCGCGCGAGCCGGTCGTTGGCGGGTCCGGTCGCGAGGATCTGACGGTGAGCCGCCTCGTGGGCGAGGAAGGCCGCCTGTGTGAAGACGATGCCGAGGGCTCCCGCGATGAGGAGCTGGAACCAGCTGTCGCCGAGCAGGATGAAGCCGGCGACGCAGGCACCGAACGCGAGCGCGACGCCGACACCGACGAGGGCGTAGAAGAGGGGCGCGCGGCGCAGAAGCCCGAGCTCCTTGGCGACCTGGGAGACCTGGGTATACGCGCGGGCGACCGGGGGGAAGGTCTCGGCTGTCGCGTAGGTCTGGCGGATGGGGCCCATCGTGGAGGTGGGCTGCGGTGCGAGGACGGGTGCGGCCACGAGTGGCTCCAGTCGTTCGGCGCGGATCCTGAAGGAGTTCCGTCGAGCGAAGCCAAAGGCGGATGCCGATCGCTGGGGCCGACACTACGCTGGGGCCCATGCCGTGCAAGGCATGGAACAGGGCTCTCGGGGAGGATTCACATGGCACTCGCACTCGCGATCGATCTCGGCGGCACCAAGGTCGAAGCGGCCCTCGTCGACGCGAGCGGCGCGATCGTCCCGGCGTCGCGCGCGCGGTCTGCGACGGGCGCGGCTGCCGCGACCGACCGCACGGTGCTGGAGCGTGCGCTGGCCGATGTGATCGCCCACTGCCGGGCCTTGCCCGAGTGGGGCGCGGTGACGGCGGTCGGCATCGGCGCGGCCGGTCCGATCGACCGGACCGCGGGCACGATCTCCCCCATCAACCTCCCCGCCGCGCACGGCATGCCCATCGTCCGACTCGTGGCGCGCGAGAGCGGGCTGGATGATGTCACCCTGCGACTGGATGGCACGTGCATCGCACTCGCGGAGGCATGGCTCGGCGCCGCGCAGGGCGTCGCGAATGCGATCGTGTTCGTCGTCTCGACGGGTGTCGGGGGCGGGATCATCTCCGACGGCCGCCTCATCGGCGGCGGGTCGGGCAACGCCGGGCATGTCGGGCAGGTCGTCGTGACGGAGATCGACGGGGATGCCGCAGCATCCACCGTGGAACAGCTCGCTTCGGGACCGCACATCGTCGCATGGGCGCAGCGGCAGGGCTGGGCGGGAACGACCGGCGAGGACCTCGCGGCCGCGTACCGCGATGGTGATGCCGTCGCGGTCGCCGCAGTCGCCCGGTCGGCGCACGCGATCGGCGTCGGGCTCGCGAACGCGGCGACGCTCCTCGACCTGGAACTCGCCGTCGTGGGTGGCGGATTCTCGTTCGTCGCAGAAGATTTCCCCGAACGGATCGAGGCCGCCGTGCGCGCAGCGTCCGTGAATGCCTACGCCGCGCGCCTGCGCGTTGTCCGTGCCGGACTCGGTGGCGATGCACCGCTGATCGGCGCCGCCGCGCTCGTGCACCGCCGCGACCTCCTCTAGCGCCGCGCAGACGACGGGGCAAAACGGCGTCGTCAACCCATTCACGCGTGGGCGCCACGGGGGTTAGCGTGGAGGTTCCAGAGCAAAGGAGCCCGGTCATGACGAACCTCCCCCTTCCCCCGCACCTCCCCGTGCCGGACAGTGATATCCCCGAGGGTGAACCAGTCGTCGAGGTCGACGGCCACGAAGAGGTCGATCCGGATGCGAACGAGGACCTGATCGACAGCGCGGATGCCGACCGCCTCGCGTCCGAGGGTGAGTAGCGCGGGAGACGTCTGACAGCGCCATCGACCGGCAGACTAGTGAGGGCCACCCATGGCCACGATCACATCCCCCTGCGAAAAGACGGCATGACTCTCACCGATTCCCCTCGCCTCATCCACCTCCGCCGCGGCGGGACGAGCCTGATCGCACGGCTCAATGACGACGATCTGCCGACCGTGTTGCACTGGGGGCCGCAGATCGACGGCGACGATCTCGGCGATGTCCTCACCGCGCTGGCGGTGCCGGTCGGCGACTCGGTGGTCTACGCGCAACCGCTCGTGGGGCTCCTCCCGCTCCACACGCGTGGATGGCTGGGGCACCCCGGCATCCTGGGGAGCCGCGGCGGGCGCAGCTGGTCGTTCGCGCCGGCATCCGTCCAGCACACGGTCGAAGACGACGAGGGCACCGCGCGTCTGGTGAGTGTCGCGACCGACCCGGCCAACGCGCTCGAGGTCGTGACCGAGCTCGTGCTCGAACCGGCGGGCCTCGTCCGTGTGCGCGCCACGGTGACGAACCGCGGCGACGACGGGTATGAGGTCGTCGCCCTCGAACCGGCTCTTCCGGTTCCCGCTGTCGCCGACGAGCTCCTCGACATGACCGGCCGCCATGCGCACGAGCGTGCGCCGCAGCGGCATCCGTTCCGGCACGGTCGCTGGACCCGCGAGGCATGGGGTGGCCGCCCGGGACACGACTCAGCCACCGTCCTGTGCGCCGGCGAGAGTGATTTCGGCTTCCGTCGCGGCACGGTGTGGGGCGTCCACCTGGCCTGGTCGGGCAACGGCGTCGTCTCGGCCGAACGCACCAACACCGGATGGCGGCTCCTCAGCGGTGGCGAAAAGCTGCTGCCGGGCGAGATCGTGCTCGCGCAGAACGAGAGTTACTCCTCACCGTGGGTGATGGGGTCGTGGGGCGACGGGCTCGATGCGTTCGCCGGGCGGTTCCACGAGTTCCTGCGCGCACGTCCCCAGCATCCGTCCACCGCGCGCCCGGTCATCCTCAATACGTGGGAGGCCGTCTATTTCGATCACGACCTGCCTCGCCTGCTCGACCTGGCGGAGCGCGCCGCCGGTCTGGGCGTCGAGCGGTTCGTCCTCGACGACGGGTGGTTCACCGGCCGACGCGACGACACCGCCGGGCTCGGCGACTGGCAGGTCGATGCCGACGTCTGGCCGGACGGCCTCGGCCCTCTCGCCGACCGGGTGCACGAACTCGGGATGGAATTCGGTCTGTGGTTCGAACCCGAGATGGTCAATCTCGACTCGGAGCTGGCGCGCCGGCATCCGGAATGGGTGTTCGGCACCGCGAACGGACCCGGCGTCCCGTCGCGCCAGCAGCACGTGCTCGACCTCGGGCACCCGGCTGCATATGAGTATGTGCTCGAGAGCATGTCCGCGCTCATCGCGGAATACGACATCGACTACCTCAAGTGGGATCACAACCGTCCGCTCGTCGACGCGGGGCACAGCCCGTCGTTCCAACCGGGCGTGCACGATCAGACCCTCGCGACGTATCGGATGCTGGACGCACTCACGAGCAGGCACCCCGGACTCGAGATCGAATCGTGCTGCGGGGGCGGCGGCCGCATCGACCTCGGGATCATGGAGCACTGCGCCCGCGTGTGGGTGTCGGACTGCATCGACGCGCACGAGCGGCAGCGTCTGCAGCGCTGGACATCGCTGATCCTCCCGCCGGAGCTCATGGGCACGCACGTCGGCGCCGATCACGACCACACGACCGGTCGCGCGCTCGATCTCGACTTCCGCGCGGGGACAGCGATCTGGGGCCACTTCGGGATCGAGTGGGACCTCGCCGTCGCGGCGCCCGATGACCTCGCCCATCTCGGCGAATGGATCGCGTTCCACAAGCGGATGCGTCCCCTTCTGCACTCGGGCACGGTCGTGCATGCCGACTCGTCCAACCCGGCGGTCGAGCTCGAAGGCGTGGTCGCGCGCGACGGATCCGAGGCGCTGTATCGGTTGAGCGTCGTCGACCACTCGGTCGAAGCGCCACTCGGACGCATCCAGCTCCCGGGGCTCGATGGGGCGCGGCGCTACCGGGTCGAGCTCGTCGATCTCGCGGTCAGCAGCATTCGCCCCGACGGGATGCCGGACTGGGCCCGGCCCGGCGTGACCCTCAGCGGCGAAGCCCTGACGAAGCTGGGCCTCGCGACACCGATGATGAACGTCGACCGCTCGACGCTCATCCGGGCCGTGGGCATCTGAGATGAGCCTCGACCTGACCAATTGGGCCGGCAACATCCAGTTCCGCGCGCGCGCCGTGCTCACCCCGCCGACGGTGGATGAGCTGCGCCGCGTCGTCGCGAGCGAGCGCTCGATCCGGGTGATCGGCAGCCGCCACTCGTTCACCGACATCGCCGACACGGACGGCGTGCTCATCTCCCTCGAGGCGTTGACGCGGGCGGACGACATCGTCGTCGCGCCCGATCGGGCCACGGTGCGGGTTCCGGCCGGCATCCGGTACGGAGATCTCGTGCCGACGCTCGAACGTGAAGGGCTGGCGCTGCACAACCTCGCCTCGCTGCCGCACATCTCAGTCGCGGGAGCGGTGCAAACGGGCACGCACGGCTCGGGCGACCGCGCGGGATCGCTCGCGACCCAGGTCGCGGCGCTCGAGCTGGTCACGGCATCCGGCGATCTCGTGACGATCACCCGCGGCGACGAGGACTTCGCCGGGTACGTCGTCGGGCTCGGCGCGCTCGGTGTCGTCACCCACGTGCACCTCGATGTCGAGCCCGCATACGATGTCGCCCAGACGGTCTACGAAGGCGTGACCTGGGATGCCGCCCTCGCGGACTTCGACGCGCTCACGTCGGCGGGCGACAGCGTGAGCCTGTTCACCCGGTGGGCGGATGCGGATCACATCGATCAGGTGTGGGTGAAAGCGCGCGTCGGGCATGCTGGCGGCGACCTCGGCCGGTTCGGAGGGACACCGGCCGACGGGCCGCGGCATCCGCTTCCTGGCATCGACCCGACGCCGTGCACGGCCCAAGGCGGAGAGCCCGGGCGGTGGTTTGACCGACTCCCCCATTTCCGACTCGCGTTCATGCCGTCGTCGGGCGAGGAACTCCAGTCCGAGTACCTCGTGCCGCGGCGGGATGCCCACGCCGCGATCACCGCGTTGCGGTCGCTGGCGGAACCGATCTCAGCCCTGCTCCTGGTGTGCGAGGTGCGGACGATCGCCGCCGACGATCTGTGGCTCTCGGGCGCCTCCGGCACGGAGACCGTCGGTCTCCACTTCACGTGGCGCCCCGACGAGCCGGGGGTGCGCGCCTTCCTTCCGACACTCGAGCACGCCCTGCCGCGCAACGCGCGCCCCCACTGGGGCAAGGTTTTCACGATGCCCGGCGATGAGGTCGCGCGCCGCTACCCCGAGTGGGAGCGCTTCTCCACGCTGCGACGCACACTCGACCCCACCGGTCGGTTCACGAACGCGTACCTGGACCGGGTGAGATTGGGCTGACGGTCCCGCTGTTCCGTCCGTCATCGAGGCTCGGTAGAGTCGACGCGAGGGGACGTTCTGACCCTGACGAGTGGAGGTTGCTGTGCTCGACGATAAGAGCCGCGACGATGATCACGCCGTTGCAGAAATCGTCGGTCGCCTGCAGGAGCGGTTTCCGGACAAGTCGGCTGCCGAAATCTCCGCCGCGGTCGAGAGAGCTCGTGCGAGCTTCGACAGCGCGAAAGTCCGTGACTTCGTCCCTGTGCTCATCGAGAAGGAAGCGAAAGCGCATCTGAAGGGCAAACGCTGAGGACCGGCAGACTGTCAGAGTGAATAGCGCCCAGCTCATCCGCGACCGGATCGTGCAACAGGTCGATACCTCCGGGTTTCGCGCACACGGATTGCACGTGCGGATCGGCGACGACGTCGCGGAGCACCGCTGGGCTGCGGACGTTCGGGAAGAGATCCATTCGGTCGCGAAAGGGCTGTGCGTACTCGCCGCGGGGATCGCCGCGGATGACGGGGCAGTCTCGATCGATGCACCGATAGCGGCCTCTCTGCCGGGGACGGAACTCGGTCACGGTGTCGAAGAGGTCACGCTCCGCCACCTGTTGACCATGACGAGCGGCATCGATCTGCCGTGGTCTGAGTCGATGATGACCGACTGGCCCGATCTCGCGATCGAGTTCTTGCGGCGACCGTCCCGAGGGCGCGTGTTCCAATACTCGAACGCGAGCACCTATACGGCGATGCGCGTGCTCGCTGCCCAGGTCGGCGACGCGGCAGAGTACGTCCGCTCTCGATTGCTCGACCCGCTGGGGATCGACGACATCGCGTGGAAACGATGCCCGAACGGGTGGATCCTCGCCGGCGAGGGCGTGGAACTGCGAACCGAGGAACTCGCCCGGATCGGGCAGCTCATCCGCGACCGCGGGCAGTGGAACGGTCGGCAGTTGGTGTCGGCCACCTGGGTCGATGCGATGCACAGCGACTGGGTTATCGCCGGGGCCAATCCCGGATATGACCGATACGCGTTCGCGGGGTGGGGCGGGCCGGGCTCGGCATGGCGCCTGCACGGCGCGTACGGGCAGATGCTCATCTTCTCCGGCGAGGCCGTCGTCACGATCACAGCCGACGACCACTTCGGCGCGGATGCCATGGCGGGTTTCGTGGCGGATGCCCTGGACGATCACCCGGTGCCGCCGCCCGTGCAGCGGCGGTCAACCGCCCGTTCAGAAGGGTACTGACGCCGAGCCTGCGATGGCGGCTGGTGCGAAGAACACCGGTGGCGCAGGCGCGTCTTCGCGATAGATCCGGCCGGTGGGCGACGTCCACTCGAGGATCCCGCCCGACAGTTGCCGGACCTTCCATCTCGTGAACTGCTTCATGCTGTGATGTCGTTGGCACAAATGCGCAAGGTTCCAGAGCGCGGTGGGCCCGCCCAACGCGGCGTCGATCGTGTGGTCGATCTCGCACCGAATCGCCGCGCGCCGACATCCGGGGAACCGACAGTGCTGATCACGCGCCCGAAGGTACCGGCGTTGCGGCCACGGGGTGTTGTAGCGGTCGACGGCCAGCACGACTCCCTGAATCGGCTCGGTGAGCACACGAGCCCAGTTCGACGCGTTCGCGGCGAGACAGCGAGCAGTATCCGCATCGATAGGGGACCGACCGACGAGATCGACAGGACCGTCGTCCGCGCCGAGAAGGGTGAGCACCGGAACGATCACCTGCACCTGGGCGCGGATAGCGCCCAGGGCACCGGGGGCATCGCCCGTCGCCGTGGGGTCGAGTGCGGGCAAGCCTGCGAGCAGGAGATCGGCGAACACGTCCGCGCGCACCTGATCTATCGTGCGCGCGTCGTCGTCGTCCGATTCGCGCGCGTCGACGACGGATTGCGCTTGCTGCGTAAGCCGGTCGAGGACTCCATCGGCGATCACCGTGGGCACAGACGCCACGACATCAGACATGCCGTTCCGCCCCGGAACGACCCGCACCGCCCGGGAGATACACGCGTCCCGGTGCCGTTCGGTGAAGGAGCGGTCAGCCATCCGCTCGGCGAGAATCTCGAGTCCGGCGCGTACGCGGTTCGGGGTATCGATCCGGCACCGCGCGATCGCCTCACGCTCGAATTCGGCACGCTGCGCCGGTGGAACGACCGCACCCGCATCCACGATGACCCGGACGTGGCCGCGAGTCAGTCGTCCTGCTTCCCACTCCGCCAATGCGGCGGGGTAACACTCGACGATCTCCCGCGCTTCGCCGATGCGCTGCTGCACCGTGCGGTCGGTCACCCGGAGGATGCCGCCGACTTCGGCGGCGATCGCCCGCAGCGCCATGTCGTGGACGCGCACATTCGCACGAGCGCCCGAAGCCTGCTTTTCGGCGAGCTGCCCGGCCTGAGCAAGAAGCCGAACTTCGGCGACTTGTGCCGCTGTGAGCTGCGCAGCCACCGATTCGACGCTCGCGACGATCTCGGCCAGCGCGGCGATGTCGCCGTCGCTGCCTGCCGATCCCGCGAGCTCTTCCATACCCCCATTCTGACGAGGGGGTCCGACATTGCCGCCGGCTCGTTTTCGTCGAGAACGACGTCGGCTTGCCGCATACCTCCCTCGACGTCTACGGCCCACGGGCGTATCCGGGCGACTCCAGTCAGAAGGCACCGCGATGAGGCGACATCCCCTGTACGCGATCAGCAACGAAGAGAAGATCGCACGCTACGCGCACGTCATGGGCGACGTTCCCTGGAGCATCGCCGACCGGGCGTATACGGAGGCGTTCGCGCGCCTCCCGGAACGTGCACGCCGAGAACTCGTGGCTGATCTTCGTGCCCATCTTCCGACAGAGAGCCAGATCCCCCCGACCGAGACTCCCGACGCCTTCGCCCGCTTGATGCGCGACCTGCACGCGCGCAGCGCCCTCGTGACCTGCCGCCACGCCGGGGACGTGGCGCTCGCCTTCGTCATGAGCCGAACGGTGGCCGCGTTCTATCGCACGGGCGCGGGCTCGCTGTCGATCGACCGTCAGCCACCCTGGGTGCACGATCTGGCAGAACACGAGACCGCGCCGATCGATGGGGGGACGACGCACAACGGACGAGGTGCCGTCACGGGCCTCTGGTGAGGCGAGCACGAGCACAGTGTCGGTCGCGGATGGCATCCTGAGGAGCGGACCGGAACGGCCCACGATGAAAGGAACACCGTGCCACCTCTCGACGTCGATTCGCTGACCGAGACCGGCCTGCGGGAAACCGGCAGTCTGAAGTGGACGATGTTTCCCGACACCATCGGCGCGTTCGTCGCTGAAATGGACTTCGGTCTCGCACCGGCGATCAGCGACGCACTGAAAGCAGCACTCGACCGCGGTGTCACCGGTTACCTCCCGGCCCACCTGGCGACCGGACTCTCGGAGGCGACCGCCACGTGGTATGCGGAGAACTACGGTTGGTCGGTTCCCGCAGACCGAGTCCACCATGTGCCCGACGTCATCCACGCCTTCGAACTGGCGATCGAGCGATTCACCGAGCCGGGTTCGGCCATCATCGTGCCGACCCCCGCCTACATGCCATTCCTGATGGTCCCGCCGATGCTCGGCCGCACCGTCATCGAGGTGCCGAGCATCGAGGTGGACGGCCGCATGGTCATGGACCTCGACGGCATCGCTCGCGCGTTCGATGACGGCGGGGGAATGCTCGTCCTCTGCAATCCCCACAATCCTCTGGGGACCGTGTTCACGAAGGACGAGCTGGTCGAGGTATCGGCCGTCGTGACGGCGAAGAACGGACGGGTCTTCTCCGACGAAATCCACGCGCACATCGTGTATGGGCCGGCGACACATATCCCCTATGCCTCCGTGTCCGAAGAGGCGGCGTCGCACACACTGACGGCGGCGTCGGCATCCAAAGCGTGGAACCTCGCGGGCCTCAAATGCGCGCAGGTCATTCTGTCGAACGACGCGGATGCCGCTCTGTGGGAGTCGTTCGGCTTCTGGGCAGGACATGGCACGTCCACCTTGGGCGTGATCGCCAACGCCGCCGCCTACTCAGCTGGCGGCCTCTGGCTCGATGACGTCGTCGAGTACCTGGACGGCAACAGGCACCTGCTCGCCGAACTGGTTGCCGAGCATCTGCCGAAGGCGCGGATGACGATGCCCGAAGGCACGTACATCGCACTCATCGATCTCCGCGCGTACGGACTCGACGGGGACCTCGGCGAGTGGTTCCGCGAACACGCGTCCGTCGCGATGACCGACGGCGCCGCGTGCGGCGAGGCCGGCAGAGGTCACACCCGGTTCGTGTTCGCGCTGCCTCGACCGTTGCTCCGCGAAGCGATCGAACGCATGGGAGCCGCGCTGGCGGACGGGCACGGAAACGGCTCGAATCACCCGGCCGATTCGCGATAGCCGACCGCAGCCGCTCGAGCGCGCGTCTTCCACAGGCTCGCGACGGTAGCGACAGTGATCGTCGCCGCGATGAAGAGCAGCGACAGCCAGATCGGGATCTCGGGGATCGCGGTGAAGGGCTCTCCCCCGTTGATGAACGGCAGCTCGTTCTTGTGCAGAGCGTGGATGAGCAGCTTCACACCGATGAAGGCGAGGATGACCGCCAGCCCCTGCGCGAGGTAGACGAGGCGCTCGAGCAACCCCCCGATGAGGAAGTACAGCTGGCGCAGCCCCATCAAAGCGAAGGCATTCGCGGTGAAGACGATGAACGCTTCGTCGGTGAGTCCGTAGATCGCGGGAATCGAGTCGACCGCGAAGATCAGATCGACGAATCCGATCGCGACGATGACCAGCAGCATCGGGGTGACGAACCGTCGACCGTCCTTGACCACGGTGAGCTTGTCGCCGTGGTACTCGTCGCTCACGGGCAGGAGGCGGCGGACGAGCTGCATGAAGCGGCCGTTGGCCGGATCGGACTCACCGTGTGCGAACGCCTGCCGGTACGCCAAGAACAACAGCAGCGCACCGAAGAGGTAGAACACCCAGGAAAAGCTGGCGATCAGCGCAGCGCCGATCGCGATGAACCCGCCGCGCATGATGAGCGCGATGACGATGCCGATCATCAGCACCTTCTGCTGGTAGATCTTCGGGACCGCGAAGCCGGTCATGACGATGAGGAAGACGAACAGATTGTCGACAGATAGGGCCTTCTCGGTGAGGTAGCCGGCGAAGTACTCTCCACCGAAGTTCCATCCCGAGACGACGCCGATGCCGACGCCGAACAGCAGCGCGAGTCCGATGTAGAAGGCCGACCAGCGCGCAGACTCGCGAATCGAGGGTTCATGCGGCGTACGCACGTGTGCGAAGAACTCGTAGACGAAGAAGGCGATGGTGATCGCGATCGTGATGGTCCAGACGAGCGGCGTGATGTTCACAGGGTCTCCCGACGATGGCGTGCAGTGATGGACGCCAAGGTCTCTTCCATCCTCGAGATCGAGGACCGGTGGCCGGGATGCGAGACGCATCCGAAGTGACGAACCAACCGTGCAGGAGTACTCCCCTTGGGGTTCACAGAATAAAACACACCCCGTGCCGATCCCTGGGAAACTGCCCTGCCCAACGATATTGCATGATCGTGTTCGCGCTGAAACTCCCCGACAAGAAGGCGACCAAGCGCATCGACTGGCTCGGCATGCTCTTCCTCTCGATTGCGACGACGTGCCTCATCTTCTTCACCGACTTCGGCGGATCCGCAGCGCACGGTTGGGGAGCCATGGAGACGTGGGCGTGGGGCCTGGGCCTGCTGGCCGCGGCATCCCTCTTCGTCTTCACCGAGTCGCGCGCCGACGACCCGATCATGCCGCTCGAGATGTTCCGCAACCCGGTGTTCGTCAACGCCACCGCGATCGGGCTCGCGCTCGGAATCGGCATGTTCGCCGCGATCGGTTTCGTGCCGACGTTCCTGCAGATGTCGTCGGGCACGAGCGCCGCCGAATCCGGCCTCCTCATGCTGCCGATGATGGTGGGCGTCATGGGCACCTCGATCGCGTCGGGGCTACTCATCACCAAGACGGGAAAGTACAAGGTCTTCCCGATCCTGGGGGCGATCCTCACCGGAGTCGCCATGCTCTGCATGACGACCCTCGCCGCGTCGACACCGATCTGGCTGATCTGCGTCTACCTGTTCGTGTTCGGCGCCGGCCTCGGCTGCATCATGCAGGTCGTTGTGCTCGTCGTGCAGAACGCCGTCCCCGCCGCCGACATCGGCACCGCGACCAGCACCAACAACTACTTCCGCGAGGTGGGCGCCGCCCTCGGCACGGCCGTCTTCGGCGTGCTGTTCACGACGCGTCTCACCGAGAACCTCACCACCGTGTTCACGGATGCCGGCGCCAGCGCGGAAGAAGCAGGTGAGGCGACGGCCACGATCGACCCCGCCGTGCTGAACTCGCTCCCGCCGGACCTGCGCGAAGGCGTCGTCACGGCTTACGCAGACGCCCTCGCCCCCGTGTTCTGGTACCTCATCCCGTTCATGGTGATCGCGCTCGTGCTCGCCATCTTCCTCAAGCAGATTCCGCTGTCCGATGTCGCCGGTCTCGTCGCTCGCGGCGAGGCGATCGGCGGAGAAGAAGCCGAGCGGCTCGAAGCGGAGGAGCGCGCGGGGCACGCACCAACGGAACGCGAGGACGCAAGAAGCTAGACCGTGCGCGGCGTTCAACGAGACGGAGCCTGTCCGTGCACCGTTTACCCGATGAGGTAAACCATTCCGCGGCCTTCTGCGGCGAGCGATTCGACGAACTCCTTTGCTCGCCCGAGAAAATCAAGGACGTATCGAAGTTTGCGAAGGGGCGGGCGGTCGATTCGGCCGTCCGCCCCTTCGCACGCTCTTTGCTAGGACCGTCTCGTACTGAGGCGCTCCACGAGCGTGGGAGACAGACACACAGAGCGATGAGCGTGAGGCTCCGCGGGCGACGCCTCCAGGTCCTCGAGGAGAAGACGGATGCCGGCGAGCCTCATGTCCGCTCCCTCCGATCGTGGTCGGGGCGCTATGGGGTCAGGAAAAGCATGAGGACGAGAGCGATCAGGAACACGCTCTGTGCACTGTGCGCGATGATCCCGATGAGGGCGCTCTGGTACCGGCGAGATGGTAGCGAAAGGATGAATGTGTCGATCAGGGTGATCGGGATCATCCACGGGACATGGAGGTGGTAGAGGGCAAAGATAACTCCGTTGGCGATCCAGTCCCACGACCCGAAAACGCCCTGCATGCGAGGGAGCAAGTACCCGCGGAATAGCAGCTCCTCACCCAGCACGGTGTTGAAGACGAAGAAGGCCAGCAGGACGCCAAGCCAGAGCCAGGAGCCGGAGAGGGTCGCCTGCCCGTCGGAGGAGCCGAGGAAGTCACCGAAGTCGCGTCCCTCGGCGGGGGCGATCTCGAACGGAAGGAACTCCTCTAGAGCGAACGCCACGACGACGATCGGGACGACGAGCCAGGCGCGCCCCCCACGGCGGCCGGTTTTGGGGTTACGGGGTGCGCGCAGCCAGAGAACGTCTCGAACGACGGACCACTTCAGGGTTCGCTGCTCTCGGTAGACGAGGATCAGAACCAGCGCGAACTGCCAGACCAGTCCCGCGGTCAACAGCAGGATGAGGGTCTGCGCGAGGGCGAGGGGTGAGCCCCAGCCGGCTGCGAGCCACGGCGCGATCAGCCACGCAAGCACGGCCATCGGAAAAGCAGCCGCCGACCAGACTCCGATCACGCCGACGAGGGTGAGCTGCGGTATCGGATTCTCGATTCCAGCGGACCCGGCGCCGCGACAGACTGACTCAGCCTGATCTGTGGATCTCACGGTTTGCTTCTTTCAGGCGACACGACTGCGCCGCCGACGAGTGACGATTTGAGGAGCGAGCGGGTTCTCCAACTGCTGCTGTGCGTGACCCCGGGTCACGACGGAGTGTGCGCGACCGGCCACCCGGCCGATCAGCCAGACCTACCGGTGGGGCCGTGGAAGGCCCCACCGGTCGGCTCAGTTGCAGTCTGTGTCTCGCATCAGGGAGCGTGTCCGCGCGCCGCGCGTATGACTGTGGACGGACCAGGGACTGCTCTTGAGTTCACGCTTACTGCTGGGTCCGAGCAGCCTCACGGTCCGGGCTGGTCGTCATGATCGCCGACGGTGCGGTGCGGGGCCAGGTCCAGGCGTATCTCAGGATGAGGGCGAGAAGGATCAGTTCCAGTGCGACACCCAGGAGGTAGAAGTACATCCACGACTCGCCCAGCTGGCCCACTGCGTTGAAGGCGGCGAAGGGGACTTGTAGCGAGGCCACGATGAGGTTCGTGATGCGGTTGGCCCGGGCGGGCAGCGTCATCGACAGCACGACCATGAAGATCGGGATCGCCAGGAGAGTCAGCGCCGTGATCGCCCACGTCGGGGTGATGTCGAACTCCCAGACGACGCCGATAAGGATGTCATCGACTACGCCGGGCTTGTAGAAGGCGAGGATGTCGACATAGACGTACAGGAACACGAAGCTCGTCCACGCGGCGGCGAGCTTGGCTTGAACCGGCACACCCTGGTCCAGCAGTGCGGTGGTGGGTTGACGTTTTCTCATCGGATACTCCTTCGATGTAGTGAGGATTGGTTTGTCCGCGGTCGCCGGCTGCGACCGCCGCGCTGCCCGAAACACACGACATTCGGTGCGCCAAAGCGGCGGTCGACGGCCGCGGTCATGGTCGTGTGGGTTGTCATAACTCGATGTTCGCCGGTTCGGGGATGCGCGTCATCGGCCAGGAGGCCCGGATTGGGTCAGCCGAAAGTACCGCTCTGAATCCGTGCTGAGGACCGATGTGTGGGGCGCTCGGTCAGGCGAGCATCGAGGCATGTCGCATCAAAGGACGGACACGGGGACGATTGCCGAGCAGAAGAAGGAGCGGCATCGACCGAGGAGCGGATGGCTCGCGATCACCGGTCTCCTGCTGCTCAGTGCACTCCCTGTGCTCGGCGGTGTGCTCAGCCTGCGAGAGGTGAGTGCCGGCTCCGAAAGCACACTGCTCTCGGCCTCAGCGGTGGCGATGGTTGCGCACATCGTGGCGATGAGCGTGTACTGCCTTCTCGGCGCATTCCAGTTCTCTCCGGTACTGCGAACTCGGCGTGGTTGGCACCGCATCGCCGGCCGTGCACTGATCCCCGCGGGATTCCTCGCGGCACTGTCCGCCGTCTGGCTCGCGGTCTTCTTCGGTGGCCCGGCTGATGAGCTCGCACTTGCGATGGTCCGCCTCGTCTTCGCCGTGGGGATGACGGTGTTTCTCGTGCGGGGAGTGATCGCGATCACTCGTCGCGACTTCGTCGCGCACGGAGCATGGATGACGCGCGCCTACGCGGTCGCTGTTTCCGGCGGAACCCAAGCTCTCGTCTTCGCGCTGTGGACGATCCCGATCGGCGAGGTCGACGCGTTCGGCGAGACATGGCTTGTTGCCACGGCCTTCGTCATCAACAGTGTCGTCGCCGAATCGCTCATCTGGCGGCGGTCCCGCCGGCGGATGAGCGGAGTGGTGCGCCGGGGTGCGCCTGTACTCTGACGGGGTGACCGGGCTCTGGCTTTCCGTGTGGAATGCGCCGAGTGCCGCGCCCCCTCCGCCCCGCCGCGTCTGGCGGGATTGGGTTCTCGTGGCACTCCTCGCGGTGCTGGCGGTCGTCGAGGGCATCCTCAGAACCGACCTCTCTCAGCCGATGCTCGCGGTGATCCCGCTGCTCGCCGTGGTGCCGACCGTGCTGTGGCGTCGCACCCGGCCGCTGCTCATGCTCGTGATCGTGTTCGTCGTGACGGTGCCGACCGACGTGCTCCTGCCCGACTCGACTCTCTACACGAGCCTGTTCGTCACAGTGATCATCTACGCACTGTTTCGATGGGGTTCCGGGCGCGACTTGGTGATCGCGTCGGCCATTCTTCTCGCGAGCCTCGGACTGTTCTTCGTTCGCGGAAGCGGTCTCGACGACCTGATCGGCGGGTTTGCGCTGCTGCTCACGGTGTCGCTGCTCGGCATCGCGTTTCGCTACCGCGCGGGCTCTCAGCAACGTCGGCTCGATCGCATCCGGATGCTGGAGCGCGAGCACCTTGCCCGTGACCTGCACGACACCGTCGCCCACCACGTTTCGGCAATCGCGATCCGCGCGCAGGCGGGCCTCGCGGTGGCGGAACGAGACCCGCGCGCAGCGCAGAATGCCCTCGGTGTGATCGAGGTGGAGGCAGCGAAGACCCTCAGCGAGCTGAGGTCGATGGTTCGGGTGCTGCGGCAGGGCGAGACGGCGGAGCTGGCACCGAGCCCGCGTCTGGGTGACATCGAGCAACTCGCCGGATCGAGGCCGGACGGCGCGACGGTGACGGTGAAGGTCGCAGGCGACGACGCCGGCATCCCGCCCCCCGTGGCCGCCGCGGTATTCCGTCTCGCGCAGGAGTCGGTGACCAACGCCCTCCGTCACGCGCGGCATGTCACCCGTGTCGACGTGCTCGTCGAGGCGGACGAGGGCGGGGTGCGATTGAGCGTAGTGAACGACGGAGACGTCGCCGCGTCTCAGGCGCCCGGATTCGGCATCATCGGCATGATGGAGCGTGCCGCCCTGCTCGGCGGCACCTGCCAGGCCGGCCCGGCACCCGGCGGCGGTTGGACCGTCACCGCGGTGCTCCCTCGTGTTGGATGGGCACCGTGACCATCCGCGTGCTCATCGCCGACGACCAGGAGCTCGTGCGCACCGGGCTGAGCATGATCCTCGGCGCGCAGCCGGACATCGAGGTCGTGGGTCAGGCAGTCGACGGCAACGAAGCGGTCGCCCTCGCCCGCAGCTTGCGACCGGACGTCTGCTTGTTCGACATTCGGATGCCGGATCTCGACGGCATCGAGGCGACTCGGGTGCTCGCCGGCCCGGGCGTGGCCGACCCGATGGCGGTCGTGATCATCACGACCTTCGACCTCGACGAGTACGTTTTCGCGGCGCTGCGCGCGGGCGCGAAGGGCTTTCTGCTCAAGGACGCCGGGTCGGCGTTGCTTGCCCAAGCGGTCCGCGCTGCCGCGAGCGGTGATGCCCTGATCGCCCCGAACGTCACGCTCCGGCTGCTCGCGGCCTTCGCTGGAGCGGAGCCCGCCGCACCTCCGCCGCAGCCGGTCGAGCCTCTCAGCGACCGTGAGGAGCAGGTGCTCACGAAAGTCGCGCTCGGCCTGAGCAACAGCGAGATCGCGAGCGAGCTGTACATCACCCTCAGCACGGTGAAAACACACATTGCGAGCCTCATGACCAAGCTCGGCGCCCGCAACCGCGTCGAAACCGCCATCTGGGCGCATCAGACGGGGCGGATGCGCACGCGAGCCACCGGCGAAGGGCCTCCGTAAGCAGATCCGCACCCGGAAGCTAGTCGAGGGACTGTCGACGACCGCGCGGGGGGATGGTGAACGAGAGGTCATCGACCTCGAAGGTCGGCCGGGTGATGCGCAGTTTCGAGTCCCACACTTTGTCGTCGGTCGACGGTCCCCTTCCTTCATTCCTCGCCGGCGGCAGGCCAAGTCTCGTCTGCGCTCGTCCGGGCGCGGCGAGCTGCCCCCCGGAGTATGAACAGGGCGAAGTCAGGCGCGGTGCTCTCTGCGTTTGCGGCGTTCGATTGCCCAGACGGCCGCGACAACGACGATGTTCATTGCCATCAGGATGAGGTACGTCGGGCCAGCTCCGGAATCAGCACTACCGCGACGCACGGTCGGCCAGCCGCTGGGTGGCGTGCCGCGCCGCCGTTCCGCGCCGCCGTTCCGTCAGAACTTCGGGGGAGGCGGCAGCGTCATCCGCGTGCTTCCGTCATCACCTTCCGCACCGCCAGCGGGAGCACCATTTCACCAGCTTCACCAGCTTCACCAGCTTCACCAGCTACACCGGGGACATTCGGCAACGGCACAGGGTCACCCGCGCTGGCGGAGGGTTGGCGCGTGGCGTACTCGCAGATCCTCGACGACGAACGCAAAGGCACAGCGGCGGGGTTCTCGGAACGCGCGAACGCGTTCTTCCCCAACCTGGGTGCCCGTCACCGCCGTTGATGACAGGCAACGGCGCCTGCTACCGGTCCCATGCCTTCGCTGACGCTCTGGGAGAAGACCTCACGCACAAGAGGACGAGGTTCTACCGGCCGCAGACCAGCGGGGATGTCGAGCAATTCAGCCGAATCCTCGCCGCCGAATGGGCCCATTGGAAGCCCCACGCCAGCGAAGCAGAACGCACCGCGGCCTACGACACCTGACTACATCACTACAATCCCCACACCGGCATCGGCGGCAAAGTCCCCGCAGCCGCGTTCACAACCTCAGGGGGAAGTACTAGCGCAATTGCGTGGAGGGCCGTGTGTGTCCTGAAAGACGCGACCGATAGGGAGGAAACGTGAGTGCCGCCGGAGCTATCTGACTCGATCTGTCGCCGTCACGAGTCCCGATCGGTAAGCGATGACGACCGCCTGGGCGCGATCACGCGCTCCGATCTTGGGCAGGATGCGCTTGAGGTGGGTCTTCGCAGTGGACTCGGCGATAATCAGAGCTGACGCGAGTTCGGCGTTGGAGTGACCGAGAGCGACGAGGCGAAGAACCTCCTGCTCGCGATCGGTCAAGAGGTCGACAGCGGCGCGGTCATCGGCGTTACCTTCGAGATGTGCGCCACCACCGAGCACGAAGTGGTCGATCAAATCGCGAGTGACGGCGGAATCAAGTAGCGCGTCGCCGCTGTGGATAGTGCGCACAGCCTCGATGAGGCGTTCTGGCTGCGCGCGCTTGAGTAGGAATCCGCTGGCACCGGCGCGCAAGGCGCCCCACACATAGTCGTCATGGCGAAACGTGGTGAGCACCAGAACGCGAACATCGTCGTGCTCGGCGGTGATACGGCGGGTTGCCTCGATGCCGTCGATGCCGGGCATCCGCACATCCATGAGCACGATGTCGGGCTTCAGCTCGCGGCAGAGCTTGACCGCCTCTAACCCGTCACCGGCTTCACCGACTACGCGCAGGTCAGCGGTGCTGGTGAGTACCACTCTGACGCCCTGGCGGAGCAAGGCGTCGTCGTCGGCGATGAGAATCGCAATAGTCATGTGAGGGTGAGTTCTGCGTGGATGTGAAAGCCGTGCGTGTCCCGCCAGTGTTCGAGTGAACCATTGAACAGCGCCAGGCGTTCTGACATGCCTCGCAGTCCGCGGCCCGGCGCGTAGTTGGCGGCGCTGTGCCCGTTGTCGGAAATGTCGATTGTCAGGACCTCGGTGCCGCGTACTCGCACACTCGCTCTGGACGCCTTGCCGTGCCGCAGCGAGTTTGTCAGCGCTTCTTGCACGATGCGGTAAACTACGACATCTACGGGGGGTGGCAGAGTGCGCGGCTTAATGTCGAGCTCTAGTGTGAGGCCCACAGCCGCCAGTCGGTCTCGCAGCGTGGGCAGTTCGGCTAACCCCATCGGGGTCGCGCGCTCCACGTCGTCACGCAGGATTCCCAGAAGAGTGTCAAGCTCGCCCAGCGCCTGGCGCGCCGTGTTCTCCATGTCGCCAAGCATCGCCTTCGCGGTGGTCGGGTCGTGGTCCATGATGAGGCGGCTCGCGCCCGACTGCACCAACATGAGGTTTATGGTGTGCCCGACCACGTCATGCAGCTCTCGGGCGATGCGCACCCGCTCGTCGGCCATCGCCTCGTGACGTGATGCCTCTCGAGCGCGATCTGACTGCTCACGGGCACGGGCCATCTGGAATCCAACCGCCCAGGCAGCGAACCATGCTGCAAAGGCAGTGATCGTGAGAACGCCGAACGGTTCAGATGCGCCGGTGAAGTACGCGATGAGCCCTGGAACCAGAATGACGGGGCCCCAGAGTGCATGACGGCGAGTGCCGTACGCGCCAAGCGAGAACAATCCGATCAGATTCGCGTAGGGAGCGATCGCACTGAAGTCGGCCCAGAGAGCCTGGGCGATGAGCGCTGCACTGCCCACGGCGTAACTGGCAAGCGGCCAACTGCGGCGAAAAGCAAGGCTCCCGCCGATCACGATCGCTAGAGCGAACGAGCCGACGAGAGCCGATGACTCGGGCGACGCCCGCACAGCTTGCTCGAATACCATGGCCGCGGTCAGCATGATCGACACACTGAGGTCAATGATTAGAGGCGTTCGGCGCACCACGCGATCATCCCACTGGCGCGGGCGATTGTGGCTGGAGCTTGGCGTGATGTGATGCGAACGAGCGCAGGCCGAGTGGTAGCGCCACGAGCGAAATAACGATGCCGACAACGCCGAGCGCTCCCACGGCACGCGCGGGGGCGAGCCACGACTCGCCTGCATAAGCGGTCAGAGTCACCGACACGAACGTTGCCACGCCGCCGACCGAACCCAGTGCGACGAGAGCCGTTCGGCGACGCTCAGGCGTAATGATTGCCAACACTGCCAAGAATTGGATGAGGTGCATGCCCACGAAGTGCGACAGCTTCGCGCTACCCTCGGCGCCGAAGACAACTTCATAGGGGATTTCGCCAGTGGCCGCGAGTTGTGCCTGGCCGGCGCTGATGATGTCGCTTCCGATATACCCGGCCGCGAGAAGGCTTACGAGCCCGATGATCACCGCGAGCCGCTCACCCCCGTTGCCCCGGAACTGCAGCAGAACCCAGACCAACAAAAGAACCAGGCCGACAACAACCAGAAGGACAGAAATGGCCATGATTCCAAAGACGTTCGCGTCGAAGTCCGTGGCCGTGTTGAAGTGTGACGGCACGCCGCGCCACTTCTGAAGCGTGATGACAGTGACCTCCGTCAACGAGAAGACACCGATCAGAACCGTTGGAATCCAGCCCCGGCGCTTGTGAGGTAGCAGGCGCAGAACCCAGGCGACGGTCAGCGACAGCATGCCAAACGACAGCCCGAAGACGACGGGCTTGCGCCACGAGAGCGGTCCCAACCAGTCTTCGCCCGAGGCGAGCGCCCCCACGGCGATCACGCTGTGGATGATGCCGGAGGCCAGCAGCAGGGAGCCCGCGAAGAAAAGGAACCGCTGCTGGGCGGTGAGGGGCCGAACGTGGCTCCAGAGTTGGGTCCCGAGAGGTCTGAGCACGGTGAATTGTCCTTTCAGCTCCGGGGCTCTCCCGGCAGACTCAGCAAAACTACGCGCCTGGTGCGCGCTGCTCATCCCTCCCGTGGGGTCACTTCGCGTACCCCATGTGGAGTACGGACATTCCCCTGCGTGTCAGGGTTGGGTGAGTCCACCGGTTCATAGCAAGTCCGCCTCGCAGGGTCAAGCCCCAGTACGTGGTGTAGCGGTCGGTGATCCTTCTGCTGTTGATTTCGGTTAGGCGCTGAGTTCGAGGACGGGTTCGGTGTTCACCTCGGTTCCGGTGTCGGGGACGAGGGTGAGGCGGCTCTTGGTGAGGATCTCGAGGCCGAGGTAGCGGCGGCCTTCGACCCATTCGTCGGTTTGCTCGGCGAGGACGGCGCCGACGAGGCGGATGATCGCGTCGCGGTTGGGGAAGATGCCCACGGAGTCGGTGCGGCGGCGGATCTCCCTGTTCAACCGCTCGTTGGGGTTGTTGGACCAGATCTGCTGCCAGAGCCCGTCGGGGAACCCCGTGAACGCGAGGATGTCCGCGCGCGCGTTGTCGAGGTGCGTGAACGCGTCGGGGAGCTTCTCCTCGACGTAGTCCAGGAGCCTGTCGAACTGCGCGTTCACGGCGTCGGCGTCGGGTTGGTCGTAGACGGAGTGCAGCATCGCCTTAACGGCCGGCCACATGCTCTTCGGGCAGACACTCATCAGGTTCGCTGCGTAGTGGGTTCTGCAGCGTTGCCAGACCGCGCCGGGCAGGTTCGCCGCGATCGCGTCCACGAGCCCGGCATGGGCGTCGCTGGTGACGAGGCGGACCCCGCCGAGCCCGCGGGCGACGAGGTCGGCGAAGAACGAGTTCCAGGCGGCCCCCGTCTCGCCGGTCGCGACGCGGAGGCCGAGGACTTCGCGGTGTCCGTCGCCGTTGACGCCGGTCGCGACGAGCACGACCGCGTTGATCACCCGCCCGCCCTCTCGGACCTTCATCGTGAGGGCGTCGGCGGCGACGAACGTGAACGGCCCCGCATCACCCAGGGGGCGATGCCGGAACTGGTCGACGTGCTCGTCGAGGTCTGCGGCCATCCGTGAGGTCTGACAATCACGACCCTGCTACTCCTCAATATCGACGGGGAGGCGCGCCAACCCGTATCGCGGACCTGGGCCGTATCGGAGGCTGACGTTAGCCGTGCAGCGGTTGACGTTGACGGCTCGGAATGGCGCCTCCGCGCATCAGGGAGGCATTCACGGATGCGCAGAAGTACATCGCAGGTTGTACAGCAGTCATTCCCACGGCGGTTGAGTAGGTCGATGTCACCGCCCAAGACTGAAGGGACAAAACGAGTGGAGCTTCTATGATCGTCGCCCTGTCAATCGTGATCGTGTTGATCGCAGTACTCGCCTGGACCCCTCTTAGACGTCGCCCATTCAGCTCGCTAGGCATTGCAGTTGTCTCGATAGGGTTCCTGATGGCCTTGATCCTTGAACCACGATGGCTACTCCTTCCCTTAAGCGTCGCAGCGATGCTCGCATTGGGGTCGGGCGTGATTATCGGGACCGGGCCGTCGGGTCGGCGCACGCGCTCAACCGCGAGACGGGTGGCAGCTGCCCTACTAGCGGTGAGCGCAGTGGCAACCGCATCACTTGCCGGGGCGACAGCGTGGGCCCTGCCTGCCCTCGAACTGCCCCCGCCGAGTGGGCCACACGCAATCGGGGCGAGGGATGTCCAGTGGGATACGGGCCGAGAGGAGAGCTTCACGACGGATCCGAACGATACCCGGATGCTGGTTGCGCGGGTTTGGTATCCAACGGAGGCATCCGGACCGCGGACACCTTACATGGCTAGCCCTGCGATCTCACAGGCACTTGCCGACCAATTCGGGATACCCGCATTTCTCTTGGACGGAGTGGCTCACGCCAAGACGAACGCCGTTGTGAACGCTCCGCAGGCTGACGGATCATTTCCGCTAGTGATTTTCTCGCCTGGGCTAGGCGGATCTCGCACCCAGAACACGGTGTGGGCGGAGAACCTTGCAAGCCATGGCTATATCGTCGTTGCGGTAGATCATCCCTATGACTCCGCGGCCGTCGTACTCGAGGACGGGACAGTCATTCGATCGTCCCTCGCGACGACTGGCGATGATGAGACCGACCAACGCATTGCCAACGAACTGGCAAGTATCCGCGCCGACGATCTGTTGTCTACCCTCGACTACTTCGAGACTATTTTGCCTTCGGCGACGGTCGCGACTGCAGGGCACTCGATCGGAGGCGCGGCCGCGATTCTCGCCGCTGCGCGGGACCCGCGAGTGGATGCGGTGGTCGACATCGACGGACTGCCTCGCGGTGGGTTGCCGACCGTGCCGGTCCTGGCGATCGTAGCTGGTGAGGGCACAGGCAGTGCCGAGAGCGACGAGCGTTACGACTCTGCTCTCGATGAGGTTCTCACCTTTTGCGGCAAGCGCGTCGATGTGCGAGGGGCACAGCACCTCAGCTTTACGGACGCCGCACTGTATCTCCCACCCCTACCCTCACTCATCGGACTGGAGGGGCGGACAGCAGCCCTCACGGTTGCAAATGAAGAGACGCTTGCCTTCTTGCGAGGTGAGCTGGGTACCGGGACAAACCCCTGCGCATAGTGATTCTCGACCGAACGACGCGAGGTGGCGCTGCGGGTTGCCTTCAACTGGCACGCGTCGCGGGCGACCTAACCCATTCTCCTGGTATAGGCAGGGCGCCTTGTCGGCAATCTCCGCCCCGCCGCAACACGCCTTGTGATGCAGAAGCCCTGCGTGTCAGGGTTGGGTGAGTCCACCGGTTCATAGCAAGTCCGCCTCGCAGGGCGTTGAAGGATCAGCAGTCTGATGAGTTTGAGTTCCCCGGTCGCGTTGCTCGGCGCGGATGAAGGCCGCCGCTTTTCCCAGGAACTCGTTATCCATCCGCAGCTCCTGGTTCTCGCGGCGCAACCGTTCCAGCTCGGCACGCTCGTCCAACCCGAGCGGCGCTTCCCCAGGATCGGTGCGCGCACGCTCCGCGTGCACCCACCGGCCCAGCAGCTGCTCGCCGACCCCGATCTCGCGCGCGACGACCGCGACCGGCCGTCCCGTATCGATTACCAGCCGGGCCGCCTCACGGCGATACTCCGGCGTATACGTCTTCCTGCTCTTCGTGCCCATCACGGACATCCTCCCCGACAAGACCGCAATCACGCGGATCCCGCCTGGTCAGTGTCCGGAATCAGGGGTCAACCTCATTCTCGGCGAGGGTCAGCGTCGCGCCCACGTTGATCGGCTAGCGCGAGAAGAGCAACTGAATCAGCCGGGGGTCACCTGGGGGTCACCTGACGCAGAAGCGGAACCACTGAGCGACGCGAACGCCATCGAAGGTGGATCGAGCTAATAGCTCCCGGTCAGGGCTTTTGTGGCGGAGACGGAGAGATTTGAACTCTCGGTTCCCAAAAGGGAACTCCACCTTAGCAGGGTGGTGCACTAGGCCGGACTATGCGACGTCTCCAGAGCATCCACGCGAAACGGCGCGAATGCACTCGGCAATCATAACCGTTTCGGCGGCATCTGCCGAACCGAGTCTCCTACCGCTCGGCGACCGTGCAGGTGACCTGCGCGGCCGTCTGGCCGGTGACGGTGCTCGGCAGCGCGACCGCGGTCTCGGTCGGTGCGGGCTCGACCGGCGGCGCCTCGGTTGATCCCGGCGTCGGCGTCGCTGTCGGGGTCGGCGTGGGAGCCGTGGCTTCGCCGACGACCTCCGTGCCGTTGCCGTCACTCGTCGATCCGGTGAGTTGCAGCGGTTGATTTGCGGCGAGCGCAGCGAAGAGCACATCCGCATCAGAGGTCACGGGACGCACCCGCAGCCCACCCTCGGCGTACGCCGTCGGATACTGGACGAAGACGATGTCCTCGTACGGCACGCTCCGCACCGCCATCGCGATCTGGACCATCCGTTGCGGATTCGCGAGCGTGTCGCTGAGCACCAACTGCCCGCTCGTGACCTGCTTGACGGCGGTGTTTGCGAGGTTGAGAAGCGTGCCGGGGTTCGCCAGCACGCCGTCCGACTGGAGCTTTCGCACCATCGAGCTCATGAACTGCTGCTGGTTCGAGATGCGACCGAGGTCGGACCCGTCGCCGATGCCGTGGCGGATGCGGAGGAACTGCAGCGCCTCGGCGCCGACGAGTGTGTGCTGCCCCGCGGCCAGATCGAGACCGGTGTGGATATCGCTGATGTCATCGGAGAGACAGACGTCGACACCCCCGATCGCGTCGGACATGTTGATGACGCCTGTCCACCGGATCGCGCCGGCGAACTGGATGTCGACACCGGTGAGCTTCTTGACCGTCAGCACGCTGCAGGCGAGCCCGCCATACATGTACGACACGTTGATCATCTGGGCGCTCATCGCCGAATACTGCGTGCCGTCTTCGCCCGTGCACGACGGAATCGACACGATCATGTCGCGCGGGAAGGAGACGACCGTCACCCGCCGCGGGGCATCGCTGATGTTGATCAGCATCGTCACATCGTTGCGTTCACCCTCGGCATCCGCGGCTGCACAACGCGGGAACAAGGCGAGGTCCTGGCCCTCACACGAGTCGGTTCCGACGAGCAGCATGTTCACGCCACCCTCGATCTCGCCGATCGTCGGCGGCAGGGCGTCGTCGTCCTCGCCGATCGACACCCCCGAGTCAGCGACGGCACGCGCCGCATCCCAGACGTAGAAGCCGCCGACTGCGGCGACGCTCACGACGACGACGGCGACGATCGCGCCGAGCACCGTGAGGATCTGCACGAACGGGTTCGGGGAGCGCAGGATCCCGTGACGCGCGACGGGCTGACGGCGCGAAGACGCCTTACCCTCGGGGCGTGAACTCACGGGGATCCTTTCGAAAGCGGAGGGCGTGGCCCTCACAGTTGCGAGGCGGCCCCCTCCGGGGGCCTCCTCCCAACCAGCGGAGGGTGTGGGATTCGAACCCACGGGACATTGCTGCCCACTGGTTTTCAAGACCAGGTCCATCGGCCGCTCGGACAACCCTCCCGACAGAGGCCGAAGCATCCGTCGAACAGCGCTGAGTCTAGTCGACCGCGTTCTGCCCATTGTGGCCGAAACCGCCTGTGGACCGGCTGAAAACCCCTACAGGCCTCGCAAAATCTCCGCGACGCCGCCCGCGTAGACGGACGTTGTCGTCTCGGATGCCGCCGCTCGCACTTCGTCGGGGCCCTGCGCCATCGCGATCGCGCGACCTCCGTGTTCGCGCGCCCAGCGGAACATACCGACGTCGTTGCGACCGTCACCCATCACGAGTACGTGCTCGGGATCCACGCCCAGCCAGGTGCGCACCCGCTCGAGCGCCGTGGACTTGTCGACGCCGTGCGGGGCGATGTCGAGCCACGCCGACCAGCCGACCGCGTAAGACACCTTGTTCAACCCGATGCGCGCAACGAGGTCGACGAAGTCCTCGTCGGTGTCATCCGGCGAGACCACGACGACACGGCACACGGGTTGCGAAGCGAGTTCTTCGAAGCTCACCCGCTGCGCGTGCGCGAGGTTCCAGTCGTCCATCTCACCGGTGTAGCGGCGACGTCCGTCGGCGAGTTCGACCATGTAGTTGGCGCCCGGCAAGTGCTCGCCCAGCAGCGTCAGCACTTCGGCGGGGTCGAACGTCTCGATGTGGAAGCGTTCGTAGCGCAGCTCTTCGGAGAAGTCCCCGTCGATCCGCTTCATGATCACGGCCCCGTTGGAGCAGACGGCGTAATCGGGCGCGAGATCGAGCACACGTTGGATGCCGCGCGTGCTCTCCCAGGCCCGGCCTGTCGCGAGCATGACCTCGTGGCCGGCGCGATGCGCGTGGGCGATCGCCTCGACCACGCCCGGGCTCAAGGTCTCGTCCTCGAGCAGCACCGTGCCGTCCACATCGAGTGCGATGAGCAGGCGCTCGATGGGGGCCCCGGCATCCTCCGCTTCTTCGGCGAGGTCTTCGACGAGCGCGGCGGCCTGCGCCTCGGGGACGATCTCGATCGACCCGGTGGCGGGAAGGTGGGCCGAAGTCATCCGATCGGCTCCGCGATCTCGATGCCGCCGAGGTAGGGGCGCAGCACCTCGGGGATGACGACCGATCCGTCGGCACGCTGGTGCGTTTCGAGGAGCGCGACGATCCACCGGGTCGTGGCGAGCGTGCCGTTGAGCGTCGCGACCGGCGCGGTCTTGCCCCCGTCCGGGCGGTAGCGCACGTCGAGCCGGCGCGCCTGGTAGCTCGTGCAGTTACTCGTGGAGGTGAGTTCGCGGTACGCGTCCTGCGTCGGCACCCAGGCCTCGACGTCGTACTTCCGCGCGGCGCTCGAGCCGAGATCGCCGGCGGCGACATCGATCACGCGATAGCTGAGACCGAGATCCTGCAGCATCTGCTCTTGCAGGGCGACGAGGCGCAGGTGCTCCTCTTCGGCCGCTTCCGGGGTCGTGTAGACGAACATCTCGAGCTTGTTGAACTGGTGCACGCGAATGATCCCGCGGGTGTCCTTGCCATACGAGCCGGCTTCGCGGCGGTAGCACGTCGACCATCCGGCGTAGCGCTTGGGGCCGGCCTCGAGGTCGATGATCTCGCCCATGTGGTACCCGGCGAGGGGCACTTCGCTCGTGCCGACGAGATACAGGTCCTCGCCCTCCAGGCGATACACCTCGTCGGCATGCTGGCCGAGGAACCCGGTCCCCTTCATCACCTCGGGCCGCACGAGCGTCGGCGGGATCATCGGGATGAACCCGGCATCCACCGCCCGCTGCAACGCGAGCGACATCAGCGCATACTCCAGACGCGCGCCGATCCCGGTCAGGAAGTAGAAGCGGCTCCCCGAGACCTTCGTGCCGCGCTCCATGTCGATTGCGCCGAGCTTCTCTCCGAGCGCGAGATGGTCGAGCGGTTCGAAATCGAAGGATGCCGGTTCGCCGTGCGTGCGAAGCGTGACGAATGCCTCTTCCCCGCCGGCCGGAACACCGTCGATCACGATGTTCTCGATCCTGCCGAGCGCCGCCTCGGCGGCCTCTTCGGCAGCGGTGGCGATGGCCTGCGCCTGCTTGACGCGCTCGCTGAGCTGCTTGCCTTCGGCGACGAGCGCTGCTTTCTGATCCTTCGGCGCCTGCGCGACCGTCTTGCCGTGCGCGTTCTGCGCGGCGCGGAGCTCTTCGAACGCCGTGATCGCCGCGCGGCGCTCACGGTCCGCGGCGAGGGCATCATCGACGGTGTCGGGCGACTCGCCGCGAGCCTCTTGCGAGCGCTTGACGAGGTCCGGCTGGTCACGGAGGAAGGCGAGATCGATCACCGGTCAAGTCTAGAGCGCCGGGTATCCTCAGCCTCATGACCGATTCCCCCGCCTCGCAGCGCGCCGCGCTCGTCTACAACCCGATCAAGGTGGATGCTGGGGCCCTCCGCGCGACGGTCACGGATGCCAGCGCCGCCGCCGGCTGGGGTGAACCGCTCTTCTTCGAAACCACGGTCGAGGAACTCGGCAACGGCCTCGCCCGCCAGGCTCTCGCTCAGGGCGCGGCCGCCGTTCTGGTCGCCGGCGGCGACGGGACCGTGCGCGCGGTGAGCGAAGGGATGAGCACATCCGGCATCCCCCTGACGATCGTCCCGAGCGGGACGGGCAACCTCCTCGCCCGCAACCTGCAGCTTCCGCTCACCGATCCCGACGTGATGGTGGGCGCGACGTTCACCGGCGAGCACCGCCCGATCGACATCGGCTTCGCCCGCATCACGCGCGCGGGCGGCGAGTCGGTCGAACACGGATTCGTCGTCATGGGCGGCATGGGACTCGACGCCGCGATGATCGCGAACACGAGCGGCGACCTCAAGAAGAAGGTCGGATGGCTCGCCTACATCGACGGCGCCGCGCGTTCGCTCGTCGGCGCGAAGCCGTTCCTGGTGCACTACCGCGTGCCCGGACACCGCTTTCACCGGGCGCGCGTGCAGAGCGTGCTCATCGCGAACTGCGGCTCTTTGCCGGCCGGGCTCGAGCTCATCCCCGAGGCATCCGTGTCGGATGGCGAGCTCGACGTCGTCATCTTCCAGCCGAAGAGCGCATTCGGCTGGCTCGCGGTGTGGCGACGCGTCGCCTGGGACAACAGCGTGCTGAACAAAACCCGCGCGGGGCGACGCGTGCTGCGTCTGCGCACGAAGGACAATTCGGTCCGGTATGCCCGCGGCACCGGCCTGGAGCTGTCGACCGACGAACCTCAGCATGTGCAGCTCGACGGTGATGAGTTCGGTGAGGGCACGGCGATGACCTGTCGGGTCGTCGCCGGCGGACTGATCATCGCGGTCCCGAAAGGACATCCCGGAGCCGCCGCGTGACCTCGCTCGTGTGGCTGCGCGATGACCTGCGCCTCGCCGACAACCCGGCCTTGCGCGCCGCAGCCGACCGCGGGGAGGAGATCGTCGTCCTGTTCGTGCTCGATGAGGAATCCCCCGGCATCCGCCCGCTCGGCGGCGCCGCGCGCTGGTGGTTGCATCACAGCCTCGCCGAGCTCGGCGAGCGCATCGCTTCACGGGGCGGCACGCTGGTGTTGCGACGCGGCCCAGCGGCCGCGGTCGTTCCCGAGGTCGTGCGGGATGCCGGCGCCACCGCCGTGTACTGGAACCGACGCTACGGGGGGCCCGAACGGGAGATCGACACCGACCTGAAGGCGCGCCTACGCGGCGACGGGGTCGAGGTCGCCTCCTTCGCCGGGTCGTTGCTTTTCGAACCGTGGACGGTGAAGACGGGAGCGGGTACGCCCTACGGCGTATTCACCCCGTTCTGGCGCGCGTGCCGCCAGTTGCCCGCACCTCGGGCGCCGCTCGCCGAACCGCGGTCACTGGATGGACCTGCCGTGGACGGCGAGGACCTCGATACCTGGGGGTTGCTTCCCACGCGGCCCGACTGGGCGGCGGGGCTCCGCGAACGGTGGACGCCGGGAGAAAGAGCCGCCCGTGCTCGGCTGCGTGAATTCCTCGGCGAAGATGCCGCGACGTATGACCGCGCCCGCGACGAACCGGCCGCCGGCGCCACCTCGCTCCTCTCTCCCCGCTTGCGCTGGGGCGAGCTGAGTCCCTTCACTGTGTGGGAAGCGGCGGTGTCATCGGATGCGCCGATCGGCGGTTTCCTCTCCGAGATCGGGTGGCGCGAGTTCGCGTGGCACACTCTGTTCCACTTCCCCGATCTCGCGACGAGCAATCTCCGCCCGGCCTTTGACGCCTTTCCGTGGCCGCCACTCGCCGAGGACCGCCTCGATGCGTGGCAGCGCGGGCAGACCGGTGTGCCGCTCGTCGACGCGGGCATGCGCGAGCTCTGGCACACCGGTTTCATGCACAACCGCGTGCGAATGGTCACGGCATCCTTCCTCGTGAAGAATCTGCTCATCGACTGGCGCCGCGGCGAGGAATGGTTTTGGGACACCCTCGTGGACGCCGATTCGGCCAGCAATCCCTTCAACTGGCAGTGGGTCGCGGGCTCCGGGGCCGATGCCGCGCCGTACTTCCGCGTGTTCAACCCGGAGCTGCAGGCGAAGAAGTTCGACGGGGACGGGCGGTACATCGACGAATGGGCGCCGGATTCGATGGACATCGAGCCCATCGTCGACCTCGGCGAGACGCGGCGGGCCGCCCTCGCGGCGTATGAGGCCGTGAAGGCCGCCGGCCGGTCCTGAGTCCCGTCCGGGTGTGAACCGGGGCGGTTGCGCCCACGCGCCGCCGGGTGGGCGGGTGCAAGCGAAGGTATGCGGCGGTGGCGGGGGGGGGCGCGAGTGCGCGGAGGGGCGACGCGCGGGAATGGAGAGGCCCCGGCGAGCGTTGGGGCAGGCGATGAGCACCTCCCCCGCACTCTCTGTCCTTGACCTCGTTCCCGTGCGCACGGGACAGACCAGCGCCCAGGCCGTCGCGGCCTCGCTCGACCTCGCGGTCCGCGCCGACCGACTCGGGTATCACCGCTACTGGTTCGCCGAGCACCACAACATGCCCGCCGTCGCGTCGACGACACCACCGGTGCTGGCCGCCGCTGCCGCCGCTCGCACGAGCCGCATCCGCGTAGGATCCGGCGGCGTCATGCTCCCGAACCACTCGCCGCTCGTCGTCGCCGAGCAGTTCGCGGCGCTCGAGGCGATCGCCCCCGGACGCATCGATCTCGGCATCGGCCGCGCTCCGGGAAGCGACCCGGTCATCACGCAGCTCCTCCGGATGAGCGGCACCACCAGCGACGTCGACAAGTTCCCCGAGCACATCCGCGACATCATCGGATTCCTGTCGGGCGAGGGAGCAACCCTGCGGTTCACATCCGGAGGCACCTACGACGTCCACGCGACTCCGGCCGCCACCGGCACCCCCGAGGTCTGGCTGCTCGGCTCGAGCGACTATTCCGCACAGCTCGCGGCCGCGTTCGGTCTGCCCTATGTGTTCGCGAACCATTTCTCGGGCGAGGGCCTCGAGCGTGCCGTCGAGCTGTACCGCACCCAGTTCCAGCCGTCGGAGCACCTGTCCGCGCCGCGCACGTTCCTGACGGCGAACGTCATCGCCGCTGCATCCGACGCCGAAGCCGAAGAGCGGATGCTGCCGCAAGCCCGCATGATGGCGCGCCTGCGCGGCGGACGCCCGCTGGTCGCGCTGGAAACCGTCGAGCAGGCCGCGGCCGCCGAGGCGAACGACGGATTGGCCGCACCGGTGCTCGACGGCATGCGGTCGCGCTCGTTCGTCGGAACCGGCCCGAACGTCCGCGATCGGCTCGCGGCATTCGCCGAACGCTACAACGTCGACGAGATCATGGTCTCGCCGGTCGCGGGTGCGTACGACGCCGAGCCGATGGACCGCGCCGACGGCCGTATCCAGACGCTGGAGCTCCTCGTCGCCTGAGCGGGAGGGCGCTCCGGCGCCCGGTGTCCGCGCGGCGACCTGAACAACTCCTGCAGCCGCTCGGCCGGCGGCCACAGGAGCCGCGCGATGTCGTGGTCCGAGTGCGCGTCACAGCCTCACCGCGCGCTGAGCCGCAGGAATTGTTCAGGTGCGTGGGATCGAACGGCCCCCGAGGGGGCGACCGCGGACGGATCAGGCCTCGGGCTCGCCCGAGATCAAGCCGCGCAGCCAATCGCGCGCCTCGACGAAGACATCGTCGGAGTAGCGCTCGGGGTAGTGCACGATCGCCCGGTCGGCGCGCGGGTATGACCCGAGGAACATCACCTTCGGGCTGAACCGGCGCAGGCCCAGCAGGGCATCGGCCATGCGCTCATCTTCGACATGCCCATCGGCGTCGATGACGAATCGATAGCGGCCGAGCTCATCGCCGATCGGGCGTGAGGCGAGCAGCGACAGGTTGATCCCGCGGGTCGCGAACTGCTCCAGCAGCTCGAGCAGCGCACCCGGGTACTCCTCCGGGAGCTCGACGATCAGCGAGGTCTTGTCCGCGCCCGTCGGCGCGGGGGCCGCGACCGTGCGGCTGACCAGCACGAACCTTGTGACGGCCTTCGCATTGTCGCCGATCTCTTCCGCCAGCAGTTCGAGGTCGTAGTGCTCGAGGATGCCGGGTGGGGCGATCGCGGCATCCGCCTCGCTCACCCCGTCGACGATCCCGACCGCGGAGGCGACGTTGCTCGCCGCCGGAAGGTGCGCGTGCTCGGGGAGATTCGTCGAGAGCCACTGCAAGCACTGGCCATAGGCGACGGGGTGCGCGGCGACGAGCGACACATCAGCGAGGCGCGTGCCCGGCCGCCCGACGAGCACGAAGTTCACGCGCACGAGGTATTCGCCGATGATGCGGAGCCCGGACATCGTGGCCAAGGCATCCTGCGCCGTGGACACTCCGCCGTCGACCGAGTTCTCAATCGCGATCATGGCGGCATCCGACCGGCCTTCGACGACGTCGGCGAGCGCTTCACCCACGTTGCGCACGGGCCGCCAGATCTGATCACGCGCCTCGGGCACCTGACTCAGGGCGGCTTCCGTGAAGGTACCGGCAGGGCCCAGGTAGCTGTAGGTGCGACGAACGGGCACGCCGGGATCAAGGCTCACGGGGCACAAGCCTAGTGCGCGTCCATCCGCCCTCGGGCGGTCGCGTACGCTGGCCGTGCACCGCCTGCCCCCGCACGAAGGAGCCTCCCATGCCCGCGTTTCGTACCGGCCGCGCTCTCGCCGCGATCCTCGCGCTCAGCGCCCTCGCACTCACCGGCTGCGTCCCCGAGCCGGAGCCCGGCGCATCCACATCTCCGTCCGCATCCCCATCTCCGTCCGCATCCCCATCTGCGACGGCGAGCGCCGCACCGAGCGCGACACCCACCCCGAGCACCCCGGCATCCGACGCAGACTGCGTCATCGGCGACTGGACGACGAGCGAAGCCGACCTGGTCGCCTACTACGACCAGGTCAACGCCGCCCTCGCCGGGGCGGGCGCCACGTTCACCCCCGCCGGCAGCGGGGGCTTGTCGATGCGCGCCGACGGCACCTACTCCTGGCTGCCCGACGTGCAGCTGACGGCCGATGTCGCCGGCACCCAGATCCTCATCGATCTCGCCGGCTCCATCGACGGGTCGTACACCGTCAGCGGCGACACGATCGCGACGCAGAACGATTCCACGGAGAACCTCCAGATCTCCGCGACGATCGCCGGCGTCGCGACCGATCCGGGCACGATCGGCGAGCAGATCGGCGGCGCTCCGCTGACGAACTCCACCTTCACGTGCTCGCCATCGACGCTCGTGCTGACCAGCTCTGTCGGCGATGCTCCGGTGACCACGACGCTCCACCGGTGACATCGACCTGACACGGACGCCCGAACGCGGCAGACTGTGCTCATGAGCCGAGCAGGACAGCCCGCCGAAGCATCCGACCTCATCGACATCGATGAACTGATCGCCGCCTACTACGACCGAAAGCCGGATGCCGCGATCCCCGATCAGCGCGTCGCGTTCGGCACGAGCGGACACCGGGGATCGTCGTTGTCGACGAGCTTCAACGAGGATCACATCCTCGCGACGACGCAGGCGATCGTCGACTACCGTGCGGCGCAGGGGATCAGCGGGCCGCTCTTCCTCGGCCGTGACACGCACGGCTTGTCCCGGCCGGCGGAGCGCAGTGCGATCGAAGTGCTCGTCGCGAACGGCGTCGATGTGCGCGTCGATTCCCGCGACTCGTGGGTGCCGACTCCGGCCCTTTCGCACGCGATCCTGACCTACAACCGACTCCTCGGAGACGACGACCCGGGTCGCTCGGACGGCATCGTCGTGACGCCGTCGCACAATCCGCCGCGCGACGGCGGCTTCAAGTACAACCCGCCGAACGGCGGCCCGGCCGACACCGATGCGACCGGATGGATCGCCGATCGGGCCAACGCGCTGATCGAGGCGGGCCTGGAGGGCGTCAAGCGCACCCGCTTCGCCGACATCGCGACGGGATCGTACGGCTCCTACGACTTCCGCGAGGGATATGTCGCCGATCTGGTCAACATCATCGACATCGACGCGATCCGCACGGCGGGCGTCCGGATCGGCGCCGACCCGCTCGGCGGGGCGTCGGTCGAATACTGGGCGCTGATCGGGGAACGATTCGGTCTCGACCTCACGGTCGTGAACCCCGAAGTCGACCCCACCTGGCGGTTCATGACGCTCGACTGGGACGAGAAGATCCGGATGGATCCCTCGTCGCCCTCGGCGATGGCGTCGCTCGTCGCGCGCCGGCACGAGTACGACATCCTCACCGGCAACGATGCGGATGCCGACCGGCACGGGATCGTCACCCCGGATGCCGGGCTCATGAACCCGAATCACTTCCTCGCGGTCGCGATCGACTACTTGTACTCGCACCGCCCGGATTGGCCCGCCGATGCCGGCGTCGGCAAGACCCTGGTGTCGTCGATGATCATCGACAAGGTCGTGGCCGCTCTCGGGCGGACCCTCGTCGAAGTTCCCGTCGGTTTCAAGTGGTTCGTGCCGGGACTCATCGACGGTTCGGTCGCGTTCGGCGGCGAAGAGTCGGCGGGCGCCTCGTTCCTCCGTCGGGATGGCTCGGTCTGGACGACCGACAAGGACGGCATCCTGCTGTGTCTGCTGGCATCCGAGATCATCGCGGTGACGGGCAAGACCCCGTCGCAGCGGTACGCGGAGCTCGAGGATCTCTACGGTGCGTCGGTGTACCAGCGGGTGGATGCCCCGGCATCCAAAGCCCAGAAAGCCGCCCTCGCGAAGCTCTCGGGCGATGCTGTCGCGGCGACGGAACTCGCTGGCGAGACGATCACGGCGAAGCTCTCGCACGCCCCGGGCAATGGTGCGGCGATCGGGGGGCTCAAGGTGCAGACCGAGCACGCGTGGTTCGCGGCCCGGCCGTCGGGCACCGAGGACGTCTACAAGCTGTATGCCGAGTCCCTGCGCGGCGAGGAGCACCTGCGCCAGGTTCAGGCCGAGGCGCGCGCCGTCGTCGCGGAGGCACTCGGCGGGGTGTAGCCGCGCTGAGGGGTATCCTGCGCGCTCGCTTCGGGTGCCCGGGGAGGTGAGGGCGAACCGGCGGGCGTGCGGGCTTCTGCGCCGTGCCCCGTACCGTATGCAGGACGAACGCTGCGGGGCGCCGGGACGTTCCGCGGAATTCTGCGGTGGGAGTGCGCTTGGGGGCGCGACGGTCCTGCATACGGTACGCCGCCGCCGTCGGGTCAGTGCCGTCGGTGCCGCGGCTCCGAGGAGCTCGCCAGCGCCGCGCCGGCTGCGGCGATCCAGCGGGCGGGCTCAGCGAGCGAGGCTGCAGGGCTCCCCGCGAGAGCGGTGAGGGACACGGCGTGTGCGAACGCCGCGGTGTCGGCATCCGCGGAGATCCGGCCGGCGACCAGGGCCGTCGGGACGCCCGCGTCGGCGGCGAGCGCAGCCACAAACGCGGGGACCTTGCCGGCGGCGGACTGGCCGTCGAACGAGCCCTCGCCGGAGATGACCAGGTCCGCGCCGGCAACCGCCGCGCGCAGCCCGATCAGTTCCGCGACCTCCGCAGCTCCGGGGACGAGCCGCGCTCCCCACGCGAGCAACCCGAATCCGGTGCCCCCCGCGGCGCCAGCCCCCGGCTCCCCCGCCGCCGAGTGCGCTGGTTCGTACCCAGCGAGCCGGTCGTGCGCTGCTCTCACGCCGCCCTCTCGCGAGGAACCAGCGCGGTCGGCGAAAGACGCGGAGCGCGCGAGGAGAGTCGCGTAGCGGGCGAGGGCGGCATCCGCTGTCGCGATGTCGGCGGGGGTCAGGCCCTTCTGCGGGCCGAACACCGCCGCGGCGCCCGCCGGCCCGCACAGCGGATTGGTCACGTCGCTCAGGGCCACGACACCCTCGCGCGGGAGCGGACGGAGCGCGGAAAGGTCGACCGTCGCAAGGTCCACCATGCCGCGCAGACCCGGGCGGATGGGCGTGTCACCGGCGTCCCACATGCGAGCGCCCAGAGCCTGAAGCATGCCCGCGCCGCCATCGGTCGAGGCGCTCGATCCGATCCCGAGCACGAGGCGGGGCACACCGTGATCCAAAGCCGCCGCGATGGCCTGACCGAAGCCGACCGTGTCGGCATCCCACCCGCGCCGCTCGTCAGCGAGGAGCTCGATTCCGCTCGTGGAGGCGAGTTCGACCACGCCGGTGCCATCGGGAAGCAGGAGCCAGGATGCGTCGATGTCGCGCCCGTGGGGTCCGCGCACGGTCACCGGCATGCGCTGCGCCCCGGCGACGCCGGTCGCGAATGCGTCGAGCGTGCCTTCGCCGCCATCGGCCATCGGAAGGAGCACGAGGTCGTCGTCCGGATACTCGTCGACCCATCCGCGTCGAAGGGCGTCCGCGGCGGCCGCAGCCGTGATCGAGCCCTTGAAGCTGTCGATGGCGATCACGATGCGCATCGCACGCTCCTCTTCGGCGGGGTCACCTGCCGAGCATACCCTCGAATCACCCGCGCCGGTAAGCGCTTACCAAGCAGCAGCTCGGGCTTCCAGGTCTCGGATACGGCAAGAGCTGCCCCTCGAAGCCACACGCCCGCCTCACGGGCAGGGCGGGAGTCGGCACTCCGCCGGACCGTATTCAGTCTGGACCGCGCGGCAGAGCGAGCCCGACCCCCGGAATGACGCGGCGGACGTGCGGCGGCCGTCGCATGCAGACTGAATACGGTACGGGAGAGAAGGGGGCCGGCGGTGGGGGTCAGGCCGAGAGGATGCGCGCGGTCTGCGCGCGCTGCCAGTCCCGCAGCTGCCACATCGGATGGTGTGGGGCCGCGTTCGAGCACAGCACGACGCCCCAGACGCCGTGCGCGAGCGCGGTCTCGATCCCGTGCTCGGCGAGCGCCAGGCCGATCGGCCCCTCCTCGAATCCTCCGAGCAGGGGCGTGTACCCCACCCACCCCTCGCCGATCACGGCGGGCACCTGCTGCCACCGCGCCCACTCCGCGATCGCGATCACGCGCGCGGCGATCTCGCGCCGCATGACCTCGTGGAACGGCGGGTAATGCTCGACGAGCCAGTCGTCCCAGGCATCCGGATCGATCCAGTCGTACCCGTAGACCATCTGGTCGGTGACGACGGTCGCCGCCATCTTCCACGCCACCGGCCGGCCGTACGCCGCCGGACTCGGGGCATCCGCACGAAGGAGGTCGCGGAGCGCGGGCCCGGGGAAATCGCCCGATCCCTCCGCGCGGATGTCGATGCGCTGTTGCAGGGCGTCGAGCACGCCGTAGCTGTACACGTGGAACTGCCCGGCGCCGAGCCCCGGCGGCACACGATGCATCGCCAGATGCGGGGGCTTGCCGTAGCTCGCGGTGACGAGAAGGTCAGGATGCCGCGCTCTCAGCCACGCGACCTGCTCCGCACCCCCGTCAGCCAGGGCCGGGAGGATCGAGAAGTCGACCTCGTTGTGCAGCTCGACGAGGGCGATCTGGTCGCGGAATCCGGCGTCGCTGAGGTCAGCGAGGAGCCGGTCCCACGCGCCGGCGAGCACGCGGTATCGCTCCTCGAGAGGGACCGCATCGATCGCCTCGAACCAGCGCGACGAGGCCGCGAACGCCGGCGACTGCTGATACTCCCAGCTCGCCAGCGCCAGGACCATTCCGTGCCGCCGGCAGGCTGCGGCAAGCTCGTGCAGCCGCGCGCGAAGGTCGACGGTGAAGCCGCCGCGAACGTCATACCAACGTGTGCGCCGCCCGTAGATCTCGCCGTCGGGCGCGAGGCAGAGGCCTTCGATGTCGAGAAGCGGCTCGAGCCCGAGATCCCCATGGAGCAACAGCGGTGCGGCACAGATGCGGATTGCGTTGTATCCGAGATCGGCCGCGTCCGAGACGGCTGCGTCGAGGTCCTCGTACGGATCGCCCGGCCCGGCTTGCGTGTACCAGGAGAAGTCCCACAGCGTGATCGCGAGTCGAGATGGGAGGTGCGCGGGGACGGGACCGGTCAGCCCGGTGACATCATCGTCCACGGTCCCGGAGCCGAGATACCGGTCGGTCACGACGCACCGCCCGCGCGCAATCGGGCGGCGAACCCACGCAGAGCGACGGCCGTCTCCCGCCGTCGCACCGACGTGTCGACGTCGAAGACGAGGAGTTCGGGCAGCGAGGTCGCGAAGTAGTCGACGTCACCCCGCGCCGCATCGAGTTGATCGGCGCGCACCTCGAGCGCGGTGATATCGCCGCCGGCATCCTCTCCGAGCCGGAGACGCGCCACCCCTCGCCAGAAGTCGGTCTCGTCCGCGGACCGGTCACCGACCGCGAGCGGAGTGTCGCTTCGGGCGGCCCGCCATGCGGCGCGTGCGGCGTCCGCGTCTCCGAGCGCGCGGAGCGCGTCGCCGCGGACCACCCGCCGCTCGGCGAGCGGGTCGGCCGGGTGCCGACCCTCCCCGAGCCACGCGGGCACATCGAGCCCATCCACGACGAGATCGAGTGCGGACTGCGGGTCACCCTGCGCGAGCGCGCGGCGGCCGAGCACACACGCGACCCGGTCATACGCGGCGATCACCTGGCCTTCACCACCCTCGAACGGCCGGAACGTCCGCGTCGACAGGATCGCCCAGGCCTCGTCCCATCGGCCGACGTCCGCGAGCAACTGGACGTGAGTGAGGGCGAGGTCATCGCGCGCATCGAGCTGTGCCCCGTACGGCGCCATGAGGTCGAGCCGTGCGGCGGCGTCGAGCCCCCGGACGCCGGCCAGCACATCGCGCTCGAACACGAGCCGGGCATCGGCGCTGATCTCCAGCGCCGTGACGTAGGCCGCATCCGCCGCGTCGAGATCGCCGCCCGAATGCACCGTCGCGAGAGCGACGTTTCGCCACACGACCGGATGCCGGAGCTCCGCGTCTGCGGCGATCACGAGGTCGGCGAGTGCGTCGTCGTGGCGGCCGGCATCCAGCATCCACGTGCCGCGCAACGCGCGTGCGACGGCGTGACCCGGCTCGGCGACGATCGCGGCCGAGAGCGCATCGAGCTGGTCGAGACCCGCCGGAAACGCGAGGTCGAGGTCAGCCGATGCTGCTCGGCGGCGAAGATCCGCTGCCCCTGTGGAATCGCCGGCCGCGTCGGTCCATGCGGCGCGGAGGAGCAACCGCAGGGGTTCGACGTTGCCGAAGACCGGATGGGTGCCCGTCGGCACGCGGTCGTCCGCGGTGGCCTCGAGCGCCTCGGCGAACGCGCCGGCGCGGGCGAATTCAACCGCGGCATCGAGCACCGCGCGCGGGTCGGCGGAGGTGCTCTCACCGGCGAGAGCGGCCGTCGCGCTGTCGAGCGGGTCGGCGCTAACGAGTCCGGCGAGGGCTGCCGCCGCGACGGCCGCGCTCCCGCTGCGGCGCAGCGCCAGGACGGACAGTCGCCG